>Ga0307987_1000775_pt1 | contig 18636 bp, 14 predicted proteins | sample EllFjometagen181_FD_203157 | JGI IMG/M metagenome (GOLD analysis project Ga0307987, IMG submission 203157) | Marine microbial communities from Ellis Fjord, Antarctic Ocean - #181 | ecosystem: Environmental > Aquatic > Marine > Unclassified | place: Southern Ocean | collected 2014-10-08
TACCTCTATTTCAGGAAGAATCGCGGTTTATTATCCCTTCTGGCCAACGCGGGGGTGGAAATCGGTTGGCATGCCATGCGGTATCTGGCCAACCTGAGACCGGGCGGTGAAAATCGTGTCTTGAAACGGGAAGAATCCGCCGGTTTCGTCCACCAGGGACTCCAGGCCCTGTGGGATACCCGGCTGGGTAGATTTGCGCCGCCAATACCCTGGTAGGAGCGTGACAGAGAGGAAATGCCATGGCCATATTTCCAAATTTGAGGGAAGACCTGAAAGCCTACAAAGGAGATTGGGGCTGCCAGGGATTCTGGGTCATGATCGTTTACCGGTTTGGCCGGTGGCGGTACACCATTAATAACCAGTGGTTGAGAAAACCCTGCTCTTTTCTGTATAAATTCCTGTACAAGGTCATCCAGATCTTGACGGGGATTGAATTCCCCTGTGAGGTGGAGATCGGCAAAAATTTCAGAATCGATCATTTCAGCGACATTGTGGTCAGTGGTTACGCCAGATTCGGCGACAACTGTATTATTCGAAACGGCGTTACCGTGGGCCTGAGTCATACGGCCAATCCTGTAGCCCCCGTCATCGGAAATAATGTGGACATAGGGGTGGGCGCGAAAATCCTTGGGGATATTACGGTGGGCGATAACGTGGTCATCGGCGCCAACGCGGTGGTCATCCGGGATGTGCCGCCGGACAGCGTGGCGGTGGGCATACCGGCCCGCATTATCGGAAAGGACCGGGATCAACAAACGGGGTAACGCGATGGATATCGATGTGGTGATTATCGGGGTCAACACGGAAAAGACCCTGGGAAAATGCATAGAAAGCGTATTGGGAAGCCGTTATAAGGGGGGGGGGATCCACACCTGCTATGTGGACGGGGGGTCCACGGACCGGAGTGTTGCCATTGCCAAAGGCTGTTCCGACGTCCATGTCATCGAAATTCACCCCGAGTATCCATCGCCGGGCGCAGGCAGGAATTCGGGCTGGCGGGCCGGGAATTCTCCCTTGGTGCAGTTCCTGGATTCGGACACTATTCTGGATCCGGACTGGATTGAAAAAGCGGTTGGCGCCATGTCGCAGGAGGTGGGGGCCGTTCGGGGCAACCGTGAGGAGATGAACCCGAATGCGTCCGTTTATAACTGGATTGGAAGCCTGGAATGGAATGCGCCGCCCGGGGAGTGCGATGCCTTTGGCGGGGATGTTCTGATCCGGAGATCCATTCTTGAAGAAACAGGCGGGTACGACGAGGTCCTGGTGGGGGGAGAAGATCCTGAGCTGAGCCAGCGGGTGCGGTTCAAGGGTTGGAAAATCATCCAGTTGGATGAGCCCATGACCCTGCATGACCTGGCCATGACAAAGGTGAGCCAGTACTTGAGGCGCTGTTTTCGCACCGGTTACGGTTTTGCCGCGGTAACCGCCCGTTTCGGCACCGCAACCAGGGGTTTCTGGTTCCATGAACTCATTCGTATTCTAATCCGGGGGGGTGGTTTCATAGGCTTCGCCCTGCTGGCGTTTACGGGGATGTTCTTCAGTCCATGGGCGCTTTTATTTCTGCTACCGGGATTGCTCCTCCTTTTTTTCCCGCGCATATTCAGGCTGTCTTATTTCATGAAGGACAAGGGGCTTTCACGCGAACAGGCCAAGGCCTATGCCCTACACTGTTCCCTGATTGTGGTCCCTGAATTTTTTGGTCTGGCCCGTTTTTTATGGGGACAGGTAACAGGAAACCCGTTGAGGAACAAGCGATCCGTTCTGAGCACCGGTATGACCGTCATCAAGGAGGGGGGTATGGGAATCATGAAAAAAGTGGTCTATCTGGCGAGCGAATATCCGGGAATTTCCCACACTTTTATTTTCAGGGAAGTGCGTTCCCTGAGGCAGCAGGGATTTCATGTGATGACCGCCTCCATCAGGAGGCCCGGGAACCTGGAAAAAATGACCGCCACCGAAAAAGAAGACGCCGCAAAAACCCTTTATATAAAGGATTCGTCGCTTGTCAAGGTGGTTGCTTCCCACCTGCCCCTGCTCTTCAAAAACCCGAAACTTTATTTTTTCATGCTCCGTCAGACCATCTCGTTTTCGCGAATGGGCCCCAGGAATATCCTTAAGGCCATGGCGTATTTTGCCGAGGCGGGGGTACTGATCAGATGGATGCACAATCATAAAATGACCCATGTGCACGTGCATTTTGCCAATCCGGCCGCCACCGTGGCAATGATTGCCGCTGCCTACGGAACCATATCCTACAGCCTTAGCGTCCATGGGCCGGATGTTTTTTATAACGTGGATACGATCCTGCTGGCGGAAAAGGTAAAACGTGCACGGGCTGTGCGGTGCATCAGCTACTATTGCCGAAGCCAGCTCATGCGCCTGGTTTCCCATGAACTGTGGTCCCGGTTTCATATCGTCCGCTGCGGTATCGACCCCGCCCGTTTTGCTCCCAGACCGGATCCCGAAAATGAAATCCCTGAAATCCTGTGCCTGGGGCGGCTGGTGCCGGCCAAAGGGCAGCATATTCTTCTCGAAGCATGCGGAACCCTGAAACAGCGAGGCATCCCTTTTCACCTGACCTATGTGGGCGATGGCGAAGACCGGGATTCCCTGGAAACACTGGCCACGGACCTGGGAATCGCCGAAACCGTGGAATTCACCGGGGCTGTGGGCCAGGACGAGGTCCATGGATATTACGACCGGGCGGACCTCTTCGTGCTGGCCAGCTTTGCCGAAGGGGTCCCGGTGGTTCTCATGGAGGCCATGGCCAAAGAAATCGTCTCCGTTTCCACCCGGATCACCGGCATTCCGGAACTGATCGAAGATGGCGTGGACGGGGTGCTGACGGCACCGTCCCATGTGGAAGGCCTGGCCGACAAACTGCAGGATTTGATTTCAGATCCGGACCTCAGGCGGAAGCTTGGCGCCCAGGGTCGTCTGAAGGTCATGGAAATGTACGACCTGGATCGGAACTGCAAACAAATGGCGGATTTTTTCAACCATTGTTGATTTACCGGGGAAAATGAAGCAACGAATCCAATGGCTCGATAATTTAAGGGCCATCGCCATATTTTTCGTGGTGTTGGGACATACGGTAGGCCTTCCCTGGCATGTGGAAAAATTGGTCTTTTCTTTCCATATGCCCATTTTTTTCTGGATCTCCGGACTGTTTGCCAAAGAGAGCATTCGGGATGAATCCTTTTCGGGCTTCCTTTCCAAACGGTGGCGAAAACGCCTGATCCCCTACCTCTCTTTTTCCATCATCAGTTATCTCGCCTGGTTTTTCGTGTTCAGGCATTTCGGAACCCAGGCTGAACTGAATATCAGCCCCATTCGACCCCTGATCGGGTTTTTCTACGGAAACGGAATCAACAACTGGCTGGTCTATAATACAGTATTGTGGTTTTTTCTCTGCCTGTTCGTCACGGAAATCTTTTTTTATTTTGTGATCAAGGTCCCCTCCAGACTGTGGATGGTGCTCGTCCTGGTCGCCTTTTCCATCGCGGGTTACCTGGATGTCTTCTACAACCCGCCGGATGGTTTCAGATTGCCCTGGAACATCGACATCGCGCTTACCACAACGGTCTTTTATGGGGCGGGGTTCCTTTCAAAAGGATATGTGCTGGGGAATAAAAAGTCGTCGTCCCAGCGCTGGTTGATCATGGGATTGAGCCTTGTCCTGTATGTGGTTTTCAGCCTTTTGAACCGGAAGGTAGCTCTTGTGGCCGGCGTGTACGGGAACTATTTATTTTTCTACATTGCGGCCATGGCCGGCATCTTTTTCTGGATGGAGGCGTCCTATATGATCCCTTCTTTCAGGTTGTTATCCAGCATTGGAAAAAATACCCTGGCCATATTTTCGCTGCACCTGCTGGTGTTTCCCTTTATCACCGCCGTACTGGTATACGGATTCAAGGTCCCCAGCAGCCTGAAATTCGAATCGGGATTATTGTCCCTGGCCTATGCGGTCATCAGCATCCTGGTGCTCCTTCCCGTATCGGGTCTCATTAATCGGTATTTCCCCTTCATCATCGGGGAATCCAGAAAGCCACATCAAGTGACGAGTAACCAGCAACGAGGGCTAAAATGTTTCTAATACATCTTCTTTTCACGCTGATATTTCTGTATGTAATCGGTACAACCCTTTACCTCCTCATCCTCACTGTTGCAGCCTGGTTTTTCAGGAAAAAGCGGGGGTCCACCCCCGGATCCTCTTCCATTGCGGTCATTATTCCAGCCCACAATGAAGCCCTTGAAATTAAAAACACCATTGGGAACGTCAAAGCCTGCCGTTATCCCGGGGATGCCTCCGCCGTTGTGGTGATTGCCGACAATTGCGAGGATGAAACCGCCTCCCTTGCCCGATCCGCGGGTGCGGTGGTGGTGGAAAGAAAGGATCCGTCCAATCGAGGGAAAGGCCAGGCCCTGGACTGGTTTTTCAAGACCCATGGAGACATCTACGACCAGTACGATGTGGTGGCCATTATGGACGCGGACACCGTCCCACACCCCGACTTCCTCTTGGAGATATCCCTCAGCCTCTCTTCGCCGGATGTGGCCGTCACCCAGGGGTATTACGGCGTCTCCAATCCCGACGACAACTGGCGGACGGCATTGTCTTCCGCAGCCCTCAACGTGTTTCATCACGTCCGCCCCGCCGGGCGGAACCGCATTGGCGGTACGGCCGGTTTAAAGGGCAACGGCATGGCCTTTAAAACCGATGTTTTGAAGAGATACGGCTGGCCGGCTTACTCCATTGTTGAAGATATCGAGTTTTCCATGATCCTGCTGCAGGCTGGCATTCTGGTGCAGTACAACCCGGATGCCATCGTGTATGGAGAGATGGCCACAGAAAAAAAGCAGGCCGAAACCCAGAGAAAGAGATGGGAGGGGGGACGGTTTGAGGTTTTCAAGAAATACGGCCTGCCGTTACTCAAAATGTGGTTCAAGGATAAAAAGAAGGTGCAGTACCTGGATGGATTCATGGAGCTTTTCACCCCGCCCCTTTCGCTTCTTGTGATGGGACAGCTTCTTTTTTTCGTGGTGTCTTTTTTTCTGTACCGATCCCTGTTCAACCTTTCCGTCTACTGCCTGCTGGGAACCGCGTTCTACGTGTTTTCGGGATTGTTTCTCAAGAAGGCCTCATTTTATGTGTGGAAATGCCTGCTCTCCGCTCCTTTTTTTATTCTGTGGAAAATTCCCATTTACCTTAAAATCGTAAAAAAAGGGGATCATAATGAATGGGAAAGGACCCAGAGGAAATCCGAGATGAAAAAGAAGGAGTGATGGGTTTAAATCAAAAACCGTGCCTGTTTGAGGAGGAACTTCCATGAGATCAGCGACCTTAGTGATTCTTCCTGATTTGAAGACAAAAAAAATCGATGATGATCGATTCGTCGTCACAGAAAAATTTTACGACGGCGTTCTCGAGTTCACAAAATACTGGCCTGGTAAGGTATCGGTCTTCATGGAGCCCTCCCCGGAGATGACCGACAATCTGGACAACATTGAAATCCATTCGGACAAAGTCCCGTTCCATATGGGACTCCTGGATTATACCTCATTGGAAAAAAGGGTCGCGTCGGGCGCCTCAATCGTGTTAGGCAGTACAAGTTATCGTCAAAACAATCTGAGTACCTGGTGCAGGGACCGCAAAGTTCCGAGCGCTTATGTGGCCGAGTATAATCTCAAGACACGACTGCAGATAATTGATGCCAACACACATAATATTCTCATACGCATGCGTCGATACCTGTGGGAATTCCTGCAGGAACGGAAACAGCGAAAGGCCATTTCTGAAGCCACCGGTATTCAATGCAACGGAACCCCCACATTCGAGGCCTACCGGCGGGTGAATGCACTGCCATTTCTCTATTTCGACAGCCGAATGACCGAAAAGATGATGGCCACCAATCAGGTTGTTGATGCGAGGTTGACGGATTGCCTGTCCCGTAAACCGTTACGGTTGCTTTTCTCGGGTCGGCTGTTGAAAATCAAAGGGGCGGATCATGTGGTCTCGGTGGCCGAGGAGTTACAGAAGAGAGGGATGCGTTTTGAAATGTCCATTTGTGGAGATGGGGAGCTAAGAGCTTCCATGACCGATAAAATTGCTGAAAAAGGGCTTTCCGGTGTAGTGAAAATGCAGGGGGTTTTAGATTTCAAAACCGAACTGGTGCCCTATACCCAAAAACATACCGATCTTTTTGTGTGTTGCCATCGCCAGGGGGACCCCTCCTGCACCTACCTGGAAACCATGAGCTGTGGAGTTCCGATCGTTGGATACGACAACGAGGCATTTCTTGGCGTGGTGGGCGAATCGAAAACAGGATGGCCGACGCCAATGAATCGACCCGATCGGATGGCTCACAAAATCGTTGAGCTTGACCGGGACCGGGAGGCCATTGCCAGGGCATCTCGAGCCTCCCTCCATTTTGCTCGATCCCATACCTTTGAGAAAACATTTAAACGGCGCGTTGAGCATTTGCAGGCTGTTGCCGCTACACGGGTTTCCTAAAGTCTTGAGATGGAAATATAATAGTCTAAGTATATGAAAATAATAAGACATATGGATGTTGTCAAAGCCTTTGGCATTTGTGGAATAGTGCTGGGGCACTCTTTTTTGGAGTCATCTTCTTCTGTCGTTCGTTCCTTTCTGTATTTATACCACGTACCCCTGTTCTTCTTTATTTCCGGTTATTTTTTTAACGAAAAATCTTTGGAGGACTTCTGGTCGTTAATCAAAAAGAGACTGAAAACGCTGTACTGGCCATATATTAGTTATGGGATTATTTTCCTGCTATTGCACAATGTTTTTCTAAAAATAGATTTATACAGTACGAAGATCGGATTCCGAGATACTGTAAGCTCAGCATATGGTATCGGTGGTTTTGTTAAAAATGGACTCAAAATATTTGTATTTAACCATACCGAGCAATTGCTCGGGGGATTCTGGTTCCTGGAGGCTTTATTTTATTCAATCGTCATTTTTGCTGCGATCAGCTGGTTCGTAAATCATCGTTTCAAAAAGCACAAAGAAGTGTTCAGATTCATTTTTTTGGCTTCAGCTTTTATTATCGGCAATTTATTATACAAAACCGGGCTCCGTCTGCCTGGCGGATTACAATTAGCCTCTATTACAGCGTTTATTTATTATATCGGGTATTTGTACAGGCAATACGAAAAGTATATACCCATGAAATGGTATTATTCGGGAATATCACTTATTGTTCTGGTTTTAATTGTTAAACTAAATATAGTAAAAATTGATAGCATTTCCAGTGTTACAGGCAGTTTAAGTCTCTCTGCATTCTTTTTGATTTTTACCCCTCTTTTTGGGATATATCTCAATATTTATTTATCCCTTTATATTGCTAAGACATCCAGTACCAAATTCTTTGAATATATTGGCCAGAACACAATCGTTATTCTTGCATGGCATTTTCTATGTTTTAAACTGGTGAGCTTAATAATCATTTATTATTATGACTACCCCATGTATATGCTGGCATCATTCCCTGTGATTAAAGGACAAAGTTGGTGGTATATGTGCTATTTTATTGCTGGGGTGCTTCTGCCTTTATTAATAAGTTATCTTTTTTTTGCGTTCTTACGTTATGTGAGAGAGAAATATATTCTTCCATCACGGAGAGCCGGGTCTTTGATGGGATGAAAAGTTTTTTATCCTTGGGGGGGGTGTTTTGCTCATGAATTCAAGGATGGCCTGATATTTGGGGGCACCGGCGGGATCCTGATCCTGGTTTTCGAGAATACCCCAGCTTCCCCATTTTCCATATGGGCCCATGGAACTGAATGTCGCAAACAGCCCGCCCCCGGCTTTCCTCCAGCCCCCGAGGTCTTCCAGGTACAACTGTTTCATCCGGGGATCACGGTTGGCTGCAATGAAAAGCGCCGTGAGTTGTTCGTTGTTTTCCGCGCCTCCGGTTCCAACCAGGTGCTGCCCCCCTTCATAGGCGATTAAATCCAGCCCGTGCTTTTTGGCCACAGCAGCGTGTTCCGAAACCTCTTTATGGCGGATAGCCATATGGGTTCCGCATTGGTCCAGAATTCCCTTTAAAGACATGTTGGCTATCTCATTCTCGGTTTCAGGGTTTCCAAGACTGCCGCCGAAATAGGGTGCAATCGCCAGGACGTCGGCGCTTTTGTAAACGTTTTCAAACCTTAGAATTTTCTTGCTGGTCCATGGATTGCTGCTCTGGGCCGCCAGGATCCGAACCAGGCGATCAGGGCCGCCAAAAACATCCTCCCATATTTGAAAGATCTCTTTTGCGCGTTTGGCATAGAAAAAAAGACCGGCCTCAAATGAATTTTTGCTGAGATCCAGGCCTTGTCCAACCCGCCCGGCGTAGCGGGCCTGTTGGAACCTGAAATTCCAAACTTCGTTGCTGTATTCCACATAAACCTTAAGGGCAGGGTCCAGCTTTTCCTTGACCATTTTCGCAAAATTTTCTACGTAGTCGTGGGTGGCTTCATGGGGCATGCAGAACCATGGGTTGGCTTTGAGCCGGTTACTCAGAAGGATCATGTATTCAAGGGCTACCCCACGGTCGCCCCCCTGGGTTTGCAGACCCGGCGTGGGTCGGTCGGCCCAGGTCTCCAAAACTGAATTGTTGGTGCGCATCCAGTCCATGAAACGGATTGTTTTGAAAGCGGCCCAGCGCTTCAGGAATGTCGGATGAAAGATCTGGCGCTCACAGGTTTTTTCAAACCCGGGACTGATGACGCGAATATTGCGAATGGGATTTTGGGAATTTATGTCTACGACTTTCAGCAGGATACCGCGATGTGAAGGTGAGACATTCAGAACAATCCGGCCTTGCTGCCGCGTTTTTATCTTTGCATCAAAACCGAAGTCTATTTTTCCTTCCCCTTCATAAAGGCAAACATACTCCCCTGCCGGATAATGTCCACCCTCCCGGCACATGATGGTATCCGCCCATTGTCCGGGCTCCAGGTTTTTCATCCAGCCTTTCGCATCCAGATCCAGTACTCCGCCCTTGCCATATGAAGCCCCTTTCCTCTGTGCCTGAAAAACCTGTGATTGTTTGAAGATGTCCACGAAGGGATTTTCGGTGGACCAGTAGCATACGGAAGTCAAATTGATACCCATGGGAAAGACGTCATTGCGAGGTGTTTCTGCGGATACCCGGGCGAAGGTGAGCAGGGCAAGAAGAATTGCAAAAAGGGCTTTGAACATGGTTCTCTAACCGAATTTTTGTCTGTCAAAATCCGCAATCCAAAATCTAAAATCGGAAATCATTTCACCATGTCCTCGTAGATCTCAATCATTCGGTCGGCCTTGGCTCCCCACTCAAATTCTTTCACCCGTTCAATAGCCTTTTCAGCCATCCGGCGAATCAATTCAGGGTTTTCGAAAAAAATCAGGATTTTCCTGGCCAGTTCGCTGACCAGGTATTCCCTTGAAACGGGTCTGATTTTGAATCCGGTCTCTTCGGTCACATATTCACCTAATCCCGCATGATCCGCGACAATACACGGAAGCCCGCTGGCCATGGCCTCCAAGGCCACCGCCCCGCCGAACTCCCTCACAGAGGGGAAACAGAAGACGTCTGATTCCCTGTAATATCGGGCCGTTTCATTCTGGTCCACCCACCCCGTGAAGGTGATGGTTTGGTCAAGACCCAGATTGCGGCTCTGTTTTTCCAGGTTTTCCTTTTCCGAGCCGTCACCCACGATGGTGAAATGAATCTGGCGCCTGACCCGGTCGTCCAGGCGGGTCATGGCGTCAATGGCCATATCGGCCCCTTTGTACGGCACCAGCCTGCCCACGAAGAGCAGCTGCAACTTCTTCCCGGTACGCTTCCGGGGTGTTCCAATAAATTCATTGAGAATGCCGTTTTCATAAAAGAGGCTGATATGGTGATCAATCCCGAACAAATCCTTTAACATGTTCATGGTGTAAGTGGAGCCTGCCAGGACCCTGTCCGCCTTTTTGTAGGTGCTGGCATAACCGGGTAGCATCCTGGAAAATATTCTCAGGAAATTAAACCGGGCGAATTCTTTCCTGGCCACATCCGTGAACCCTTCCGGAAAGGGAACACCCCCGTTCACCGGTCCCAGCAGGAATGGGACTTCACGGCAGGCTTTTACGATCTTGACGGGATACCTGGGAAGGATGGGGGTCATGGCATGGACCAGGTCATAGTCTTTTTGCATGACACGCCTGGCAAAGCGTTCATAAACCTGTCGGTTGAAACCCCCGTAAATGGGATATGAAAGCGCATGCTGGAGAGGCCAGTTTACCCCGCCCCTGGATGTCAGCCGGCTGACAAATTCATAATATTTTTTCAAACTGCCGCTTTCATGAATATATTCTATTGCATGACCGTCCCTGACTTTCTCAAGGGCCTCTTTATTCCGTTCATGGGTGACCAGGGTTATATTAACCCGTTTTCGAATTCCCTGATAAAAGTTGTATCCCACAAGGGGTACGGAAGCCCACTCCGGATTGCATTGTTCCATTATGAGCAATGCATTCATCGTATGATTCGTTTTCATTACCGTTCTCCTCAAGCATTTGCCGATATTATTTTTTCAGGCCATCCTTTACCGGTTTGAGGGAATCTTTATGGGTAATAATGATTGCCGTTTTTTCTTTATCCCTGAAAATTGCAGCGGCTGTGGTAGCGGCGTCAAGATTCTCATGATCGGACAGATGTACGGCATACCACGTGCGGTTTTTCGCGTCAATTGCCTCAAAAATATAGGGTTTATACTCTTTTTTTTTCAAATTTATGACCAGGCCTTCCGCGTTTTTTTTCTCCAGAAATGCGCCCAGTCGAAGGGAAAACTTTGGGTTGGTTGACGCAGCGGGGGCGAGTAACTCAGCGTCTTGCTCCAGGATGATTTCAATTTCCGGTGGTATGGCGGGTTCATGGGAATCTTTTTCCCCCGGATCAATCAGAGATGTTTTTTCAGGGGGGGATTCTACCGGCGATGCCCGAAGTTCGGTTTCAAAAAAAGGTGGGGGTGAATCTTCCATAGCGTCAGGCACCAGGATTAATTCGGGTTCGGGATGGTTCCTTATGGGATGATCCGGGCCGGTAACTTTTTGAGCTTTCTCCTTGGTGGCGGTTTTCGCAGGAGAAGGTTTAGTGAGGGTGGGCAACCGCGGTCCTGGTTTGTTCTGTAAAAAGATTACCCAGGCTATATAACCCATAACCAGCAGAAGCGAGAAGATAATCAGTTTGGATTTCCACGATTTTTTCGGGGTTTTCGTTACTTCATCTTCCAGCCCATTTTCCCGGGGTTTTTCATCTTCCATGGCCATGAAACGGGTGTCAGGGGCACTGGCTTTAAACCTCTGTTTCGAATGGCCGGTTCGAAAGAAAAACCGGATAGCCAGTGCCAGCAAAATGCCGACAACGGCTCCCACATTGTTGGCGATCATATCCTCCGGAGAAAAATTTCTTCCCGGAACATATCGCTGAAATACCTCCAGCAGAAAACCAAGGGGCGCTATGGATGTGGATGTTATCAGGCCCATTCGAATGGAAGGGAAAAAGGCTGCGGGATAAAACGCCAGGAGACCAAAAATGACAATTCGCGCGATTTTGTCTTTCCCGAAACCGGACTCGATTTCAGAAAGACCGGCCTGGGGAATAAGGGATACAACGATCAAGAACAAGACCCCCCCCAACCACAACACGGTAAGGGGTTTGGATATGAGTGCCATGAAGTAATTAACATGCCCTTTATTCGCCTTAAATGTCATATACTTGCATCCAATGAGATGATTTAAGCGCCATTACGTGAATTCATATCTTTCGTACCCACCCTGTTTCCGTGTCTGCATCTTTGTTATCCCGGGTTTTTTCTTCAGACTCGTTCTTTTGATCCCCGGATGGATCAGTTTGTCCCTGCATCGTCAGCCGGCGAGACATCAGTCCTGTTGGGTTTTTTCCGGGGTCTTGAAGGTTCCTCGGTCCCACATAGTTGAATGCTTCGGTTTTTATTCTGGCACTCTGTTTTTTCACCCTGCCGGCTAGAACCGGTCCATGGGCATTTCTGCTCCCATGGCGTGTTTGAGATTCGGGATCTTCGTCTTTCAGTCCGGCTAGCCCAATCCTTATTCCAACCCTGCCGACGCTTCCGGATAACACCGGGTTTGTAAGTGCTCGGACGCCCAATGCGTCAGATATGCCGCCTTCCTCCGTTTTCGGAAAGCGCAAGGCGCCTAAATTCCGTTGGGCTTGAGGGGCGTTTTGATGAGGGACCGGACCAACGGTTAGTGAGTCTTTATCAGACAGGGTCTGGTGCTCCAGTCCGGCGATGCCGTATTTGGCCAATAAACCCGATGCGCCGCCTGCGAATATGACATAAACCTGATTTACCATGCCATTCAACAAACAATCAATCATAAACAAAAGGGGGATGAACGATATGACCGCGGTGGGTGCGTATTCGGGTTTCCCCCAAAGTCTCGGCGGGCATTTCAACAGAAAAAGGAACATGGGAAGAATCAAAACCAGGGTTATGGAAAGAAGGCCGAAATAGCCCCGTTTACCCAAGACGATAACCCACAATCCGTCTGTGATGCTCACGTCTTTGCCTTCTTCATCATACACCCTGGACCGACCCCAGCCACCCCAGCCGAAAACGGGCTGCTCCAACGCCTTTTCCACAAGGATATTTTCGTTGTCAAACCTGAACTTCAATGATGCAGCCCGGTCCGCGCTGAATTTTTCGGTGATGAAGTCAACAAAGTTCTGACCATCCCAGTATCCTGTTGCCCGGGTACCTATATAGGCCGACGGGATAAGTAGGAGAATCCAGACCAGAAAACCAATTTTAAGTTTTGCCGTTATCACGAGGACCAAAAACCCCATGAGGCACAGGGCGATGGCGCCGGATGATTTGCAGGCAATGGCCGCCCCCAGGAGCACCACCGCCAGCAAGACGGTGGGCGCATGCCACATCTTTTTGGGAAACACTTTCGTAAATGTGCACCACAACCCCACCAGGGCCCCCATGGATACCCATGTCCCAAGCATGATGCCATGCTCCATGAAGACCATGGGCCTGTAGCCACCCCCACGCATAACCTGCGCAAAGGAATGCTGCATATAACCGTAAACAATACGATGGGCCTGAGGGCTCATTTTAAGTTCGAACAGCACGAAAGGCGTATAAATGAGCCCCGCTGCAAAAATGGACAGGCACAGCAGTTTTATCCTGTCAGCATTAGAAAAATACAGACGCCCGGCTATGTATGGGATACCCCATGTTGTGAATGTGTTGAAAGCTTCCTGGAACCCGTCCTTGGGTCCCAATCCATTGGCGATCGAAGCCAGAAAACCGGACAGGCACCAGCAAACCATGGGGATGTCAACAGGGTTCAAGGCAGCGCCTTCCAGCTTTTCAGGGTCATACACCTTGATGGCGATTATTACACCAATGGCCGTTGCCGTCATCTTGTTGTAAAGAATCAGCGGGATATTCAGTTGCTCCATGGGGAGAAACATGAGCGCACCGAAAAAACAGATGATGACAGCCCGTTCCGGTTTGTATTTTGAGAAGCAATACAGAACCATGGGGATGCAGCCATAAAGGGCGAGTAGACAGATGATATTGCCGCGCATATGAAAGCTCGAAGTTCAAAGCTGAAAGTTGAAAGTGAAAGATACGATGTCAAGCATTTAACAACTCAACAAAGTCTACTTTAACACTGGTTTTCTGGCACCCCCATCGATTATCAAGTTTTCTTGTCGATAAGCCTCTCGAGAATGAATTTCAAATAGGGTTTTTCCAGGAATTTTTCCAGTCTGGTGGTGTATTTTACGCCTCCCCAGTTGAGCACCGACGCCAGGGCGGGAACCTCCAGCCGTATGAAAAACTGCGCCACTTCCCGGACCGAGCGATACAAAGTGCGGTCCCCTTGAATGACCATGACCACCACGTCCGAATGCATAGCGAGATATTCGGTAAAATCGCTTCTCATAATCTGGGTGGAGTCGATGAGGACGATGTCGAAGTTCTTTTCCGCTTCGGCCAGAATGGACTCAAACACAAGACTGGACTCAAGATTATAAGGGGGGGGCGATGAGAAAATGAAGTTTACGTTCCGCTCAAAATCTGTGTGAATGACATCTTCAAAGGTCGCCTTTCCTGTCAGGACATCTGCAAATCCAGGGTGTTCGGGCGGCATGTCCAGTAGTTTTCTCAAGGTTGGATGGGCGGAAGTGGCCTCGATGACCAGAACGCTGGGCAGCATCTGTCCCAGATGGTGTGCGGTATTCAGGATGATTTCCGTAACGCCGCTTTTACTGTCGACACCGTTAAACAGAAACAATTTTGTATCGTTGCGGGCGGAATCGCGATGTATCCGTAAAGCCAGGCTTCTCAATGCCTTGCTGGTTACGGATTCTTTCGCGTCCAGGGTCACCCTCGAGAAGGGAACCCCTTCGGGCGCTCTTGATATGGGCCAGGTGGAAGGGTACCCCAGGGCGCTGACGATGTTCCTGGGGCTTGTGATCCGATTGTCCATGAACTCGATGACGAAAAGAATGAATGTGATGATGCCAAAAGGCAGGACCAGGCATACCATGAAAAGCTTCTTGGCATTGCTGCCGGCCTGTGATTCGGGTTTGCGGGCCTTAGTGTAGATGGATATGCGGCTGGCCACATTGGTCTGAACCATTAATTCATTGATTCGGTTTTCATATGAAAACAGGAGTTGGCGCATTTGCCGCACTTCAGCCTGCATCTGCTCTCCAATAATGAGTCGCTCGGAATTAAGCCCCGCCTCTTTTTTGGCGCTCTCCAGTTTCAAAGAGATATCCTCCATAGAGGTCTTTATGCTGTCGTATTGGGATTTTGCCTCGATCAACCTTTTATCCAGTTCATACTCGCGTTTGCCATAGATGACTTTCCTGCCCAGTTCGCGCACTTCCTCCGTCATGTCCAGCTCGTACCTCCGCATGGATTTCATGCGGTCTTCCGTATATTTGCGTCCGGGATTTTCTTGGGTCAATCCATCCAGCGTGGAGCGCATCTCCTGCAATTTCTGATAGGTCCAGGATTGGGTTGAATCAAGCCCCCAGTCATTGGAAACCATTTCTTCCACTTGAGGTTCCATCCCAAGTTTGGAGATTTCGATTTTTTCCTTCGACCGCTGCACATAGAGGTACTCCGCACTCACCAACTGGAGGTAAAGTTCCACATAGGCCTTCTGCAGCTGCTCCGCTTTTTTGTAGTAGAAATTAAACTGTTCGCTGAAACTGCTGGTGTTCGTAATTTTTGCTAATTCACGCAGCTTTTTCTGTTTCGCAACAATCTGCTGGTTCAACGTATTACGTTCTGAACCGAGATATTCAAGGCGTTTATCGTTTTGCGCCCGTTTTTCGGTATCGACGGTTTCTTTGTAGGTATCCATTATTTCATTGAGGACTGGGGAAAGTCCTTCGGGGCTGTCTCCCTGGATAGCCATGTCGATCAGGTATGTCCGGCTTACCGGTTCAATATAGAGCTTCCGGGCAAGTAGTATTGCACATTTTTCTGCGGCAAGTCCTTTCGGAAAGAGGGCGTCTTTCTGTTCGGGTGTGAGATTTTTGATTGCTTTTTCAAGAATCGTCGCATCCCGCATCCGGTTGGACTGGGTCCAGATAAAATCCTGGTATTGCCGCAGGATAGAGGTTTCCTCGTCCTCGCCGGTGATAGACTGCACCACAGGTTCGATTTTAAGAGCGGCAGAGGCTTTATAAAAGGGCTTAATACCCATAAAGGCAAAGGGTGCGAGCAGGGTAAAACCGAAGTTGCCGAGTACTATAATGATGACGATATTGCGAGTCAGGAATCGGACAATATCGATCGGTTTGTTCTTTTTAGTCCCCGGAAGGAATGCGCCGCTGGCGCCAGCCATTGTCATCACTCATTCCTGCGTTTTGAGGGTCTGAAACGGTTGATGACGTTGGAGACCGTTTCCATCTCTTCCCGAGACAGGAACAGTTTCCACAAAAGCATAAACGTGAGCGCGAGGTGGAGACACCCCAGGATAAGCACCTGGGCCGCTGACGTCCAGCGTCCTGTTGTTGGAATGACGAGGGTGATACCATAGACCAGGGCGGCTGAAACAGCGGGCGCCAGCGCGGGCGCAAGGATTGTTGAAAGCGATTCATGCAGCGAAACACGGAACGCATGGTTCGTCCGCCAAAAGAAGTAAAAGCTCCCCAGGGTCGAACTTCCCAGAATACCCAATGCCGTGCCGGCTATTCCAAACAGGTACGTTCCGGCCGGGATCCATGCAATTCCCAGGATGAACTGGATGATGAGGTATTCCAGTTCGCGTCCGGCCCGATTGATGCCCCGCACCATCAGCCCGGCCGGCCCGGTTCCCTGATGGATCATATAGGCGAGGCTCAGCAGAACCAGGACAGAAACAGCAGGCAGATATTCATCTCCAACCCAGCTGATGATCACAGGGTGTGCTGTGGCCATAAGGAAAGAAAACAGGGTAACGTTGATCAGGTTGATATGCCTGAGGCCTTTTACATACAGACCTCTCAAATCCTCTCCAATCAACTTGTCCTCGGCGAGGAGTGTTCCGTGAAGCTTCCTCGTTTTCATAATGAACAGCACCAAAATCAATGCGCCGGCAATGGCTGCAAAGGGGTAGGGGTTTTGGATGTCCGGCAGTATCTTTTCCGCGATTTCACGAATCCAGAAAACGGCGGGGAGCAAAGCCACAATCGAGGAGCAAAACACAAGGGTGAGATATTTTCTGGCTCGATCAGAAGGGGGGATTCGATCTCCCCTTTCCCAGTCCCCCCCCATATAGGAGGCGGCAGGGAGCAATGGTCCGAAAGCAGCTCCGGAAACATTCCTGGCGGTGAAGGCGATTTTTGCTCCGACCTCGTACATCCCCGTGGCTTTGAGGCCCAGCAGGGCGGTAACCATGATGCGGTCTAAAGACGCCAGACAGATAGAAATCGCGCCAAGCAGCTGCACCTTGCCGCCGAAAACAAAGAGATCGCCAAAGGCCTTCCTGGTAATCAGATTCGGCCGAAGCTTGAGCCCGGGCAGCTTTTTAAAAACCAGGCCCGTACAGGTGACCATTTCCGCCAGGGTCTTAATAATGTAGGCGTACAGCAGGCCTTTGATTCCGAACCCGAGGGGCAGGAATACGACTACCATGACGACTTCAAACAGGGATGCCGAGACATTGACCCCTTTGGCCAATGCGATTTCCTGAAGACCTTCAAGCGTGGCCCGAAACCCCCCCAGGGTAAAATCGAAACAGAACGCCAGAGCGGTTCCCAGAATCATGAACGAAGCAATCGACATGAGTTCCGAAGATACGTGGAATACGTTGAGGATGTAGGGAAGAGCGAGGTACAGGACAATATAAAAGACGATGCAGAAAAGGGTCATGCACAGGATGCCCGTTGAAAGAAGGGATCCTATGGAAGTCTGGTCGTTTCGGGATTGATATTCAGCCGTGAATTTGATGTAAGCGCCATTGACGCCCATGGCCCCCAAACCCGCATAGGAGAGGATAACAAAGCACATGGACCAGAGCCCGAATTCCGCCAGATTCACATAGTGCAGAATGAAAGGAGTTAATGCCAGACGGCTTACGAAATAAATCCCCACTGCGCCCATGCCGGCTACGGAATTTTTTGCGACTTTCCGGCCAATCTGACGGCCATCGTCCTTTCCCTGATGCGATGCGTTTGTTTCCATCACGGTTTTAGACCTCACGTTACAGGAATGATCACGCCATATCCCAGAAAATAGCTATTTATGGAAACCGACCATCTGCGGAATTCCCCCTCTAACAAAGGGACAATAGCCTGAAATGAGAGGCTTGGTCAAGATAATGCGTATTTCAGCTTTTTTTGAGAGCGTTTTCATGAAGCTATCCTGACAGCTAAATCTATTTTATTAGAATATTCAAAAAGATAAGTCAATATTGACCAAAAGATGTACAATAAAGAAAAAAACCGTATGTTTATGGACGGTGTCATCTTTTCCGGCAGTTTGGTCTTTACTTGTTACCAACGTACCGGTACCATTAATTCGATATGTTGTCACATAAACACCATATATCCGTAGTAAATTTTCCATGAATTACCTCAAGGGAGGGGTTTTATATGGAAATCGTTGCAGAAGGGGAGATGGAAAATAATGACTTTGAAATTTACTGAGAAATCTCTTCCGGGAGTTTTGTTAATCGAACCCATGGTGTTTCAGGATGACCGGGGTTATTTTATGGAGACCTACCACACGGGCAAGTACGGTGAGGCAGGACTCAATCAGGTCTTTGTGCAGGACAACCACTCCCAGTCACGGCGATTCACCCTTCGCGGTCTTCATTATCAACTGAAACACCCGCAGGGCAAACTGGTTTATGTTATCGCCGGGGAAATTCTTGACATTGCCGTGGATATCAGAAAAGGTTCTCCTACCTTCGGGCGCTGGACCGGCACTCTCCTCACAGACAAAAACAAACGCCAACTCTTCATTCCCGAAGATTTTGCCCATGGCTTCTGCGTCCTGAGCGAAATTGCAGATGTCATATACAAATGCACCGATCTTTACACCCCCGGGGATGAGTATGGGATTCTGTGGTCAGACCCGACCATAGATATTGTCTGGCCC
>Ga0307987_1000776_pt1 | contig 18630 bp, 13 predicted proteins | sample EllFjometagen181_FD_203157 | JGI IMG/M metagenome (GOLD analysis project Ga0307987, IMG submission 203157) | Marine microbial communities from Ellis Fjord, Antarctic Ocean - #181 | ecosystem: Environmental > Aquatic > Marine > Unclassified | place: Southern Ocean | collected 2014-10-08
GCGGAACGTCTTCTACATCTTTCTCAAATTGAGATAGAAGAGATGGCAAAAGAAATTATATTTGGACAGTTACGTCTTACTGTTGCATCACTAACAATTGAACAGATTAACCAAGATCGTGAGAGCTTTTTGGAATCAGTACGCAAAAATGTTTCCCCTGAACTTAACAAAATTGGCTTGTTCCTAATTAATGTTAATATCACCGATATTACAGATGAATCCGGATATATTGATTCAATTGGTAAAAAAGCATCTTCAGAAGCTATAAATCAAGCAATAATTGATGTTGCACAACAAGAAAAACTTGGTGCAATTGGTGAAGCAGAGGCAACAAAGGTAAAAGATGTTAGAGTTGCTGAAAATGTTGCGGAGTCAGCCAAAGGTCAGAAGACTGCCGAAGCAGACCGTCGTATTGTTGTGCAGCAACAAGAAGCATCTGCTATTGATGGTGAAAACCTTGCTAAGGCAAATATTGCTAATTCAGAAGCTGAACTTTCTGTAAAACAAGCTGTTGCTAGACAGCGTGGTGAGGTTGCTACTAGAGAAGCACAAGTTGAAATTCAAAAAGCTCAGTATAAAGCAGAAGAACAGAGACTTAATGCCGAAGAAGTTGTTCGCCAGGAAATTGACAAAACAAAAATTGAAATTGCAGCCGAAGCAGAAGCTGAGAAAACTCGTCGTGAAGCAAGAGGTCAAGCCGATGCTATTCTTCTTAAATATCAGGCTGAAGCCGAAGGTATCAAACTGGTTCTTGAAAGCAAGGCTAAAGGTTATCTTGATTTAGTTAAAGGTTGTAATGGTAATGCAAAAGATGTTGCAACGCTGCTTATGACAGAAAAGATAGAAGAAATTGTACAACTACAAGTTGAAGCTATTCGTAACATCAAGATTGATAAGGTTACTGTTTGGGATTCCGCGGGTAGTAGTAAAGATGGTTCATCAACTGCAAACTTTCTTTCTGGGTTAGTAAAAAGTCTTCCACCACTACATGATGTAGCAGCAATGGCTGGAATTGATCTTCCAGAATATCTTGGCGAAATTGCTCAAACTCCAGTTGCAAAAACAACTGCAGACGAACCAAAGAAACTATAAATACAATTAAATATCCAATATCCAACACGGACCGCCGAAGGCAGAGGCTTTAGGTAGGCCATTGGATATTGGGTATTCATTTATTAAATAGATTGCAAAACAACACAATAGTTTACCCTTCACCATTTACAGTTTACAGTTTCTTTCTCTGCGTACTTCGTGCGTAGGTCATTCACTACATTCATTGCTTCACCCTATTATTTATCTTTAATGGTTAAAGCCCCTCTCGCAAGCTCGAGTATCGCTCCCGTTCTTGCAATACAATACTTGATTTGCAAATTTTAAGGTAGCACAACCTTCTAGGTTGTTGGCGTTTCTCTCTGCACACGACCAGCGGAAGTGAGGCTGGAGTTTACGACAGCAATGAGTGCAACGAATGGCCTACCTGGAAACGTGCGTTACCCCAAACACACCTGCAACGAAGATCGTTGCGTTACCTAAAAAAAACTCTTTCTCTGCGTTCTCTGTGCCTCTGCGCGAAAATCTCTTCTCTTCTTTTTGTGTCTTTTGTGCCTTTTTGTGTCTAAAATTCTTTCTTTAATCCTCTTAATCTGTGAAATCTGCGGATAATACTCTTTTGGTTGCGGCTTGTCCGCCCTATGTTCTTTGTGGCCAAACTCTTTCTTAATTCTTAATTTTTAATTGTCTCTTTCTATTAAAAACTTGACTATTTGGCCATTTTAGATGATAATTTGCCCATAATTTATATAAATCATAGAAGGAAATCAAAATGAAAGAAAAAGTACAAGAAGTATTAGATCAAGTTCGCCCATCACTACAAGCAGATGGCGGAGATGTTGAATTAGTAAGCATTGACGGTGGTATTGTTTACGTTAGACTACAAGGCGCATGTAAAGGTTGCCCAATGTCACAGATGACTCTTAAGATGGGTATTGAAAGAGTTCTTAAAGAACAGATTCCAGAAGTTGAATCTGTGGAAGCTGTGGAATAAATTTTGCCGTTTGTGTATATAAATAAAGATGCAGGATATTCTATTCCCGCATCTTTTTTTTTCAACAAAACTAACTAAATAACTAAACAAATAATGACATCTCCCCTACTACATATTGAAGATTTATCTGTAGCATTTACTGCAGATTCAACAACAACAAGAGTTGTCGACAAAGTCTCCTTAACTATTAATCCAGGAGAAATTGTTGCATTAGTTGGAGAAAGTGGTTCAGGGAAAAGCGTATCGGCATGTTCTATAGCAAGACTGCATGATGAGAATAGATGTAGCTATGAGTCAGGTAAAATTCTTTTTAAGAAAAGTAATATATTAAAACTTTCAAAAAAAGAACTTCAAAATATTCGAGGAAGCAAAATATCTTATATATTTCAAGAGCCGATGAGAGCATTAAATCCACTGCTTAAAATAAAGTCTCAATTAATTGAGACCATAAAGCAACATACTTCTGGTGTAAATATTCCTGAGCGTATCAATGAACTCTTAATAAGTGTAGGACTCAACGATACCAATAGAATTCTTAACTCATATCCACATGAGCTAAGTGGAGGTATGCAGCAGAGAGTTATGATTGCTATAGCCTTAGTATCCTCTCCTGAACTGATTATTGCAGATGAGCCAACAACTGCTTTAGATGTGACCACACAGAAAAAGATTATTGATCTGCTTTTAGAAATACAAAAGAAAAACGATATTGCAATTTTATTGATAACTCATAACTTGTCACTACTTCAAAATGTGGCAAATAGAATTTACGTAATGTATGCAGGAAGTATTCTTGAATATGGAGATACAGATTCTCTATTATCGAACCCGCAGCATCCATATACAAAAGGACTGGTTGCTGCAATTCCAAGGATTCAAAAGACAGAAGAACATCAGAAATTATATGGTATTCCTGGGTTCATTCCATCAGCAAAAGAATGGCCCACTGGTTGCAAATTTCACCCAAGATGTAAAGAAATCATAGAAAAATGTAGTTTGGAAGAACCAATGCTAGAAAACAATTGTAGATGCTGGGTGCATGAATAATGGTTAGTTGTTAATGGTTAATGAAGACAAGTTTTGCTCGTGGAAAAGAGAAGAGATTTTTGCATAGAGGGCACAGAGAACGCAGAGAAAAAGAAAGAGCCTAATTTTGCTAGAACGAAAGGCTCAAAAAAGAAGAGAGACTGTTGCTTATTTTGGTCCTTGGTCCTTAGTCATTTGGTCCTCTTTTTATTGTTTTCAGCTCCAGAGGAGCGACATAATGTAGCCCTGGGTGTAAACCCATGGGGATAAAAACACGAGCAAAGCTTGCTCCTGCTCACGGCTGTGTCTTCACGAACAACGATTTACGAACAACGAATAACGAAAAAACATGAACTTTTTAGAAAAAAATAAAATACAAATTTTTGATTCGGCAATTGGAACTGAACTAATTAGAAATGGTATAGAACATTATCCAACACCGGAAATTCTTAATATTGCTGCAGAAGGAACAGAGATTCTTGAACAGATTTATGAAGACTCTATTTCTAGTGGCGCAGATTTCATTACATCAAATTCCTTTAGTGCGAATCAATACCACCTTGACAAAATAGGTCTTCCAGATGTGGATGACACACAAACCATATGCAAAGCTGCAATTGATATATGCAGAGATGTTAGCAAAGGAAGAGTAAAGGTTGCCGGTTCCATAGGACCACTTGATATTCATCATGGAAATGAAGATATTTCATACAAAGATATTTGTGATATATATAGACCTCAGGTGACAGCTCTTGTGGAGGCTGGAGCTGACCTCTTACTTTTGGAAACATTTGCAAACCCCGATGAGGCATCGGCTGTTCTGGAAGTTGCATCACATTTTAAGATTCCAACAATTCTTATGATGGTTGCACAAAGAAAATCTCGAGCAGGAAGAAACAAAACAATTAGGGATTTTCTTAAAGTTGCAGAGAAACATAATGTCAATGTAATTGGAGTAAACTGTGCACCTCCTCATATAATAACAGAGTATGTTGAAGATTTGTGTAACATGACAGATTTGCCTATAATAGTAAGCCCCAACGCAGGTACTCCAAAAGTAGACAGAGGTATTGTCAGATATCAATTGCCTGCAAACACACTAATTCAGGAAGCAGAACAGTGGTATAATTGGGGTGTAAAGATTTTTGGTGGATGTTGTGGAACAAGTGCTGAACATATAAAGGCTCTTTCTGAAAACTTTAAACATAGAGCTCCTGTTGAACACATTAGAGATGATTCCGAATTATCAAAGGTTAAACAATTTGAAATTCCAAAAGTTGAAATAGAGAAGACGATAGCTGACAACAACATAAGAAAAATGTTTAAAAACAATGGCAAAATCATAGCTGTTGAAATGCGATTTGAGTCTAACTGTAGTGTGAAAAATTATATTGCAGAAGCACAAAGTCTGAAACAATGCGGCTGCAACCTGTTTACAGTTCCTGATAATCCAGGTGCAAACATTGGAATGGATTCAATAACAATGGCTGCAGAGCTTCAACAAAACACCGGCGTTGATGCCATATTCCATAAATCCGCAACACATACAAACCTTATTAGTTTATACTCGTCCCTTCTAGGAGCATGGGAAACAGATTTAAGAGCTATACTAGCCGTTAGTGGTGATCCTCCGGCTACTGGAAACTTTTCAAGGTTTGCATCCAGAATTACAGACATTAAAAGTTCTGTTGAATTTCTTAAGCTAATTAAAATGCTTGAAGAAGGTATTTGCGTAAACAATCAGCAACTGAAAAAATCAAGAAGTTTCTTCAGAGCATGTGCTTTTGCTCCACAGAGAAACACAAAGCCCCAGGTGGAGTGGCTGAACCGCAAAATTGCTGCAGGTGCTGAAGCTGCATTTACACAACCATATTTTACTAAAAATTCATTTATTAATATAAATAAGGAAATTGAAGAGGATATACAAGGAATAAGAATGCTAAATGGTGTATTTCCTATCATGTCTGCAAAACAGGCAAAGGTATTATCACTGGGGCGAATTCCCGGAATTGTAATTCCCGACCATTATATTGAACAAATATCTAAATATAGCCAAGTTGAAGATCAAAAGAAATTTGGTATTGAGCAAGCTATTAATGTTGCACAGGAAGTGTTCAATAAAAACAATTCAATATATCTTATTTTGCCCTTTGGTGCCAATAGATTTGAGATAGCAAGAGACATTATAAATCAATTATGAATGCTGAATGCTAAATGATGAATTGTGGAAAGCCTCCGACGGTTTTTATGTAACGCACGCTTCCAGCTTGCAAGTGTTTGGTTAGAGTTGACAGCCCGGAGAGCGAAGACTTAAGTATCTTAACTTAGACCTTAGACCATAGACCTTAGAACATTTTAAAAGGAGAAAATATGAAAAAGATGACAGCCAGCCTTGAAGATTATCTGGAAGCAATCTTAATGCTAAGCGCAAATGAAGGACATGCTCATTCTAACGAAATTGCAGATAACATTGGTGTGAAAAAATCATCAGTCACTGTTGCCCTAAGAAACCTTGAAAAAGCAGGTTTAATAGAATATAAGCCTTATGCACCTGTCACACTAACAGCTCAAGGCAAAGAGTATGCTGAGAAAATAACAAAACGTCATAGGGTTTTAACCTTTTTCTTTAAAGATATACTTAAGGTTAATGACTTAAAGAAAATAGACGAAGTTGCCTGTAGAGTTGAACATGCCCTTGATGATGAAGTCTTTGAAAAATTTATTGAGCTTGCTGTTAAACATGGGTATGAAGACTAAAAAACAAATGAATATCCAATAGCCAATACCCAACACTCAATATCCAAGGTAGGACACTCCGTGGGTGGGAGTGAGCTTTGCTCGTGTTTTATTCCCTCGGGGGTTTACACCCATGGCTACAACGATGTCGCTCCTACGGAGCTAAAATCCTTATTTTTATTCTCTGCGCTCTCTGTGCCTCTGCGCGAAAATCCATTCTTCTATCCTAACGGGTTTGATCCATTTCATTATAATAATTTTCTACCGATTTGAGATTAAAGAAATGACAACATTGTTGCAGAATTTTCATTTTGGAACAAAATAAAAATACTGCAATAAAATAATCTGCGTTAATCTGCGAAATCTGCGGATAATATTCTTCTCTTTTTTGTGTCTTATGTGCCTTTTTGTGGCTATTTTTTTCTTATAATTCGTGTTAATTAGCGTAAATTAGATGACCAAAACTCTTATCTTCCTGCCATTTGCGCATTACAAAACCACCGTCTCCTCATATGTCGGCACGTATGTTTCCCACTTATTGTTATACTTAACATACTTTGCAAAACTCTCTGAACTTGACTCTTCGCCATGTACAATAAATACCTTTTTAGGTGCAACTGTAATCCCATCCATCCAAGATAGTAATTCGCGTTTGTCTGCATGTGCTGACATACCATTAAGCTTCTCAATCCTTGCTAGAACTTCAATATTCTGCCCGAAGATTCTCACATGGTCGGCACCCGATAAAATGTGTCTACCAAGGGTACGTTCTGCCTGGTATCCAACAAATAAAACAGTGTTATTGGGATTACTAATATGGTTAAAAAGGTGATGCTTTACTCGACCCCCGGTACACATACCTGAACCGGCAATAATAATTGCGGGTTTGTGATAATCATTAATTGTTTTTGACTCTTTTGCACTTCCGACAACCTGAAGCTGGTTGAAATCATAAGGATTATCCCCTGATGACATTCTGGCCCGAGCTTCAGAATCAAAAAGATCTGCATGCTTCTTAAATACATTTGTTACCCTTGAAGCCATAGGACTATCAAGAAAAACTTTGACTTTACCAATCTTTTGCTCTTCTAAAAGTGCACTTAAATGGTATAGCATCTCCTGGGAACGCTCAATTGCAAAACTCGGAATAATAATCTTTCCATTTGTTCTTATTGCTGCGTTGACAATCTTAGTTAAAATCTTTGGAATAAAGCCATTTGGTTTATGTATTCTATTTCCATATGTGGATTCAACAACCAGATAATCAACATTTGGAGCCTTTTCAGGATCTCTAAGAATTGGCACATCATTACGTCCAATATCACCAGAAAACAGTATACTTTTCTGTTCTCCATCTTTATCTGCTTCCACAATTACAAATGATGATCCTAAAATGTGACCCGCATCGTGAAAAGACATTTTAACCCCGTCAAACAAATTAATTTTAGAACCATAATTATGCTCTTTAACAAAAAGTGTTATACACTTTTCAACATCTTCTTTGGTAAAAACAGGATCATAACCATATTTGCTAACCTTACCCTCTTTATCATGACGTTTCTTTTTCCAGAAAGCATCTTCTTCTTGAATCTTTGCTGCGTCAAACATAACAATTTCTGCAATTTCTGCAGTTGCTGCTGTCGCATAGATTGGACCTTCATACCCATCCTTAACAAGCTTTGGAAGCAAACCACAGTGATCCAGATGACCATGAGTTAGAACAACTGCATTAATATTGCTTACATCAAATGGAAAACCTTCATAGTTACGACCTTTTAAATCATGCTCCTGATAAAAGCCACAGTCAATTAAGATTCGTTTATCATCAATTTCAAGTAAGTGTTTTGAACCAGTAACATTTCTGACCGCACCATAAAAACTTAATTTCATTTCCATCTTCTGTCTCCATTTCTTTTGACATTAAATATTATTTAACAATATGTATAAATAATAACACTGTTTTTCTCATTTTACAAGCAAAAACCAAAATCCAAAAGGCCAAAATCTTCCTAATAAAATTAGCCACTGATTCACACTGATTATACACAGATATTTATCTATGAAAATCCAGGTGAATCTACGGATAAAACTCTTTGGTTTTAAAATCAGAAAAACAGGAAAAACAAATTGCTTTTTCAAACAAGTTATAATATCATGAAAAAAATTAACAAAGAGAATAACATTGCGAATGGTCGTAATCACTTGTTGAAAGGATATAAAATTGTTTTTATTAACTGACGGTAGTGCGGATCCCAAAAGTGGAATTGGCTTTGGTGCATATCTGACATTTTCAGAGCTACCTGAAAATTCATCAGCAATAAAATTGATAAAGATTAAGCAATTCAAGAATACATCATCTACTAAACTTGAGTTGCAGACATTACTTTGGGCTTTGTCGGAAATATCAGATAACGAAATAATTTCTTATACAGATTCCCAAAATATAGTCGGACTGCTTTCCCGAAAGGAAAAGCTAGTTAAAAACAACTATTACTCCAAGAATGGAACGCTGCTTAAAAACCATGAACTCTATAAAGAGTTTTTTGAATCTATTGAGAAATTTGATATCCAATTCAATTTTATCAACGGGCATAAGCCATCCGTAAATAAAGATCATCTTGATAAAATATTTTCTTTAGTCGATCGAGCCTCTCGAAATGCCCTGAGATCCTACATAAAAAACAACGTCTCCATTTTATTTTAACAGGCCTGTCCATATATGTCATTTAAGAGCAATTCGATGACCTTTTTTATGTTTTTTGTGGGGAGAAGAAGGAAAAACAGTTATTAGTCAAGACACTGCCTTGGGCAGGAAAACTTTTGTTTTGTTATATTCCCATGGGTTTACACCTAATAATAATCTTCTACCGATTTGAGATTAAAGAAAATGCAACCTTATTGCAGAATTTTCATGCTGGAATTTTCTAGCGTAGCTAAAAACAACAGCATTAAAATAATGCAATAAAAAAGATTCGTGTAGATTAGTTAGATTCGCCTGTCGAGCCGTAGGCACTGCGAAGGCTGATGGTAAAACATCTTGTCTTTTCTTTGTGCCTTTAGCGTCATTTGTGTTAAAACTCTTTCTTAATCCTTTTAATCTGCGAAATCTGCGGATAATACTCTTTTTTTCTTCTTTGCGTACTTAGCGATCTTTGCGAGACATCTCTTTCTTCAAGTTCTCTATTTCTATATGTTTATCACCATAAATAAAAAGATAAGTTTTGTTTACTTCTTCCCATGTATTGATATCATATGAAAAAGTTGCAATTTCTGTATGTTTATATGCCTGCTTCAAGTTTTCAAACTCACCGTTTGCAACTTTAGATCTTAATAATTTATTATAATAGTCATTGTCAAATTCGTGTTCAAACCAATCAGGAAAACTTCTAGGTTTACCTTGCATCAGATAATCCAACTTTAAATTAGCAAGAAACAGTTTGTCTTCACCAAACTTAGCCTGCACATAATCATTAAAATATCGAAACAGATTGATCGTTTTATGTGATATATCAAGAAAACCACGCGAATTAAAATATATTGAAACATCTTCAAACATCTTAAAAGCATTGTTTTCATAATACTTTTGAATAATATACTCAATACTGTTTATAAATATCTGTGAGTTATAATAGTAATCTAAACATTTTTCAACATCTTTAAGCTTCAGAATTTCAGTGAACGAGATATAACTATTAGATTGCACCTCATATGGAGGAAAGTTTAAATATTTGTAATCATGCTTTTCAATCTCTTTAATAATAGGAGAACCTTTTAAGAGCTTAAGAAAGCCTAGTTGAATCATTTCAGGTTTCATGGAATATACAAAATTAAATGAATTTCCAAATGTTGCATAATCTTCATATGGCAGCCCAGCAATCAAATCAAGATGCAGATGAATTCCTTTGCTTATCCTTGTTACATTGGTATATAGTTTATTCAAATCTGTTTTACGATTCACAACATCTAACGTTTTTTTATTTGAACTTTGAACACCAATCTCAAACTGAAACAGACCTTTTGGTACTATCTTAAGAAAATTGAGCGTTTCGTCATCAAAAAGATCTGCACTAATTTCAAAATGAAAACATGTTATACCATTGTTATTTGCAACTAGAAATCTCCATATTTCCATATATCTTTCTTTTTTTAGATTATAAGTCCTATCGATAAATTTTACCAATTTCACTTTGTTATCTAGAAAAATCTTTAAATCCTCTTTAACTCTTCCAATCGAGTAAAATCGGACTGTTTTATCAATTGATGACATGCAGTAAGAACAACAAAAAGGACAGCCCCTTGATGATTCATAATAGTATATCTTTGACTTCTCATGTAATTCAGAAATTTCGTATGGAAAAGGAATTGAATCAAGTTCAACTATGTTTTCATTATGCCCAGAAAATATAATAACATTATCTCTATAATACAGACCGGGTGGGATTTTATCATCTGCTGAAAGAAAATTAAGCAGTGTTTGTTCACCTTCTCCATAGCAGATAAAGTCTATTTGTGGATTGTCCAGCATAACATTTTCTGCATCGTAGAATACTTCAGGACCTCCAAGAATAATCTTAACATCCAAAACCTTCTTGATTTCCTGAACAATTTTTAATACATACTCACGATTCCATATATACACAGAAAACATTATTGTTGTGGGTAACTCTCGAAATATATTCTTAATTATATCATTAATATGATTGTTAATCGTATACTCTTTTAATGTGATTTCAATATCTGAGTTGTGCTCAATATATTTCTTAATATATCTAAGAGCCGGGTTTGTATGAACAAACTTTGAATTTATTGCAACTGCTAATATTTTGGTCATGATTCTCTCTTGTTTTTCTGCGAAAAAAGTGTACAGTTAATAGTATGCAGTACACAGTCTTTTATTTCTTTGCTCTGCGAGCTACGAAAAACACTGCCGTGAGCAGGTATAAGATTCGCTTATTTAATAAACCTAGGGTTACACTCCCGTTGGTCGCTCACCCCAGGCTATAACCAGATGCTCCTTCAGAGCATTTTAATGGAAGTCACTATCCCGCCTTCGGGACTAGCAAAGCTAGCCTCTTTTAATAATGATAACGGGGAAGTTCTCGCTCCCACCTCGCGTTCAAGCATTAAACCAGATTCCTGTCTAAACCTATCGAATTCGATAGGTTTAAAATCAGAATTACTCAATTGCTCCCACAGTCCTAGAAACATTGCAATATTATTAAACGTTTCCTGTTTTTGAAAGCAGTTCGATGCAATCGAACATGGGTTTTTGATAATGCTAGTTGAAAACTTGTTTTCATAAGAGCAATTATAAAAAGACCATTCTTCCAACTTGTTGGAATGCTTTCAAAAACAATCTGCGTTAATCTGCGTAATCTGCGGATAAAATTCTTCTCTTCTTTCCGTGTACATCAGTGGTAATCAGTGGCTAACTAAAATTCTTTCTCTATAAACTGTACACTACTCACTATGTACTATCCGCTATTAACCGAGCTACGCTCGTTTAATTCAGTCTCGGATCAAAAACATCGCGCAGGAGGTCACCCAAAAGATTGAAGGCAAGTATAATAAGAAAAATCGCAATCGTAACGAATGTCATCTCCCACCATATACCTTCCCATAGCCTTGTTCTTGCATTGGCAATCATTACACCCCATGAAGGTTCGTTCTCAACTCCAATACCAATAAAACTTATAAAAACTTCTGTTGCAATTGCAGCCGGAAATCTTATTGAAAAAACAATGATAATTATATGTGATATATTAGGCAAAATATGTCTAAAAAGAATTCTTGTATTACTGTATCCTAAAGCTTGAGCAGCTTTAACATATTGACGACTTTTATGTTTTATAACTTCTGCTCTTATATATCGGCATACCCCTACCCAAGTGGTAAATCCAATACCAACATATATTCCCAGCAGACCTTTCCCCACAACCATGGATATAGCCAATATAAAAAGTAATCCTGGCATTGCTGAAACAGATGAGTAGAGCCAGACAACTATTGTATCAGTTTTACCTCCATAGTATCCACCTAAGCACCCTAACAGAACACCAATTGGTATGGCAATCAAAGATGTAATAACGCCCACATGAAAAGCAATTCTGGTTCCCTGTATGATTCTTGAAAAAACATCTCTCCCTAAACCATCTGTACCAAGGAAACCATTACCTATCTTATAAGATGGATGCTGATATATATTGTCTAAATTGGTCTGCATATATCCAGGTGTTTGATCTTTTACCTGATTATAACGATAAACACACTCTCCATATATTGCAAGAAATGTATAAACGGTTATTATAATGATGGATAACAAACCAACTGGACTCCTAAATATTTTTTTAATGTTACTGTTCATTTCAACCTTATTCTTGGATCCACAATTGTATATAATACATCTGTAAAAAGGTTAACAAGAACATATAACATTGCTCCAACAAGAACAATTCCCTGTACGACAAATATATCGGCAGAATTAATTGCATTAATACTGGCATTCCCAAGACCGGGTATTCCAAAATATGTCTCCAAAAGAAGACTGCCAGTAAACAGAAATGGGATGGAAATACTTATGTTCGTTAAGATTGGAACAAGTGCATTTCTTAAAACATGTTTAAACAGAATTTTATATCCAGGCAATCCTTTTGCTCTGGCCGTGCGAACATAATCCATATACATTTCATCAAGCATAATAGTTCTATAAAATCTGATATCTCTGCCAAGACCACAAATTATACCAATTATAACCGGCAAAACAAAATAGTAGGCACTATTAAATCCCCAAATTGGAAACAACTGAAGTTTATATGCAAGCAGATATTGCCCAGCTACAACCCACACAATATAGTTTATACTCATCAGCGATGTGGAAAGTATGACCAGAAGACGATCTGTAAGGCGATTTCTATTCCATGCACAAACTAAAGCAAGACAGACAGAAACAAATAGTGTTCCAAAAAAAATGGGAATGGCCAGACAGAGAGAAGGTCCGACTCCTTCTAAAATAACATCTGTAACTTTTTGTTTGCTGACTACCGATGTGCCGAAATCAAATGTCAGAACATTTATAACATATTGAAGAAACCGTGAATCAAAAGGATGAGAAATTTTACGCCGTAAACTTAGTGCCCCTAGTTGTAAGGTGCCAGTTCCTTTAACAGAAATAGAAAACATATCTTTTGAAGTTGCTTCATCAATCTTAAACGGGAGCACAACTTTTCGAGACTTACCGTTTGTAGCTGGCAGTTCTAAAGATTGTGACTCGTTTATTTTATTTAAAACAAAAACTTTAACATCTCCATCTGTCTGATACTCAAAAATCAACTTATATTTTTCATCAGGATAGAATTCCAGAGACATAGGAATTTGATATTCACCATCAGAAAAAGACACATATCCATTGGCACTGCCAAACATAAGGTAGATTCCATCTGCTTTTTGAAAAGGTTGAAGCGACGTTTTAAAAGAGCTATCCTGCAAGATTCTTGTACTATTCCACAAACCAAAGAGCACTGGCTTATTATATCCATTTAGTTCATCATATTGCTCTAAATCTTCAATATTTGCATTTTTTCCCAAAACAATTTGAGCTGGACTTCCAGAAACAAGATCAAACAATATAAAAGTGAGAAGAATTACACCAAAGATAATTGGAATTGTAGATAAAACACGTTTTACAATATACTTGAACATATCATGCACTGCCTTTAAATAGTTCAAGTAATTCAGGCAAAAGCTGTTTCTTTCTGCTTAATATTCCAGGTAGGTCAAACAGGTGTTTTTGATCAGTAACAGTATATGGCAAATCATCAATCAAGCTTTCTTTGCCTACAGTCAACAGTAGAGAATTTCCTAAAACAACATTAGTAACAAGCATACCAAGAAAATCCAATCGTTCCTGTGCTGCAATTTTTTTGATCTCTTCTAATAGTTCATCTTTTCTATTGAGGAAGGAGACAAAACTTCCATCTTCTACCTGACATATTGAAAAAGACACTCCATATTCTTTGTAATTCTTTCTGTCAGTATTCAGAATTACATCAGGTGTTTGAGTTGCAATAATTGAACCTGCATGAAGCAATTCGGAATATAACTCTTCTGAGTTAACCTCTGCCAACTCACTAAGCTCTTTAACAGCTGTAGCATCTCTTTCTGTTGTTGTAGGAGACTTAAGATGAACAGTATCAGTAATAACACCGCCAAGCAATACACCCGCAACTCTTTTTTGAATAGGAACTCCATAAAGTTTGTATTGTTCAAAGACAAGGGTACAGGAGCTACCTACAATATCATTTAAAACTTTCAATGGCTTATCTGTTGGTGTAATACCAATTCTATGATGATCTAGAATTTCAACAATTGGAACTTCGCTGGCACCATCAATAGCCTGAGCTAATTCATTATGGTCAACCAGAACAAGATTAACAGATTGATTTGAGTCCATATCACTCTTTAAAAAAGTTCCAATTAATTTGTTGTTCTTATTTATTACAGCAAAGAGATCTGTTGAATCTCTTTTTACTGAAGTGGCAATATCAACCAAACGGTCGGTACAGCGATAGGAAGACATATATCGTTCTTCCTGAAGAAAGACGGGACTACTGAATTTGACTCTTCTTATTGTTGTGGCGGAATCAAACTTCGTAAAGATTACAGATATATTGTTTGCTTTTGCCTTTTCGAGAATAGCATTGTGCATTTCTGCACCCCCTGTAACAACCAACACAGCAACATTAATATCAATTGTCAACTTTTGAATATTCTGTCTGTCACCGACAACCATTACGACGTTAGAACAATCTCGCTTAATCAGTCTTTTATAAAGATTCTCTTCACTCATAGCTCCAACATATACATCATATGTTCTTATGTCGGAAGATCCAACACCTGTTAAATTCTTACCACTAAGAATATTTGTTATCTGCTCAACCGAAGTTTTAACCTTTCGACCAAACTTAGATGCAGATTCATTCACATCAAACATCCCCTCAAAAAGATCAAACATATTTATCATACCGCGATATTCATCATCTGCGGATACAACAGGAATTCTTCTGTGCCTTGTCTGATTCATCTTAACGATTGCAGCAAGAACAGAACTATCTTCTTTTACAGAGGTATATTCATTGGAATATATATCCTCAACACGAGGATATACAGCTCTCATTTGTTTTGGCAAAGGAACATCAAATTTATTAAAGAGATATTTAGCAGCCCGATTAGCCATGCCATAAGAGGCGGAAATCACATTGTCAACGCCAAGACTTCTTTTTAGCCCCGCATACGCATAAGCCGCAGAAATACTGTCAACATCCGGGTTCTTGTGCCCAATAACGATTGTTTTTATATTATGCTTCATATTTTATTAAATTCATTTGTGCTATCAAAAAAGACTCTATCACAGTTTCTGTGGATGAAACGTTTTTGTTCGACCCATTCAGGGTCGTATTGTCTTGTTATAACCAACCCCGTATTGCATACGGGGCTACTAAAACTTAACTAGTAGGCCATTCTCTTTGCTCATTGCTTCACCCTATTATTTATCTTTAGTGGTTAAAGACCCTCTCGTAAACTCGAGTCGTAGTCTTAGAACTGCGAAGCTGTTCAACATTAATAGCCATGTATGAAATACATGGTTACTTAATCATTATAAAAGGACGACTGCAACGCAGTCGAATTTAAATCTTTTTTGGTTTACCCACGGAAACAGTAACAGAGCCTTTATTCAAAATTTTCAACTTAAAATTCGACCTTTGGAACCTCTTGAGCTTGTTTATCAGCCTTGAAGTAAGCATCACTCTTCTCAAAGCCAGCCATTCTTGCATAAAAAATTGCAGGAATACGGCGAATATAAGTGTTATAAAGTTTAACTGAATTATTATAACGACTACGTTCAACAGCAATTCTATTCTCTGTACCTGCCAATTCATCCTGCAACGCAAGAAAGTTCTGGTTTGCTTTCAAATCAGGATAACGTTCCACAACAACCATTAGACGTGATAGAGCAGATTCCATCTGGTTAGCAGCCTCAACCTTTTCACCTTGAGTCTTTGCAGCTCCCCACTGGCTTCTAAGCTTTGTAATCTCTTCCAAAGTACCCTTCTCGTGTGCAGCATACCCTTTAACAGTATTCACAAGATTTGGAATCAAATCATAACGCCTCTGCAGAACATTTTCAACTTGTGCCCAGCTACCATCAATATTCTCATCATATGTAACAATCTTGTTATATGTTGACCACCAGTTCATAATAACAAGTAAAATTAGTGCCGCTATAACAATTAAAACTATTGTACCTTTTTTCATAATATTTTTCCTTTTAATTAAAAATTTTCTGTATTATCACACATCTAAAAAAATATGTAAAGTCCAATCAAAACACTTTTGCAATTGAATAAATATTTCTGGTTAAAAATCAAGAATGTTGGAAAGCCTCCGCAGTATTTATTAAAATATTCTCGCACAAAGGCGCAAAGGACACCAAGAAAAGATAATTAGGTTGCACATCGGGAGGGGCATCGTCCACTATGACCTAAATGATATTCAATCAGAAGAACAAGGTTTATCAGCCTTAGTTTTACGGTTGGGAGAAAAAGTATTAGTTTCAATCAATAGAATTAAGGTTTAAATTATTGTTTTCTATCTTTTTGGGTGATAATTAAAAAATATATTATACAATTTCGATCATAGATCGAACGCTACATTACTTACAAACAAATGTTGTTTGGAAAAAATGTAGAGTCGGCTCTGTGAGCCGAGAAGAAAAAACAGCCTCCAACCGTAAAATCAAGGTTTATCAGGTAACCCCTTTGGAATTAGTTGCATTACCTGATGTAAGATGCTAATATTTTAAACCTATACGGGATAATAGTGGACAACTTATTAAAACTTGGTACGCTCGCGGAGCGCACCAGCAAGTAACCGTGCATGCCCGGCACACACAAAGCATTGCACGGCAACGCGGTAAGTCGCGCGCATGAACGCAGACGACTGAAAGGACGAAATAATGACCTCACGTGAAAGAATTCTAAAGACTATTAATCATGAAGAGCCTGATCGAGTACCCCGCGACCTAGGAGGAACTGAATCATCGGGAATGACGGCCCATTCTCAGTTTAATCTCCAAACGCACTTACAAATCACACAGGATCTAAAAGTGTTCGAGCCCTATCAGTATGTGGCCTACATTGGAAATGATCTGAAAGCCAAATTCAAGATTGATACCGCCAATTTGACGCCGGAACCCAGAGACTGGGTTAAGCGGACAAATCCATTGGGGTTCAATGTGCTACTGCCAGCGGGATGGCGTGAAAAACCGGGAGATGATGGCGAGACAGTTGTCCATCGAACAGACGGAACAGTCTCTGCAAGGCGTCCTAAGGGAAGTTATTATTTTGATCCGGTAAATCCTCCTCTACAAGATGTTGTAGATCACGGAGAACTTGAAAAACATAGGGAGACCATTTTTTCTTTTGACTATCCCTCATTCGCGGATGAGCCTATACAAAATTTACAAAAACGGGCGGAGGCAATGCAGGCAAGGGACGACTGCACGGTATTCAACCTCTGCTGCCACTTTTTGGCCGCTGGCCAACTCTTGCGAGGATACGAAAACTTCATGATCGACCTGATGACTGATGAAAGTATGGTGAAGAAGTTGTTGGACATCCTGATTGAGGGATATTGCGCCCGAATCGATCGACTTGCTCCACTTCTGCACTCCAGCGTGGACGTTGTTCTGCTTAATGATGATCTGGGCACGCAGAATGCTCCCATGATCGCACCATCATTATATCGAAGGTTGATCAAGCCATATCAGAAAATACTGTTCAAGCACGTGAAAAAATCTTTCGGGGCTCCCATCCTTTTTCATACATGTGGAGCCGTGAGAGAGTTCATTCCTGACCTAATAGAAGTTGGCGTGGATGCTCTGAACCCTGTACAGATCAGCGCCAACGACATGAATCCAGCAGAACTCAAACGTGACTTTGGCAACGACATAACATTTTGGGGTGGAGGTGTCGATACGCAGACGGTACTGAATAAGAAGACGCCCACCGAAGTGATGGATGCTGTCAAGAAGAGTGTAGATACTCTTGCCCCAGGGGGCGGATTCGTGTTTTGTCAGGTACACAACATCCAGCCCGATGTTCCTCCGGAGAATGTGATAGCTATGTTTGATGCACTGGATCAGTGCAGTGTGTAACAGCTTTATCCGTAAAGAACATCAAAAACATTGTCTGATTTTACCTGAAAGCTCAGGTCGCTATTTTTCTGACGATTATTGGCAAAGGCACGGGCATCAGCTGCCGACGAATTAGTACAGGTAACCTGCATAGTGTAAGGACCTTCCCATATTAATGGTAACATTGGCTGCTCCTCATATTTTTTAATCGCTATAGCAATATCAGTATGTATTTTCGCCCTAGCAGCTTGAAGCGATAAACACATGGCTGCATTTCGACCGAGTCCATCTTTTACCGAGGTTGTAGAAACTCCGGAAATCAACTCTTTAGCTTCACTACAGGCCGCAGTGTCGCCACTAAGATATATCATGGGTAACCCAAATGCACCGATGCCTAAAGCAAATTGTGCAATCTCGCCAATTGGCTTGTCATTCAATCGGTACTCAGTTATATCACGCGAATTTTGTGTATGATTCAAGTTGCCATCTGCCGTTCCAGCCATTGCATGTTGTCCAATCATGATTCCAACGTCACATGTTTTAACAATATTCTCATAGATAACATCTCTAAGCCCCCAAGTTGCACCATGTATTATCTTGGCAGCAGGATGAAGCTCCTCAAATATAATCCCTC
>Ga0307987_1000777_pt1 | contig 18629 bp, 13 predicted proteins | sample EllFjometagen181_FD_203157 | JGI IMG/M metagenome (GOLD analysis project Ga0307987, IMG submission 203157) | Marine microbial communities from Ellis Fjord, Antarctic Ocean - #181 | ecosystem: Environmental > Aquatic > Marine > Unclassified | place: Southern Ocean | collected 2014-10-08
CCCAGTCAAATTTAAAATATGTATTAAAATAAGTTATTCGTAAAATAGGTTAATGTTAAGTTTGATATAATTTAAAAAATTATATTAAATAGCATTAAAAATAAATAATGAATACTTATATTTTATTTAAGAGAGTTATCTTTAAATGCTTATTATATTGTAAATATTGACTATAAAAATTTATGAATACACGGTGTCTTAATGTTACTTCTTTCATCGTAAGCCTTTATAAACATGAAGTTGATATTTTAAAGTTTCATGTAAAAAGTTAATTTTTTACAACCTTAAAACATTTTAACATGATAACTTAATAACAGTTTATTCTGTTTTAGGATGTCTTTGCTTTTTTAAGTTTTAGAAACTCAATTTCATCTTTATTCATACCGTTGATCAAAGGATGAAATTTATACCCCCATATCATAAATGCTGCACCACAAATGATCATCGGTAGAGAAAGTAACTGTCCCATTGTAAGCCAGCCCCAGCATAGGTACCCTAGTTGTGAATCCGGCATTCTTACGAATTCTGTTAGAAATCTAAAAATTCCATAGCAGAGCAAAAATAGTCCTGAGACACCCATTCTTGGGCGTGTTTTACTTGAATAAACCCACAAAATAATAAACAGTACAACTCCTTCAAGAAAAAACTGGTAAAGTTGAGATGGTTCTCTAGGTAAGCCTAAAGGATCTGTAGGAAAAACCATGGCCCATGGCATATTGCTGACTTTACCCCAAAGTTCTCCATTGATGAAATTGCCTATCCTGCCTGCACCAAGTCCGATTGGAATTAAAGGTGCTACAAAATCTCCAATTTGAAAGAAATTTTTACCGGATTTTCTCCCGTACAAATAGAAGATTATTAAAACACCAATCAATCCACCATGGAAGGACATTCCACCATCCCATACCATAAATATATTTTGAGGATGAGAAAAATAAGTTCCGGGATTATAAAAAAGAACATATCCTAGTCTTCCTCCAAGTAATACACCTACAATAATATAAAACACAAGATCAGTTATCTCTTCACTACCCCAAATACCTTTCGACCTCTTTGCTCTATATTTTGCTAGAGCCCATCCAGAAAGAAATCCAATCAAATACATTACTCCGTACCAATGAATTTTTAATGGACCAATTTTAATTAATACTGGGCTGATGTCGGGATATTTAATCATATGTTTTTGCCTATTTATGTTGATATTTAATTATTTAATCTGAAATTATATTAGAGCGACTTCGTATTTTTTAATTAATAATCTTAAATTTACTGCTTAGTTGGCATTGTAATAAAACAATATTCTTTGAATATTGAAAGCTAGTATTGTACAACTAAATCATAATAAATGATTCTTGATTTTATCAGCAATTTTATCAGCAGTTAAGCCGGCACTTTTCTTTAAACCGGCAATTGTTCCATGTGGAACTATTTCATCATTCCATCCAAAATGCATTATCATTTTATGTTTTTGATTAATCAGTATTTCATCTATGCAGGATCCTAAACCACCTTTTATTAGATTATCTTCTATTGTTACGATAGACTTAGTTTTGGATGCAGTTAATAGCATTTGAGTATCAAAAGGTTTTAAAAACATGGTATTTACCACTTCGGCAGATATTTTAGACTTTTCTAATATTTTTGCTACTTCTAATGCAGTTATGCATTCTTTTCCTGTTGCCCAAATTGATATTTTTTTCCCTGCCTTAATGATCTGAGCTTTGCCCCATTCAATATTAGATGTTGTATATTGTTCAGAAGATGGTGTACTTCCTCTAGGATAGCGAATTATTACAGGAGCTTTATGTTGAAAAGCGACATCAAGCATTATATCCATTTCTTCGTGATTAGTAGGATACAGAATCGCAAGGTTGGGAAGAGTTCTTAAATATGATACATCATATATACCATGGTGTGTTGGTCCATCATCTACAATTCCAGAACGGTCTGCACATATAATAACGGGAAGATTTTGAAGACAAATATCATGAAAAACACAGCCTAATGTCCGTTGAAGAAATGTTGAATATATAGCTACTATAGGCCTCAAACCATTTGTTGCCATTCCTGCAGCAAATACTGCTGCATGTTCTTCAGCAATTCCTACATCGAAAAAACGATTTGGATACTTATCTCTAAATGCAGTGAGCCCTGTTCCTGCACTCATTGCTGCTGTTATAGCTACAATATTATCATGTTTTTGAGCCATGCTCATAATGGCATCACTGAAAGCAGATGAATAAGTAGGGGTTGCTTTTTTTAACTGAGTACCTGAACTTGGGTCAAAACTTCCAAGTCCATGAAATTTTTCAGGATGTAACTCTGCTGGTGGATAACCTTTGCCTTTTTCTGTTACAACATGAACAACAACAGGAGTATCAAGTTCTTTTATTAATTCAAAAGTTCTAATTAGATCATGGACTTTGTGACCGTCAATTGGACCAATATATCTAATACCAAGTTCTTCAAATAATATTCCAGGTATTAAAATATGTTTAGCAGCATTTTTTATCTTACTTACAATATTATATAGGTTTTGTCCAAAAAAGGGAATTCTTAATAAGGAATTTCGGAAGCTGTTTCTGATTCGGTTATATCCTCTCGTAGGGATTATATTTGTAAGTGATGCTGTGATTTTTCCCACATTTTTAGAAATTGACATTTTATTATCATTCAAAACTATTATTAAATCATCTGTAACTTCCGCAACATGATTTAAAGCTTCAAAAGAAATTCCGCATGTCAATGCTCCGTCACCAACTACAGCTATGACTTTTTCTTTACTTCCCACTCTGTCTCTAGCTGCTGCTATTCCAAGTGAAGCCGAAATTGCAGTTCCTGCATGTCCAGCTCCAAAAATATCATGTTCTGATTCTTGTTGAGATGCGAATCCTATACATCCGTTGTCCTGTCTTAAAGTAGATAGTAAATCATTTCTTCCTGTAAGTATTTTGTGTGTATATGTCTGATGACTAACATCCCATACAATTTTATCCTTAGGTGAATTAAAAACATAATGAAGTGCCATAGTTAGTTCTACTACACCAAGATTAGAGGCTACATGTCCTCCATTCTTTGATGTGACACTGATAATTCTTTCTCTAATTTCTTTTGCTAATTGATTGAATTTTGAAGTGTTAGTTTTCTTTAAATCTTCAGGAGATTTAATGCTATTTAAAATTGACATATGTTAATAAGATATCCATTAATAATTGTTAAAAGTATTTTTGTACTAACCTAAATGGCGGTGTAATTATTATAAAGAACTGATGCAACCAAAATGTAAATAAAACCGATAAATGGCTTAATATAGCTATTATATTAGACTATGAAAACATCAATTAAATTATTCTTATACTAAATTTAAAAAATTTTGTAATATTTTATGTCCATGTTCTGATAAAATAGATTCAGGGTGAAATTGTACTCCGTAAACAGGTAAATATTTATGTTGTATTGCCATAATAATATTATCTTTAGTTTTAGCAGTCACCTTTAGACAATTTGGGACAGAGTCAGGAGTTAGTGCAAGTGAATGGTACCTCACAGCATTAAAAGGAGAGGGGATATTGGAAAAAATTCCTTCAGAGTCATGATAAATAGCTGATGTTTTACCATGCATTAAATATGGAGCATGATCTATACTTCCTCCAAAGATTTCTCCAATACATTGATAACCAAGACAGATACCAAAAACAGGTATATTTCTTTCAGAAGCAACTTTTATTGCATCATTAGAAATACCTGCTTTAGATGGTGTACAAGGACCAGGAGAAACTATCAGCGCATCAAATGAGATATTAAATAGTTCTTCAATTGATATTTGGTTATTTCTAAAAACTTTGATATCCTGCTTAAGTTCTTTGAAATACTGAACTATATTAAATGTGAATGAATCATAGTTATCAATCATTACCAGCATATCGTTCCCCTATTATTAATAAATAACAATTATAGAATCTGTGTGATACAAAATTTAATAAGGCATAAATCTAAATTAAGATTATTAAAGTATAATATTTTATATTGTACGCAAGTCTAATGAATGATTTTATTGTTTTTTTAGTTGTTTTAATGCGTTATTCTTAGATTATAGTAGAAATATTGATTATATTTTGCTTATGATTATAGAAATATCTGCTCATATTAGTTAAAATTATAATAAAGGAATTTTGTTTTCATATATTATTTATTATTACGTAAACATTTTTAAAGATATAAGATTAGCCTTTAAGCAATAATATTAACACATTGGGTTTGCAAATGGATAATTCAGATAAGAATGGACAAAGGAACACTAACTTTCAAGAAATAATTAAATTAGGTGTTAAACCTAGTTCGTCTATAATTGAAGGTGATTCAGACAATAGCAATAATACTGTCAAGATTCCAATTGGTAGTGCTGCGGCTAGATTTGGAAAAAATTCTTTACCTGAGAAAACCGTAGTATTGAAATTAAAAAATAACCCTGTTGATTTTAGAACACCAACAACTGTGCCATCTGGTTTTAATTCGGATAGTTCAAAAAATAAGGCTGATGCAAAAACTGTTGTACTGAAACCTAAAGTAACTTCTGGTTATAATCCGGTAAAAGATATATCCTCAATACCTGAAATCACTTCAACAATAGCCATAAGTCTTCCAACAAATGCTGTAGATACAGATAAGACAATTATTTTAAAAAGAGAAGAAAACAGTGATTATCCTAAGCCTAATCAAAATAAAATTGATCCTGTATCCCCAGTAAATAGTAAATCAGCAAATAAAGATTTATCTCAGTTTTCCAGTAAAGAAGGTGATGTGGAATTAACTAAAACTTTTAAATTAAGAGCCCTTGCCTCAAAAAAACCTGTAAAAACTATTTCAGATAAAGACAATGGTTTAGCATTAACTAAAACTTTCAAGTTGAAATCGCTTAAATCAGATAATAAAAAAAGTCCTATTCCATATTTAAATAAGCTGGGTGCTGAGAATATCTCTTCTGGAAGTAAACCTGAAGAAACGCCAAAACATACTTTGAGTTTAAGAATCAAAAATGGTTTACAAAAAGTAAAGGGAGCAAGTGGAGTGCCTGCAAAGACGAAAAGGGAGTCTCAAAAAATATTGTTGCATCCTGTAAAGTCTTCTAAATCTTCTTTAGATCCATCAGTTACACAGACATTGAAATTGAAAAGAAAAGATCCTGCTTTGAATAGATCTAAAGATGGTAATATGAAGATGATTTCTAAAACTGAAAACACAAAAAGTGAGATTGATATTCCTCCTTTACAGTTGGATTCTCCATCAAATAAAGCTCCCGATTCTACTGTAAAATTAACTTTAGGTGGTCTTTCTTTTGAAGATGATAAAACAAAAGCGCCAATAACTATACCAATTACTGAAGATAAATCTATATCAAAAAAAATATCATTGCAAACAGCTAAATCAAAAGCGGTTAAAGTTCCTGGATTAATTCCTGATAAACCCAAGGCAATTAGATTAACATCAAAAATATCCCAATCAGAATTAAGAGAAGCAACCTTGAAAACAGAAGGGGCAGAATCAGTTAAAACTGTTGCACCAACTCCTGCTATTTCAAAACCCATTAAATTATCATCAACAATAGATGATAAACCTAAACCCATAAAAATTCCTCCAATAGTGCCCAAGGCAATTGATGGTAAATCTAAGTCTATAAAAATTCCTCCAATAGTGCCTCAAATTAAAAATTTTAAGAAGGCGGAATCTGAAAAAAATGAGCCCATTTCTATTAGTAAACAACAATTGATCAATCGTAAAATGGATAAAACAGTTAAATTAGATATGAGTGCTCCGCAGAAGGCTGCAATAAGAAATAACACCCCAATCCCTGAAATGGAAGTCGTCGATGAAGTAAAACCTAGACAAAAGAGATCTAATAAGGGGGCTAATAAGTATTCAAAATCAATTATTCCAAAAAAAGAATTTGATTTTAGTCTCTCTTCAATTATAATATCTGTGTTAACATTGTTGGCACTTATTGGTAGTGTGTTTATTTCTTATTTATCATTTGGCTTTATTTAATAATTATGCAAATTAAAAAACAATATTCAGTTGCGCTTGATCTGTCAGGACCTTTTACCTCTTTTTCGCTATTGGATAATGAGAATGGACAGAGGTTAGTAACTAAATCTTTACTCTTAAGTAATAGGAATAATTTTACTTTTTTTGAGTTGTTTTTCGATGCCCTTAAAGAATTGAATATAGAAATACAGGATATTTCTGAATGGTTTGTTGGCGTTGGACCGGGAAGTTTTACTGGATTAAGAATTTCTTCTTCTTTTGTCTTAGGCATTACTTATGATAAAAGTGAAATTGTAATAAACGCTATTCCATCTGCGCTACCTGTCGCAGCTAAAACAAATCCTGAAAGTGGAGACAATGTGGCCGTTTTATATTATGCTTCTCGTTCTGAAATACTTGTTTATTGTGTAGAAAACAAAAATGGTGTATTACAAAATACAGACAGTATGATTATTGCTGATAAAAAAGAGATAAACCATGTTCTTTCCAGTTTTAATCATATTATTTATTTGTCAAATAAATATATAGACGAAATATTACCTGAATCAATTAAAAGTGAATGTATTATTCTAGACGCTTTTCCTGCAGATCTACTTTTTCAAAAAAACTACAATACTCATGGCTTTTCCATAAATGATCTGATTTATATCAGACCTCCTACTATATATAAATCTACTCAAAAAAACAGCTAAAAATAATAGTTGTACTAACACTCTACATTTAATTAACCAAATTTCAGTGTTTACTGTTGTGCTTAAGTAGACAAGCAAATCGAAAATAAAAATGTCTCTGGTATAATTGTAATTATTTAAAATGATGCGATAGTTTTAAAAGTTATTAATACATACTTAATTATCTTACTATTTTATTTATATCAGTAATTTTAGCTTAGGAATATAATGAAATTAATCTTGAAATTGTTCTTTTGTGCTATTTTTTGCAGTCTTACTTTTGTAACTTTGTCGGCTGTGGAAGATGAAAAGGTTGGTGTATTGGCTACTGTCAATGGAGAACCAATTACCGTTGTAGACATATTAGAATTATGTGGATGGGAAGAATCACGCCTTCCGTATATGTACAGAGATGAGAAATTAGAAAAAGAGATAGAAAAATTGAGATTCAAAACCCTTGAAAGAGTTATTGAAAGAAAGCTTGTTTATCAGGATTTTGTTGAAAGAAAGTTTACACTTCCTAAGAATTTTGAAGAAAGTAATCTTGATCGTCTTATTAAATCTTCTAAAGTTAATAATAGAGAAGAATTTGAAAAATTATTAATCTCTCAGGGTACTAACATGGCAGATTTCAGGAAAAAAGCTTATGAAAATGTTGCTGTCGATGCCTTGATTAACGACAGGTGTTATCGAGATACATTTGTAACTCCCAGGGAGATCTATGATTTTTATTTGAATAATATGGATGAATTTACTTATTCTTCCAAGGTAAGATTGCAGGTTCTGAAATTAAGCATCAGTGGTATTCATAAAAATGAACTTGATAAACTATCAAGTCACTTGATAGCACTTTTTAAGAATAATGATGAAAAAGAATTTTATGATTCCGTACTGCTATATTCTGAAGGACCAAATATTGATAATGAAGGTGATATAGGTTGGATTGATAATAGAAAACTAAGGAAAGATTTTTTTGCCGTAACTGATGGGAAGCCAGCTGGCAGTATAGTTGGACCTGTCAAAGTACCAGAAGGTTATTATTTCTTAAGGATTTCAGATCTTAAGCCTGAAGTGAAAGATTCATTTAAGAGTGTTAAAAATCAAATTAAAAAAGATATGCTTTTGGAACTCAAAGCAAATAATTATAAAATGTTTATGGATGATTTACGTGGGGATGCTTATATAGAGTATTTTATAAAGTGAATTTACTTGATCAGCCAGTTTTCCAATGAAATAATTTTAGATTGTTCTTTTATTAAATAAGATTTAATATTATTTTTTAGTAACGATAGAATGATGAATTCTTTTGAATATTTTCTCAATAGATCTATTGATCTTTTAAGATAATAATAATACATGATACCAGATTTATATTTGATATTATAGTGGAAATCTAGTTTTTCATATGAGAAAAATTCATTGATTAAATATTTTATCTTTTCTAAACCCGTTTTTGTTTCTGCTTGACTTAATATTTCAGTAATTACCCTGTGTTTTTTGTGAGTGTTAAGATTTGTCTCTGATAATGAATTATCGCTGAACAGGTTTGTCTCTAGATTGAGTTCTAATGTTAAATCGAAGTCATTAGGTTTGTATTTGGAAAAAATTAATTCTGGTATAGCCAGGTTAAAGTATTTGTCAATGCAATATAATGTACTGAAAACAGTTTTTGTTAACTTATATTTTTCAGCTTTTTTAAATAGTGATTTCCAGCATACTTTACTGCTTTCAATGATTAGAACAATGTCATAAAGATGTATAAGTTCCTGTCTAAAACTGTTTTCTAAAGCATGACTGCAAAGATGTAGTATTAATTCTTCTGACAGCATACACAAACATTTTTCTCCACATAGAGATGATGGTATTGCCAAACTCCAGACATCTTCAATGGAAATACCTGTTTTCATAAAGGACATTGGTGCATGAAGTTTTAAATGAAGTTCTATGCTTGGTTTACCATTTGCCGTAAATATTGGAAGATGTTTATAGAATTTATGATAATGATTTAGATCATGAGTTTTATTGCTAGAATAACCTTCTTTTAAAATTATTTCAGATGCTTTTTTAATATCTTCATCTTTAACCAATATATCGATATCATCCATTGGGCGCAGTACTGGATTGTCATAATATTTTTCTGTGATAAAAGCACCTTTTAAGACTATCGTATCAATATTATGAGTACTGAATTCTTTTAAGATTGTTTTTAGTGTATGTCTATATCTGATGAATTCTGAAGAATAATATAAATATTTCTTCTGAAGATCCTGGGTTATGTATTTAGGTGATAATGTACGACTGCCTTTTTTACTATGTTGATTTAATTGAATTAATTTTGAATAGAATAGTGGAACAAGTTTATTATTTATGAGAAATTGTTGAAGTTTATTCCAATCTTTTACAGATAGTTTTTTTATAGTATCCAAGCTGGATTTGTTATTATCCGAAGTAATGAAATTACAAACAAATCTTCCTATTTGTATATTATTGTATGTATTCATTTTAAAACTATAGCCTCTAGGATTTATTAATGTCCTTTAATATAATTACAACCAGGAAATATGCCAATTTTATCATATATTAAAAGTATGATTGAATTAAACTTAAGAAAACTTTTTTTGTAGACTAGTTATACCGAATATGTGTAATTATCGTACAAAATCAATCATTTTAGATGTTTTCACTTATATCGTATTATTGTTTTCTTTAGAAGTGTTCGTTTTTGATGCATATGTGCGACATTATTGCTGTTGTTAATAATTGAAGATGTTGGTGTTTAACGTGTTGCAATATATGGATAAATAGGCTATAATTATTATATAGATATAACTGTTAATGAAGGAAAATTAGATATGAGTAAAGATAAACTAATTTACCAAATCCCTGTTTTACAATGTGTGGAAAAGCCAAAACGCACCGCCTGTACATCCGGGACTGGAAATGTAGCACCTCCTGCTGGGTGTTCGAATGGTCCTTCAATAAATTCAGGTGATCCTGTACCTCCTGCCGAGTGTGGTACAGGAGACAGTCATGGAGCAGTTCCTGATGGTTGTGATACAGGGGGAGATACTGCTGGAAATGATTGTAATGAAGGATCAAATGCTGGAGAATCAGCCTGTACAGGAGGATCTGGTGCTGGATCATGTAGTGGAGGTTCAGCAGCGTGACATACTAGAAATTTAACGGCTATCACATATGCGATTTTACAAAATATGTATATCCTCTACCCATAAAAAATTATACTAGCATAGCTTACACAGTGTCTAAAATCTCCTGTCAATTCCCCTGAAGTAGTATAATCAATAAGTTTTGTATGCAATGAATGACCTTTGCTTTTGTAGATTTCTGCAACGTTTAACATAATATTAATAGGGTTTCTTCCACATATTGTAGCTCCTGTTCTACTTACATAATCAGTGAATTTCGCTGAATCAATATTTAATATCTTTTCAATTGCCCCACCATCAAGTTTTTTTAAGTTTTCAGGAATGTCATTTTTAAAAGGGATATAGTTGAACTGCAGTCCATAATGAGTAAAGTCGGAACTTACAATCCAAAGCGTTTCATTGTTCCAGAGTGGCAGTAATGTTTTTGCTATATCTTTGGCTAGCGTAGTGTCAACGTTTCCGCATATTAAAGGTAGGATTGGAGTGTCGGGGAAGTAATGTTTAATAAGGGGCAACTGAACTTCAAGTGAGTGTTCAATATCATGTACCCTGTTATTTATTTTAAACCATTTCTTTTCAATCAAATTTTCAATAATATTTTTTGTTACACTTATATTACCAATTGGGGTATTATATGAATCATAAGATGATAGTGCAATACCTGTAAATGAGACATTATGAGTAGGGGCGATTAATACTATTTGTTTATATCTTTTATTCTTAGCTAATGACATTGCAGTTGCGGCAGTTTTACCTGAGAAAACATAACCTGCATGTGGTACTATTAAAGAAAATATTTCTGAATTTGGCGACAAAATAATATCAGAGTCAAAATCTCGAGTAAAATCTTTGATAGTTGAAATAAGCTTATTAGGATTATTTTCATAAAATTGACCGGCTACTGTCGGAACTCTTACTGTTGAAGCTTGCATTATATTGTTCCTATACTTTACACTGTTATCATTAGTATTTTAGAGCCTGTGCTTAATAGATAAAAAAGCAGTACAGCAAAGCGATTATTAATTATCTCTTGAGGTATTGATGAAAATATTTTGTAAAACTTTATGTAATGTATCATATGAAAAGTTATTTTTGCAAATAGTAAAATTTTCTTCTGTAATCTTTTTTCTTTTTTCTTTGTCTATCAGTAAATTGACAGCCTGAACAGCAGCTTGACGGATAATACTCTTATTGACATATACCATATTATTGTTGTCAGTATTAAATGTATTTCCAAGTGATATTGTGTTAAAGTTATATGGTTTTATCTCTGACTCAAAAACAGGGTATTCATAGATGAGTATTGGGAGCTTTGCAAACATCGTTTCTAAAAACTGATTACCCCATCCTTCCTGAATACTGGTATAAGTAACGAAGTCAGAATTAGCATAGCAATCCCATAAAGAGTAGCACTTAGTTTTTCCTTGAAAGCATCTTGAGTGTTCAATAATATCACCCGTAAATATCATACTAATATTACATTGATCTGCAAGTTTAATTAGTTGTTTTAGATAATGTGAATCTGATTCAACTTTACCTGCAATAAGGTAAACTATACGGCTTTGAACTGTAAATGTCTCATTATTATAAAGTTTATTTTTTTGTAGACGGATTATGTTTTCGGGAGAATTTAATTCTTTTATGAACTCAATAGCCAGTTCAATAGCTTTTCTTGTAACAATTCTGGTAGCTTGAAGAACTATGATGTCACTGGATTTAAGTCCTAAGGTCTGTCTGAAATCTGAGTTATAATTATCAATTTTCCATAAAGGTGCACTGAAATCAAAAACGTTTGGAACTATGTTTGATTTTATATTTTTATATTCAATTAATTCATTTTGAGATATTTTATTTATTACTACATGTTTCAACTTACAGTTAGGAATATTTTCTGGTGGAAAATATTTATCTAAAATATCAATTACTGTTTGACACGATCTATATGTGATTCTGCAGCTTTCCCAATAGAAATCGTGATGGTGAGCTATACATTCTATTCCTGTTTTTTTTATTGCATTGTATATTGCTATAGTAGCAGAAAAACCACCACCTATAGACCAGAAATTATTTGGAACTATAATGTTTATTTTTTTTTCATGGATAAAATCAACTAGTTTTTTCTCAATAATAACTGCAAGGTTAGAAATGTCTTCACTTAGGGCATCTTCATTATTATAATCAATTATTGGTCCATAACTATTTTTTACTATTTTAAGATTAACAGGATGCGTATATTGAAGCTCTGTAATGGTGGAACCTTCTGATAAACTACCTAAACTTCCGGCAAGAATAAATACATTATGTCCAAGTTTTTCCAGTATTAACTTCCATTTTTCCATCTCAAGAGAAACTCCATCAGTTTCTCCAGCTCGAAAGTGACACAAAACAATATTCATTTATTACCTTTCCTGAAACAAAGTTGTTGGTTGCTGTTTGACGGTTGTAGGTAGGGATGGCTCCTCTGAAACGACACGGAGTGTCTTTTTATTTGCCTTTTTTTCGTTGTCGTAATCCTGATCGAGGTCTTTATCGATCTCGACTAGGACAACGGTAACGATAACGAAAAAAGAGATTCAGTTTCATTACTGATAAAACTTCAAAAATACCGAAGATCGGCGCTCCTCTGAAACATACCATTTGGAGATCTGTTGATCTGTTGATCTGTTGATCTAGTGATTTTAAGATTTCAAATCTCACAATCTTCGAATCTCACAATCTTCAAATCTCACAATCTTCAAATCTCACAATCTTCGAATCTCACAATCTTCAAATCTCACAATCTTCAAATCTCACAATCTTCAAATCTCACAATCTTCAAATCTCACAATCTTTAAATAATCATGTTTCATCCTGATAGAACTTTACGACTAAAGATATTGGCTCTCCTGAGGCTAAAATAATAACTTAAAATATTATTTCGTAGTGTGAGAATTCGCGACTATCGTCGCGAACTTTGACGCAAGCTGTCAATCTTACATAATGACTGTTCATATTTTATTCAGTTTTATCAATGGTAAAACTTAAGAAAATCGAAGATCGGCGTTCTCCTGAAACTAAAAAATTTGTTATTTACTTATTTTTGGATTTAAACTCATCAAATTTTAAAACCCTACAATATATAAATATTTTCGTTTCATCACGGCTAACAGGTCACTCATTCTTATAACGTTATTTGTTTTTGTTTTTGAATTTTGTCCAGTATTTAATTAGGCCCTTTTCTTTCCACCACAGTTCATTGATATCTATACACACTTCCAGAGCAATTTTAAAATGAGGATGGTTTCTAGTTTTAGGAGATTTAATTTTGCTATAAAATCTTTGTTGCAGTAATATTGCATCTATTGTAGCAGAGGTTATATATTTAGGAAATGAATGAGGATATAAAGTATAATTCATAATTCTTTTGATTTCCTTATCTATTCCAGCGTATAGTTTCCAGTAACAATCAGAAGGGTTATCATTGAAATATTGGTTGACAAAAGGAACTGTTATTAATGCCATAACTCCTGAAAGATAGTCCGGACATTTTTCTTCTTTAAATCTTTTACAGTGATTTGATAGCAGTGCAAGAACTTCTTTAGTCGCAACATTGTCCCATTCTTTATTGACATGTGGTAGAAAATATTCTAAGAATCCATAATCGTGAAAAGTTTTTAATATCTTATCAGAATATGCTGATCTTAATATTTTTTCTAGTTCCAGGCTTAATCTGGAAATAGAACATTGAGTTATTTTGGGCAGAGATTTATACAAAGCCTGTTCTGTTTCTTTTGACATAGAAAACTCATATTGACCAACTAATTTTAGTGCCCTTAGCATTCTTACCGGATCTTCTGAAAACCTAACTTCAGGTTCTCCAATAACTCTGACTAACCCTGATTTAATATCTTGTAATCCGTTACCTGTATGATCAATTAATTTATCTGTTTTAGGATTATAGAAAATTGAGTTAACGCTGAAGTCTCTTCTCCATGCATCATCATAAGCAGTACCATATTCATTATCCCTTAACAGAATTTGAGAGTCTGTTTCTTCTTTTGACATTTTTGGTTGGGATTCTGATTTAGGAATGGACCTGAATGTACTTATTTCTATTATTTCATTTCCATGATATAGGTGAACTATTTTAAATCTTTTTCCAATAATTCTCGCTCTACGTTTACCAAATACAGCTCTTACCTGCTCCGGTGTGGCAGAGGTAGAAATATCATAATCTTTGGGCTCTCGCCCAAGCATGATATCTCTAATAGCCCCTCCTACAAGATATGTTTCATATCCGGCATCCTGCAGTTTGTAAATGATTGGTGTAATATGTTGTGCTACTTTAAGCTTAGTTGTCATATACTTATTTTTTATTTAATATTGTTTAAATGCATGTGGATTACTTATGACTGTTCTAACACAATCATAATTACTGTCTCTGTCAGGATAATCTGAATTAAAATGAAGTCCTCTACTTTCTTTCCTTTTCAATGCAGAGTCAATAATAATCTCAGCTACTGTCGAAATATTTCTAAGTTCTATAAGATCTCTGGTAACATGGAAATCCCAATAATATTTTTCGATCTCATTTCTGATATTTCTAATTCTAGCTTTAGCTCTGTCAAGTCTTTTATCTGTTCTTACAATTCCTACATAATCCCACATGAATCTACGAATTTCATCCCAATTATGAGAAAGAACTACAAGTTCATCTGAATCTGTTGCATCACCGGTTGACCAGTCAGGAATATTTCCGGAGGGCCGATGCTTTATTAAACTTTTTAAGTTTTCAGATATATGATCGGATACAATTTTAGGAACAACTAATGCCTCCAGTAAGCTATTACTTGCTAAACGGTTTGCTCCGTGAAAACCGTTACATGCTGTTTCACCAGCAGCATAAAGTCCGTTAATTCCTGTAAAACCGTTATCGTCTGTATCGACTCCACCACAGCAGTAATGAGCAGCCGGAACTACTGGAATTGGATCTTTAGACATATTAATTCCAACTTTTTCACATTCTTCAAATATACAAGGAAAACGTAGTCGAAGAAACTCTTCACCTTTATCACGAATATCGAGATAGACGCATTCCTGTCCGCTCTTTTTTAATTCATGGTCAATGGCACGTGCTACAACATCACGAGGAGCCAAACTTTTCATTTCATGGTAACTGTCCATGAATTCTATGAGATTGCCATCTCTATCTTTGATTTTTAAAACTGCACCTTCTCCTCTAACGGCTTCACTTATAAGGAAAGAGTTAACTTTCGGATGATAAAGTATTGTTGGATGGAATTGGAAAAATTCCATGTTACTGATCTTGGCATGTGCTCTGTAAGCCATTGCCACTCCGGCTCCACAGGCTACATCAGGGTTGCTGGTATAAAGATATGCTTTTCCCGCACCACCTGTAGCGAGTGTTGTCGTTGTTGATATAAATGTTTTTATATTTGCTTCCTTGATGTCATAAACATAGGCTCCAAGACAGTAATTATCTCCTATCCATCCAAGTCGCCATGAAGTTATTAAATCAAGTGCTGCATAATTTTCAAAAATATGTATATTCGGATGTTTTGTACACTCTTCAATAAGTGCTCTTTGTATTTCACGTCCTGTTATGTCTCCGGCATGTAGCACACGTCTTTTATGATGTCCACCTTCTTTACCAAGATGAAACTCTTTTTCATGGTCATTTTCACCCATTTCTCCACGCGTGGTAAAGTGAGCACCGTAATCAATTAAATTACGCATACATTGCGGACCGTTTTTTATTATTTTTTTTGCAATTTCTTCATTACACATGAATCCACCGGCAATGAGAGTGTCTTTTAGATGTTCTTCGTATGAATCTTTATCATCTACAACACATGCTACTCCGCCCTGTGCATGCATCGAATTAGTGTCATCTATATTACGTTTAGTTACAACTGCAACTGATCCTAGTTTTGCTAGATTAAGAGCAGAAGAGAGGCCTGCTGCACCACTTCCAATTACCAAATGATCAAAATGAAACCTTGAATTGTCTTTCATAGTAACTTTCCTGGTTTTAGAAAATATATAAATAGAATTGAAATATAAATTACATATACAGAATATTATACTTTGATTAATAAAAAACTATACTGTCACTCGAACTTGTTTATTTTTTTGCAATCATTTATTTGATCAACAAGAATTCAGACATATTAACTCATGAAAACAAAAATACATACAGTATATTAAAATTATAATCGTTTTTTTATTATATATCCATAGCAGTTGTACTCAAAATACTTTATTTCTTGATTAATATGGATAAAAATTGAAGCTGTAGAGCTGTTTATGAAACATAAAATAAAAATTATTACAAGATATCAGCATATACATTTATTATAATAATAAAAACACGGTTCTAACGATTTTATGCCAATCATGTAGCACAGACTGATAGAATTAAGTTTTCCAGAGTTATTCTTGGTGATATAGTACCTGAAACTAATTCTTTGTTTGCTGATAGTAATGCCGTAAAAATATTTGCTATTTTTTTATCGCTGAAAATTTGAGCCTGTTCATACAGCTTGTAAGCTCTGTATGGGTGGTATGTAAACAGAATGTTATTTTCTTTATTCTCTTTGTTGTTATCTATCTTTGACTTAAATAATTGATATTGACATCTCATTGGTATTGATAGCTCTTCGGCTCCGGATTTAATCTTTATTAAATCCTGAAATTTACGTATTGCCTGAAATAGCATTGAGAGCTCGGGATTTGAACTTGCACTCTTTTCAGAAATTAATTTGTCGATGATGATATTTAAAGCGTTAAAGGAGCTTTTTAGATTTTTATTAGCTAAGGCATCTGCAAAAATCCAATTAGCCATTTCGAGTGACTTTGAGCAGATTGAGTGGCAGTCTTCGATGGTTATTTTTTTAACTGATCCAACATATGAGATAAGTTTTTCAGTTTCTCCGGTTAATCTACCTGTTTCACTTCCAACTGTCTCTGCTAAAAACTCTACTGCATCATAGCTTATTTGGATGTCCTGTTTACTGAAAATATCTCTTATCTTATTTCTTAGTTCACTTTGATAGTTTTTACTGTTCTTGTCAATTTTATTTAATGCACAAACGTTTCCGTATTTTGTGAAGAATTTATAAAATGCGGTTCTTTTATCCAGTTCAGGACCGTCAATGATTAGTGATATATCGTTGTTGTTAAGAAAATATTTTTCGATTGTTTGTGTAATATCTTTTAATATTTCCTGAAATATTTTGTTTTTTTTGTCTTTACCTATGGTAAGTTTGAAATGTGAGAAATGTTTAATCCAAATTGTTTTGTTACTGCTGAAAAATGGAGGAGTATTAAGAGAGATGATTAAATTTTCTAAAATTTTAGTTGGTTTAACATTTTCATTATCTCCATGAATTATATCAAGAGAATAATCTTCCAATCCATCTTTTTTTAGAGAATCGATTATTTCTTCAGCACGACTGTTAATTGCCAGAGAATCATTACCGGTTATGAGAATCAATTTATTCATATGTTTATTCTTATTTTCTGTTTATTCAGATATTTAAACTCATTTAATCTTAAATATACTTCACACTGTGAAGTTTTCGAATTAGAGTTATTAAATTACTCGTATTACTTATTTTTTCCCCACATGAAGACACCAATTTTTGAACTATGAACCCATATAAAGAATATGTTGTCAGTTATATATTGTTGGCTGGTAGGGGTACTGTACAACGCGGCGTAGTGATCGCATCGCCTTTCGATCTAAATAATACTTTAAATATATTGATAGATTATATGAAGTGAGTTGGATTATGCAGGAGTTTATATTATTTTATCGAATATAAATCAATTTTTTATGGAATTTAATACTATAATTATAGGTGTGGATCTGAGCATTTTGCTCCCCACTCTACTATTAATTGAGATTGGGGTCACCCCTCATTGGCTAAACGGAGAATAATATGACACCGGATGAAATAGTAAAATGTGCTTCAGATGCTGATATACGCGTAAAACATTTAGAAAAATATTTGAAAGTTGAAGAAAATTGTAAGATAAAACAGGATATAGAAAAAGATATGCTGGCCCCTGATTTTTGGGATAGTAGAGAAAAATCTCAAAATGCGATGGCCAAGCTGAGTTCTGCAAAAGGGATTATTGACGCTTATGTATTGCTTTTAAAAGAAAACGAAGATTTTGGTGCATTTGTCGAGTTAGCTATAGAAGAAGAAGATGAATCTATAATGGTAGAAGTGGAAGAAATGTGGTCTAAACTTTCTGTACATTTGGATGAAACCGAACTATTGAGCTTCCTATCTGATAAATATGATACTCATAATGCATACATATCAATACATGCCGGGGCAGGGGGAACTGAATCATGTGATTGGGCTTCAATGCTTCTTCGAATGTATACCCGCTGGATTGAAAGAAGAGAGTGGCAGGAGGAAATGGTAGATTACCAGGGTGGGGATGAAGCTGGTTTAAAAAGTGTTACTCTGCTTGTTAAAGGTGATTTTGCCTACGGGTATTGTAAGGCTGAACATGGTGTACACCGTTTAGTAAGGATTTCCCCATTTGATAGTAACTCCAGGCGTCATACATCATTTGCTTCTATTGAAATTATTCCTGAAATTGGTGATGATGATGATTTGGAAATTGATGAAAAAGATTTGAGGATTGATACTTACAGAAGTAGCGGTGCAGGTGGTCAGCATGTTAATAAAACAGACAGTGCAGTAAGATTGACTCATATCCCAACAGGACT
>Ga0307987_1000778_pt1 | contig 18603 bp, 17 predicted proteins | sample EllFjometagen181_FD_203157 | JGI IMG/M metagenome (GOLD analysis project Ga0307987, IMG submission 203157) | Marine microbial communities from Ellis Fjord, Antarctic Ocean - #181 | ecosystem: Environmental > Aquatic > Marine > Unclassified | place: Southern Ocean | collected 2014-10-08
TGTTGTTTAAGATTTTAGTCCATTCAATTCCTGATTCTTTTTCTATAAAACCACATCCATAAATAGGACTAGCACATTTGTAGCGTTTGTCAAGAGATGCCGATAAGCATGTTAACACACCACCCCAAGATACTCCCGTGACACCAATTCGAGTTTCGTCAACTTCTGGAAGCGAAGCTAGTAGACTATGTCCTCTTGCAACGGCATTTACTGCATGATATGTCCAATGGTCTTTTGGATCATCGTTCATCTGATTCCATCCCCCACAACCTGTTGGACCGGAGTAGCTGTGTCTTGGCCAGTTGCAATCAGATCTACTGATATTATTAGGTTGAGGCATGGCACCGCATGTATCCATTGAGATTGCTGCATAGCCTAGGTTGTTCCAATATCGAACCCAGTTCTCGAATGCCGTTCCTCCACCTCCATGAACCAAAACAATTGCTGGAGCGGGATTTTCTTTACTTGCACCTTTGGGAAGTCCAATCCATGCAAAGATTCTGGTTGGATTTCCTTTGTATGGCACACTTGAATAGAATAGGGGGGTTAATTCTTCTGCTTTTAAGTGTGTGCATTCAAATGTTTCTGGTATCTCTTCAAATATATTCTTATCCCATATCATCATAATATCCTTTCAAAATATCGGTAGTTATTAGCTTTTAGTTTTTTTGACGCATGACTCGTGACTTAAGACGCATGGGAAGAAACTGTAAACGGTAAATGGTAAACGATGGTGTTGCTTCCTCCTTCGCCGTTCCGGACTACGGCGCGACAAAGTCGCAACCTATCTATAAATACCTGCGGAGCTTTTCCCCAATTCATCATTCAGCATTTAGCATTCATAATTCTTTCCTGTCAACATTAACCATTAGCAACTAACCATTAACAATTTTTTCATGACTCATTAGATTTGCAAGCTATTGTTCCTTCGCGTCCAGGCATATCTTTAAGAATTATTTTACTTGTTGTATTTATGTCTTTGGAAATAACATCTTTGATGGGAACAAATGATATATTTTGTTCCTTGGCCAGAAGTAGAAACTCCTCAAACATTTCACTACATGCAATACCTTCAACTTCAGCATGAATTGTTAAAACGTTTGTAAGTTTATTTTTTTTCTTAATCAGTTCTATAATGTTGTTATTGTAGTTTTCGCTGGTTATATTTAAACCTATTAGCTCATCATAAGTCGGCAGGTTTTGAGCAATCTGAGGGGTCATGAGTTTTTCTCCGTTTACAATTGGATAGAAAGTTCCTTCTCCTCTGCAGTCACTATTATGTTTAAAATTAAATTTATCCTTCTGCAAGAGAGCCTCATCAGTAGAACGCCAACCAGGAGCAGCGCTGCATGTTGGAATAGAACCTGTAATTTCTTTTATAGCTGTATAGGCTTGCTGTAGTTCTTGATATATTCTTTCCGGTTTCCATTTTACAATATTTGCTTGCCAGCTACGGTGATCCCAGGCATGCAGGCCAATTTCATGTTCATCATCACTTGCTTGTTTAATAGCAGCTCTAGCTTTTTTATTATGCCCAATTTTAGGTCCCGGCCAAAATGTACCCGTAAATATTATATCCCACCCGTAAAGGCTCGCAGCCTTTGAACGTAGCATTTTTATTAGAAATGCTGGTTTTAGAAGTCTCCACAAGTTTCTTCCCATATTATCAGGACCTACAGAAAAATAAAATGTTGCCTTTATATTATTCTTCTTAAGTATAGAGCATAGAGTAGGTACACCCTTTATAGTTCCCCTTAGCGTGTCCACATCAATTCTCAAGCCAACTGTTATGTTGTTTTCTAGATTTTCTTGTTCCATTATCTTTATGAGATTCCTGTTTTAACTGTTTTATTCAAATATTGTTCGCCCAGGGCGAATGAAGTTTGCACCTTCTTCTATAGCAACTTTATATGAGTCTGACATTCCCATTGAGAGAGTTCTCATGTCAACATTATTAATTTCTAATTGTTTTATATGATCAAACAGTTGTTTTGTTAACTTAAAGTAGGCTCTCATATCTTCAGCATATGGAGAGTATGCTCCCATAGTCATTAAACCGCTAATTTCTAAATTTGGAAATTGAGCACACTCTTTTATCAGCAGTTCAGAATCTTCAGGAAGTACACCTTTTTTGTTTTCTTCACGGGCAGAGTTGATTTCTATGCACACAGGAATAGTTCTGTTAAGACGTCTACTAAGTGCTTCTGCCTGCCCGTAAGAACCTATCGTCTGCACAGATGAGATGAAAGGAACTATTTTATTAATTTTATTGGTTTGTAAGTGTCCAATGAGATGCCATTTTACCATCGATGCCATTTCACCAAGCTCTCTAAAGAAATCCAGCCCTTCCTGTATATAATTTATGCCAATATCTGTAGCTCCAGCTTCAATTACCTTACGGACTTCATCTGTTGTACGTCGCTTGACAACAACACATATCTTGATACCTTCCGGTATTTGAGTTCTGACTCTGTTATAATTTTCTGCAATTTTCATCTTTTATTTTCCGCACCACTTCAATAGGTAGTCCCATTACGTTTGTTTTTGATCCTTCAATCTTTTCCATTATTAAATTAGCATGCTCATCTATATTGTAACCACCTGCTTTGTCTAGAGGCGACACAAGTGCAAGATATTCTTTTATGTCCTGGTCGGACAGTGATTTGAAATAGACACTAGTTCTACAAATATCAATACTGGTTTTCTTTTTAAATGGCTCATAGAAGACTGTTGCTGTGATCACTTCATGTTTGTTTCCTGATAAGTTTTTGAAAATCTTATAGGCATGGTCAAAGTTCGTTGGTTTACCTATTATTCTGTTTTCAAATGATATTACGGTGTCAGCAGCTAATATATATTCGTTGGGAAATCTTGATATTGCAATCTCAGCTTTCAGTAATGCATTTGTTTGTGCTGTTTTTTCAGGGTTACTATCAATACATATCTCTTCTATGTCGGGATTGTATATGGTGATCTCTGAAAATATATTGCTCAAGATTTTTTCTCTTCGCGGAGATTTTGATGCCAGTATTATTCTCATGCGTGTATTATATGTTAAACACTCAACACAAACAATACTTTTTTTATTATACCCTTAATCTTTGTTTTTCTGGTTGAGACCTTATTATAGTGTTCGTCGGTCAACTCCCGACGCTACAGCTTGGCTTCTGTACCCCTTACAGCGTACTGTAGCGACGGGCGCTGACCGTCGAAAATATATTTTTTCTGTTTATCACCCAAAAAGGCGGGAAAACAAAACTCATTCCTTGAATTTATGGGATGCTACACTACGTTTCATTGCTGTCGCAAGCTCCACCCTCAACAAGTTGGTTCGTATGTTTTTGTACTAAGACGTGTTAGCCTCGCCCACACTTTGTAAAAAAATTACAAAGTAAGGGAGGTGTTGCACTCCTAGTGTATTAGGCATGGTATAACATATTGTCAACAAACAGATTATGAATTGAACAGGAAGACTTAGACAGATTGATGTTCTCTAGTATTGTTGTTAATGTTGGCACTTTTAAATCTAAGCTCTGAAAATGACCATATAATCTCGTCGATTCATGCAAGAATCGACGAGATGATTCAGAAACTAAAGAAGCACCAAGGAAAGCTCTTATCATTATAGAGAGATAAATCAATTCTCCAGACATTCGTGGACGGTTAGTTTTTATCTCCAAAGATTCTATTTCTGTTCCACTTCATCTACAGTGAAATTTGGCAGTAGTAATGTCATATATTCAATAATTTTTTTGTCTGCAAAGCGAAGGTTCTTTTTTGTGTGTGCATTGAAATTCAAATCTTCCTCAATTTTAGCAATAATTTTTGGGTGTTTGTCCAACAAATTATTAACTTCTTCGATAAAACAACGAAAGTCAGAGTCAGTAGTTGGTAAAATAAGTTTGTAAAAGATAGAGGTTAAAGTATTTTTTTTTGAGTCGTACATGTTGGAATATGAATTATTTTTGATGTTTAACTATCTTAATAATAACGTGTTAAGTCTCTCTTGTAGTATTGATTGTCTGTTTGATTTGTTTTTTTCAACTCTGGATATTGAGTTTGTAATAGAGAATATTTGTCCCAAAAAATCTTTTCGGATAATCTTTAATAAAAAAAAGTCTTTTTTTTTAAATAGTTGGTTGATTTTTTTTGAAGTGTGTGATAGTATTCGATTTTAAAAGTTAGACCAGTCTAACATTTTTTTAAAAATTAATGGAAAAATCATGAACGGCTTAAGTTGCTGGTTTTAGGATTGCTATATTTTGGCATGTTAAAAATGGGGTAACCCAAAAAAATATTATTCAATACATGAATGAGAAATAGATAAGGAATTTTATGAAAACAAACTTTACTTGTTCGTTTTTTTTTACCAAACCCATAATGAGGATTTCAACTCTGATTGTCCTGTTAATAGGGAATACTGCATGGGCTGCATCCGACAACGTAACGGAAGGGTTCTCGCTTAGCGAAGCCATCGAAACAGCATTGGCAAACAACCCTGGAATTGCGGCCCGGTCCTACGAACAACGTGTCGCAGATGCTCGTTACGACATGACATTCAGCTCGCGACTTCCACACGTTAACTTGCATAGTTCCATCGCACGATATCATGAAGACCGCATGATTACTCCGCGCCGCCCTGGAGATGGAGATACTCTGCAATACACGGATCAGCCGCTCACGGGCGATGTGATTGTCCGCATGCCATTATTTACGGGAGGCCGGTTAATCAACGAATCTCGTGCTGCAAAACTATTATACGATGCCGCTGGATACCAGCTGACCCGTAATCGTGAAGAGGTAGTTTTTAATGTTAGCAGTATTTTTTATAGCATTCTCGCACAGCGTCATGCCATAGAAGCGCTTGAGTTTTCACAAAAAACGCTGCAGGAGCATTGCGCGCAAATCAAAGAACTGATTAAGGCAAAAAAAGCGGCTAGCGTTGATCTACTTCGAACAGAAGTTCGCTTAAGTACTCTGGAGTATCACCTGACCCAGCAAAACAACATTCTCGCAATTCAGAACCGCTTCTTAACCAATCTGATGGGTGTGCCTTATACAACGAACGGACTTCATGTCATTACTGGTAAGCTTGAGCCTAGCAAAGAAACCGTTCCTGACATTGGAACCAGTCTGGACAATGCATTGCTTTCGCGACCCGACTATCTAGCCGCGCAAGCTACTCTTTCAGCCAGAGAGCGCGAAATGTGCGCTGCCAAAGCATTGCGAAGTCCCTCGGTCTCAGTCAGAGGGGCGTGGGGAAATCAGTGGGACACTCATGACTTCGATCAAAGCAATGAAACCGGTAGCATCATGCTGGAGATTGATCTTCCTGTTTTTACCGGAGGATATATTAGTGCCAAAGTCAGAGAGAAACGGGCTATTAAATTCGCGGCATTTGAAAAACTTCGCCAGCTTGAATTGCAAATTCAACTAGATGTGGAAACCGCCGTTTTAAACATCAACTCATCCTCTGAACGCGTGCTCGCAACAGGAAAAAGCATTGAACAAGCCAAGGAAAGCCTGCGAATAGAGCTCGAAAAAGACGCCTATGCGAAAGGGTCAGTTACCGATGTGCTAGATGCTCAATCTGCATTGCTGGAATCTCAAATGAATTATTATCGTTCATTAGCTGATTATAAAATTGCTCACGCCCAATATCGGTTGGTCACCGGAAAAAATTTCTAAGAAGAGGTATCCCACATGTTTAAAAAAATATTACTGGCTGTAGATTCATCATCCGCAACTGAGATTCTAGTCTCCTGCGCTAGCGAGTTGCGCAAACTCGGCAGCACACAAGCTTTTATTGTTCAATGCTTTATGATTCCAGAACAGGTTGCTTTCTCTGCGGAAATTGAAGCTCATATTCGGCTTTCTCTTACTCCCTTCGCGGAGATACTGAACAATCAGGGTATTCCTTCGAAAATTATTGTTGAAGCTGGACTGCCAGGTCTTGAGATACCGCGCTTAGCAGATCAAGAAAACTGCTCGCTCATTGTCATCGGGTCTCGGGGCCACAACTTCACCAGTGAACTTTTTCTGGGTGGTACGGCTGCAGAAGTTCTACATAGAGCCTCTCGTCCTTTGCTAATTATTCGAATGCATGTGAATCTGAAAACAGATCAAACCATTTCTGCCGAAAAGCCCTGCGATTTTATGCGGCACATCTTATTCCCTACCGATTTTTCTAACCATGCGGAATATGCATTTAAATACCTTCTCGAAATTGCAGCCAAAGGGGCCAAACAGATTACTCTCCTTCACACACAAGATATGATTCGGTTGAAGAAACATCTCGCACCCCGGCTCGACGAATTCGATGCCATTGATCAACAGCGGCTCGATGTGCTGAAGACTCGACTTGAAGCCGTCAGTAACTCTACTATTTTCGTGAAACTTTGCCACGGCGCTCCCATCGAAGAAATTCTCAAAGAAGATAAACACGCAAGTCTAATCGTAATGGGAACACATGGACGAGGCTATATTAATGAGCTGTTTATGGGAAGCGTCAGCCACAATACTGCTCGTCACTCATCCGCCCCTGTCTTCCTCATCCCTAAACCATTTAAACAACAATAGAACTCTGTAAAATATAAGGAAAAATATCATCATGAACTCACCTCGACTGAAGAACAAAGCACACGAATCATTTACAACCATACTTCTTGCCGGAACGCTTACAAGCGTATTCATTGTAGGACTCAGTGGTTGCGGTCCTAAACAACAACCCAAGACGTCTCTCGGTAGCCGGGTTGTCGCCGTCAAAGCCATCGAAACACGGCTTGAAGAAAAGTTGTTAACCACCGGAGATGTGTTGGCCATGAATACGGTTTTACTCAAATCAACGGTGGAAGGACCGATCGTTTTTTGCCCATGGAGAGAAGGCGATCACATCGAGAAAGCCGGTCAAAAACTAATTGAAGTCAACCGCCCGCTCTACAGTCAAGAGCTAGCAGGAGCTGACGCTTCCCGCGCTGTGGCAGAGGCCAAACTAGATGATTTAAAGGCGGGCGCTCGCCCAGAAGAGATTGCTCAAGCTCGCGAGGCAATGCTTCATTTCGCCGATTGCACAAAGTTTGCAAAGTCCGATCTTGACCGTGTTAATTCACTGGTCGAAAGTGGCTCGTTACCTGCCGAAACCAAAGAAAAAGCTCATGTTGATTATATAAAATGCAAAACACAGCTTGAATCAGCAAAGGAACAGGTAAACATGCTAGAGGGTGGCCCGACCCAAACTGAAATTGCTGTGGCACAAGCGACCGTTTCTGAAGCGGTAGCCCGGTGCAATCTAGCAAAGGCTAAACTGGATGAGTGTCTTATTTCCGCTCCATTTGCAGGAATCATTACACAGGTTTATGTTCGCCCCGGCGATATGGCCATTCCACGCCAATCTCTTTTGAAGATAATGGATCCAACGAGCTTAATCGTTCGTGCTGGCTTGCCGGAAAACTGTGCAACGTATCTTCGCCAAGGAGCGGCCGCAACCGTTCGGCTGGATGCCTACCCAGAAAAAACATATTCTGCAAAAATCGAACGAATCTACCCGCGTTTGGAAAACAATTCTAGAACTCGTCTAGTTGAGCTTCGTATTACGGACCCCGTGGAATTAATGCCACGCATGTTTGCCCGCATCTCTCTCACAGGGCGAATCATTGAAGATGCCGTTGTTGTTCCCTCCAAAGCGATTGTTGCTACGCCGCGAGGTGAGCAGGTTTTGTTTGTTGCCCTCGACGGAATTGCCGTTAAACGACAAGTGATTCTTGGGCTCGAGCAAGGGGATAGGGTGCAAATTCTCACCGGCGTTCAACCCGGTGAATTCGTGATTACAGAGGGAAACTTAAATCTCAAAAACGGTGCTAAGATTAACACCGCACCAGTCGAAAAAGTTAATGCAGAAGGTGAACAACAATGAAACTCACAGTGGCCGCATTAAAACGTCCGGTGGCTGTTACCGTACTCGTGGTAGCCTTGTTTGCCACGGGCCTTTTCAGCCTATCTCAAATGGAGGTGAACTATCTTCCGAACATCTCGTACCCAATGGTCAAGGTTCATGTTTGGTGGCGCGGAGCAACCGCAGAGGACATAGAAACCAATATTGCCGACCCGCTGGAGGAGGTCATCTCAACCGTTGACGGTCTTGATTATATCGAATCGTCAAGCATTGAGGGCATGTACACGCTGTTAATCAACTTTTCATATGACGTCAATGTGGAGGTTGCCTTCCAGGACGTTGTGGCCGCCATGGGGCGCGTCGCAAAAAAAATGCCGCGCGATATGGATCCGCCTGTAGTGATTAAAGCTGACCCGTCCCAACTGCCCGTCATTGAGGTGATGATTACCTCCGACACGCATGATCCCGTCGAACTCTATGAATGGGCTGATACCTGGTTGATGGATCGACTGGCCACTGTACAAGGAACTGCTGGAGCAGAAATTGTTGGCGGTGTAGAACGTGAAATCCGTGTTCATCTGGATCCGGAACGACTGCAGGCCTATAAACTTTCACCAGGAGTCATTGCCAAAGCACTGCACGAGGAGAACAACGAATCATTTGCTGGTCGTGTGACCATTGAACCCCTCGAAATTATCGCCCGTACGATGGGCGAATTTGAAAATCTCGAAGAAATTAGAAATGTTGTTGTTGCCCGAGATGAAACAGGGGAGGAAATTTATGTTCGAGACGTGGCCCGGGTTGAAGATTCGCACGAAGAAATGCGCATTCAAACCCATTTCAATGGCACTTCTTGTATTGAATTTAAGGTACTGAAGCAATACGCCGCGAATGCCGTTGAAGTTGCCGAGGGAGTGAAAACTCGCCTTCAAGAACTCAAGGACAGTGGCAGCATGCCGGAAGGAATTGAGTTTGGATATGTTGAAGATGAAAGCACCTATGTGATGGGAGCCATCAGTAGCGTGAAAAACTCTGCCTTAATTGCTTCGATTCTCGTTATTTTTGTCGTCTACCTATTTCTGGGCCGTTGGCGGCAAGTTGTTGTCATGATGGTGGCTCTTCCCGTTACGTTGCTAGCCAACTTTGCGTTAATGAAAGGAGCCGGATTCTCCATTAATGTCTTTTCACTGGGAGGTTTAGTGGTTGCTCTAGGTGTTATTTTAGACAACTCGATTGTTGTGCTGGAAAACATCACTCGTCTCAAAGCGGAAGGTGTTGAAGATTATGCGGAGCGTGGCACTGCCGAGGTGGGTTCTGCAGTGGTTACAGCCACCCTTACCTTTCTCGCCATATTTCTTCCGTTCGTGTTCGTTCCCGGCATGGCGGCGATTCTATTCAAAGAACTCGTGCTGGTTGTTGCTGGTGTAGTGGTTATTTCCCTGCTGGTCGCCATCACTCTGACTCCTCTTTTGACCGATCGGCTGTTGCGCAGTGAACCGAATGTGCAATCATCCAGACTGGCCAGAACGTTTGATCATCTCATTGAATCTTTTCTGGTGGGCTATAAACGCCTGCTCGACCTTTGTTTGCGGACAAAACTGCGCGTCATTTTGGCCGCCGTGCTTATCTTCCTTGCTGGCTTATGGATTGCCAACCGCTCAGGATCTGAATTTTTACCAAAATTGGATGATGGCCGCGTCATGGTGAAATTGAAGATGCCGAGCGGTACTTCGGTTGCCGAGGTGGATAGAATTCTTACGCGAGTAGAAAACAAGCTGGAGGGGCTTCCTGAAATTGACAGCATATTCAGGATGGCTGGAGGACGCGTTTTTGGCCTATACACACTGGAAGTTGGCAACGAAGGAAACCTGAATATCCAGCTCGTATCGCGTGGACAGCGGAAGGTCAGCACGTTGGAATTTATTTCCAAAATCCGCCCCATCATTAATAAAGTTCAATCGGAAGAACCTGGTGCCAAACTACCGGTCAAAGCCCGACCCATTAAAGGAATGCGTAAAGTCGGAGAACAGGATGTCGAAGTAAACATAAAAGGTACCGATGCGGTTTCACTCTATGAGTTCTCTGAGAAACTGGCGGCTAAAATGCGCCAAACTTCAGGACTGTCAGGTGTAAATATCTCCATGGACATGACTAAACCGGAATACCGGATTAAGATTGATCGCGCCCGCGCTTCTGCCATGGATATTTCGGTTGACCACGTAGCAACCGTTATGCGTTCACTGGTGCAAGGACTGGTTGGAACGCAGTATCGTGAAGGATCTGAATACTATCCAATCCGCGTGATGGTTCCCGAGATTTCCATTAAAAACAAACAGGATCTACAGAATCTGATTGTTGACACCCGCAACGGGGAACCCGTTTACCTGCACGACATCGCCACTGTAACACGCGCTGTTGGACCTGTTGAAATCTCGAGAGAAGACCAAATTATGCGTGTCATTGTGCGTGCTGATGCGGCAGGGGTTAGTGTAGGAGAAGCACTTGCTCGAGCCGAACAAGCCGCCAACAATCTACAACCGCCCCCAGGCGTCGATGTTTCAATGGGGAGTGAAGCGCGTTTAATGGCAGAAAGCCATCAGGTCATGGGGTTGATTCTTGGCTTTGCGGCATTATTCGCATACGTTATTCTGGCCATTCAATTTGAGTCGTTTGTCTTGCCATTATTAATTATGCTCAATGTACCGCTAACGCTAACCGGGGTCTTTATTGCATTAGCTTTATTTGGCGCGCCCATTGGAGTCACCGTACAAATAGGGGTGTTAGTCATGATGGGTGGTATAACATCACAAGGGGTTGTCTTGCTATCACTAGCGGAGGAATATCGTCGTAATGGACTTTCGCCTATAGATGCCATCCGCAAAGCAGCACCGTTGCGGGTTCGTCCAATTTTAATGACACAACTAACCACTGTTCTTGGCTTAACTCCGTTAGCCATGAATCTTGGCGAAGGCGGAGACATGCTTGTTACTATGGCCATTGCGGTTATAGGTGGCTTGCTCTACTCGTTACTATTAACTCTTCTATTCTTGCCGGCTGCTTACAGTCTGGCTTATCGAACAAAACCCGAATCAACTTTATAAAGGATTCAAATCATGTCATGGATTAATTTATCAACATGCACCGGAGACATTTCTATGCTACATCATCTAAAAAAAATTCAAAAACATCTGATCGTTGTGATTCCCGTAGTCATGATTGCTGGCTTTTTAGCCGGACTTGCAATCAACCCGGCACCATTAAAACAACTCATCATGCCACTCACCTTCCTGATGGTTTATCCGATGATGGTGAACCTTCAGCTTAAAAAGGTGCTTGAAGGCGGCGATTTCAAAGTTCAGTTGGTTACTCAATTGATCAACTTCACGGTTATTCCGCTCTGCGCATTTTGGATTGGAAAAGTTGCATTTCCAGATTCGCCTTACGCAGCGCTCGGGCTCTTGCTAGCCAGCCTTCTGCCCACCTCTGGAATGACCATTTCGTGGACCGGTATGGCGCGCGGCAATATGGCCGCGGCTGTAAAAATGACCGTGTTCGGCCTACTTATCGGATCCATTCTGACCCCGATCTACATTAAAGGTTTGATGGGAACCGTCGTTGAAATTCCGATGGCGAAGATCTTTAAGCAGATCTTGATTGTTGTGGTACTCCCCCTCGTTATGGGCAATCTCACGCAGCGATTCATGATCTTTCGCTATGGAATGGCGCATTACCAAAAAGATCTAAAGCCAATTTTCCCGTCTTTTTCCACCTTGGGTGTCGTTGGAATCGTTTTTGTGGCAATGGCGCTTAAAGCGCAATCGATCGCTTCGAATCCTGCGCAATTGGTCACACTGATTGTGCCGCTACTTGTTCTTTACGGACTCAATTTTCTGCTGAGCACTCTGATTGGAAAAATTTTCTTTAATCGCGGAGATGCCATTGCGCTGGTCTACGGAACAGTGATGCGCAACCTGTCGATTGCACTGGCCATTGCTATGACCGCATTCGGCAAAGAGGGCTCGGAAATCGCGCTGATTATCGCATTGGCCTACATCATTCAGGTACAATCCGCAGCCTGGTACGTCAAATTTACCGACCGCCTGTTCGGCCCAGCTCCGGAAATCACCGTTGGTAATCTGATGCTTGAAGGAGTTTTTTCTCTACATTTAAGCTCCACTTTAAAACAAGCCCTTCATCTGCTAGCAGAAGAACATATTCACTCTTTCGTTGTGTTAGACGACCACGAAAAGGCGACCGGTATGTTTTCCACCGCCAGCATTCTGGATGCGCTGGCCGATGAAACATTACAGGACACCCCTTTGGCAAACCTGACACTGGAGCCCGTGGTCTTCGCCACTGCAAAAACTCCACTGAAAGAAGCACTCGGCAACATGAAACGAACCCATGAATACAAGGTGATTGTTGTGGATGACCACGGCCGTCCGTCCAACGTCTTAACCCAAGAAGATATCATTCAATACATGAGTGAAAAATAGATAAGGAATTTCATGAAGACAAACTTTAAGTATTCAACTCTTGCCAACTACTTACAGTCTGGCGTACCGAACCAAACCCGAATCAACGTTATAAAGGAGTCAAATCATGCCATGGATTAATTCATCAATGTGCACAGGATGCGGAATTTGCGAACAAAACTGTCCGGCAAATGCCATCAAGGTTAATGAACAAAAAGCAGAACTAAATCAAGAAATTTGCATCCGATGCGGCATATGCCACAGCGTTTGCCCGCAGAATGCGGTACGTCACGACAGTGAATTAATTCCCGGAGAAATTGACGAAAATATGAAATGGGTTGCTAAACTTCACGTCCATCCATATTATGCGCAAGCCCCTGAAAAACAAAAACAACTTATTAAACGTTTGAAAAATCATTTTAATAAAGATATGAAAGTGGCTCAGCAAACACTGGAAAAATTAAATACATATTAGTTGAGGCGAAGATTCATCTCAATAAAATCAAATCAAAGTCAAGCCAATAGGTGATTAAAAAGAAATAGCAAAGAAATGATAATCTAATTTGACACCATTAGAGCAATTCATGTTAATATGTCTATTTAACCTGTGGAAGAAGCAACAGGAATATAGGTGGATATAGAAGTATTAGATAAATAGAGCTTCCTGGAGTTAATGTGAGATTTGGCAACTCATTACAGTGCAAAAAGATTCGTGATATCAAATTGTACATTCGCAAAGAAAACCACCCAGCACTGAGTGCTGAGTGGCTAGAGCAATGAACAATTGAGATGTCGTGTAGATGTGTTAGCGAGGACAAGGTTGGCTTCTCAAAAAAATAGAAGCATAGTGAGCTATGTTGTGTTTTTTGGAGAAGATCAACCGAAGCCGCAGGTATCAGGTATACGACAGGTCGACTGTGAATTGCTCTAACTATTATAATTCTGGAGTCTTTCTTAAAATTCGTATCCAATAGAAAGCATTCCAACAACTTCTACGTCATATCCATATTGTTCTTCTGGTAGAACTTTGTCATCGCCTTGACCTATATATGTGACTGATGCGCCAAGGATTCCGTAAGCGATAGATGCGCCAACAGTATAATCTTGGAAGCCATCTTGAGTACCACCGTTTTCGTCAATTAGATAAACAGCTGAACCAAATACAGATGCACCTAGTTCTTCTGTAATATCTATGCCATATTCAGCTGTAGCTTCTAGATAAGTTGTTTTTTCAATTCCACCGCCAACACCAAAATATGCAGCAACACCAAGTCCGATAGGACCTAATGGAAGACCAGCAGAAACTGAAATTTCTCTATTTGCTTCGCCACCGTACATTGGGTATGTGTACTCGGTGTAACCTACACCAACATCTACCAAGTCAGCTAGTGTTGTTCCCCAACCAATATATAGGTCGATTTCAGAAAATTCATTTTTTTCTAATGTTCCGTCGTAATCGTCGATGTCAAAGTTAGCCCAAACACCAAAGTTTAGTCCAAAACTTGTTTTTGCATCCATCCAAGGCTGAGCAACCATGCCGTCATTAAATGTTACACCACGGAACACGTATGCTGATGCAATATCTACACCTACAGATAAACTTACTGGTGCAACTTCTTTTTCAACCATTACCACGGCTTCTTGTGCAATTGCTGATGAAGCTAAAGCTGCCACACCTGCTAAAACTGCTGTTAATGTTTTTAGTTTCTTTGTCATTTTATGACTCCTTCTTTTTGTTTGTTTTATTATGCTTTGCTTATTCTCATACTTAAAGCAAATCTTAAAATTTAACTTGATGAATGATATAGCAACAAGCGTGCCAATTTTTTATTCGAATATATTATTTGCCAAATATACGCATATATGTTATGTTTTGCGTGATTTTATAATAATATATACTATCTGACAATATATAAACTATAGATTTTTAGAAAAATGTTTGTTTCAAAAATGTAACCACGAAGGGCATGCATACAAAAATGTATCTTTTAGAGCGTTTGACCAGTTTGATAGGTATTTTAGTTATTGTTTTGCTACTGTTTTTATGTAGCAAGTCAAGAAAGCTAGTATCATGGCGACTTATTTTAATAGGTCTTTCCATTCAATTATTAATACCATTGTTTATGTTTAAGACATCAGTAGGTGTTTTTTTAATAGGGTTAATCCAGACAATATCTTTGAAGTTAGTTGGATTTTCCAGCGTTGGTGCTTCTTATATATTTGGCAATAACTATGCAGATTGTTTTGCTTTAAAAGTTATACCTGCAATAATTTTCTTCTCTTGTTTAATGAGTATTCTTTTTTATCTTGGAGTTTTACAGAAAATTATTAAATTTTTTGCTCTTATAATGTATAAGTCATTGAAAATATCAGGTGCTGAATCTTTGGTTGCCTCCGCAAACATGTTTTTTGGTGTTACAGTTGCACCTTTAGTTGTGTTTCCTTATATAAGTAAAATGACAACTTCAGAGTTATTTGTATTAATGGTAAGCGGTATGGCAACTATTGGAGGGGGTGTATTTGCGGCATATGTCAATATGGGGTTCAATGCAACACATCTGGTATGTGCAACTGTAATGTCCATACCATCAGCATTGGTTGTTGCAAAGTTGTTGATTCCAGAGGATTCTGTGCCGGAAACAATTGATTCTTGTCATATTGCTCTTACAAATGATGCTGTAAATGTTTTTGATGCTGCTTGTAAAGGGGCTGAAAGAGGTTTAAAGCTTGCTCTTACTGTTATGGCGGTGTTGCTTGCGTTTGTTTCTGTAATTGCATTGATCAATTCACTGTTTTCGATTCTTCCAGATGGTTTTGGGGGGCAGTTGACCCTTCAGAGAATAATGGGATATATTCTTTCACCTATTGCCTTGATAATGGGAGTAGAGATGAAAGATGTTTTGCCAGTTGCCAGTACTCTTGGGGTAAAAGTTATTGCTGGTGACTTTTTAGGGTATTTAGAGTTGATGAAGCTAAAGGATGTCATATCAGATCGTTCATATACTCTAGCAATATATGCACTTTGCGGGTTTTCAAATCTTGCAACAATTGGTTTATTAGTTGGTGGAGTAGGTAGTCTCGTTCCAGAGCGTAGAAAAGATTTTGCAAAACTTGGACTAAAAGCCATGGTTGCCGGTTTCTTTGCGTCTGTTCTAACAGCCTGTATAGTCGGTATCTTTTTATGAAATAATAGTTTGTAACAAGATTATATGAAAGATGGCTCTGTTACTGTTTTTGTGAGTCATGCTTTTTTGTTCGACCAAGCTACTAATCTAAAGAGTGTTACGTTGGAAATCAAAAGCCTCATTTACCTTGTCGTGTCGCTTCATTGCTTCACCCTATTGTTTATCTTGGTTCTGTCAAAAGTTTTATACTTTTAAAGACCTATTTTGTTCTAAATCAATGGGATACAGATTGTTTTGTCTTATCCCCCTTATTTAACGCCCTGAAAGGGCAAATTATACCAACCCAGGGCAACGCCCTGGGTCTTCTGCCAACATTATACGCCTCGCCCTGTAAGGGCAGCTTAACCCTATATTTATTAAGTTGCCCTTACAGGGCGCAACAAAAATTAACGCTTATTACCCTAGGCGTTGCCTAGGGCTAGTATAAGTTGCCCTTTCAGGGCGTAATCATTTTTTCATAGAATTTTTGACAGTACCTTTATCTTCAATGGTTAAAGCCTCTCTCGCACACTCGAGTTCCGCTACCTAAATACCGACGTAGGCATTCCAATATCTTCCCTTTTCAATTTCTTTAAAATTGTCCTCGCTGACATAAAAGGGTTCAACCAGAAAAACAGGGATGAATAAAAACAAAACTTGACCAACTTGGTCTGTTTTGGTATAAAAGACCATAATAAAAAATATGGAGAAAAATATGATAGTTAATGTTTCAGATGCTAAAACAAATTTATCTAAGCTAATAGATATGGTTTACCATGGTGAGAAGGTTGTAATTGCTAAACATAATCTTCCTATTGTTGATTTGGTAATTCATAAACCTACTGGTAAGAGAAAACTTGGTTTGTTAAAAGGTAAATTTGAAGTACCTAGTGATTTTATTGATGAAAATGTCGATATTAACAACATGTTTTATGGTGATGACTAATGAAGATAATAATTGATACACATATTTTTCTTTGGTCAATCTCTGATCCATTAAAACTTGGTAAAAAGAAAAAAGATGCCATTCAGACTATGTCTAATATTGTTTATGTTAGTTCTATTAGTATTGCAGAGATAACTATAAAAGCTTCAATTGGTAAACTTATATGTGATTTTGATCCTGTCGAAGTTGCACTAGAAAGCGGTTTTGAGATATTAGACTTTAAAGGAACAGATGCTCTTTTGTTAAAAGATATGCCGTTTCACCATAAAGACCCTTTTGACAGAATGCTAATAGCTCAAGGTCTTTCTAATGGATACCCAATTGTTACAGATGATTCAAAGTTTTTGTCTTATGACTGTAAGGTTATATAGATTTAAAGTTTAATAGCAGAGACGAGCTTTTCTTGGATTGCTTCTTTGGAATAGTTTTTTATAACAAAGTCTCTGCCATTTTTAGCAAGAGTTTCTGACAATTCCGTATTTTCAAGGAGCAGTTTCAGTTCCATTTCAAATTCTGGATAATTTGAGAACCAGAGACCTGCATTACTTTTTAAGCATTGATGTTTTAAGACCTCACACTGTCCGTTCACAATAACAGGTTTGCCTGCCAGCCAAGACTCAAGTATTACAATGCTCAAGCTTTCATTCTGCGATGGCTGACATAGTGCAACAGAATCAGCCATTGCATTGTGTTTGTCTTTCTCCGAAACAAAGCCAACATCAATTATGTTCTTACGAGTTTCCTCATCTGTTTCAAAATCACCTTTTCCTGTAAGCACAAGTTTTAGGTCAATACCTGATCTTCTTCGAAATGCTGCAAAGTAGTCAATTAACATTGGTGTGCCTTTTAATGCTTCTCGTCTTCCACAATACAATATAAATGGTGAATTGATATTATACTTTTTGGCAAATGCTCCACGCTGTATATTGAAATCTTCAATTGTCATGCCGATAACTGTTGCTCTGGATAGGTCAATATCATAAAGTTTTTTTGCAAGATTCATCTCCGGCTCTGTATTGAAGATGTATGAACTAACAGTTTTGAACATATTTTTGATTGTTTGAAGGTATGCAAATGCTTCGTCATGAAGGCAGGGGAGTAGTATTGTTTTTTTCGGGCAAATCTGTGCAGAATAATAGATTAGTCCAAATAGGTATGGGCTGATTATAATTTTGTCATAGCTGGTTATGTTATTTCGAAGATGCTCGTATAGGTCATCACTGCTGACATTATTCTTGTGCCACAGTTCCTCTTCTTCAAATGTAACCTCTTCAAAGTTTGAGATTTTAGTCTGTATCTTATGGAATAGGTCAAGGTTTCGATCTTCATTTACCTTGAAAAGAATAACTTTTATGTTCTCAAATTGTTTTTCGCCGGCAGGTAATTCGTTTTCCCAGGTGAAGTGATTTGTTGCACAGGTCGATAGGACGGTAACATTGTGCCCTGAGTCGGCTAGGTTTAATGCGGTTTCTCGCATTAGGGTTTCGGCCCCGCCCAGTGTTGTTCCTTCAGCAAATCTTGGTGCAACGAGAGCAATATTCATTACTTATCCTTTTTTCAATTATGGTACTGTCAAAAGTTTTATACTCTTTTCAGACCTATTGTGTTCTAAATCAATGGGATACAGACTGTTTTGCCTTATCCCCCTGTTTTTCTTTCATTTCGGTCATCGGGGACGATGACCCTCCCGGTTAAAGCTGCAATTGAACATTACCCTGCAATGTTCACATGGGAGGGATGCCGTCCCCGGCGTCCGTATTAGAAAATTTTTAATTTTCTTGTCTTTCATATTTTTTCATATAACTTTTGACAGTACCTCAATTATTAGGGCAGACACACAGGTCTGCCCCTACATTGCCTGTGCGTATAAATTTGTAGGGGCCGACCTATGTGTCTGCCCTCTTGCAAATTTCAACACTAACCTTAATTCTTAATTTCTAGATTCATTTTTTTCTTCGAGTTCTTCAATTCTTTTTTCCAAAGATTCAATTTGTATTTTATGATTTTGTTCAACTGTTTCAAGTGCTGAAAGTAGTAAGGAATTTACATAGTTCTGTTGAGACCACATACGATAGGTATAAAATTTAAGGCTTTTCCATATCAGAGTTTTAAATTTAACAAGTATTT
>Ga0307987_1000779_pt1 | contig 18602 bp, 14 predicted proteins | sample EllFjometagen181_FD_203157 | JGI IMG/M metagenome (GOLD analysis project Ga0307987, IMG submission 203157) | Marine microbial communities from Ellis Fjord, Antarctic Ocean - #181 | ecosystem: Environmental > Aquatic > Marine > Unclassified | place: Southern Ocean | collected 2014-10-08
CCCGCGGACTGGGTATTCTCGAAGTACTCGAGGGGCAGGTGCTCGAGCTGCCAGGCGGCCCCACCGATGAACACGCTCTCGCTGGGGACCGTGGGGGTGTCCACCACCACCAGCGAGCCCGGCAGCAACGCGGGCTGGACCAGCTGGGTATCCATGGAGCGGTCCAGGGCCAGCGCCTCGACGGGGATGGCGAGGGCAGCAGCCGTCATGGCCAGACGTCGGATCAAGGCGTCGCTCCACTGGCAAAGTAGACCGGGGTCCGGTGCTCGTCGGCCCTCACCGAGGCCCGCATCACCGCACCAGCTTCGTACCACGCGCCAAGGGCCTCGAGGCCCACCGTGTGGGCAGCGGTGATGTCCTCGACGCTGTAGCTGGAGTACTGACCAGCGGGTGAGACGTGGATGAAGCCGGCGACAAGATCGTCGCGCTCAGCCTCGAGCTCTGCGTAGTACATCAGGTGATAGAAGAGGTTGTTGCAGAGATAGGTGCCCGCGTCATCGGAGATGGATGTGGCGTAGCCGGCTTGCTCCATCGCGACGGACATCACGTCTTCAGGCAGGCTATCGATAAGCGCGCCAGGGCCGCCTTCGACCACGGCTTCACCGCTGCGAGTCACGTCGTCGTTGTCCGTGCCCTCCTCGATATTCACCGCATTGATCTCGAAGCGCATCTTGTCGCTGCCAGCCTGTCCGGTGGCGATGACGATGTCGGGATTCAGCAGGAAGATCTCGTCAGCGAGCACCAGCCAGGCATCATCCCAGACCACGGGAACCTCGATCACCCGCAGGTCGAGCCCCCCCACGATCTGTTCCTGTAGCGGCCACAGGGCCTCGATGGAGGGGTTGGTGTCGGCACCACCGAAGGGCTCGTAGCCCGACAACAGCGCCACGGTGGGGATGAAGAGCTCCACGGTCAGCACGCCGGCCACACCGTCGTCGGCCTGCACAACCAGATCGAGGGGGTAGTATCCGGACGACAGGGGGATCCCGGTGAGCCAGCCATCAGCGTCCAGCTCGATGCCTGGGGGCATGGTGTCGCTGGAGCTCCAGTCGCCCGCGCCCACATCGAGGTAGGCCGACAGGTCGGCCTCGAGCTCGAAGCCCACGCGGCCATCGAGCGTAGCAAAGACGGGCTCGAGATCGCTGTCGCCGCTGCAGCCCAACAACGCCAGCATCATCAGGGACGGGGTTCTACCCATTGTAGGTCCTCCAGGGTGGAACGGCATGATACCGGCGGTCACTCGTCGACCACCACCTCGAAGGTGTCGAGAGCCACCACGAGCTGATCCCGCTCATCGGGCTGGATCGTGAGAAGTCCCGTGATCCTCACCATGCCGGGGGCCACCTCGTGTACGCCACCGGGGGACGTGACCAAGATGCGCTCGTGGCGCGTGGGGGCGCGGTAGCAGAAGGGGCAGCGGGGCAAGCGGGGGTTCAGCGCCAGCAGGTAGAAGTCCTCGACCTCCCAGGGATCCCCCAGGGCGTACATGTAGCCCTCGATGACCGCCGTGCTGCCGTCCAGGGCCACGAGGGATTCGGGAGTGTCGCCGGTGGTCCAGGCCCGGTGAGCGTCGAAGAGGGCCGAAGACTCGGCATCCAGCGGCCGGGAGAAGCCCTCGGTGCCATGCTCGGCCACCATCTGCTCGGCCCAGATGAACACCACCAGGGGAACCAGGAAGCGCATGCTCCACCGCAGGTAGCTGCGGGTGGCGAGCCCAGAGCCCGCCGGAGCGGTCAGGGCTTCGGCGGCCTGCAGGTGGTACGCGGCCAGCGCCGGTTGCACCCCAGCGAGCACCAAGACCAGCAGACCACCCCCCAGGTAGAAGGGCGCACGGCCACTCAGCAAGGAGACCGCAGCGTCCAGCCCCAGCTCGTCTCGGAGCACACCCTCGGCCACCCCGGCGATGACGCTGCCCACCACGAGGGAGCCCAGCGCGCCCGCCAGAACGACCATCAGGGTGGCTGCGGCGACGACGCCGACCACCTGCAGCCGCCGGGCGCCCAGCACCCGCAGCACCGCCACCTCGCGCCCCTGGACCAGGGACGAACCGTAGGTGGACATGAGCAGGGACAGGAAGGTGACCAGCACCACGCCCCCCACCAGCAGCCGCAGCAGGCGCCCGCCTCCCGCCAGCCGATCGGCGATGCGTCGCAGGGTCTGCCCGGTGAGGGCGACTTCGAGCCCGCGGTCCTGGAGGTCTTCCTGCAGGGACAGCAGCGCGGCATCGTCGGTGGGGCGGATGAGGATGGAGGAGACCAGGCGAGGGGAGGGGAGAGGGTCCGCGTGTTCGTGGTCGTGGTCGTGGTCGTGGTCTTGGGCCGAGCCGTGGCTGCGGTAGATGGCCTCGAGGTCGCAGAACAGGGTGTCGTCGGCGGCGCTGTGGGTGGGAGCGAGCACGCCCACGACCTTCAGCGCGCCGGGCTCGTCGGGAGCACCGGCGTGCTGGTGTTCGATGCCGACGGAGTCGCCGACCCCCAGAGCCAGGGACTCGGCCGCCTTGGCCCCCAGGACGACCTCGTCGCCAGCGCCGGCCTCGAAGACGCGGCCATCGACGAGGGGGAAGCGCTCACGAGGTTGCAGGTAGTCAGGGCTGGTGGCCAGCAGCGCATGCCCCTGCACCGCGTGGCCGGCGAGCAGCGGCACGACGGCTTGCACCCGGGGGTCGTCGGTCAGATCTCCCACCGTGTCCAGCGGGGTGCCAGCCTCGAGATCCTGCAGGCCGGTGAGGGAACCCAACACCAGGGGCACGGGGCCGACCTTGGGACCCACCACCAGGGGATAGCGGGCCGCCATGGAGCTGACGGCGTCCCGGGCGGCATCGCCCACCGCCACCGTGGCGAGCATCAGGCCGAGCCCCAGGGAGAGCACCAGGGCGGAGACCCCGTGGTGCAGACCTCGGGATGTGACGAGACGCCAAGCGATGAGCAGCAGGCTCATGACGCGCCTTCCCGGGACCACGGACGGCACAGCTCCACCACCATGTCGGGGGACAGGCGCTCGGGCTGGTGGGTCGCCACCACCAGGGTCAGGCCCCGCTCCCGGACCAGGGTGCCAAAGAGCACGGCCAGCGCCGTGGCGCCTTCGCTGTCGAGGCTGGCCAGAGGTTCGTCCGCCAGCAGCAGCGCGGGCTCGTTGGCCAGGGACCGGGCCAGGGCGACCCGCTGCCTCTCCCCCCCCGACAAGGCTGTGGGGAGGTGGGCCGCGCGATGGGCGACGCCCAGCTGCTCGAGCAAGGCCCGGGCCTTGGGGCGGGTGCGCCGGCGACCAGCGAAGTGAAGCGCCGCCATCACGTTCTCTTCGGCACTCAAGCAATCCATGAGCTGGCCACCCTGAAGCAGATAGCCCACGTTGCGCGCGCGGAAGCGGTCCAGATCCGCCTCGCGCATACCCTGCAGGGACACCCCGCCCACCACCACCGAGCCCGCGTCCGGTCGAAGCAAGCCCGCGAGGACGTGGAGCAAGGTGCTCTTACCGGACCCGTTGGGCCCCACCACCGCACAGCAACAGGACGACGGAACCGTGAGCTCCGCCAGCTCGAGGGCCTGCAGCTTTCCGCCGCCGGGCCGTGGATAGGCCTTGCGCACCCCCCGCAGCTCGAGCATGGGCTTGGAGGTGGAAGCCGACTGTGGGGCTCGAGGCTCGCTGGAATCCGTGGCGGCCATGGTCTCTCCCGGCCCGCCGACCGTCTCGCCTGGGCGGCCGCGTTGCCTCTTGTTTATTCGGGGCCGAGGGCTCCAGCCAGGTTCTGCAACATGCTGTGCGAGGCCCCCTCGAGGGCCTGGCGCAGCATGAGGCGATCCACCAACAAGCCCAGGGCCCGACCCGGCGAGTAATCCAGGTGCAAGGTGACCAGGGTGGCAGTGCTCGGCCTGGCAGGACTCAGGCTGTAGCGCAGCGTACCCTTCACACGACGCCCCAGGGTGCGGACGTGGATGCGTTGTCCGCCGTGCTCTTCGTCAAAACGAACGAACTCGTAGCAGAGCTTGTGGGACAGCTTCGCGGTCAGGGCGAGGTCGAGCTCGAAGACACCGGCCCCCACGCACTCCACGCGTGAAAACGCGCCTTCGAGAAGGCTACGGTGATTCTCGGGCTCGCGCAACCAGGCGAATGTGGAGTCCCGATCCACATCGTGCAAGGTGACGTCGCAGGTGATCACGGCCATGGGCTACCTCCGCAGCGGCGGGGACCATAGCACGCGGGTCCAGGGGCGAGCCTCGCGGTGTCCGAGGAGCTATGCTCCCCGGCCGGAGACGACATGGAAGCGCTGGCGGTCATCCCCTACTACCACTTGCCTGTCTGGGACCTGGGACCCATCCCCATCGATCCTTGGGCCACCCTGGTCTGCATCGGCTTTGTGCTGGGCCTCGAGGTGTCCCGCTCCCGCGGGATCCGCACGGGCCTGAAGGTTCGGGACATCGTCGATGGCATCGTGGTCATCGTGGGCTTGGGGTTCCTGGTGGGACACCTGGTCTTTGTGCTGGCCTACCACCCCGAGCGCCTCGAAGAGCAGGGCATCATGGCGTTGCTCGAGGTCTGGGCAGGCTTCTCGTCCTTTGGCGGCTTCATCGGGGCTGTGCTGGGCACCATCCTGTTCTTCGGCGTGATCCGCAAGCGGCCCTTCTGGCCCCACGCCGACGCGGTGATGTTCGGCTTTCCCTTCGGCTGGTTCTTCGGCCGCATGGGCTGCGCGGTGGTCCACGATCACATCGGCAAGCCCACCGAGTTCTTCTTGGCCGTGGACTTCCCGAACCTCGGCCCGCGCTTCGAGTTGGGCCTGTACGAAGCAGCCTGGACCCTGGTCATCGCGGTGGTCTTCCTGCTGCTTGCTCGGCGCCATCGGGCCCCTGGGTTCTTCGTCGTCACCTGGTGCTTGCTCTACGCACCCGTGCGCTTCGGCCTGGACTTTCTGCGCGCCACCGACCTCGCCGGATCCGACCCTCGCTACTACGGGCTCACCGCAGGCCAGTACGGCAGCATCTTGATGCTCGCCGCCGGGCTGGCCGTCTGGGCCTTCGTGCTTCGGGGCCGGCCCAGCATCGACGGCCCAGAGTCCCGCCCCCCGGAGCCTAGCGCCGTGTGAGCACCGCCAGGCTCTCCACGTGGGAGGTCAGCGGGAACAGGTCGTGCAGCTCGATGGATGCGAGCTCGTAGCCGTGGGACATGGCCTGCTGGACGTCCCGCGCCAGGGACAGCGGTTGACAGGAGACGAGCACGACGGCCTTGGGCCGGGTGGCGCACACCGCCGCCATGGCTGGGCCTGCACCTCGACGGGGCGGGTCCAGCACCGCCACGTCAAAGAAATGGCTGCCTGCCTGCAGGGCGTAGGCGTCTTCCTGGGCCACCGTGACCGGTAGGCCCAGCCGGGCAACATTGGCACGGGCGTCCTTGACGGCCGAGGGGTGAGACTCCACGAGATCCACCGGACAGCCCGCCACCTTCGACACCGGCAACGACAGGTTCCCCGCTCCACCGAACAGATCCAGCACCCGGGTAGGTTCGAATTGTGTCACCGCGCGGCAGACCGAGGCCACCAGCGCGCGGTTCACCTCGAGGTTGACCTGAAAGAAGGTGAGGGGACCCACCTCGAGCTGCAGCGGCCCCACGTCGAGGGTCGAGCGGGGCTGCCCCACCAGCGCACGGCCGTGCAAACAGAGGGCGCCATCGACGCCCAGTGCAGGCGCCAGCAGCTCGGCCAAGGGCGCACGGGCTGGCTTGGGCACAGATCCGTACAGCACAGTGACCACACGCTCGCCGTCGCTTCGCAGCTCCACCCGTTCCACCCCCCGGGCCATGCTGGGCTGGGCGGTGAGCAGCGCTTCAATGGCGGTGGCGACCACGACGATCTCCGGTCGGGCCATGGCCTCGAGAGGCGGCGGAGCTTCCTCGTGGCTGCCCTTTCGATGAACCACCAGGCGCCCCTCACGGCTCAACCTGAGGTTCACCCTGGCGCGGGCGCCCCGACGCCGGGGTGACGCATGGGGCAGTGGAACCACGGCGGCCAGCCCCCGCGCCGCCAGCGCCTTCTCGACGCGCTCGCGCTTGCACGCGAGCTCTTCATCGAGGCTGGAGTGGAGCAGATCGAGGATCCCATCCTCGGTCACGCTGGGGGTGGTTCGCTCGGGCTTGGTGCGGGGTCGTCTGGCCATGAACACAGAGCTATCGGAGCGGCGAGCGGTCGTCCCGCCAGAACGAACACCGTGATAGCTTTCTCGCGAGGCATCGCGTCCGAACCGCACACGGAGACCATCATGATCCGCTACGAGTCAACCCGCGCACGTCCGGTTGTGTCCCGCGAAGAGGGCGCCATCGTGGGGAAGTTCGACGACTTCCAGTTCGACATCCGCACCTGGAGCATCTACGGCTACCGCCTTCGCTCTTCCAGCATGTTCGGACGGGCCGGCGGCGTCGCGGCCGACGATCTCGATCAGGTCGGCCGCGACGTGGTCTTCATCACCAGCGAGAACCGCGTGGCGTGGAGCGGTGGCAGCCGCAATCCCGAAGATGGGCGGGCATGGGCGTCCCGCTACCTCGGCACCAAGGTGATCTCCCGTGACGGCACGGCCCTTGGCGAGGTGGACGACCTGGTCTTCTGCGCCCGTACCGACAGCCTCGTCGCGCTGATCCTCTCCGGCGAGCGCATCGTCGAGCTCGGTCGCCACGTGGCCACGGGTTCGGCCGCCGTGGTCATCGAAGAAGCCTCCTTCGCCGTCCCTCTTCCGTCCCAAGAAGACCACGAGAATCCTACGGGCTGGTGGGACAACGTGCGCAAGGTCTTCTCCAAGAAGGAAAAGGCCGCCGCAGAAGACGAGCAGCTGACCGAACTCACCGCAGAAGACGAGCAGCCGACCAATCCCGACGCCGAGTCCAACACCGGCGCCGAAGAGTAGCGGTGTTCAGCCCGCGACCAGCGCCTGGGCCCGCGCCAGGATGTCTTCAGGAGCCGCCATACCGCCCGGTCCCTCGTCGCCACAGGCCAGGCGCTTGCTGACCGGTGCCACGATGTGGAAGCGGCCCAGATCCCCCAGCCAGCCCACGTTGCGCTGCACCACCGGGTTGAGCCACATGTGGGTGTTCATGGCGGGCGCGATCACCACGGGGGTGTCCGCCGGCGTAGCCATGATGATGGTGGTGACAGCGTCGTCGGCGATACCCACCGCCAGCTTGCCGATGACGTTGGCCGTGGCTGGCGCCACGATGACCACGTCGGCCCACTGGGCCCAGGCGATGTGGTTGATGTCGCCGCCTGGAGACTCCTGGAACACGTCGGTGAAGACGGACTGCCCGCTGAGAGCTTGGAAGCTGATGGGGCCCACGAAGCGGGTGGCGTTGGTCGTCATGGCCACCCGGATGCCGTAGCCCGCCTTTCGTGCGCGGCTGACCAGGTCGCAGGACTTGTAGGCGGCGATCCCGCCGGTGACACAGAGCAGGATGTTCATGGGGTCGCTCCGGGGGATGTGTACCCATCGTCGCCGGGGATAGTGGGCAGCTCGTCGTGGACCGCCGAGAGCAGGAAGTCCCTGTAGGTCGCCGCCGCATCGTAGTCGTCGAAGATTGCGAAGTGGCCTTGTTCCCCGTACTGGGCCAGACCCGCCGTGACGCTCCCATCGCCATAGCCCTGCGTATTCCCGCTGGCAGGCCGCTCCTGAACCCCGATACCACGCAGCTCATGGGCTTCGGACGGACTGGCCACGTCCTCGAGCAGGGGCACCCGCGCCGCAGCCGCCAAGGCCTCGGTGGTCTGGTGTGGGGTGTAGGTGTCCAGCACCCCCTCGCTCATGGCCACATGGATCGGCGAGGCCTGCCAGTCGGGCTCTTCGTGGAACCAGTAGGGGGCGTAGTTGATGGGATCGGTGACATCGGACAGCCACTGCACCAGCGCCACGACAGGGTGGAAGGTGTCCACCGTCTCGTCCTCGTCGAGGTCCAACAAGGTGGCCAGCAACGCCACGAGGTCCACGCCCGCTTCCCGGTACATCAGGGTCTGTCCCAATCCTCCACCAGCGCCCGAGAGGAACATGCCGCGCAGGTTTTCGCCTAGGAAAGGCCCGGCCAGAGCGCCGGAGATTCCGCCCTGGGAGTGCCCCAGGAACACCATGCGTTCCGTGTCGATACGCACCGCACCACCGGGGAGGACAAAGACGGGGCTGGCCGCGATGGCCGAGGCCAGGAACACCTGATCCAGGCCGCCCTGGCGGAAGTTGCCCCTGGCGGAGTCCGGGTTGAGGATGTTGAAGGAATGAAACTCCTCGTCAGTGCTCGGCGTGGCCCTCAGGCCGTGCAGCGGCTGGTCGATGCCCAGGCCTGCGAAGCCCTGCAGCGCCATGACGTTGGCGACCTCGAGCCCCATGCCGTTGTCGGCATAGGTGATGTAGTCGCCGCCGGTGCCGTGGCTGTAGATGTACAGCGGCCAGCCGTCGTCATCTGGACCGACAATACCGTTGGGCACCGCCAGCGAGAACCGTATCCATTCCCACGCGAAGGGCCTGGGCTCGCCGGAGGGGTTGCGGTACAGCCCTCCACCTTCACTGGCGTAGGGGCGAGCCCCTTCCTGGAACAGCGGCGCGTAGGTCCACCCCTCGTACAGGTCGTAAGCAGCGAAGTTCTGCAGCAGCGTGAGCTGCCCGGAAAATGCCGGAAGGTCCAGGCCATCCTGGATGTAGCGGGCGTATTCCGCCATCTCGGCGACGGGGTCCTGGGTGGTGAATACGGTGGCCGCGGCCACGGTCTCGACGTCCACACTGAGCTGGAACAGGGTCTCCTGCAAGGGAACGTAGTGATCGTGGTCGGCGTGATCCCCATCCCAGACCGACGCCATCGTGTCGCCGACCCTGGCCACCGGTTCGCGGACCACCAGCGCGTAGGTGGTGTCCGGCCGCAGCGGGAAGCCGTAGACAGGCCGCACGGCCAGCAGGTTCTCGGCCTGAAACTCGGTCTCGGTGCTCTGCCAGGACCACTCCACGGGGGTCAGCTCGCCCCGGTGGATACTGCGAGGATCGACGTCAACCAGCAGCAGCGGGGCGTTCGACTGCAGGCTCTCGTCGGGGGTGGGGAGCAGGCTGGTGTCGATCTCGGCGTGGAAGCGAAGATAGATGGGCGAGTTGTTGCCGAAGCCGTCCAGGCCCTCTGTGAAGGCCACATAGGTCTCGATCAGCTCGATGTCATCGCGCTGCGGAAACCCGGTCATGTCGGGGCCGCCCGTTGCGCCGCGCCGGAGATCGCTGGGCCATGGGCGGTCGAAGAACTCATCGCCTTCGAGGACGGGCAGCGGTCCAGCGACCGGAGAGCAGGCCGCGCACAGGGTCAGGGATGCCGCCAACAAAGGGATTCCGCGGGCTCTGCAAGGGAGCACGGGCACTCCGGGGTTTTGTCATGGGGATGGTAGCGGGGGCGGAGCCGCATCGCCAGCACCCCAGACGCCCGACAACGCGTTCTTCGGCCCCGGAAACCACTTCTCGCGCCACACGTGGCCCCTCAGCACGGGCACCGTCATTCCCGACTTGCTCGGCCCATGACGGAGCTTTCTCCACAAGTTGACGAAGTGCGGACGCCAAGGGTGGCGCGCCCCCTTGATCGCGGGGGGGGGCGGGTGCTATGAGATCAGCCTGCAGGCTCGCAGGTGACGGATGTACGAAGTACCCGCCGCGCGCTGAATTCGAGTCAAGGAGTTGGTCGGAACATGGCAAGGAAAGACAAGAAGAAGGGTCGTCCGAGCGATGAACAACCCAAAGATGAATTCGCTGACATCGAAGCTGACTTCTTCGCCATGGGCGAGGACTCCGGTGAAGACGAGCTAGGCTGGGGCGAAGAATGGGACGATGGCGTCCCTGGCGCCAGCGATGCCGTCTCCGTCGACTTCAGCTCCCTCGAGCCTCCTCCCGCCACTGCCGAGGAGACCGAAACCGAGGCCCTTCCAGCGCCTACCGAGCCGATGGCTCAGCCGGAGCCGGAACCCGAGCCGGAACCGGAACCCGAGCCAGAACCGGAACCCGAGCCAGCGCCCGAGCCGGAACCCGAGCCCGAGCCCGAGCCGGTGCCCGAGCCGGAACCGGTGCCCGAGCCCGAGCCGGAACCGGAACCCGAGCCAGAACCGGTGCCCGAGCCAGCGCCCGAGCCAGAACCGGTGCCCGAGCCAGCGCCCGAGCCAGCGCCCGAGCCAGCGCCCGAGCCAGCGCCCGAGCCAGCGCCCGAGCCAGCGCCCGAGCCAGCGCCCGAGCCAGCGCCCGAGCCAGCGCCCGAGCCAGCGCCCGAGCCAGAACCGGAACCGGAACCGGAACCGGAACCCGAGCCAGAACCGGTGCCCGAACCGGTGGCGGTTCCTGAGGACGGTGACGAAAGTGACGCCGGTGGCGATGGCGACTTCGCGCCCAGTGCGCTGGAGGCTGACGATAAGCGCGTTGGGGCGCTTGACCCCGAGCCGGTCGATGAGCGCCCCAACTACGCACCCGCGATGGTCAACGTGGGCGCTTCCGAGCCCGCACCGACCCTCGAGTCTGCGCCGGCCCTCGAGAGCACTCCTGCCCCCGCCACCTCCACCGTGGGCCCACCCGACGATCTCGCCGAAGAGTCCGTCGCATGGTGGTACGCTGCCACCGCCCTCGAGAAGGAAGCCCAGACCTCGGCGGATACCGACGCCAAGGCCTCCCGCCTCGCCGCCGCCGCGGGTATCCACCGCGACCGCGTGGGCGACTGGACCCGCGCCGAAGCGCTCTACCGCGCCGCCAACGATGCAGGCCTCGAAGATCCGGACATGCTGCGGGATCTCGGCGATCTGGTCGCGACCCGCGAAGACTTCTCAGGTCTCGCCGAGATCCTCGAGCGCCGTGCTGAACAGCTCGAAGACCCCAAGGCCAAGGCGGAAGCCTTCCAGGACGCTGCCCTGGTGGCCAGGAACAACCTGCGCAACGACGCGGGCGCCGTCCGGCTGCTGGAGCTTGCCGTCCAGGCCGACCCCGACGACTACTTCTCCTTGCGTCTGCTCCGCGACATGCACCTGCGCTTGCAGAACTGGGAAGCCCTGCCCCTCGTGCTCGCCAGTATGGCAGCCCTGGCGCCCGAGGCCCTGGCTGCCGAGTACCACGTCGAGCGTGGGCAGGTGTTCGAGAGCCGCTTGGGCAGCGACGATGAGGCTCACGAGGCCTATCTGGCCGCCCGCCAGGCCGACCCCTCCTACGGGCCAGCCTTCCTGGCCCTCGAGCGCTACCTGCGACGCACCGAGTCCTGGACCGATCTGGCCGAGCTGTACGAAGCCGAAGCCCAGATCAACGACGGCTCGGACGGCCGCTTCTGGACCGTCTGGGCCGCCCACACCCACTGGCTCCGCGCCGGTGACGTCGACCGCGCCGCCGCGGCCTACGAGCTGCTGGGTCAGGACGATCTGCTCACCGCCGAGGCCCTCGAGCGTCGCGCCTTCCTCAGCGCCAACGAGCGCTGGGAAGAGCTCGCCGCGCTGCTGCAGCAGCAGGCGGGTCAGCGCAGTGGCATCGCCGCCGCGACGGACTGGTTCGCCGCCGGACAGATCCTCGAGCTCCGTCTCGACAGCGCCGACGACGCGCTGATCTGCTACCAGCTCGCCCTCGAGGCCGATGCGGCCGCCATGCCCGCGGTGGAAGCCGCTGGGCGCCTGCTCGGCGCCAAGGGCGAAGACGCCCCCCTCGCAGCCATGCTCGAAGGTGTGCTCGCGCAGGTCGCCGACCCCGATCAGTTGGTTGGACTGCACTTCATGCTGGCTGAGCTCCACGAGCACAGCCTGGGTCAGCCCGAGCAGGCAGCCGTCCATTACGGCGCTGTGCTCGAGCGCGTCGCGAGCTACCTGCCAGCCCTCGATGGCCTGGCGCGTGTTCACGCCACCCTCGGTCAGCCCGATCAGCTCGCGGCTCTGTTCGAGCAGCACGCCATCCTCCACGACGACCCCGAGATCACCGCTCGTCAGCTCGCCATGGCCGGTGCCGTCTGGAACGGCCCCACCACCGAGCCCGAGAAGGCCATCTCGTTCTACCAGCGCGCCCTCGAGGCGGTCCCCAACCACCCAGCAGCCCTTCAGGCTCTGTCCGGTCTGTATCGCCAGACCGAACGCTGGGAAGACCTCGCCAAGATGCTCGAGGCCGCGGCCAAGGCCAGCCTCGACGGTGACGACGCCGTCGGCCTGTTCTACGAAGCCGGCCGTCTGTGGGACATGCAGCTGGGTCAGAGCACCACCGCCACCGCTTGTTACCGTAGCGCCCTCGAGCTCTCCCCAGGCTTCCTGCCAGCCCGCATTCGCCTGCGCAGCCTGTTGATGGTCGAAGGAGACCTCGCCGGCGCCTACGGCCTGCTGTTGGCCGAGACCGACGCCAGCGAAGACCCCGCCCGCAAGGCCTGGCTGCTGTTCCACGCGTTGCTCATCGCGCCCTCCGTGCCCGAAGCAGACACCACACGGCTGCTGGACGACCTCAATGTCGTGGCGCCGGACCATCCGGCCGCGGCCGAGATCAAGGTCTGCATGGCCCTTAGCCAAGGCGACCGCGCTGCGGCCGCCGAGGCCCTTCGCCAGCTCGCAGCCCGTGCCGAAGAAGACGCCCAGTCCTACCCCAGCTGGTTCCATGCGGCGCGTCTGCTGGCCGAGCAGGGGGACAACGTCGCCGCGCTGCAGTCGCTCTCCATGGTCTTGGCCGCCGACAGCGGCGCCGACCTGCCCATGGCCGCGCTGGCCAGGCTCTGTGAGAGCCTGGGATACTGGGAGGAAGCCTCCCGCGCCCTCGAGCTGTCCCAGACGCAGGCCTCCGCCCGCTACCTGGGCCGTATCAACGAGCTCTATCTGCAGGACACCGACGCCGCGCTCACCGCGTACCGGCAGGCGGTCGAGGACGACCCCACCGATCTGGTGGCTTGGCTCGGCATCGAGCGCCTGCTCACCAGCGCCAACGACCACGCGGGTCTCGCAGCGGTCCATGGCTCCCTGGTGGAGAACACCGACGCCCCCGCCATCCGCGGTCTGCACGCCCTGCTGGGTGCGCACCTCTACGAGGGCATCGAGGATCTCGACAACGCCAACAAGCTCTACGGCGCGGCATTCGAAGTTCGCGCCGGCCGCGGCAAGGCCTTCGACGGCCTGCTGCGGGTGCTGGTGGCTCAGGATGCCGCAGACGGCATCCCCGAGCTCTTCGCCAAGGTCGGCGTCGAGCACGGGCTCGAGTTAGCCAACGCGCTGATCGACGTAGGTGATCTCGAGGGGGCGCTGGAGTGCCTCACGGCAGCATCCGCCGACGCCGATGATCCGCTGCCGCTGTTGTTGCACCAGGAGCGCATCCTGGCCGAGCTCGGACGCTGGCAGGAGGTCTTCGAGACCCTCACCGCGCGACGCCGGGTCACCGCCGACAACGACGTGCTCGCCTGGATCGAGAAGGAGCAGCGGATGCTGCTCGCCGTTCACCTGGCCGAGACCGACGAAGCCTGGAACTTCTACCGGTCCCTGTACGAAGAGCGCCCCAACGATCCCGAGATTCTCGAAGCCCTGGCCAATATCAGCCAGGCCCGTGGGGACACGGATCTGGCCGTCCAATACCTCGAACAGCGGGCCCAGGTCGCCACCGACAACACCGACCGAGCTCGGGTCTACCGCCTGCTGGCTGCCATCCAGCACAAGGCCGACAACCCCGAAGCTTCCCGCGAGGCCTATCTGCAGGCCCTCAACATCGACCCTGAAGACCTCGAGGCCCTCAACGGACTGCAGGCCCTGGCCACCGCAGCCGAAGACTGGCGCACCGTGGTCGGCATCCTCGCTCGCAAGGGCGTGCTGTTCCAGGACGACAAGCAGGTCGAGGTCTACACCACCATCGCACGTATCTGGGAAGACAGGCTCCAGGACATGCCCGTCGCCATCGAGAGCTGGCGCAAGGTGCTCGAGCTCGACACCCAGAACCTCGAGGCGCTGCAGCACCTGGTGGTGCTGACCGAAGAGACCGGCTCGTGGCAGGCCTTCGTCGAGCACGGCCAGGCACTGGCCACGCTCATCGAGGGGCCGGAACGTTCCGACCTGCTGTGCCGCATCGGTCTGGTCTACGAGTCCAAGCTCCAGTCCCTCACCGACGCCATCCGCTTCCTCGAGGCGGCCTCATCCGAGCCCGACCCCAACGCCGATGCCGCCCGCGCCCGCGAGCGCATCCACACCGAGCGCGGGGAGTGGGAGCAGGTCGTGAAGGCCCAGCTGGCCTTGGCGACCGCTACCGACGGTGAAGAGCAGCTCGAGTCCTTGCTCAAGGCCGCGCGCATCCGCACCTCCACCATGCACAACCGCGTGGCAGCATCCGAGATCTACGCTCGCGTACTCGAGGTCGCTCCCGACGACGCGGAAGCGCTGCGCTTCCAGTGCGACCAGCTCTTCGAGGCCGAGTCCTATACCGAAGCGGTGGACCTGTTCGAGCGGCTCGAGCCCATCGAGTCCGAGCGTGACCTGGACGACTTCGACGAGCAGATCGAGGTGGCCCAGTACTACTTCCGCTTCGGTGAGACCCTGCGCTCCCTGGGGCGCCACGCCGACGCGGTGTCCCGCTACCAGCACACCCTCGAGCTGAACGACACCCACCTGCCGTCCCTCGAGGCCCTGGGGCCCCTATATATGAAGGCCGGCGACTGGAAGCTGTGCGAAGGCGTCTACCGCAAGCTCCTGCAGCTCACCGGCGGGCGCGGCGATCCTGCGTTCCTGGCGGGTATCTACACCCAGCTGGGCCACATCCAGCGCCATCTTGGCAACCTGGACAAGGCCAAGAAGCGCTTCAACAAGGCCCTCGAGCTTCGCCAGAACGACGTCCCGGCGCTGCTGGGCCTCGCAGCCGTGCAGTACGATCGCGGAGAGTGGAACTCCTTGCTCAACGTGTTCAACAACGTGATCTTCCACGCCCGTGAACGCGCCGAGGTGATCTCCGCCTACCTGGCCAAGGGCTTCGTGCTCGACCGCAAGCTCGGGCTCCCCGACAAGGCCGCCGATCACTACCGCAAGAGCCTGAACTTCGATCCCGACGAGCCTCGGGCGCTGCTCCTTCTGGGCGAAATCTCCCTCAAGAAGCAGGACTGGGAAGAAGCGGGCCGCCTGTTCGGTCAGGCCCTCGGAGCCCAGGACATCACCACCGCCACGCGGGCCAACCTACTGCTGGCCCTGGCCGCAGCGAAGATTGGCGCGGACGACACCTCCGATGCGCCCGACCTCATCGACGAGGCCAACGGCATCGACGTGACCCTAAGCGACGCGCTGGCCCTGGTGGACCCCACCAGCGCGAGCGACCTCATCGAGGTCTTGACCGAGCGCATCGCACCTCCGGGCATTTGAGCCCAGCGAACAAACCGCGGACCGGCACGGCAGTCCGCCTCGGTGGTGTCCTCTTTCGCCACCGGGGTTGGCTGCCGGTTCCGTTTCTGACGGCGCTGGTGGCGCTGGCCGATGCCAACGCGGGAACGGTGCTGACAGGCATGGCGCTGGCGGTCCCGTTCGAGTTGCTGCGTGGGTGGGCTGCGCGCAGCATCGGTCCCGCCAGCCGCACCCGCGGTTCCCAGCCCGGGCCGCTGGCCCTCGCCGGCCCCTACCGCTACTCCCGCAACCCGCTGTATGTGGCCAACATCGGACTGTTCTGCGCCTTCGCCGTGGCCGCCGGTTCATGGTACGCCTGGGTCCTGCCCGTCCTGCTGTTGGTGCACTACACCCTGATCGTCCGCTGGGAGGAATCCCGGCTGCAGGAGGTCCACGGCGAGCCGTACCGGGCCCTCCAGGGTCGTGTGCCCCGCTGGTTCGGACCCGCCGGCGGTCCCGCCCCCGATGCGACGCCTCATGCAAGCTGGAGCGCCGCGCTCCGGGCGGAGCGCGGCACCTTGGTGGCCTTGCTGGTAATCTTCGGCGCGCTGGCCGCCCGGATCGTCCTGGGGTTCTAGCTCTTCGAGGCTCCGAAGCGCGTACCCACCGCCGCGCCGACGCACGGGAAGAACGAGAAGAAGATCAGCAGCTTGCCGAGGTAAGGCACGAAGCTCAGGGCACCCAGCAGGCAGACGCCAATGAGAAAGGCCCCAACCTTGCCACGCAGGCTCTCGGGAACCGGCAGCAGATCTCCCAGCGCTTGACCCAGCGCCACGAAGCCCAGCAACCACGCCAGCCCCAGCAGCAGCAGCACGAAGACCGAGATGGGCAGGCCGACGATGGTGATAGCCAGCAGACCAGCGACCGCGACGCCCGTGCCGCTCAGGAGCAGACCGGCGAGGCCGTAGCGGATGGGGTGGTGCTCGAGGCCCCGCGCCGTGTTGAGCACCTTGTCCGGGAACAGGCCCAGCAGGAGCACACCGATGCCGGCGAGGCAGAGCAACAATACGGTGCGGCGCACCATGTCGTTCATCCAAGCGCCGCCCTTCTCGGCGAGCATGGCCAAGCCGGTGGCGCTAGTGGGAGCCTCGTCGCTGGACAGCGCGACCCGATCGCCGTGGACCTGGCCGCCAGGTTCGACCTCCACCCGTCCGCCGAAGCTCACCGCGTCACCGGTGACAATGCCAGTGCTGGCGATGATGACGTCCTCGCCAAAGCTGACCGCATCGCCCTGCACGGTGCCGTCGACCCGCACCGGCGAACCGAAGGCCACCGCTTCCTCGACGACCTCACCAAGGGCGACACTCACAGGACCACCGAAGCTGGCGATGGCTTGGGCCGCGTCCTCATCGAGCTCCGAGAGCTCCGAGAGCTCCGACAGCGGCGCCACCTCGCCGCCCAGGGGCAGCGTGGTGGGATCGGCCTCGAGGCTATCCACCAAGCGCTCCAGGAGATCCTGCTGTCGCTCCATGTTGTTCTCGAGGCGCTCGAGGCGCGCCTCGACGGAGTCATCGACAGGCGCTGCGTCGCCCATCGGTACGGCGGGTTCGGCCGTCACCGAGGCGTCGCCGTCTTCGCCCACTGAGAACGAGATGGTGATGCCCTCGGGGAGCTGCTCGCCGTCCAGCTGGAGGGTGTCCTCGGCCAGGACGGTGGTGGGCAGCACCAGCAGGCCTGCCAGGACGAGAGAACGAGTGGTGACGAGGCTCATGAGGTCTCCCGGGAAAGCCCGAGCAGGCGGACCGCGGTGAGGCTGCAGCCGAAGGTGAGGGTGGCCGCGAGGGTGAGGATGATGGCGGGGGAGGGGAGTTGGTTGAGGATGACGCTGACGGCCACGCCTGTGCCGCGGGCGACGGCGGCGAGCTTCCAGAGCAGGGCGGTGGGTTCTCCACCGACCACCATCAGCAGGGCTGCGCTGAGGATCAAGCCGATGCCGAGCCAGGGGACCTGGAGGGCGGCCGTGGCCACCTCCGGAAGCTCCAGCTGCTCCAGCACCGCCAGCTCGAAGCCGACGGGGAGGGCCGGCTCGGGGAAAGCTGCGAAGGCATCGGCCAGCGGCTCGGCCTGGGCGGCCCTGGCTGCACAGTGGGGGCAGCCGTCGATGTGCAGGGCGGCCTCCACGGCCTCGTTCTCGTCGAGGTCGCCCTCGACGAAGCGGAGGATGAGGTCATCGGGAAGGTGACGGTTCATGCGTTCCCTCCGGCTACGTGCTCGTCGTAGATGGTGCGGAGGCGCTTGCGCGCCCGAAAGATTCTGTTCATGACCGTGCCTAGGGGGAGATCCAGCATCTCGGCGATCTCCCGATACTTGAGCTGCTCGAAGTGGTAGAGCAGCAGAACTTCTCGGTACAGGGGAGCCAGCTCATCCAGGGCTTCGCGCAGCCGCTCAGCCTTCATGCCCTGTTCGGTGATCTCGTAGGGCGAGGCGCTGCGGTCCACGACCTCGACCTCGCTGGTGGTGCGGCGGCGCTTGCGGCGACGATGCTCGTCGATGCAGGTGTTCCGTGCGATGCCGAAGACCCAGGTCGAGAAGCGCCAGTCGGAGCGGTAGCGGTGCAGGTTGCGCAACACCTTGACCATGGTCTCCTGGGCGGCGTCCTGGGCATCCTCTTGGTTGGCGAGCATGCGCAGACAGAAACGATACACCGGGGTGCTGTGCTGCTGGAGCAACCAGGCGCGTGCCTTGGCGTCTCCTTCGAGGGCCGCTTTGATGAACGTTTGTTCGTCCACGGGTGCTGGTTCCAGGCGCAACGCCAAGGAGCCTCCGTAGGCATGGGCGCCCATGCGGGCCTCCCAAGGAGACTGGCTCGACCGTGAAGCCGACGCCAGGTCAGGGTTCGCCGGGTCTACGGAGGCCTGGCTGGATTATTGCAACGATGTAGTGTTCTCGAACGATCCCAACAAGCATACGGCTCGAAGCCAGCCGATGCGGCCCCCAGCCAAGGGCCAGGCTTGCGGCGTCGTTCTGCCCGATGGTACGAATAATGGGTGTCGAGCGGCCCCCGGCCGCTGACCCTGGACAGTCCTCAGCTCACGAGACGCGATGGACAAGCCCCGCAAACTCCGCAATTACCGGCAGAAGGACTACTCCATGCTGGTGGAGTTCCCCGTGGAGATCGTGGGGCGCAACGGTGTGGTGCGCAACTACAGCTTCGAGGAGTCCATCCGCCTGTACCAGCGCCGCATCTCGTCAGCGCCAACGCGCTACGACGATGATGACGTGGTGGCCGCTGAGATCGGCCACTGTCGCCAGCGGATCCGGCAGCTCCGCCGCAGCTACTTCG
>Ga0307987_1000780_pt1 | contig 18591 bp, 15 predicted proteins | sample EllFjometagen181_FD_203157 | JGI IMG/M metagenome (GOLD analysis project Ga0307987, IMG submission 203157) | Marine microbial communities from Ellis Fjord, Antarctic Ocean - #181 | ecosystem: Environmental > Aquatic > Marine > Unclassified | place: Southern Ocean | collected 2014-10-08
CATGGGATAGGTGCGTCAAAAAATATCCGCTCTAAGGGGCTAATAGAGGCCTGAGCTAAGAAAAGGCTAAGTCCGGCCGAAATCGATCCTCGCCCCAAAAAAAATTCCCCGAAATTCCTTCGGAGGGATCTATAAAAAAATAGGCGGTGGATTTGGGCCTACCAAGCATCTTGCTGAAAATATTTCAGAATACTACAATGGTGGGATGCTAGGAGCTCCTCCTTTTGTTGATTACCTTCTTGTAAAAATTGCCATGCCGGGATTTGAAGCCCTAATGCCGGTTTTTGGAATATCTGACTGGATAATAATTGCTTTTCTTTCCGCTGCTACATGTAAATTCAATATGAATGACAATCTTATAGGAAAAAGCATAAGTGAAATAAAAAAAACATCAGTTTTTTTTTCCCCCAATTGGTTCTGCAGGGTTGCTTGTATCCATCTTGATTGCCCGAGTAGCTAATATTTTCATCCCAGCTCTACCATTTGTTGTTATAGTATTTCTTGGCTTTATGATGATCAAATACCCTGAAATGCGCAAGCTTACAAAAGCCGAACTGGTTCCCATGGTTGTCTTTTCAGGCATACTGATTGCGCTTATGATCGTGATTTAAATTTTTCTGCTATCAGGACTGCAGAAGCATAGGGGTGTACCATAAAACAGGTGTGAAAAAATCTTTCCACCTGGTCCTTGACCGTCTTTACCACCTTAGGATGCCCGTGACCCACGTTCATTACAGCAATGCCGCCAGCAAATTATGGACACAATTAATTTTATTCCCAGCTTTTTCGAAGCACAAATGATATCGGAACAGCCAAGGCTCCTTAAAAATCTTGAAGGCATTACTATCCAATATGTTATTCTTTTTCAGAAGGTTTTTCATCATCGGGTATTACAGCAGCTGTCAAGCCGTTAATGCCACTGCCTACTATCCCGATCTCTTTTAAAAGTGAATCAATGAGGGGTGCTTGTCCCCGATACCGTAACGCACTGTTCACAACCTGGTCGGCAAGGTTATCACCTGATGATGGTGACATATTTCCATTCTCGGTGCCATTTGTGTTCACCGGGCCGCCAGCAGGTGTCAATCCGCCCACCTGGATTATTTTAATCCCCTCTATGGCCTCCATTGGTTTTACACTTTCACGAATAATGCTTTCCATACGATTAATGAGGGCCATCTTTAAATTATCCGCACTCTTGGCCGAATCCAGGGTATTTGCTGCTTCATTCAACCCTCGCTTTCCTGCTGCATCAACTGTATACTTTATTTCTGCGGCTTTGGTTTTCAGCATATCCGCATCGACCTCAGCCTGGGTTGTAATTTTAATTTTTTCAGCTTCTCCCTTTGAGATAATGCGAACTGTTTCAGCCTGGGCAATGGCAGCTTTTTTCCGTGCCTCTGCTGCTTGTGTAATTTGAATGGTATCTCTTTCCGCTTTTTTAACCGCCTCCAAAAGCTCAATGGTCTTTTGTCGTTCAGATGCTTCAATCTGACGTGCTGTTATAACCTGTTCCTCTGACTTTGCTTCTTCGGCCCGTGCTTTTTCAAGATCACTTTTTACCTGAGACAATTCTATTGACTTTAACGCAAGGGCAACAGAACGATCCAGATCAGCCATGTTGATATTTTTTTGACGGTCTATCTCGGCAACTTCAGTGGCTTTTAAACGTTCAATATCTTTTTCTTTCAGATAAAGTTCCATGGCAATTTTTTCTTCTTCAAGTTTTCTTTCAACCTGGATCTGGGTTTCATCACTCTGCTGTTTTGCTGTTAACCGGGCTTCCCTGGCCTGTCTTTCCCTTTCGATCTGGGCGACCTCAAGGGCAGTGTCTTTTACTATCTCCTTTTCTTTCAGATGAAGCTCTTTGGTGATCCGGTCCTCTTCAATACTTTTTTCAGCCAAAATCTGGGCCTGTTCGATCTGTTGTCTGGCAATGATTTCTGATTCTTTTGCCAGTTTTTCCTTTTGTATCTGCTCATTTGAAATCGTTGTCTTCTGCTCAACGCGCCGCACCTCAATTTCCTTTTGCTGTTCAAGCTTGGCAAATTCCTCTTCCTTAAAAAGCTCAAGTTTTTGCTGTTCGGTTTCAAGGTTTTTCTTTTTTATGGCGATTTCCGTATCACGTTCAATATCGTTTCGCTGCTTCATTCGGTCCTGGATAACCCGTGTAAGGGTGCTCAGGCCCTGGGCATCAAAAGCATTCTGGGCATTGAAATAGCTTTTATCTGTCTGATCAAAATCGGTCAGCGAAACCGATTCAAGTTCCAACCCATTTTTTTCAAGAATCTTGCAGGTACTTGTATAGACCTTTTTCACGAATTCGCTCCGTTGATCATGAAGCTCATCCATGGTCATTTCTGCTGCAGCAGTCCTGAGTTCGTCCACAAGTTTTCCCTCAAGCAGGCCTTTTAACAATTTTTCATCAGTGGTTCTTCGACCAAGTGTTTGAGCGGCATCTGCCACAGCTTCTTCTGTGGGATTAACCCGGACATAAAAATTTGCTTTTATGTCCACCCGCATGCGGTCTTTGGTCACAAGCGCATGGTTGTCTGAGCGGTTAACCTCCAGGACAAGAGTGTTCATTTTTACCGGTGTAATTTCATGGATTATCGGGAAAACAAGTGCGCCACCGGTAATTACAACCTTTTGTCCTCGAAAACCTGTGCGGACAAATGCCATCTCCTTGGAAGTCCTTTTATAAAATCTCCATATAATCAGCCAAGCTATGATAAAGCCGATCAATCCAACCATTAAAACCGTAAAAGTGATTGAAGAACCTGTCATTTTTATTCCCCTGTTTGAGAGTTTATTTTGTTCTTTGTCTATCTTCCAGTTTGCAAAAGGCTTCCAAAATTAAGCGGTGTCCGGGCGATCTGCTCCCGCCAGGGTGTGATATCGGTCCGATTGGCAATACAGTGTCTGATGACACCTGCATCCCTGGATTTCCCCAGAAGAAGTGCCCCTACAATCCTTGTGCCTTCCATAATAAACTTCCTGTAAACTTGATTTTTTTTATCCATAGAATGAACCACTTCGTGTTTCCCCTCCTCAGGTTGGGAAAGCCCAAGAGAAGTTATTTCCAGCCCGAGTATTGTGGTTACATTTTCCCTGAATTGACCTTGGCGAAAGGCTGTGCCACCCGCCATATTTATGCCGGCAATTTCCCCTTGGGCACAAGCATTAAACCAGGTGGCAATCACTTCCATACCGCCTGTGATGTCATTTTCGCCTTCAGCAACGTCACCTGCCGCAAAAACATTCTCTAAAGACGTCTGCATCCTTTTATCCACAAGGATACCATTGTTTACCTTTATTTGTGTGTTCCGGGTCATTTCTACATTGGGCGTAACCCCTTTTCCGACAATTACCATGTCTGCCAACAGTCTTTCACCTAAGCTGGTATACACACAGGCACGTCTTTTATCTTTTACAACCTTTTCCACCCCCCTGCCGAAAAGTATGGTAACACCGGCTTCTTCGAGTTTTTCCTGGAGTATGTAAGCACTATCAGCATCCATCTGCTGGGATAACACCTGGTTTGATCCAACGACAACCGTCATCTTTATCCCCCGGCCAAGCAATGCCTTGATGGTCTGCAAGCTCACCAGACCTGCCCCTAGAAAAACTATCTCCCCGGCTGTTTCACCAGCCTGTTTTATTTTGTCTGCATCTTCTATGGTTCGAAGTGTTGAAACAAAGTTTAAAGCATCCCGGTCAACACAATTGAGTGTTCTGGCAGAAGCACCGGTTGCAATAAGAAGGTTGTCATAAGAAACTTTGGTCCGGTTCTCCAGCCGGACTTCCTTTTTCTGGGAATCGATCGCAACAGCTTTATGGCCAAGCATCCGATTCACCTCTAATCTTTTATAAAACCGGTCGTCTACTAAAAACATATTGGATTTTTTCATACTGCCCGAGATATAGTATGTGGTCAGCACCGGAGAATAGGCATTGCAGGATTCAGCACAAATCAATATAATCTGACCGGTATCACCTGTTTTTCGGATGGATTTAATGGCAGACAGAGCCGCTGCACTGTTACCAATAATCACATGTTTTTTATATTTTTTTGTCATACACCTGCCTGAAATTTTTTTTGAAGACTATTTTAATCCCAGTTCTTGAAGCTTCGCGGTTCCGGGAATGCCTTCCCGGTCCCAGGACCTTATCCTGTAATATTCCGACAGCATTTCGTCCAGGTGAACAACCATACCTTTTGCTGGCCCCTCAGGCATTGGTTCTTCAAGCATTCTTCTGGGTAATGTGTCATCCTGCCGGGTCAGCCCGGCCTTGATGTTAAAAAGCTTTTCCTGGTTAAAAATTCTTTCACCGATTTTCATCAAGCCGTTTTTACCCCCTATTTCAATTCCAGTGGCAGCTTCGATGAATTCGATCATGTTATCTTCGTTCAAACAAAGAAAAAACATGAAGTTGCACATGCCGCAAGAGTCAATCATGCAGAACCAGTCCTGGATGTCTGCGGCAATCCGTGGTTTGTCATCCCATCGAAGCGGGTCAATAGGCCCCAGGTTCATGTCTTTGGTTAATCGCCAGTGGTTCACACCGAAAAGGCTTAAATTATGCACTTCTCCACGGATATGACAGGCCCCCCGGGAATTGGTGGCATACGCCAGACCCATTCCCTGCAGACCCCTTGGGTCATAGCTTGGAAAATCCAGTTTTTTCGATCCCATAAAATATTCAGGATGACCGTATTTTTGAGCCAGCCGCCAGGAGCCCTCGGCAAGGGTACTGCCAAAACCTTTTCTCAACGCCATATCCCGGGTAAGTTGGATGACCGCCTGTGAGTTTCCAAAATTAAGGGGCATCCCCACATCACTTTCCGGTAGGAATCCGCGCTCATACAGTTCCATTGCACAGGATAAAGCCCCTGCGGCAGAAATCGTATCCATCCCCATTTCATTACAGATAAAGCCGGCTTTGGCTGCCACATCCAGGCTGTTGGTCTCGCAGCTGGATCCAAATAGACCGATGGTTTCATACTCCGGTCCCACACCTTCACCTTTAAATTCAGGGTGTGTGACCTTGGATACACGCCCACACCCCACCGGGCAGCTTGGACAGGCCAGACCCATATTTTGCCGTGTGGAAATTGTCTTGGCCAGGGTTTCACCGGTCAATTCCTCCCAGGACTTGTTTACACCTGTCTGGAAATTCCGCGTGGGCAGAACACCGAATTCTTTTACATACAATAGAACACCGGGTGTTCCCATTTGATGGAAATGTTCTGAGTCTTCATTATCAATGGTTTTAAACGCCTTTTGCATGGCTGCCATAAAGGCTTTGTTATCCGCCACCCTAAGGCCCTTTGTTCCCCGGACAGCAATTGCTTTCAAATTTTTGGAGCCCATTACGGCACCTACACCTGAGCGGCCGGCGGCTCTTCCCATATCGCTCATGATACAGGCAAAGCGAACCAGGTTTTCTCCGGCCGGGCCGATGCATGCCACTTTTGCATCGGCAGCGGTTTCATCAATAACGGTAACTTCTGTTTCCGTGCAGGTTTTCCCCCAAAGATGTGCGGCATCCCGGATCTCGACCCTGTCATCATCAATCCAGAGATAAACAGGTCTTGAAGACCGTCCTTCCAGAATGATCATATCAAAACCGGCATATTTAATGGCCATGGCCAGAGGTCCCCCGGCACTGGACTCTGCAATCGCACCCGTTAAGGGACCTTTGGTAACCACCATGTAACGGCTGCCGCCGGGCGCACCTGTCCCGGTTAATGGCCCGGTGGCATAAATTAGTTTGTTAGCGGGGCTGAGCGCATCAATTGACGGATCTATTTCATCATAAAGATATTTAACCCCAAGTCCCCTGGCCCCGATAAAATCGACCGCACACTGACGGTCCAATTCTTCAATGGTTACCAGAGGACGACTTAAATCAATTCTCAGTATATTTCCTGTCCATCCATTCCACATAATTACGTCTCCTGAAATGATCCTAAAAGTCTTTCCGCCGTCTGCTTCTTTTTTTCTGTTATTTGTGAGTTTCTCTGGTCATACCGGATGGCTCCGGTTCGACAGAATCTCACACACTGAGGGTCTCCGCCGCAAAGATCGCATTTTTCCGCCGTGCTTTCCAAAACAAAAATGCATCCAAAAGGGCAGGCAATAGTGCACATTTTACATCCGACACATTTTTCACTATCAACATGAATGACCTTGCCACCAGACGTATCGGATGCTTTTATCTCAAGGGCGCCAGACGGACACGCTTTTAAACATAATGGGTCATCACACTGGCCGCAAACCACGGGCACCGCAATGGAGCGGCTGATAAACATGGTGGCACTGATTCTGGATTTGAGCGGATTGAACTCACCATGATGGATAAAAGAGCAGATAAGCTCACAATATCCGCAACCCGTACATTTCCCAATATCAATAACAATCTCCTTTGGCATATCTTATTCCTCCTTTTGATTCATTTGGGCTGCAAAACCACTCGGTACAACATCCCTGTGTTTCACCATCAACCACCGGCCACAGGCGGGAATATCGCTATGGTGTCTCCCCCGTCAAGCCTGGTATCCAATTCGTTTTCAAACCTTATATTTCGGCCGTTTCTCACGACGGTGATATTTGGTTGCAGATTACCGTTGTCGTCAAACAATTTTGTCCGGCATTCATTTGAAACACACAAGTATTGCAGCAGAGATCGGATATCTCCTGCGTTTTTTAAATCGATGTGCATTTTGTTTTTTTTAAAGATATGCACAAGACCGCCATAAAAAGTTGCTTCGACTTTCAGTGCTTTCCCAGCGGGATCGTTGGACGTCATTTCAAACCTCCAATCATGATCCTTGTACCTTTGGTACATAGCTTTTTTTAACAACCCTGGGCCGGGCAACTTTTTCACTGGACCATCTATCTTCCGGATCTTTATCAAAGGAAAACGGATCCGGATCTCTTCTCAAGCGCCGGCCGTCTTGAATAGGCCTGCCCAGGCATCCTTGTTTAGTCTTGTCCGGGTATTGCAGTGAGTGTTGGTCTGTAGTTCCCGAATCGGCGTTTTTATTTTGGACAGGCCATCTAATGGTGTTTTCAGGGTTCCGGGATCTTCTGTTTCGCAGTTCAATATCTTTATCCCACCGGATTACCGGTTCTTTTGGCAAGATATCGGATTCAAAAATATCCTTTTTTGAAATCTTTGTTTCCAGCAAATCCGGATCATGTTTTATTTCCGGGTCCTTTTTTGCCGGCAATGTATCAGCCGGTTTTCTTTTTAAAGGACTTTCATCTGCGGTGATGCCGAGATAGGCAGCTTTGACATGATCATTGTTTTGTAATTGGGCACTGGTTCCTTCAACGGCAATCGTTCCTGTTTCCATGACATAACATTTACTGGAAAGACTTAGAGCCAGGTTGGCATTCTGCTCGATCAGCAGTATGGATACCCCTTCATCGGCAATTCGTTTAATGATGGAACCCACTTCTTTGGTCATAATGGGCGACAACCCCAGAGACGGCTCATCCAGCAAAAGAAGCTTGGGTTTGGCCATAAGTCCACGGCAGATGGCCACCATCTGCTGCTCCCCGCCACTCAGGTTGGAGGCTGGACGGTTACGCGCTTCTTTTAATACCGGAAAATAAGTGTAAATGCGTTCAAGTTCTTTTGCCATGGCCTCTGTATCTGTTCTCAGGTAAAAACCGGATAACAGGTTATCCTGGACACTCATCTCCAAAAACAATCTTTTCCCTTCCGGGACATGAACGATACCGAGTTCCACAATCCGTTCAGTTGTCAGCCCGTCAATCCTTTTGCCATCGAACCTAATTTCACCGGAGGTAATGGGGACGAGTCCTGAAACAGCCCTCAGGGTGGTACTTTTACCGGCACCATTGGCCCCGATCAGGCTGGTGACTGAGCCTTCCAGGGCCTCTATGGTAATACCTTTCAACGCTTGTACACCACCATAGTGAACGATCATATTTTTTATACTTAGCATGTGTTGATTTCTCCGCCTAAATAGGCTTCTATAACCTCGGGGTGTCTGCACACATCATCCGGAATCCCCTCGGTGAGCTTATTCCCAAAATTGATACAGGTAATTTCATCACATGTGGTGGTGACGGCTTTCATGTCATGCTCCACCAGAAAAACAGTGATGCCCCGGTCACGAACTTTTTGTATCCTTTCCATGGTTTGGGCGGTCTCTATCGGATTCATACCGCTCACCGGCTCATCCAGCATAATCAGCTTGGGTTCAGTGGCCAGGACATTGGCAATGCCAAGGGCTGCCTGATGTCCATGGGGCAGATCACCAGCAATCTCGTTCTTTATTTCCAAAATTCCCATAACTTCAAGAAGGTCCAAGGCCTTATCCTCAATTTCGCTTTCCTCACGGCGGGTTCTTTTATTTCTCCAAAACTGTTCCCATAACGTGGCCCGAACGTGAAGGTGACAGGCCATGATCACGTTTTCAAGAACCGTAATTTCTTTGTATAAGGCCGCGAGCTGGAATGTCCTGGCAATTCCCTTTTTGGCTACGATATGGGGAGGCAGATCCGTTATGTCTTCCCCTTGAAAGTATACTCTGCCTCTAGATGGCTGGATAAATCCGGAAATCAAGTTAAAAATAGTTGTTTTTCCCGATCCGTTGGGGCCAATAAGCCCTCGTATCTGGCCTTTTTTAATACTGAGATCAATGGCGTTGACGGCCACGTTTTTTCCAAAATTTTTTCCAAGACCTTTTAACTCAAGTATTCCCATCATTATTTTCCTTACCTGTTTTACGGTTCAAACAGCAGGTCATTTTTCAAAGGTAATCCTGATTTTCCAGAAGTTGCCGAGTCTCAATCCGGTTCTTGCCTGCAGACCCCCCAGTCCCTCGGGCAGAAAATGCAGGGTCAGGATAATGATGACACCGTAAACCAGGGGAATCCATTCCATAAGGGGATTCAAGATTTCACCCAGAAGCGTCATCACCACGACCCCGATAATGGGGCCCCAAAAGGTATGTGTACCACCAAAAACAACCCACACAAGAAGATAAAGGGTGGTCATGAAACCAAATTGATGGGGCTCGATGGCCCAAAGCCTGTGTGCAAGCATGACACCGGCAGTACCGGCAAAACATGAGCCAATGGCAAAAGCCAGCATTTTATATTTCTTGGTGTTGATGCCAAGGCTGCTGGAAAGATCTTCCTGGGATTCAATGACTTTGAACGTGTTGCCGAGTCGTGATCTGTCAATACGATACAGGATCATTAAACAAAGAATGGTCACGGCCAGTGTTAAAAAATAATAGGGTATGGCCTCACTGAAATCCAAACCGGGTATAAGTTTTGGCGGTTGAATATTGCTCACACCCCGATGCCCGCCAAAAGGAAATTTGAACCTGATCCAGCACAGCCTTATCGCTTCACCAGCTGCAAAGGAAGCAACAAAAAATGAAAATCCCTTTGTTCTGGATAAAGGATAGCTGACAACCATTCCTACCAGACCCGCTGTCAGGCTTGCCAGGGGCAGTGCGATCAGGAAAGGACATCCCCAGCGGGTTGACATCAGTGCTGTTGCATAGGCACCGGCTCCCATCATCGGCACATGGGCCAGGGACCAGCCGCCGGTGGTCGTAATCAATCGAAAACTGGACACCAGAATAATGTTAATCAGCAGCATGGTCAAAACGTCTGCTTTATATTCACTCACGGTAAATGGTGCCACCGTCACAATGATCGCAATAACAATTATCCGCCCCAATGCTATTCGTTTAGTGTTCTGCATGGCCCGCAACTCCTTGTGGTCTGACAGCTAATAATGCAAGCATCACTAGTGTGTTCACCATATTGGCAATGGTTGAATCGAATAAGGTTGTAATAATGGTGGTTAGAAAACCAAAAAGAAGTGACGCAAGAATCGTCCCTTTTATGTTCCCGGCACCTCCCACAATGACCACCACGAAAGCTGTCCACACAACGGAATGGCCCATGTAGGGATGAACAGACATGATGGGTGCCATAAAGGCCCCTGCTGCTCCGGCCATTCCAGAGCCAAGAAGCATGGCAACAGATGCGCTTTTTTCCGGGCTGATTCCCTGTAAAGCAGCCGCATCAGGATCCAGTGCCGAGGCGCGAAGCGCTCTGCCCATTTTTGTTTGAGCCAGGAATATCCATAATGCGCTTAATAGGATGATGGCTGCTGGAATAACAATAAATCGCTGCAAGCTGACAGAAATCCCTCCCAACTCCAGAATTTGGGGAAATGCAGCAGGAACAGGTTTCATCTTTCCCACACCCCAAAGTTTTACAACACTCACCTGAAGAATAAACACCAGTCCCACGGACATGATAAAACCGGAAAGAACATTACCGTGGGCTTTCCTGAAGATGAACCGCTCCGCAAGCATCCCGAGGAGACCAACTATCACAATGGCGGCAAGGACTGCCAGAAAAAAAGGCCAGTGCAAGACTGCAAAAAGGATCCAGACAGTATATGCACCGATCATATAGAATTCTCCATGGGCAAAATTGACGATGTGCATTACCCCAAATACCAGGCTCAGTCCAACGGCTATCAGTGCATAAAAAGAGCTGGTCATCAATCCGTTTAAGAAAGTTTGTCCAATAAATTCCATACTATTCCCTTTATAGGAAGAATGATTTTTATTACTATCAGGGCGTACTAATAGGTATTTTAGCGCGCCCTGATCTTTTTACTTAATTAGCAACATTCATATGCCATTTCTTAAGTGATTCGTTGAGAATGGCAACGTTTTTTGGATTTTTTACCCAGTCGATCAGACTGCCATAGCCTACAATTTTAGGTTTTCCGTTCACAACCTCAGTGATAGGCCAGGTGGGTACCAGCAGATTGTCCATACCATAGACTTCTTTACCCCACCAGATACCTGTACCAAAAGCATGGGGAACCGTATCGGAAGATTTCAGTGCAGTATAAACATCAGTTGATTTTACACTTTTCGCCTTTTTCACACCATAGGCCCATACATCAAGGGCTGCCTTGTATTCCCACACAATTTCAGAAAAACTGTGTGTGGGGTATTTTTTCTTCCACAGTTTCCAGAATTCATTATGTTCCTTGGAAAGCTTGGGGTCGTCAAAGTCAGGAAATCCTGAGACAGCCCCGTCCATCCAACCGTCAGGAACCTTGGCGGCAATTGCTTTAAAATCCCAGCAGGCCGAGGTAACAATGCCTTTCCACCCCTGGGAGTAGGCCTGTTCAAAAATAAGCGCCTGAAATTCGGGGTATGCAGCTCCTGTGCTGATAATGTCAGGCTTTTTGGCCAATGCTGCCGTGACAATCGGAGCAAAGTCGGTTGTTTCGAGACCGAACGGTTTGGAATAGACCACTTCAATACCTTCAGCCTTAAAACCTGCTTCTGACCATGCGATTGCTGAAAGGCCGATTTCATCATCTTGTGAAATAATGGCAACGCGTTTTTTTTCGGGATGTGCCTTGGCAATGTACTGAGCATGCAGGAGATGATATGTAGGAAAATTATCTGTTACATCCAAAAGATAAGGTCTGTCAGGTGCAATATCCGAAGAAACAAGGACAAAAGTCATAATTTTATGTTTTGTTAAAAAGGGCTGAACTACTGCGCTGGGAGCGCCTCCCAGCATCAGCATCGCTTCAACCTTATCTTCTAGGACAAGTTTTCGTGCTCCAAGTAGTGCTTTGCTCCCAATACCTTCATTGTCCCACTTAACGATTTCTACTTTGTATGTCTCATCGCCAACTTCAATGCCGCCGCTAGAGTTGACTTTGTCCACCCATATGCTGACCCCCTCCATTCCCGGAAGCCCCCAGGCTGCAGCCGGACCCGATAGGGGGGCATTGAACCCGATTTTGACAACCTTGCTTTCCTTTGCAGATGCCCAAGGTGCAAAGCTGACCATAAAGCTTAAGACAACCATTACCAGTAAAATACGAACGCTTTTTCCTCTCATAAGCCTTCTCCCTATTGATTAATGTGTTGTAAAAAACAGCCTTCATAATTGATTTTTACAAACGATAGCATTGCATGCGGTGAAGCAATATTTACAAAGAACAACTGAAGACCGATCTGTGGATAAAAATTTATCCGTTATCTTCTAAATTATGTAAAAAATTAAAGTGGGGAAAACAGCTTAGCGTGAGATTCAGGTAATGATATCCGACCCATATCAAAAAGTGATTCAGTAACAATACACTTACTATACCTTAATTATTTGCCGAATGTAATACTGAATAAAATGGTATCTATTGGGTATGTTTTATACGCATTATTTGAAATGCTGCAGATAGGTTCTCAGATTGATATCTTTGCCGATAAGCCCGAGCTTTTTCCGTATTATACGACGCTGGGTTTCAATGGTTCTCGGGGAGAGAAGGAGAAGTTCTGCAATATCCTTGGTAGAGCTTCCGTGTTTGATCATGTTTGCCACTCGCAGTTCAGCAGGAGATAAATGAAGGCTTTGGGACGTTAGTTTCAGGGAAAAGGAGGCAGTGACCTCTTCTAAGTTAGAACGGATTATTTTAACTAAAATTTTTTGCTGAGCACTGGAACTGCTATTCATTTTTTCCAGATAGGGTATCACCAATTCATTGATATTGGAGGCAATATTCTTTTCCACATCCTCTTTGTTTTCCGAGCTTTTTTTTATCAATATTTTCAAGGCGCTGTTCACTTCTTCAAGGTGTCTGGACTTTTCTACCACAGCCTCCTGGGTTTTTAAAAGCGCTTGCTTCTTTTGATAGAGCCTTTTGGTCCGTTCTTTAACACGGATTTCAAGTTGTATGTTGAGAAGCTCCAGTTCTTCTTCCAGCTGTTTTCGTTTGGTGATCTCCATTTTTGTCCCGATAACGCGTAAGGGTTGGCCGTTTTTTTGCCACTTAATTACCCTGCCGGTGTCCAGAACCCATTTCCATTCTCCATCTTTACAAAGAAGTCGGTGCTCGGTCTGATAAATATTGGTTTCACCGGTTAGGTGTTTGCCTAATTGATCCAAAACCCTTTCTTTATCGTCTGGGTGCAATAGTTTTTCCCAGGTATTGAGATTATGATCTAATTCCGTAGGTTCATAGCCAAGATTGGTAAACCACAGATCATTGAATATGATTTCTCCGGTCATGAAGTTCCAGTCCCAGATACCTGAATCAGCGGCTTTGATAGCAAGTTCAAAACGGTCTTTAGTCATACTCAACGTCCGTGTTGCCTGCTTTTGCAATTTACTGTCCTGGATGATGACAAAAACAGTTTTTGGCGGTGATTTGATAAAAGTCAGTTTCAAAAGGTCACTGTTTTCAGAGTTTTTTTTCCAGGCCTGGAATCTCTCCCGATATTGTTTTTTTGAGCTTGATAAACAATGATCCAGATCCCGGGCAATGTCCGGAAAGTGTGGAAAAACATCTTCTGCATCCTTGTTAAGGGTAAAATTGAAAACATTGCCCAAACTTTGTTGCGAGACCGGGTTGAAATCCGATAGAAAAAAACGCGTTCCTTCCCGTTCAAAAACGAGAACCGGTAAATGAAGGTTATAAAATAATTCTTGATATCTCATCGGGTCCATTGACATAGAAGGTATGTAGGATAAGTAGTTTCTTTTTGTCAATAAATAGTTTTGAAAATGCATACAAATTTTGTAAAACCCGTTATAAATTCAGAATGGACTTGAATCGATCTTCAGTTTTTTGGGGGAGGATCACTATTTGAAATGGTTGTCTGGGATCGGAAAGGAGTTGCGTGCAAAGGCATATAGACCACAACCTGTTTTACGTGTAATGATTGAGGAACGGGATAAAAGGAACCTCATACCAGGTCTATATTCCACTTTTCATGGGCAAAAACAAAGAAATAGAAAATTTAAATTCTGACTATAGCAAAACGACATTACCTTCCAGGACAGGTTTTCAACTCAAATTGTTATTTTTATCTTGCCTTCATTTGATTAGACCTGATAGAGGTACTGCATTTTGTGCCTGTATCAGGTTAGAGAGAATATTTCAGATTTTGGAGGATTGTTTATGCTTTGGTTAATAAAAATAAAGGTCTTATCTATGAAAAAGGCAGCTGTATTGGGAAGTGTTCTGGCAATAGTGACTTCAGGAAGTGTCTTTGCAGATTGTGATAAAGACCATGCCTATTCAAAGACATACAAATATATACCCGGTCTGATGGAGCTTCATTTTTCGGATCTGGATACAGATGGTGATGGCCAGATCAGTATGGAAGAGTTCAGGTCAAGGTTTACCACATCAGGGGAAGCCTCATTCAAACGCATAGATAGGGATTCAAGCTTAGGCCTTGACCGTGGTGAATGGAATACATTCAAAGTGATGCATACAGGCATGGGCAGTCATCATGGCAATCACAGAGGCAATAAATCCGAAAATTACCATCTCCAGGAACGTCCTGAACCTTCTGCATACAATACCCATTTTGGAGATATGGATTCAAACGACGACGGGGTTATGGATACAAAGGAATTTAACACGCATTTTAGTGGTCATAAAAACAATGATGATGTTTTTAAAGCAGTGGATCTGAATAGCGATTCCCAGATTGATCATGACGAATGGCAAGCGTTTAAGAAAGCCAATAATCTTGGGCTTAAAGAATAAGCTAAATAGTGTAGAAGTGAAAACCATTCAATCATGGTATTATCTGTCAGGAGTCAAATCCGTCAATTCACTGAGCGTTTCTTTTTCCAGTCCGGGCTTTTAAGCTTTGCCGTGATTACAACATCTTGTATGAATAAATTTTTCGTTCTAAGAATCAAAAATCAATTATATGGGAACAGGAATATTCAAATTTAAAAAGACTCCATTACGGTTAATTGGAGATAAAGCACCCAGATGGAAATTAACATAACTTGCATTATCGTGGCTTCAATTTATAACGGGAAACTGTTTCGATTTGTATCGGTAGATTCAATATTTTCACAGTGAACTATTCAATGATTTTTCTCCCACGATGTTTGATTTTAAGGGGCGGACTATTATTAATGGTTTGATTATATAAAAATTGATTTTTTATATAATCAAATGTTTCCAAAATAGCCAATGATTGGACTGTGAAGCTCAGTTCGGAGGTGATCCCGGCCGGTAAGGGCCTCCCTCTCTCCAAAAAAGTTCAGGTCAAATTTTTATGTCAACTCAATTTTTTCCCCCTCTGCCTCGGCCAAGGCCTTTCTGGTCATGCCCATTATTTCTCCCTTGGCAGATCTGGTGGGACTGACCCGGTGGGCGGGCCCTTTTGTCCATGGTATTCTTCATGGCAGCAGTGGAATTTAAGTTCGGACCGATCTAAGTCTTCTGATTAAAAATAAGTGCCCCAAAGAGGGTGTCTTTGGGGCACTTATTGATTCATGTTCTATCTAAATATCATGATACAAATTCAGGGGCTACTGCTGCCAGCACGGCATAGCCGCCCTGGATATTTTTGGTATTGGTAAATCCGTTCTGGGCGAGTATAATCTGGCATTCATAGGACCGGGCCCCGGTGCCGCAGAGCAGGCACAAGAGGTCATCTTTTGGCACTTCAGAGATCCTGTCCCTAAGTTCTGGATGGGGAATATTGATCCAGCGGTCTTTATAACGTTCAATAAAGGGGGCTGCCTCTATGGCATCCCGGACATCCAGAACCCTGGTTTTTTTTGCCTTGAATTGTTCCAGAAAATCCATCACATCAATGAGTCTGTTGATTTAGTCGATTTTTTGAAAATCACATACAACATACGATAGGTGTTTATGGTTTTACCTACTATATATTGTGGTAATAAAAATTATTTTGGACTTAATCAACAGGCTCATCAATGGGGATATTTCGTTTTTCTAAAATATTGTCCAGGGCATTGCCGGCATTGTTGATGATGTCCATGGCCGATGCATAGGGAGGCGCATAACCGGTTTCAAGGACACAGACATCATCCACATTAAGACCTGTCTGGAAAAGGGGTGCAATGGCATCTACCCTGGCCTTAATGGCATCTCCCTGTTTTCCAACGGCCTCTACCCCCAAAATTTTCCGGGTTTTGGCATCTGCAATCAGGGTGATAAACATCATCTGGGAATCGGGATAAAAATGGGCCCGGTCGTGTTGGGCCACAATGGCATGGATGGGGTCAAACCCGCTGGCTTTTGCCTGGGCTGCCGTGAGCCCTGCTGTGGCAATTGCCATGTCAAATATTTTAATGCAGAAGGTCCCCACGGTCCCCTTGAACTGGCTGGCCCGGCCATGGATGTTGTTGGCAATGATTCTGCCCTGGCGGTTGGCCAGGGACCCTAGGGGCATGGTCATGTTTTCACCGCTGACAAGGTTGCGAAGTTCCACACAGTCTCCCCCGGCATAAATATGGGGATCAGTGGTTCGCATACACCGGTCCACCAATAATGCACCGGAACTGCCCACGGCAAGTCCTGCCTCTGCTGCAAATCCGGTATTGGGCCTGACCCCGGCGGACATTACCACCAGATCGCAGTCCAGGACCCCTTCGGCTGTATCAACTGAGGTTTCCACGGAGGTCACTCCCGAGGCAGGGCTACCATTGATTCGTAGCACCCTTTCTGCGAGCATCACCTTAACCCCGTTTTGTTCAAGCTGGTTTTCAGCAATTTTTGAAACATGCTTTCCCAGGGCAGCCGGCAGCACCTGATCCGCCATCTCAACGATGGTGGTGTCCACTCCCCAAAGATCGGTGAGGGCTTCGGCCATTTCAATTCCAATGGCGCCAGCTCCGATGACAACCGCTTTTCCTACCTGGCCTTTGGAAAGAATATCCTTGATATCTCTGGCGCTATGGAGATTGGAAATGGTAAACACCCGGGGCAGGTCAGCGCCGGGGATGGGATGCCTAAAAGGGCTGGCTCCGGTGGCAATGACCAGCTTGTCATAGGCCAGGGCTTCTTTTCTGCCGTCATCAAGATATCGGATTTCCAATTTTTTCCCCTTTCGGTCGATGCGGGTGGCCTCGACCCGGGGGATAACCTGAATGCCTTTGCAGGTTTTGAAAAATTCGGGGTCCCGCAGGGCATGGGAGGTGGTGGATTGGAGCCCTTCAATATCGGCGATATCCCCGCCCACATAATAGGGAATGCCGCATCCGCCGTAGGAGATCAGGTTGTCCCGGTCAATGACCGTGATATCAGCCTCCGGATCCAACCGTCTAAGCCGGCAGGCCACCTTGGGTCCCAAGGCCACCGCGCCAACAATAATGATACGTTTTGTCATGATGTTTCCTTTCGTCACCTGAGGGCTGGTTTCGCCTGTTCCCAGGGTGATGGTTTGTGTTATCTCGTATAAATTTTTATTCATACTGTCTTTGCTATGTTGTTGCGGCGTATAAAGTAACACTTATTGATGAAGTTTCAATTGAAAGGGAAAATTATTTTTGGAGGGGGTTAACTATAGTTTTTCAACCAGGACCTGGTAGGCATTATTGATTTCAACGAACTGGTCGTGGGATCCCCCTCTGTCCGGGTGGTGCTCCCTGGCAAGTCGTCTGTAAATTTTTCTTAATCCGCGTTTGTTCAGGTTCTTAAATTCTTCTTTGGTGATCTTAAAAATGGACCGGGCCTTGCGGGCTGAAAATGTTTTGGGCGACGGCGGGCTAAAGGAACGGTGGCGGAACCTGAAGGCTCTTTCCATCTCGTCCAAAAGGAGGGTATGGGCATAGTCATTATCAAAAAACATGATGAGATACCGGACCATATAGGCATGCAGATGGGAGATCAGGCCAAACAGACGCTTGTTGATCCGGCATATTTCTTTTAAAAAAAAGGCTTCCACCTTGTGTTGATCCAGGGCCTGGGGCATTTGTTTGGCCAGGCCCCCCTGGAAAAAAGATTGAAGATCAAAAATGGTGTACACATAGGACTTGAGGTTCGAGGGCTCCAGTGTTTTTTCCTGGACCATGAAGCCTTGTTCTATCTCATCCCGGGATTTTTTTTGCAGATCCTTGAATAACACTGCCGGCATGTTGTGCAGGGGGCCCTGGTCCATGTTCCCGAATTTTAAAAAATGGGTGCGCCGCTTGTCAAAGGCATGGGTGAGGCGTGATATTTCTTGTTTTTCTGCTGCGGTAAGCCTGGGGTTCCCAGAGGAACCAGGTGGCCCAGAAGAGCCAGGCCTGTTTCGGAAAAACGCGACGGCTTGTCTGATATCCGGGCGTACCCAGGGCCAGAAAAGTTCTTCAAGGGTGTCCGGATCAAATTTTCGGCAGGCGCAAGATATTGTCTCTTCTAAATTTTCATCAATGTACCATGCATTGCCGCCGGGGTAATTTATCCATGCCCCAGGGAAGGGACCCAGGTCAAAGAGATCGTGATGGATCCGTTTCTTTCCTGAAGAAACCGATTCCCTGAGAATATAGGTGATTTTTTCCCGGGTTTTGACCAACGCCATATACATGTGTAAAGGACCCCTTTGCTTTTGGGTTCTTCTTAATGGCCGGAATGGGTTTTATAGGCCAGGGTCTTGATTTTTTTAAGGGTGTATTCCCGTGTTCCCAAACCAATTTTTTATAGATAGGAAGACGCTTTTTGTTAATAGAAGTATGAAATAGATTCCAAAAGCTGAAATATGTATCCAGTCGGGATCGGGCACAACATGTTGTG
>Ga0307987_1000781_pt1 | contig 18583 bp, 19 predicted proteins | sample EllFjometagen181_FD_203157 | JGI IMG/M metagenome (GOLD analysis project Ga0307987, IMG submission 203157) | Marine microbial communities from Ellis Fjord, Antarctic Ocean - #181 | ecosystem: Environmental > Aquatic > Marine > Unclassified | place: Southern Ocean | collected 2014-10-08
CTTGGGCCATCGCCTGAGTGACCTCGGCAACCAGGGCGATGACATCGCAGTTCCTGGTTTTTGCGGCGATGGAAAGAGATCGGGCCAACAGAAAATCCCCCACAAGCACGGCCTCGGAGTTGCCCCATATGGAATGGGCCACGGTTTTTCCCCGTCTCAAATCGGCGCCGTCCACCAGATCGTCATGCAATAACGTGGCGGCGTGAAGGTATTCAAAGACGGTTGAAAACGCCCGGTCAAAGTCTTGGTCAAAGTCGCAGATTCGCGCGGAAAGAATACCTAAAAGGGGCCGGAGGCGTTTTCCCCCGGCAAAAAGAATGTGCCCCGCGATATCCGAGACAATCTTAAGCTCAGGGTGGACATGCTCTTTAAGGGCCGCCTCAATATCCTCCAGATCTTTCTTTGCCATTTCAAGAATTCGGCGTTTTAAATCGCTCATACGACGTCTCCCACGAGATCATATTCCATGGCGTCGATGATTTTCACATCGGCGAAATCGCCAATGGCCAGATGATCTCCATGAACATAGATGACGCCATCCACCTCAGGGGCTTGAAAAAAGCCCCGGCCCTGCCAGATGCCATCCTCAACCTTTTTTTCAATCAGCGTCTTGACGACGGTGTCCAGGTATTTTTGGTTTTTGTTTAAGGAGATGGTTTTTTGCAGGTTCATCAGGCGATCCCGACGGTCTTGGGCCACGTCAAGGGGAACATGATTTTCAAGGCGGTGGGAGGGCAAATCATCAAAATCGGAATACGTGAAGACCCCGGCGTGATCGAATTGAATCTCTTTTATGAACTCGGCGATGATTTGGAAATCACGCTCGGTTTCTCCTGGGAATCCAACAATGACCGTTGTCCGCAAAACCGCGTTTGGGATCTGCTCCCGGATAAAGGCAAAGAGTTTCAACAGGTCGTCGCGGCGGTATCCCCGGGCCATTTTTTTTAAAATGGAATCGCCGGCGTGTTGAATGGGAAGATCGAAATAGGCGCAGACGTTGGGTTGGGCGGCCATGGCGCGTATGGCGTCGGCGGACAGGCTTTCCGGATGACCATACAAAAACCGGACCCAAGCGCCGTCGGCCACCTGGGCCACAGAGGAGATCAGCTCGGCGAATCTGTTTTTTCCGTCGATGTCCTGGCCATACGCCGTGGTCTCCTGGGCCACAAGGTTGATCTCTTTGACGCCGGAAGAGCGCAGGAAACGGGCCTCATCCAGGATTTCGTCAAGGGGCCGGCTCCGTTGTTTTCCCCGGAGTTTTGGAATAATGCAGTAGGTGCAATGCCGGTCGCATCCTTCGGCGACCCGTAAATAGGCGGTCTGTTTATCTGTGAGCTGGCGGGGAGAGATTTTTTTGTAGCGCTGCGAGAGCTGGGGATCAGGCAAAAAGCAGGTTGGAAGGTCGGCGTCGTCAAAAACAGCGTCTTTTATTTGGTCATAGGCCCCGGCGCCCAGGAAGATATCCACCTCCGGCATTTTTGAGGTCATCTCCTGGCCAAAACGCTCCGGGAAACATCCGATGGCGATCAGCCGGCGGCACACCCCGATCTTTTTAAAGCGGGCCAATTCAAGTATGACGTCGATGGTCTCGTTGACGGCGGGTTCAATGAACGCGCATGTGTTGACAATAATGACGTCCGCCTCATGGGGCTGTTCGGCGACAATGGCCCCGGCGGCGATCAAATCCCCAAGCATCCCTTCGCTGTCAACCTGATTTCGGGCGCAGCCCAAACTTTCCAGATAAACCTTCATGCGGTCTTTTTGATTTCTTTTATTTTTTTTGTCATAAGGGGAGCGATTTCGAAAAGATCTCCGACAATCCCATAATCCGCTTTTTCAAAGATCGGGGCGTCGGCATGTTTATTGATGGCCACGATCACTTTGGATGAAGACATGCCCGCCATGTGCTGAATGGCTCCCGAGATTCCGCATGCGATGTACAATTCCGGGGAGACCACTTTGCCGGTCTGTCCCACCTGGTCGGAGGCGGCCCGCCACCCTTCGTCCACGGCGGCTCTGGAGGCGCCCACCGCCCCATTCAACGCGGCGGCCAGCTTTTCTATGACAGAGAAATCATCCCCGCCCATTCCCCGGCCCCCGGAAACGACCACATCGGCTTCCGTCAGGTCCACCCCGGCGGTCTCCATTGTTTTTTCAATAAATTTCAGAGTCGTTTCGCCGATGTCCACTTCCCTTGATTCAACGACGCCCTGGCCGGACGCTTCGTGGATTCCCATGGAATTGGGCCGAATGGCGGCTATTTTTGGAGACGCCTCCATGACGACTTCCGCTAAAATTCGGCCTCCATACATGGCGCGAAGGGCGGACAACCCTTGATCTGAAAGGGTTAATTTCAGACAGTCCATGGCCAGGGGGGCATTCAGCCGGGCGGCCAGCCGCGCCGCCAAATCCTTTCCCTGGGCGGTGGCGCCCATGAGTATGATCTCAGGATTCTCGTCTTTGATCAACTGGCAAAGCGCCGTCGTGTAGGGTTCGGTTAAATATTCAGCCAAACCCGGATGGTCAACGACAATGATTTTGTCCGGGCCATACGGCGTCAATGCGTTGGCTATCGGGTCGATGTTCCCGTCAAAATAGCCTATGACCGCCGCCACGAGCCGCGAGTCGGTTTGAGCCGCCATGCGTTTGCCTTCGCTTAGGGCTTCAAAGGCGACCTTGCGAAAAACGCCGTTCGACTGTTCCGCTATTACAAACATATCCCTCATCTTGTGGTTATCTCCGTCACATTATTTTTGGCATTGTAAAGAATGATAAACTCGTAAAAAGTAAAGATATGTTGGGTTGCTTCGCTTAACCCAACCTACAATTGGCCGTCATTAATCAGCATCTGAATTATGCAATATGGCGTCTGCTTGCAAATCCGATTTTTTACGAGTGTGTCATTTTTCAGCGAACCTTTAAAAAAGACGTTCTGTTTCATGCAGGGCCTGGATCAGTTTGTCCGCCTTTTCTTCCGGGGAATCTCCGTCAATGATCTCTCCCCCTGTCCGCTCAACAGGATGGGTCAACTGGACGGTTTTGACCAGAGACTCGCCAAACGAGTCGGGGTCTATGCCCCATTGCTCCGGGGTTTTGATTTCCAGAGGTTTTCGTTTCGCCTTCATAATCCCGGGAAGAGAGGCGAATCTGGGTTCATTCAGACCGCGCTGGGCACAAAAAAGGATGGGCAACGGGGCCTCAAGAAGCACGGTCCCGCCGTCCACGGATTTCAAGCACCGGATGACCCCGTTGGCGATATCCTGTTTGACCACCATGGAGATATTTGGAATGCCAAGAAATTCCGCGACGGCGCCCCCCACCTGTCCATTGTCCGAATCGACGGAGCGTTGCCCCGCGATCATCAGATCAAAGGGGAGGGTTTTTAACAGCGCCGAAAGAATTTTCGCGGTTTTCAAGGCGTCATACTCTCCGGCCTGGGGGTCTTTGATCAAAACGCCCCTGTCCGCGCCCATGGCCAGGGCGGTCTGAATGCCGTCAGTGGCTTTTTTATCCCCGAGCGAGACCACGACCACCGAGCCGCCATGAGCCGCCTTGATTTTAAGGGCCTCTTCAACCGCGTATTCATCGTATGGATTGATGACCTTTTTGACGCCGTCCAATTTTACGGAGCGCCCGTCGTCAGCGATGTCCATGTCCGATTCCGTTGAGGGGACATGCTTTAATAGTACGATTATTTCCAATGTTCCCATTCCTTTCTAAGTCTTGCGGGGCATATTTTTTTTAAGTCATCTTTATAACGTGTCATTGAAATTGTTGTCAATGCATTTGTCATGGCGGACGGGTCATGATCGATTTGAAGACTGTGGGATAAAGAGTTTACAATATGTTCATCAGAATCGGGATGGCGATAAACGTGCCGATGGAGCTTCCGATATTTGTGAAGACAACCACCAAAAGAATCCGCGTCACCTTGTTTTTCCAGAATCCTTTCAGGGAGAGGATGTCGTCGGGAAGGGATTCAAAATCTCTGACCTTCGGTTTCCGGACAAAGGCCTCCACCATCCCGGACACCCATCCCACGGCGACCATGGGATTTAAGGAGGTCAATGGAGCGGCGATAATGGCGGAGAGGATCGTGGCCGGGTGGGCCAGCGCCGCGATGGCGCCGATGCATGCCAGACTCCCGTTGGCGATAATCCACCAGATGATCATGTCCACTCCCGCCTCTTTTCCACTGATGAAAAAACCTCCGACAAACAGCCCCAGAATAAGGGCCGGGAAGACCCATTTTAGGATGCCGGCAAGCGCGCTTTTTTTTGGCATGGCGCTTAGAGCGTCTATGTCTATGTCAATGTCGGATTCCATCTGTTTTTTGATTCCCGGCACATGGCCCGCGCCGACCACGGCCACGATTTTTTTCCCGTCGGCGTTTCTGATCTCATGGGCCAGGAATTGATCCCTTTCGTCAATGATAATGCGCCGAAGATCGGGCGCCAACTCTCCCACCTCTTTAAGGATGGATTCAAGGGCGTCTTGCTCTTTCATTTTCTCAATGGTCTCTTCGTCAATGGCGTCCAGCTCGCCCGACGACAAGATGATCTGGGAGAATAGTTTGATTTTGTTGAAAAAACCCATGGAGCGCCATGCTCTGGAAAGGGTGGTTCGGATATCCCGGTCCGCCGTTTTGATGTGGGCCCCGGATGTTTCGGCGGCGGCCATGGCCTCCAGCATTTCAGAGCCGGGGGCCACGTCCAGTTTTTTTCCTATTTTTTTTTGAAAGGAGGCCAGAAGAAGGTTGGAAAGGATCAAAAACGCCTTCTTCTCTTTGACGACCTTCATAATGTCCATATTGCTCCAGCTCTCTTTGTCGCGAATGGATTTGTATCTGGATTCGCACAGCTCCAGGCAGACCGTGTCCGGCTTTTCCTCCAGAATAACGGAACGGACCAGCTCCGCGCTCTGCCTTGACACGTGGGCGGTTCCCACGAGAATAATCTCTTTGTCTCCATAAAAAAGTCGATGCGTATGGTTGTTTGTTTCCATGGTAAAAAAAACCTTTATTTTAAATTTCACAAAAATGTAAACTCCGGCGGCGGCTCCGCCTCCCAGGCGGAGTCATAGGGTTCGATAGAAAAATAAATTTACATTTTGAGGGAATGTATGAATTCGGCGCTATCGGAACTCTATCGGAGCGACATCGACAACCCATGAAGGCTTTGAACCAGGAATTTATCAAGAAAAATAATGGCGAGAAACACAAGGATGCTCGATATGTCCAGACCTCCGAAAGTGACGGGAAGCTTTGCGCGAACCAGGGACAAAACCGGCTCGGTGACATTATAAATGAATTTTACAATGGGATTGTACGGGTCCGGGCTGACCCATGACAGGACGGCCCGCGCCAAAACGATCCACATATAGATCGTTAGGGCAATGTGAAGAACCATGGCGATGGCCGATAAAAAATTGCTTACAATAAACATGGCGTCGGATACCTCGATTATTTTTTTTAAATGATTGATTTGTGCGTCTAAAAAAGTTAAGTTCACTTTTTAAAAAGTCTGTTTCTCCGCGTATTAAGCGCGTATTTAAATAGTGGAATCGCGTTGCGGGGGCGGATGCCATAAATTTATATTAACAAAAAATAACGATCAAACGCCCATAAGTCAAGATATTTAAATCCACGGCCCGGCAAAGCCTGTGGGAGGGTGTTTTGACAGGCATTTTCAAGGGGAGGGAGCCATGCCTTGCAGTGATAAAAAAATAGGGTTTGCGGGAGCCGGAGCCATGGGAGCCGCCATCATCGGCTCCCTGATCAAGGCCGGGATATTTGATCCGTCGAGTATTTTTATCCATGACATTGACGCGGGTCGGATGGACGATTTAAAATCGCGCCACGGGATTCAGACCATTGAAACCATGGGGCGGCTTTTTTCAGTCTCTGATATTTTTGTCCTGGCGGTCAAGCCCCAGGTGTTTGATCAGGTTCTGGCGAGCATCGTCTCTGGAGATGATTACAAAATCAAGGGCAGAAAACTGGCGGTCTCCATCGCGGCCGGGGTGAGCCTGAAAAAAATAGAGGCCGCGCTTTACGCGCCGCTCTCTGATTCCCAGCGGGCCAACTTTCCCATCATGCGCGTGATGCCCAATACCCCGGCCCTTGTTTCAGAGGGGATGTCCGGCGTGTGCGGAAACAGGCATGTCACGGACCCGGACAAGGCCTGCGTCAAAGCGATTCTTGGCGCCATGGGAGAGTCCCTTGAATTTGATGAGACGGATATGGACGCGGTCACCGCCGTGTCAGGCTCTGGACCCGCCTATGTTTTTTACGTCATGGAATCCATGATCAAAGCGGGCGTGGACATCGGTCTTAAACGGGAGGACGCCGCAACGCTGGTCACCCAGACATTTAAAGGGGCCGTGGCGCTCATGGAAAAATCCGGGGAAACCCCCGAAGCGTTGCGGGCGAAGGTCACGTCTCCGGGAGGAACCACCGAAGCGGCTGTGGCGGCGCTGAATCGGGGAGGCGTCGACGCCGGGATTGGCGAGGCGGTGAAGGCCGCCTGCGCGCGATCCAAAGAGTTGATGGCGTTGTAAAACATCCGATCCGCCGCCGATCCGCCGCGCCCGTCTTGATATTTTTTTTAAAATGATTACATTTTCGGTCACACACAAAATCCGTCGCCGGTCTTTTCTTTTTACAGCGGGTTGACGCATTTATCCCTTTATTAAGGATAGCAAATGTTTATTGAATCCATATCATACACCGCCGCGTTTGTCGCGGGGCTCCTCTCTTTCTTTTCACCCTGCATTCTTCCTCTGATTCCAGCCTATTTTACATTTATCACCGGGTTTTCTCTGGAAGAAATGATCAACGGGCGCGACGCCGCGATTAAAAAAAGAGCGGTTCTTGCCGCATTGGCGTATGTGGCGGGGTTTTCTTTTGTGTTCATTTTAATGGGGGCGTCGGCGTCCTGGGCCGGGGGGCTCATCCGGGAATACCGGGAGCCGTTGAGACTCTTTGGGGGAGCGGTCATCGTTATTTTGGGCGTTCATCTGACGGGCCTGTTTCGCATTCCGGGCCTTGATTTTGAGAAAAGAATGCATGTCGGGAAAAAGCCCCTTCATTATATTGGAATTTTCGGCATTGGCATGGCCTTTGCCGCGGGATGGACCCCTTGCGTGGGTCCCATTCTTGGCTCCATATTGATCGTGGCCGGGAGCCAGGAGAGCGTCTGGCAGGGAATCGCCCTTCTCGGGCTTTACTCGGCGGGCCTTGGCCTCCCCTTTATTCTTCTGTCTTTTTTCATCCGCTTTGTCGTTATTTTTATAAAAAAGATCTCCCCCGCGCTTCGATACGTAAACGGGGTGGCCGGAGTCCTTCTCATCATTATCGGGGCGCTCGTTTTATCGAATAAACTTTATTTAATTTCAGGGTAGTCGTCGCAAAAGGATTAAACATAATGAAAAAAAGGACGCTGGTTTTTGTTTTTTTAATGGCCTCATTTCTTTTCGCATATCCCCAGGACTCAACGGTTTTCGCCAAAGGAATCAACTGGCGTTCCGCCAAAGATGGCCTGATCGCGGGAAAAGAGGAAAATAAAAACATATTGATGCATTTTTACACAGACTGGTGCGGCTATTGCACCAAGATGAACAAGGAGACCTTCTCAGACCCTCGGGTCATCTCCTATATCAATAAAAAGTACATCCCCATTCGGGTAAACAACGACACTGAAACCATCGCCGACATCAGCGTTCCCGGGGTTCCCGACACATGGTTTATGACGTCAACCGGGGAAAAAATCGCTCATCAACCCGGATTTATAGATCGGGAAAAACTACTGTCCATCCTGAAATTTGTCCATACCGGCAGTTACAAGAAGATGAGTTTCATGGCATTTCTAAAACAGAAAAAGCCGCCTCAGGCTGTTTCGGAGAAATAAAACAATCGATTCCAGAGCATTAAGACAGGCGCTTGATCACGCCCGAATTATCGGCCCGGCCGCCCGTCCGTCCGTCAAAAAAGCATGCGTCTTTCTTTTGTTGTTTGGCGGGCGGATTCCCAGAATTCTGTTTATTCAAAAAGCGGAGAGCCGGGGATACGCATGGAGCAACCAGATGGCGTTGCCCGGCGGACACATCGACCCAAAAGACCCTTCGCCCCTTCACACGGCGTACCGGGAGTTGCATGAAGAATTGAACATCCCGGAAAACCAGGTGGATCTTTTGGGATCAATGGGGCATTTTCAGACGATCAACTCCACGGATATCGAAGTGTTTGCGGGATGGTGGAACGAAAAAGGCCCGGTCCGGGCAGACCCCCGGGAAATTTCAAAAGTGTTGGAAATCCCCTTGGAAACGCTTTTTGATATTCACCATGAAAACGGTTTCAGCGGAGAGGCTCCGGATATCAGCGACCTGGTCTATCCCGTGGATGATGTTCGGATATGGGGCGCCACCGCGCGCATCATTCACCACTTTATTGAGACGATCCGCCCGTTTTTTTGTCCGGACTCCAAGAATCTTGAATGTGGGAGCATGGGTTTTGGAAATCCTGATTTTGAAAATGCAACGGATTAAATCCGTGGGAGCTGTTTTGACGCGCCACGGCATATCTGGAAATAACCCGGATAATAATAGAGACGATGACCCAGCCGCTGGACAGGACAAAAATGGCGGGAACCCACACGTGCCTTTGATAGCTTGGATTTTCCATGGCCACAAAGACGCCGGCTATGGACATCAAAAATACCATCAGCATAATAAAAATGGTGATCAGGCAGGATGTCAGGGAATCGTGCCAGGGCACAATGATTCGTCGATGCACGGGTTTTTGGTTTAATTGCATGGCATTTGCTTTAATGACCTGGCGTTTGGGTTGATGGCCTGGCGTTTGGTTTGCGACAATCTTTCTCAACGACGAATTTCCTCGCGTTGTTTTATTTTTCTTGTTTAGCCCGGTGATTTCTGATTTGCAACCCCTATTTTTCCCCCGTCCTGTTTTATGATATTGAATTCATGCCGTTTTCGCGTCGCAAGCACAATATATTGAATTTTTTATTTGACATATCACAACATATGGTATAGAAAATCATTCCCGTTTTATTTTTTTAAACCATTATAAAATCAATCCAATGGAGTTTAAGCCTTAATGACACAAACAATGAAACACATCGTGGAAGAAACCGGAACTTTTAATTTAAACGCGTCCATGTGGGATGATCAGATATTCTCCGAGGCGTTTTTTAAAAAAAATTCCGTCAGCGTGGAGCAGTCTCTGGAGATCGGTCGGCGTCTGCGCCGGGCGATATTTGAAATGGAGGAAGAGACTGTCGCCATGTCCGTCATTGAGGAGACGGCCGAGGCCTGGGCAAAGGAATATGGATGCCCGGCCTTTGTATCCGTCGCGGAGGTGGTCTCCATGTTTGGGGAGAAAGAGCCGGTCATCGGTAAAAACGCCCGAACGGTTCTGGAAAGACGATACCTGAAAAAAGACGACGAGGGCCGCATTCTGGAAACCCCGGCCCGGATGTTTCGGCGCGTGGCCAGACACATCGCCCAGGCCGAAAAGAAGTACGGCAAAGACGCCGAGCAGGTCAAGCAGGCGGAAAACATCTTTTACGAAATCATGACCGCGTTTAAATTTTTGCCCAACTCCCCCACCCTGATGAACGCCGGATCGAGCTTGCGCCAGTTGGCCGCCTGTTTTGTTTTGCCCATTGAAGACAGCATGGAGGAGATTTTTGAATCCTTAAAAAACGCCGCCATTATTCATAAATCCGGCGGGGGCACCGGGTTTTCATTTTCACGGCTTCGCCCCAAAAACAGTTGCGTGGGAACCACCGGGGGAGTCGCCTCTGGCCCGGTCTCGTTTATGAAAATTTTCAACACCGCCACCGAGCAGGTGAAACAGGGGGGGACGCGCCGGGGAGCCAACATGTCTGTTTTGCGCGTGGATCATCCCGATATCCTGGAATTTATACATTGCAAAAACGATGACGGCGATCTGACCAATTTTAATATTTCGGTGGGGGTCACCGACGCGTTTATTGAAGCGCTGGACAAACAGGCCGAATACGACCTCATTGATCCGTCGACAAAAAAGAAATCCGGGCGTTTGAACAGCGCGGCGGTCTATGACTGCATCATCAAACAGGCGTGGAAAAACGGCGATCCCGGCGTCATATTTTTAGACCGGATGAACCGATTCAACCCGACGCCCGCCTTGGGAGAGATCGAGAGCACCAACCCATGCGGAGAACAGCCCCTCCTTCCCATGGAGGCCTGCAACCTGGGCTCCATCAATCTGGCCCGGTTTGTCGTCCCCGGAGATCAAGGGCTTGTCATTGATTACGACGAGTTGAGACGGGTGGTCCATCATGCCGTCCATTTTTTGGACAACACCATTGATATGTCGGAATACCCCCTTTCTGAAATCGACAAGCTGGTGCGGGGCAATCGCAAAATAGGTCTGGGCGTCATGGGATTCGCCGATATGCTGTATCAACTGGGAATTCCGTATAACAGCGAGGAGGGACTGGAGATGGCCGGAGAGGTCATGGGCTTTATACAGGAAACCTCCCATGAGGCCTCAAGAAAGATGGCCGAAGAGCGGGGCGTGTTTGAGAATTTTGAGAAAAGCATTTTTGCGGGCAAACAAAATTGCGCGTACAGAAACGCGGCCATCACCACCATCGCCCCCACCGGCACATTGAGCATCATCGCCGGATGCTCCAGCGGAATCGAGCCTCTGTTCGCCCTTAATTTTATCAAAACCGTCATGGATGACGACGAGCTTCTGGAGGTCAACCCCTATTTTGAGGCTGTGGCCAGGGAACGGGGATTTTACAGCGAAGAGTTGATGAAAAAAGTCGCCCGAAAGGGGGGCATTCATGGCATGAACGAAGCGCCTGAGGATGTGCGGAAGGTCTTTGTCACGGCCCATGAGGTCTCGCCCGAGATGCACATCCGAATGCAGGCCGCGTTTCAAAAACAGACGGACAACGCGGTCTCAAAAACAGTCAATCTGCCGGAAGAGGCCACGGAGGAAGATGTCGCCCAGATTTACAATATGGCCTGGGAGCTGGGTTGTAAGGGCGTGACCATTTACAGGGATGGAAGTCGGAGCAAGCAGGTGCTCTCCCTCAAGGATAATAAAAAAGAGGCCATATTCGTGGAAAAACGGCCTGAAATTCTGGAAGGGTTCACCCGAAAGATTAAAACAGGGCTGGGCTATCTTTATGTCACGGTCTCGGATCTTGACGGCTCTCCCTTTGAGGTTTTCGCCACCATCGGAAAATCAGGCCGATCCACCACGGCCAAAACAGAGGCCATCGGCCGCATTGTCTCTTTGGCGTTGCGTTCAGGCGTGCGTGTGGAAGACATTGTCAAACAATTGAAGGGGATTGGCGGGGAGCATCCCGTGTTTCAGAATGGGGGGCTGGTTTTGTCCATACCCGACGCCATCGCCCGGATTCTGGAAGATCGCTACATGAAAGAGGGCAAAAAACCAGGCCATGCGCGGAAAAATTCTTTGGCCGGAGGGGGATGCCCGGAATGCGGTCAGAAAATAAGTTTTGAGGAAGGGTGCATGAACTGCCATTTCTGCGGCTACAGCAAATGCGGGTGATAAAACGACGGATGAAAAGGGCATGGGGATGATGAAATCGTTTATAAAAGACAGACGGATCGCGCTGGGCGTCAGCGGGGGCATCGCCGCCTACAAGAGCGCTGAATTTTTGCGGCTTCTGGTGAAAAACGGGGCGCGGGTCAAGGTGGCCATGACTAAAAACGCCGGCCAATTTGTCGCCCCCCTGACCTTTGAAGCCTTGTCCGGCCACAAGGTGTGCGTTCATATGTTTCAGCCGGAGGGGGGGCCGGACCCGGAGATCAAACACATCGCATGGACGGACGATCTCGATTTGGTTGTTTTGGCGCCCGCCACCGCGAATCTCATCGGCAAGCTGGCCAACGGCGTGGCGGACGATTTTTTGACCACGTTTGTCATGGCCGCGACCTGCCCGGTCATTGTCTGCCCGGCCATGAACGCAAATATGTATTTAAGCCCGGCGGTCTCGCGCAACATTGAGACCCTCAAGGGGGATGGATTCATTGTGATGGCGCCGGGGGAAGGGGAGATGGCCTGCAATGCGTCGGGTCCGGGGCGTCTTCCAGAACCGGATGAAATATTGGAGCGCGTGGTATGCGCGCTGGCCCCGAATGACTTTTCCGGCAAAAACATTCTGGTGACATCGGGTCCCACCCGGGAGTTCATCGACCCGGTCCGGTTTATCAGCAACCCCTCGTCTGGGAAAATGGGGCACGCCGTCGCCGCCGCCGCCATGCGCCGGGGGGGGAATGTGACGTTGATCAGCGGCCCTGTGGCGTTGAAAGATCCGTTCAATGTCCGGGTGGAAAAAGTGGAGAGCGTCCATGAGATGGCCCGCGCGGTTTTCTCTCACATGGAACACGCGGACATCATTATTAAAACAGCCGCGGTTTCCGATTATATCCCGGCCAGCCCGTCCAAACAGAAGATCAAGAAAAAAGAGGACTCCCTTTGCCTGACCCTTGAAAAAAGCGTCGATATTTTAAAAGAGGTCGGGCGCCGCAAAACCGGTCAGTTTCTCGTGGGCTTTGCCGCTGAAACCGAAGAGCTGGTCAAACACGCCCAGGAGAAAATGGCCCGGAAAAATCTGGACATCATCGTGGGAAACATTGTGGGGGGGGCCTCATCGGGGTTTTTATCAGACAACAACAAGGCGACCCTGTTTTTTAAAGACGGCTCTATCCAGGACATCCCCCTTGTTTCTAAAGAGGCGTTGGCGCACCGGATTTTGGATGGGATTTTGGGGAGAATGGGGTAGGCGGCGGCGGGCCAGAGGCCCGGGACCATCCGCATTAAACTGAATACGGCCAGCATCGCCACCCGCTGCCCCGACGATCTGGCAAGAATAGACGCCGCCAGTTCAAAAAAAGTCATAAACGTTATAATGGGCCAAAGCAAGGATGCATTAAAATGGATCAAAGCGCAGTTTTAAAAGATGTGAGACAATTCAAAAAGGCTTTGGAGTCCATTCATATCGACGTCCAGAAGCTTGTTTTGTTTGGCTCTCGTTCATCTGGATCCGCCTTTGATGACAGTGATAGTGACAGTGATATGGACGTGGTTGTCATTTCGTCAAGTTTTGTGGGAAAGGATTACTGGCAGCGAATTGATATGTTGACTGAAGCCATTTCCAGGGTTTTTGTTCCAATTGACGCCTTGGCGTTTACACCTGAAGAATGGAGAAGCGGAAAATCTCTGGTTTTGGATTATGCCAAAAATGGCATTGTAGTGGACTAATGGTTCGCTGAAAAATAGCCTGTCATTTTACCGTGAAAATTTTTCGTAGGAAAAAAATACTCCCCCCCTGTAGCTTACATTTCGGTATCCTGAAAAATATTTATTGAATTGATTGATAATAATCGTCCATTGTTTCTCTCCTTTCGTTTATGTGTATAAATTAATTGGTTAACGAAAGGGATGGCAAATGGGATGGGGCTTTGTAACTTGTGGGAATTGAATATTGTCTATAAAAGGGAATTATTTGGGGGGGGCTTTTGCCGCGTAGCGGCTTAGTTGAACCTTTGCTTATATCTAAGATCTTGGCTGACCCGGCGCTGGTTATTGCCGGCGTTACGGGCAAAAAAACCATATAAATAGCCATATTTTTATATTGACACAATACCTTTCTGAACGTAGTATAAAATCATGAATAAACGATCTGATTTTGAGTGGGATCCCAATAAAGACGAGCTTAACCAAGAAAAACATGGTGTTTCTTTTGCCTTGGCACAGATAGCTTTCTTGGACCATAACCGTGTCATTCTGGAGGACCTTGAGCACAGCGATGATGAAAAACGATTTTACTGTCTTGGCAGGGTCTCCGGAGGGATTATGACAGTTAGGTTTACCTACAGAAAAAACAAAATAAGAATTATTGGCGCCGGATATTGGCGGAAAGGTAAAAAAATATATGACAGGCAAAATAAAATACACAGATGAGCCCATGGGTAAGGTAAAGGTCATTTCTGACTTTCTCCCCTCACCTGAAGAACTTGCATTGAAAGACGAAACCGTCAAGATTACAATTGCTTTGAGCAAAACCAGTGTTGATTTTTTCAAAAAGGAAGCGAAGAAATGCAATACCCAGTATCAAAAAATGATTCGCAGACTTCTGGATGAATATTCCGCACATCAATAATAGCGAGTTCATAACCACCCATAAGGATTGATGCGGCTTTGGGACGGAAAATGGGGGATGGAAATTGGATGGAAATTGGGGCTGGCCGTTGCGTGAAGATCAATTTTCATATGGGGCATATTCTCAAAATAATGCAAACAATCAATATTTTTGGGATATATAAACGGACGCTTTTTCGTAAATACAAATACGCCCTTAAACCGCTTATTTTGACCACCAAATGGGGTGTTTAAGACTATTTTAAGGGGTAGGATTTAACCATTTTGAAATAAAATCAATTTGTTGTGACGGCCCGACCCCATTAAACGCTCCCGATGTGATCTTATGATGTGTAGTAGCCGCGTGCGGCAAGGCGTAGTCTAAGACGCTTCGCGACCTGTTACTTGAAGAAACCGGTCTACTCGACAAGATGTGACCCCGTTGGCTTTCTCAAACATATAATATGTAAAATTATGTTAACAAAATGCTCAAAAAGGATTGCTGTCAGGCTATCGAATCGTTCTTAAAACCTATTATTTTATGCCAAAGTGTATTCTTTGTCGCGTAATTCGCGGGTGCCAGCAACCTGTTAGCTCAACGTTGGCTTTCATGAAGGAGATTTATCGAAATTGAAAAAACAATTTTTCTTTCCCAATATAATTCTATTGATTTTCTCGGCTTTCATAGTAAGTGGTTGCGCCACAACGGCTCATGTTAGCATTAGCCATTTACATAAAGACAGCACGGTATTCATCATTTCAAACGAAAATGATGCTATTGGTGTTGGGCCAGTAATAGCAAAAGAGGTTAGCAAAAGAGGGTATCATGTCAAATCTATCAATTCTCATAAAAAAGAATCGAGTAAAAAATCACATCCAGTGGCAGCATTTGGTAGCGGTTTTTTCATTTCTGAGAATGGCTTGCTTATTTCTAACGCCCACGTCGTAAAAAATGCATCCAGCATTATCATCAGGAAAGTAGATGGAGAGAAATTTAGGGCAAAAGTTATAATAATTGATGAAAATAATGATATCGCAATATTGACACCAATTGAACCAATATCTGTGGACAAATGGCTGTCTTTGACTCAGTTTAAGAATACCAAAATTGGAGATCCTCTAAAAATAATCGGTTTTCCTCTTTCCAATATTTTAGGAAATCGTCCAAGAGTTACTGAAGGAATTATTTCTGCTGATGCTGGCTTGATGGATGACCCAACACGTTTTCAAGTGTCGGCTTCTATTCAACCCGGAAACAGTGGAGGACCTATTATCGATGAAAAGCATGAAGTTATAGGTGTTACCACAGAAAAGCTATCTGATTTCTATTCGATCAAAACCACTGGCACAATACCACAAAATGTCAATTTTGGGGTTAAGATAGATTATGCAAAACTTTTATTTAACCATAAAATTGAGCAATCAGTAACGACAAAATTATCCAACACAGCATCATTAAAAGATGCAATTGACGCTACTGCATTAATTGCTGTTAATGTTGAAGAAATTTCTGAAATTACTTCTTCCCCCAAGAAACAAAAAACAATTTTAGTAACTTACAGCTACAATTACAGTTGGGATGTATTTCATTACACTCTTTCAAGATTTAACATGCAATGGATTGACCAAAATACAGGAGAGATTATAGCTGATGGAAATTTTTCGGGTGGCTCATTCCTGAGTTATATAGGTATAGTTGAAGGTGTTATAAAAGAGGTTTTCATTAAAGCAGGAATTGATTTAACAAAATGAAAAATTTTCATATATTTAAGACTTTTCAACAAAAACAAACTGTTACTATGTTGCCATAGCATCATACATACTTGAACCCAGCCAACAATGTTATTCACCTGACCCGCAAACCCTGCCGCTTTTTAAGGTAGATTCAAGTTGTTTACTTCTTGCAAAGTTGGGTGCAAAATCGGCAGCGGGCAGGTGATAACGGACGTTATGTGAAAATTTATAAATTCGGGAATATATAGGAGATACTTTATGGATAAGCTGCTTGAGCTGTTTATAAATTTCTTTGGCAGGTCCAAACGTGGCTCTATGTTTATAGGCGTCGTGCTAATTGTAGTCGCGCTTTTTGCCGTCTGGAACTCTTTCCCAGATGAAAAAAAAATTAAATATTTGAATGCATTTGAAAGTGTTTTTACAAATAAGGGGATAGCTCATATTCAAATTGGTCCCTTCAAAATTTCAGACAACACAAATGATCAGTCAATATGGTTGAAGACAAAAATTGAACGTAAACTAGTCGAATATTACATTGAAAAAAGTATTACAGTGTTTCATCCATTAAAAGTAGATCAGTCTTTAGATTGCTCAAATTACACCATTCGCGGAGAAATCCATGCGAATCCAGATGGAAAAACAAGCCTATCAGTGGATGTAACGAACTATAAAGGGTTAGCGGTAAGCAGTATAAGCTTTGATGAGTCTTCACAATTTTATAAGATGATTTACAGGGAGTTACCAGAAACCATCTGGTATAGCATGGGTATAGATCCTATTTCTTTTAAATCAATCGATTCTCGTTTATCTACAACATCCCCCTCCGCGTATGCATACTATCTCAGCGCAAAGAGGTCAGTCACCTCTAACGAAATAGATGAAGCACAGCATAAATTACATCTAGCGTTGAGAGCCGACTCAAATTTCGCGATGGCCTACTGGGCTTTAGGTGAGATAAATCGTATTTCAGGTCAATCCGATAAAGCGGAAGAATATTACTCTAAAGCAATAAAAATAGATCCAGATCATCCAAAACACCCAATCTCAAATAAAGTACCGGTACCTTTGCCAAGTTTTCTTAGGGAATTGCAAAAAAACAAATGGGAAAAAGTAAATACAGGATTAGACATAAAATCTGTAAGAATTGAGGACTACTCAAGCAATCTCGTTGCAGTCAAATTCAGTACGGATTTATTTGCTATACAGATTGCATCCCAACGTGAATCTACAGGTAATGACGTAAAGGATTTTCTAAAAGCGTCAAATGGCGCAATATTGGCTGTAAATGGTGGTTTTTTTGAAGTAGATCAAAATGATAGGTTATCCCCGTCAGGGACATTGATTATTAACCGACAGGAAAAAGCCGCATACCATAAACGAGCTGGATCGGGATTTTTATATGATACAGCCACAACAATCGGTATTGACTGGAGCAAAAATGCAAGAAACATTACCGATGCTATATTCGGCTTACAATCTGGTCCTTTAGTTGTTGACCCCGGTGGCAAGAACGGGATATATGTCGACGATCATGACCAAAGACGCCGTAGCGCATTTTGTTTAAATGGTAACACAGCGACGGTGATAGTAGTTGATGGCGGCCTTAGTCTTTATGAATTCGGGGAACTCCTTTCCACAAAGGAAAAACATGGAGGTTTCAGCTGTGAAAGAGCAATAAACCTCGATGGCGGTCCCTCCTCTCAATTGTATTTTGATTACAAAGGACGCCAACTTGATGTTAAAGGTACCTGGAAAGTAAACAATGCTATTCTTGTAGTTCCTCGGAAACATTAAGGCTAATCAGAAGAACTAAACGATAAAGTGAACGATAAAGTGGGGTCGGGCCGTGGCAAGAGCCTGTAATGACAGGAAAAAGGCTAAAAAAAAGGGCCTAAATCGTTCTTAAACACCCTTTTTGGGGGTCAAAAAGGCATGTTTAAGATTACACTGTGAGATTATAGAAATGGCGCGCGCAAAAAGACATTTTATTCCGGGGTATGTTTGGCACATCACCCATCGTTGCCATAAAAAAGATTTTTTGCTGAAATTTGCCAAAGACCGGGAACGTTGGCTTCATTGGTTATTTCAAGCAAAGAAAAGGCACGGCCTTCATGTTTTAAATTATATGGCAACATCAAACCATATTCACCATTCACCTCCTTGTGATAGATAAGGGAGAAAGAGGTGTGATCCCAAATTCCATAAAACTCATTGCCGGACGCGTCGCGCAGGAATACAATGTCAGAAAAGCTCGGAAAGGAGCCTTTTGGGAAGACCGGTATCATGCGACTGCCATTCAGACTGGCGAACATTTAATCCAATGTTTTGTATATAATTGATCTGAATATGGTTCGCGCAGGCGTTGTGTCTCATCCTTCTCAATGGGCCATTTGCGGGTATAATGAAATCCAGCGCCCAAAAGAAAGGTATGGAATTATAGATTTTCCCTGCTTGATGAATCTTTTGAATATCAATGGTTTTGAAAATTTGAAGGAGTCTCATTATAACTGGGTGGCAGAAGGGTTAAAACAGAATGATCATCAACATATCGTAAAATGGACTGAAAGCGCGTCGGGGTGGGAAGCAAGAGTTTTCTTGAAACGGTAAAAGCGGAACTTGGATACAGGGCGAGAGGCCGGAATGTTTTGGAGGATAAAGATT
>Ga0307987_1000782_pt1 | contig 18570 bp, 14 predicted proteins | sample EllFjometagen181_FD_203157 | JGI IMG/M metagenome (GOLD analysis project Ga0307987, IMG submission 203157) | Marine microbial communities from Ellis Fjord, Antarctic Ocean - #181 | ecosystem: Environmental > Aquatic > Marine > Unclassified | place: Southern Ocean | collected 2014-10-08
AGCGCTCGAAGTAGCTGCGGCGGAGCTGCCGGATCCGCTGGCGACAGTGGCCGATCTCAGCGGCCACCACGTCATCATCGTCGTAGCGCGTTGGCGCTGACGAGATGCGGCGCTGGTACAGGCGGATAGACTCCTCGAAGCTGTAGTTGCGCACCACACCGTTGCGCCCCACGATCTCCACGGGGAACTCCACCAGCATGGAGTAGTCCTTTTGCCGGTATTTGCGGAGTTTGCGGGGCTTGTCCATCGCGTCTCATCAGGTGCGGACTGTCCGGGGGCAGCGGCGGGGGGCCGCTCGACACCCATCATTCGTACCATCGGGCAGAACGACGTCGCAAGCCGGGCCCCTGGCTCGAGACCGCAGCGTTGGCTTCGAACCGCATGCTTGTGGGGAACGTTCGAGAACACTACACCGTTGCAATAATTCAGCCAGGCCTCCGTAGACCCGGCGAACCCTGACCTGGCGTCGGCTTCACGGTCGAGCCAGTCTCCCTGGGAGGCCCGCATGGGCGCCCATGCCTACGGAGGCTCCTTGGCGTTGCGCCTGGAACCAGCACCCGTGGACGAACAAACGTTCATCAAAGCGGCTCTCGAAGGAGACGCCAAGGCACGCGCCTGGTTGCTCCAGCAGCACAGCACCCCGGTGTATCGCTTTTGTCTGCGCATGCTCGCCAACCAAGAGGATGCCCAGGACGCCGCCCAGGAGACCATGGTCAAGGTATTGCGCAACCTGCACCGCTACCGCTCCGACTGGCGCTTCTCGACCTGGGTCTTCGGCATCGCACGGAACACCTGCATCGACGAGCATCGTCGCCGCAAGCGCCGCCGAACCACCAGCGAGGTCGAGGTCGTGGACCGCAGCGCCTCGCCCTACGAGATCACCGAACAGGGCATGAAGGCGGAGCGGCTGCGCGAAGCCCTGGATGAGCTGGCTCCCTTGTACCGAGAGGTGTTGCTGCTCTACCACTTCGAGCAGCTCAAGTATCGGGAGATCGCGGACATGCTGGATCTCCCCCTCGGCACGGTCATGAACAGAATCTTTCGGGCGCGCAAGCGCCTCCGTACCATCTACGACGAGCACGATGCCGGAGGGAACGCATGAACCGTCACCTTCCCGAAGACCTCATCCTCCGCTTCGTCGAGGGCAACCTCGACGAGAACGAGGCCGTAGAGGCCGCCTTGCACATCGATGGCTGCCCCCGCTGCGCAGCCAGGGCCACCCAGGCCGAGCCGCTGGCTGACGCCTTCGCGGCTTTCCCCGAGCCGGTCCTCCCTGCAGGCTTCGAGCTAGCGGTGTTGGAGCAGCTGGAGCTGCCGGAGGTCGCCACGGCCCCCCCCCAGATCCCTTGGCTCGGCATCGGCTTGATTCTCAGCGCAGCCCTGCTGATGGTGGTCGGCGGAGAACCCACCGCCTTGCTCTGGAAGCTCGCCGCCGTCGCCCGCGGCACGGGCGTGGCCGTCAGCGTCATCCTCAATCAGCTCCCCTCCCCCGCCATCATCCTCACCCTCGCGGCCACCCTCACCTTCGGCTGCAGCCTCACCGCGGTCCGCCTGCTCGGGCTTTCCCGGGAGACCTCATGAGCCTCGTCACCACTCGTTCTTTCGTCCTGGCAGGCCTGCTGGTGCTGCCCACCATCGTCCTGGCCGAGGACACCCTCCAGCTGGACGGCGAGCAGCTTCCCGAGGGCATCACCATCTCGTTTTCGGTGGGCGATGACGGCGACGCCTCGGTGACGGCCGAAGTCGCCGAGCCCATGGATGACTCCGAGCCTGTCGATGACTCCGTCGAGGCGCGCCTCGAGCGCCTCGAGAACAACATGGAGCGGCAGCAGGTTCTCCTGGAGCGCCTGGTAGATAGCCTCGAGGCCGAGCCCACCACGCTGCCCCTGGGCGGCGAGGTGGCGCCGCTCTCGGAGCTCTCGGATCTCTCTGGGCTCGATGATAATGCGGCCCAAACCATCGCCAGCTTCGGTGGTCCTGTGAGCGTCGCCCTTGGCGAGGTCGTCGAGGAAGCCGTGGCCTTCGGTTCGCCGGTGCGAGTGGACGGCACCGTGCAGGGCGACGCGGTGAGCTTCGGCGAGGACGTCATCATCGCCAGCACCGGTGTCGTTACCGGTGATGCGGTGAGCTTCGGCGGACGGGTGGAGATCGAGCCCGGTGGGCAGGTTCATGGCGATAGGGTCGCGCTGTCCAGCGACGAGGCTCCCACCAGCGCCACCGGCCTGGCCATGCTCGCCGACAAGGGCGGTGCCTGGATGCACGACATGGTGCGCCGCACCGTGCTGCTGCTCTGCCTCGCCGGCATCGGTGTGCTCCTGCTGGGTTTGTTCCCGGACAAGGTGCTCAACACGGCGCGGGGCCTCGAGCGCCACCCCATCCGCTACGGCCTCGCCGGCCTGCTCCTGACCGGCACGGGCGTCGCGGTCGCGGGCCTGCTGGCGATCACCATCGTCGGCCTGCCCATCTCGGCCTTCGTGCTGCTGCTGCTGGGGCTGGCGTGGTTGCTGGGCTTCGTTGCGCTGGGCCAGGCGCTGGGCGACCTACTGCCAGTTCCCGAGAGCCTGCGTGGCAAGGTTGGGGCCTTCCTCATCGGCGTCTGTCTGCTGGGTGCCCTGAGCTTCGTGCCTTACCTCGGCAAGCTGCTGATCTTCTTCTCGTTCTTCCCGTGCGTCGGCGCGGCGGTGGGTACGCGCTTCGGAGCCTCGAAGAGCTAGACCTCCAGCACGATTCGGGTGGCCAGCGCGCCGAAGATCACCAGCAAGGCCACCAAGGTGCCGCGCTCCGCCCGGAGCGCGGCGCTCCAGCTTGCATGAGGTGTCGCATCGGGGGCGGGACCGCTGGCGGGTCCGAACCACCGGGGTACACGACGTAGGAGGGCCCGGTACGGTTCGCCGTGGACCTCCAGCAGCCGGGATTCTTCCCAGCGGACGATCAGGGTGTAGTGCACCAGCAGCAGGGCGGGCAGGACCCAAGTGAACCATGCTCCGGCGGCCACGGCGAAGGCGCAGAACAGTCCGATGTTGGCAACATACAGCGGGTTTCGGGAGTATCGGTAGGGGCCGGCGAGGGCCAGGGGCCCGGGCTGGGTGCCACGGGTGCGGCTTGCGGGGCCGATGCTGCGCGCGGACCATCCCCGCAGAAGCTCGAACGGTACCGCCAGCGCCATGCCTGTCAGTACCGTGCCAGCGTTGGCATCGGCCAGCGCGACCAACCCCGTCAGAAACGGAACCGGCAGCCAACCCCGGTGGCGAAAGAGAACACCACCGAGGCGGACTGCCGTGCTGGTCCGCGGTTTGTTTGCTGGGCTCAAATGCCCGGAGGTGCGATGCGCTCGGTCAAGACCTCGATGAGGTCGCTGGCGCTGGTGGGATCCACCAGGGCCAGCGCGTCGCTCAGGGTCACATCGATGCCGTTGGCCTCGTCGATGAGGTCGGGCGCATCGGAGGTGTCGTCTGCGCCGATCTTCGCAGCGGCCAGCGCCAGCAGCAGGTTGGCCCGCGTGGCGGTGGTGATGTCCTCGGCACCTAGGGCCTGACCGAACAGGCGGCCCGCTTCGGCCCAGTCCTGATTTTTGAGGGAGATCTCACCCAGAAGGAGCAGTGCCCGAGGCTCGTCGGGATCGAAGTTCAGGCTCTTGCGGTAGTGATCGGCGGCCTTGTCGGGGAGCCCGAGCTTGCGGTCGAGCACGAAGCCCTTGGCCAGGTAGGCGGAGATCACCTCGGCGCGTTCGCGAGCGTGGAAGATCACGTTGTTGAACACGTTGAGTAAGGAGTTCCACTCTCCGCGATCGTACTGCACGGCAGCGAGACCCAGCAGCGCTTGGACGTCGTTCTGGCGAAGCTCGAGGGCCTTGTTGAAGCGCTTCTTGGCCTTGTCCAAGTTGCCGAGATGGCGCTGAATGTGGCCGAGCTGCGTGTAGATACCCGCCAGGAACTCAGGATCGCCACGCCCTCCGGTGAGCTGCAGGAGCTTGCGGTAGACGCCCTCGCACAGCTTCCAGTCTCCGGCCGCCATGTATAGGGGCCCCAGGGCCTCGAGAGACGGCAGGTGGGTGTCGTTCAGCTCGAGGGTGTGCTGGTAGCGGGACACCGCGTCGGCGTGGCGCCCCAGGGAGCGCAGGGTCTCACCGAAGCGGAAGAAGTACTGGGCCACCTCGATCTGTTCGTCGAAGTCGTCCAGGTCACGCTCGGATTCGATGGGCTCCAGCCGCTCGAACAGGTCCACCGCCTCGGCGTAGGACCCTGCCTCGAAGAGCTGATCGCACTGAAAGCGTAGCGCCTCGGCGTTGTCGGGAGCGACCTCGAGCACGCGAGCGTAGATCTCGGACGCAGCCACGCGGTTGTGCATGGTCGAGGTGCGGATGCGCGCAGCCTTGAGCAGGGACTCGAGCTGCTCGTCGCCATCGGTAGCGGTCGCCAGCGCCAGCTGGGCCTTCACGACCTGCTCCCACTCCCCGCGCTCGGTGTGGATGCGCTCGCGGGCGCGTGCGGCATCCGCGTTGGAGTCGGGCTCGGATGAGGCCGCCTCGAGGAAGCGGATGGCGTCGGACAGGGACAGGAGCTTGGACTCATAGACCAGGCCAATACGGCACAGCAGGGCGGAGCGTTCCGGACCCTCGATGAGCTTGGCCAACGCCTGACCGTGCTCGACGAAGGGCTGCCATGAGCCGGACTCTTCGGTCAAAACAGCCAGGTGCTGCAGCGCCTCGAGGTTCTGGGCGTCGAGCTCGAGCACCTTGCGCCAGCTCTCGATGGCGACGGGCATGTCCTGGAGCTTGTCTTCCCAGATGTGGGCGATGGTGGTGTAGACCTCGACCTGTTCGTCGTCCTGGAACAGCACGCCCTTGCGAGCGAGGATCCCGACTACGGTGCGCCAGTCTTCGGCTGCGGTGGCCAGGGCCTGCAGTCCGTCGAGGGCTTCGAGGTCTTCGGGGTCGATGTTGAGGGCCTGCAGATAGGCTTCGCGGGACGCCTCGGGGTTGTCGGCCTTGAGCTGGATGGTAGCCAGCAGGCGGTAGACCCGTGCTCGGTCGGAGTCGTCGGTGGCGACCTGGGCGCGCTGCTCGAGGTACTGGATGGCCAGATCCGTATCCCCACGGGCCTGGCTGATGTTGGCCAGGGCCTCGAGAATCTCGGGATCGTTGGGGCGCTCTTCGTACAGGGAGCGGTAGAAGTTCCAGGCTTCGTCGGTCTCGGCCAGGTGAACGGCGAGCAGCATCCGCTGCTCCTTTTCGATCCAGGCGAGCACGTCGTTGTCGGCGGTGACCCGGCGTCGCGCAGTGAGGGTCTCGAAGACCTCCTGCCAGCGCCCGAGCTCGGCCAGGATGCGCTCCTGGTGCAGCAGCAGCGGCAGCGGATCATCGGCGTCTGCGGATGCGGCGGTGAGGCACTCCAGTGCCCCCTCGAGCTCGCCCACGTCGATCAGCGCATTGGCCAGCTCGAGTCCGTGCTCGACGCCGACCTTGGCGAAGAGCTCGGGGATACCGTCTGCGGCATCCTGAGCCACCAGCACCCGCAGCAGGCCGTCGAAGGCCTTGCCGCGTCCGGCGCGAGCCTCGAACGCAGCGCTGTAGAGCTTGTGAGCGTTGTCGAGGTCCTCGATGCCTTCGTAGAGGTGCGCGCCAAGCAAGGCGTGCAGGCCCCGGATGGCGGGGGCTTCGGTGTTCTCCACCAGGGAGCCGTGGACCGCCGCGAGACCCGCGTGGTCATTGGCGCTGGTGAGCAGGCGCTCGATGCCGAGCCAAGCCACCAGATCGGTGGGGTCGACCTCGACCGCCCGCCGATAGGCGGTGAGTGCGGCGTCGGTGTCCTGCAGATAGAGCTCGCTGATGCGGCCCAGGTAGCGGGCGGAGGCCTGCGCCTGTGACAGATCGAGGGCGCGGGAGGCTTCCTCCCAGTAGCCGAGGCTCTCACAGAGCCTGGCCAGCGCGGCCATAGGCAGCTCGGCGCCGCTGTCGGCGGCCAAGACCATGGAGAGCGACTGAAGCGCGGCGACGTTGTCACCCTGCTCGGCCAGCAGACGCGCTGCATGGAACCAGCTGGGGTAGGACTGGGCGTCTTCTTCGGCCCGGGCAGCGAGCTGGCGAAGGGCCTCGGCGGCCGCAGCGCGGTCGCCCTGGCTCAGGGCCATGCAGACCTTGATCTCGGCCGCGGCCGGATGGTCCGGCGCTACGACATTGAGGTCGTCCAGCAGACGTGTGGTGTCGGCTTCGGGCACGGAAGGCGCGATGAGCAACGCGTGGAACAGCAGCCAGGCCTTGCGGGCCGGGTCTTCGCTGGCGTCGATCTCGGCCAGCAGCAGGCCGTAGGCGCCAGCGAGGTCGCCTTCGACCATCAGCAGACTGCGCAGGCGAATACGAGCTGGCAGGAAGCCCGGGGAGAGCTCGAGGGCGCCACGATAACAAGCGGTGGCGGTGTCGCTCTGACCCAGCTGCATGTCCCACAGACGACCGGCTTCGTAGAACAGGCCGACAGCGTCGTCACCGTCGAGGCTGGCCTTGGCCGCGGCCTCGAGCATCTTGGCTAGGTCTTCCCAGCGTTCGGTCTGGCGGTACAGACCGGACAGGGCCTGCAGGGCCGCCGGGTGGTTGGGCACCGCCTCGAGGGCGCGCTGGTAGAACGAGATGGCCTTGTCGGGCTCGGTGGTGGGGCCGTTCCAGACGGCGCCGGCCATGGCGAGCTGCCGTGCGGTGATCTCGGGGTCGTCGTGGAGGATGGCGCGCTGCTCGAATAGAGCAGCGAGCTGGTCGGGCTGACCGAGGGTAGCGTGCACACGCGCCAGTCCATCGAGGGCCGGCAGGTAGCTCGCGACGCGCTCGAGCACTGCGCCGTAGTGGACGGCAGCCTGCTCGGGCTGACCCAGGCTGTGCTCGTGGAGCTCAGCGAGCATGAAGTGCAGTCCTACCAGCTGATCAGGGTCGGCGACCTGCGCGAGCACACCTTCGAGCATGGCGGCGAGGGGGGCGTCCTCACCGTTGGCGCCGAGCAGGCGCCCGGCGGCTTCCACCGCGGGCATGGCGGCCGCGTCGGACTCGAGGGCGAACTGGTAGCAGACCAATGCGTCGTCGGCGCTGTCGAGACGGAGCTCGAGGATCTGCCCGGCGGCGAACCAGTCCGTCGCCGCGGCGATGCCGCTGCGTTGACCCGCCTGCTGTTGCAGCAGCGCGGCGAGCTCTTCCCAGCGCTCATTGGCGGAGAGGAAGGCGCGGCGCTCGAGGGCCTCAGCGGTGAGCAAGTCGTCCTGACCCAACAACTCGTAGACCGCCGCGGCGCGGTCGACGTCACCGGCACGGAGCCAGTGGGTGTGGGCGGCCCAGACAGTCCAGAAGCGGCCGTCCGAGCCGTCGTTGGTCTGAGCTTCGGACTCGTACAGCTCGGCCAGATCGGTCCAAGACTCGGTGCGTCGCAGGTAGCGCTCGAGGGCCAGGAAGGCCGGCCCGTAGGAGGGGTCGGCCTGGCGGGCGGCCAGATAGGCCTCGTGGGCTTCGTCGTCGCTGCCCAGGCGGCTCTCGAACACCTGCCCACGCTCGACGTGGTACTCGGCGGCCAGGGCATCGGGCGCCAGGCCTGCCATGCTGGCGAGTACGGGGGGCAGGGCTTCCCAGTTCTGCAGACGCAGGTGCATGTCGCGGAGCAGGCGCAGGGAGAAGTAGTCGTCGGAGTCAGCCTGGACGGCCAACTCCAGCAGCCGGACGGCGCCCGCGTCGTTGCGCAGGTTGTTCCGGGCCACGAGAGCTGCGTCCTGGAAGGCTTCCGCCTTGGCCTTGGGGTCTTCGAGCTGTCCAGCACGGCGCTCCAGGATCTCGGCGAGGCCAGAGAAGTCCTCACGGGTCGCGACCAGATCGCCGAGATCCCGCAACATGTCCGGATCTTCGAGGCCTGCATCGTTCGCGGCGCGGTAGAGCGCTTCGGCGCGGGTCCAGTCGCCCACGCGGTCGCGGTGGATGCCCGCGGCGGCGGCGAGGCGGGAGGCCTTGGCGTCGGTATCAGCCGAGGTCTGGGCTTCCTTCTCGAGGGCGGTGGCGGCGTACCACCAAGCGACGGACTCTTCCGCGAGATCGTCGGGTGGGCCCACTGTGGAGGTCTCCGGGGCCGGCGTACTCTCGAGGGCTGGCGCAGACTCCAGTGCCGGTGCAGGCTCGGAAGAGCCGACGTTGACCATGGCGGGGGCGTAGTTGGGCCGCTCTTCGACGGGCTCGGGGTCAAGCGCCCCAACGCCTTTATCGTCAGCCTCCAGCGTACTTGGCGCGAAGTAGCCATCGCCACCGGCGTGGCTTTCGTCACCGTCCTCCGGCTCGGGCACCGGCTCCGGCTCGGGCACCGGCTCCGGTTCGGATTCCGGCTCCGGTTCGGATTCCGGCTCCGGTTCGGATTCCGGCTCCGGTTCGGATTCCGGCTCGGGCACCGGTTCCGGTTCCGGTTCGGGCACCGGTTCCGGTTCCGGCTCGGGCACCGGTTCCGGTTCCGGCTCGGGCACCGGTTCCGGTTCCGGTTCGGGCACGGGTTCCGGTTCCGGTTCCGGTTCGGGCTCGGGCACCGGCTCCGGCTCCGGCTCGGGCTCGGGCACCGGCTCCGGCTCCGGCTCGGGCTCGGGCACCGGTTCGAGTTCCGGCTCGGGCACTGGCACCGGCTCCGGCACTGGCACCGGCACCGGCTGAGCCATCGGCTCGGTAGGCACCGGAAGGGCCTCGGTTTCGGTCTCCTCGGCAGTGGCGGGAGGAGGCTCGAGGGAGCTGAAGTCGACGGACACGGCATCGCTGGCGCCCGGGACGCCATCGTCCCATTCTTCGCCCCAGCCTAGCTCATCGTCACCGGAGTCTTCGCCCATGGCGAAGAAATCAGCTTCGATATCCGCGAATGCGTCTTTGGGTTTATCATCGCTCGGACGACTCTTCTTCTTGTCTTTCCTTGCCATGTTCCGGCCAACTCCTTGACTCGAATTCAGCGCGCTGCGGGTACTTGGTACATCCGTCACCTGCGAGCCTGCAGCCTGATCTCATAGCACCCGCCCCCCCCCGCGATCAAGGTGGCGCGCACCCCTTGGCGTCCGCACTTCGTCAACTTGTGGAGAAAGCTCCGTCATGGGCCGAGCAAGTCGGGAATGACGGTGCCTGTGCGGAGGGACCACGGGTGGCGCGAGAAGGGGTTTTGCGGAGCCGAAGAACGCGTTGTCGAGCTTCCGTGGTGCTGGCGACGCGGCCCTGCCCCCGCTACCATCCCCAAGACGAAACCACGGAGTGCCCGTGCTCCTCTACAGAGCCCGCAGATTTCCATTGCTGGCGGCATCCCTGACACTGTGCGCTGCCTGTTCTCCGGTCGCTGGACCACTGCCCGTCCTCGAAGGCGATGGCTTCTTCGACCGCCCATGGCCAAGCGATCTCCGGCGCGGCGCAGCGGGAGGTCCCGACATGACCGGGTTTCCCCAGCGCGATGACATCGAGCTGATCGAGACCTACGTGGCCTTCGCGGAAGGTCTGGACGGCTTCGGCAACAACTCACCCATCTACCTCCGCTTCCACGCCGAGCTGGACACCAGCCTGCTCCCGACTCCTGGCGAGAGCTTGCTGTCCGATGCACCGCTGCTGCTGGTGGACGTCGACCCCCGCAGCATCTACCGTGGGGAGTTGACCCCCGTGGAGTGGTCCTGGCAGGGCGCCGAGACCGTGTTTCAGGCCGAGAATCTGCTGGCCGTGCGGCCCGTCTACGGCTTTCCGCTGCGGCCGGACACCACCTACGCGCTGGTGGTGCGCGAGCCGGTCGCCAGGGTCGGCGATGCGATGGCGTCGGTGTGGGATCAGGATCACGCCGACCACGAACACTACGCTCCCTTGCAGGAGACCCTGTTCCTGCTCGGAGTTGACGTCGAGACCGTGGCCGCGGCCACCGTCTTCACCACTCAAGACCCCGTCGCCGAGATGGCAGAATACGCCCGCTACATCCAGAATAGCCTGGACCTTCCGGCGTTAACCGGGCAGCTCACGCTGCTACAGAACTTCCCTGCCTACAACCTGTACGAGGGATGGACCTACGCCCCCCTGTTCCAGGAAGGGGTCCGCCCATACGCCAGTGAAGGCGGCGGGCTGTACCGCAACCCCTCCGGCGAGCCCAGGCCGTACGAGTGGGAATGGATCCGGTTTTCGCTGGCGGTGCCCAACGGTGTGATCGGAACCGAGGATGGCTGGCCGCTGTACATCTACAGCCATGGCACAGGCGGTGACTACATCACCTATGCCGACAACGGCATGGGGCTCGAGGTCGCCAACGTCATGGCGCTGCAGGGCTTCGCAGGCCTGGGCATCGACCAGCCGCTCCACGGCCTGCGGGCCACGCCGAGCACCGACGAGGAGTTCCACTCCTTCAACATCCTCAACCCGGACTCCGCCCGGGGCAACTTCCGCCAGGGCGGCTTGGATCAGGTCTTCCTCGCCTCGGCTATCGCGGCCAGCCCCGTCTTCGTCGTTCCCGGCGGCGCCGTGCGAATCGACACGGACCGCATGGTGTTTCTGGGGCACTCCCAGGGCGGCATCTCCGGCTCTCTGGCTGGGCCGTTTCTGGGAGAGCACCTCCGCGGCATGTTCCTCTCGGGCGCCGGTGGAGGCCTGGGGCAGACCTTGATGTACCGGGAAGCAGGCATGGACCTCGTGGCGCTGCTGGCCACCTTGTTGGATCTCGACGAGGACGAGACGGTGGACACCTTCCACCCTGTCGTGGCGCTGGTGCAGTGGCTGTCCGATGTCACCGATCCCATCAACTACGCCCCCTACTGGTTCCACGAAGAGCCCGATTGGCGGGCCTCGCCGATCCATGTCGCCATGAGCGAGGGGGTGTTGGACACCTACACGCCACACCAGACCACCGAGGCTCTGGCGGCTGCGGCTTGGGTGCCCCTGCTCGAGGATGTGGCCAGTCCGTCCGAGGCCCATGAGCTGCGGGGCTTCGGGGTCCAGGAGCGGCCTGCCAGCGGGAACGTACAGGGCTACGGCGACGGGAGCATCACTGCCGGCCTGGCCCAGTACGGGGACCAAGGCCACTTCGCCATCTTCGACGACTACGATGCGGCGGCGACCTACAGGGACTTCCTGCTCTCGGCGGTCCGCGACGAGCTGCCCACTATCCCCAGCGACGAAGGGTACACATCCCCCGGAGCGACCCCATGAACATCCTGCTCTGCGTCACCGGCGGGATCGCCGCCTACAAGTCCTGCGACCTGGTCAGCCGCGCACAGAAGGCGGGCTGCGACATCCGGGTGGCCATGACGACCAACGCCACCCGCTTTGTGGGCCCCATCAGCTTCCAAGCCTTGAGCGGGCAGCCGGTCTTCACCGACGTGTTCCAGGAGTCTCCCAGCGGCGATATCAATCACATCGCCTGGGCACAGTGGGCCGACGTGGTCATCGTGGCTCCGGCTACAGCCAACGTCATCGGCAAGCTGGCGGCGGGTATCGCCGACGACGCCGTCACCACCATGATCATGGCGGCGCCGGCTGACACCCCAGTGGTCATCGCGCCCGCCATGAACACCCACATGTGGCTCAACCCGGTGGTGAAGCGCAATGTGGGCTGGCTGGGAGATCTGGGCCACTTCCACATCGTGGATCCCGTCAGCAAGCGCCTGGCCTGTGGCGACGAGGGACCGGGCGGAATGGCGGCTCCGGAAGACATCCTGGCGCGGGCACAGGCGCTGGTCGCGGGCTGACTCCCGCTACTCTTCGGCGCCGGTCTCGGACTCGGACTCGGTCTCGGACTCGGGGGCGGTCTCGGCCGATTGCTCGCCTTCGGCGTCGGCATTTTCCTTCTTGGAGAAGACCTTGCGCACGTTGTCCCACCAGCCCGTGGGATTCTCGTGGTCTTCTTGGGACGGCAGGGGGACGGCAAAGGAGGCTTCTTCGATGACCACGGCGGCCGATCCCGTAGCCACATGGCGGCCGAGCTCGACGATGCGTTCGCCGGAGAGGATCAGCGCGACGAGGGTGTCGGTCCGGGCGCAGAAGACCAGGTCGTCCACCTCGCCCAGGGCTGTGCCGTCACGGGAGATCACCTTGGTGCCGAGGTAGCGGGACGCCCATGCCCGCCCGTCTTCGGGATTGCGGCTGCCACCGGTCCACTCCACGCGGTTCTCGCTGGTGATGAAGACTACGTCGCGGCCGACCTGATCGAGGTCGTCGGCCTCGATGCCGCCGGCCCGTCCGAACATGCTGGATGAGCGCAGGCGGTAGCCGTAGATGCTCCAGGTGCGGATGTCGAACTGGAAGTCGTCGAACTTCCCCACGATGGCGCCCTCTTCGCGGGACACCACCGGACGTGCACGGGTGGACTCGTAGCGGATCATGATGGTCTCCATAAGCTGATCGGACGCGATGACTCGCTGGAAAGCTATCACGGCGTTCGTTCTGGCGGGACGACCGCTCGCCGCTCCGATAGCTCTGTGTCCATGGCCAGACGAACCCGCACCAAGCCCGAGCGAACCATCCCCAGCGTGACCGAGGATGGGATCCTCGATCTGCTCCACACCAGCCTCGATGAAGAGCTCGCCTACAAACGCAGGCGCGTCGAGAAAGCGCTGGCGGCGCGAGGGCTGGACGCGGTGGTTCCCCCCCCCGAGCCTTCACCTCGGCGCCGGGGTGCCCGCGCCAGGGTGAACCTCAGGGTGAGCCGCGAGGGGCGCTTGGTGGTTCATCGCAAGGGCAGCCACGAGGAAGCCCCGCCGCCTCTCGAGGCCATGGCCCGACCGGAGATCGTCACCGTCGCCGAGGCCATCGAAGCTCAGCTCACCACCCACCCCAGCCTGGCCCGGGGCGTAGAGCGGGTAGAGCTGCGCAGCGACGGCGAGCGGGTGGTCACCGTGCTGTACGGGGCCGTGCCCAAGCCCGCACGCGCACGGTTGGCCGAGCTGCTGGCACCTGCGCTGGGCGCCGATGGTGCCCTCTGTCTGCAAGGCCGCGCTCTGGTGGGGCAGCCCCGTTCGACCCTCGACGTGGGGACGCTGCAGCTCGAGGTGGGTCCCCTCACCTTCTTCCAGGTCAACCTCGAAGTGAACCGCGCGCTGGTGGCTTCGGTCTGCCGCGCGGTGACGCAGCTCGAGCCCACCCGGGTGCTGGATCTGTTCGGAGGCGCGGGCAACCTGTCACTGCCGGTGTCGAAGGCGGCGGGCTGTCCGGTGGAACTCGTGGAGTCCCATCCCTCGGCCGTGAAGGACGCCCGCGCCAATGTCGCCCGCCTGGGCCTTCCGGTCACGGTGGCCCAGGAAGACGCCTACGCCCTCCAGGCGGGTAGCCGCTTCTTCGATGTGGCCGTGCTGGACCCGCCCCGTCGAGGTGCTGGCCCCGCCATGGCGGCGGTGTGCGCCACCCGGCCCAAGGCCGTCGTGCTCGTCTCCTGCCACCCGCCCTCCCTGGCGCGAGACGTCCAGCAGGCCATGGCCCACGGCTACGAACTCGCATCCGTTGAGCTGCACGACCTGTTCCCGCTGACCTCCCACGTGGAGAGCCTGGCGGTGCTTACACGGCGCTAGGATCCGTGGGGCGAGCCTCAGGGCCGTCGATGCTGGGCCGGCCCCGAAGCACGAAGGCCCAGACCGCCAACCCAGCGACGAGCATCACGATGCTGCCGTACTGGCCTGCGGTGAGCCCGTAGTAGCGGGGGTCGGATCCGGCGAGGTCGGTGGCGCGCAGGAAGTCCAGACCGAAGCGCACTGGTGCGTACAGCAGGCACCAAGTGACGACGAAGAACCCGGGGGCGCGATGGCGCCGAGCCAGCAGCAGGAAGACCACCGCGATGACCAGGGTCCAGGTGGCTTCGTACAGGCCCAGCTCGAAACGCGGGCCGAGGTTCGGGAAGTCCACGGCCAGGAAGAACTCGGTGGGCTTGCCGATGTGATCGTGGACCACCGCGCAGCCCATTCGGCCGAAGAACCAGCCGAAGGGAAAGCCGAACATCACCGCGTCGGCGTGGGGCCAGAAGGGCCGCTTGCGGATCACGCCGAAGAACAGGATCGTGCCCAGCACAGCCCCAATGAAGCCGCCAAAGGACGAGAAGCCCGCCCAGACCTCGAGCAACGCCATGATGCCCTGCTCTTCGAGGCGCTCGGGGTGGTAGGCCAGCACGAAGACCAGGTGTCCCACCAGGAACCCCAAGCCCACAATGACCACGATGCCATCGACGATGTCCCGCACCTTCAGGCCCGTGCGGATCCCGCGGGAGCGGGAGACCTCGAGGCCCAGCACGAAGCCGATGCACACCAGGGTGGCCCAGGGATCGATGGGGATGGGTCCCAGGTCCCAGACAGGCAAGTGGTAGTAGGGGATGACTGCCAGCGCTTCCATGTCGTCTCCGACCGGGGAGCATAGCTCCTCGGGCACCGCGAGGCTCGCCCCTGGACCCGCGTGCTATGGTCCCCGCCGCTGCGGAGGTAGCCCATGCCCGTGATCACCTGCGACGTCACCCTGCACGATGTGGATCGGGACACCACCTTCGCTTGGTTGCGCGAGCCCGAGAACCACCGTAGCGTTCTCGAAGGCGCGTTTTCGCGCGTGGAGTGCGTGGGTGCCGGCGTCTTCGAGCTCGACCTCGCCCTGACCGCGAAGCTGTCCCACAAGCTCTGCTACGAGTTTGTTCGTTTTGACGAAGAGCATGGCGGACGGCGCATCCACGTCCGCACCCTTGGGCGTCGCGTGAAGGGTACGCTGCGCTACAGCCTGAGCCCTGCCAAGCCGGGCACCGACACCCTGGTCACCTTGCACCTGGACTACTCGCCAGGTCGGGTCCTGGGCTTGTTGGTGGATCGCCTGATGCTACGCCAGGCCCTCGAGGGCGCCTCGCACAGCATGTTGCAGAACCTGGCTGGAGCCCTCGGTCCCGAATAGGGAAGTCCGCAACGCGGCCGCCCAGGCGAGACGGTCGGCGGGCCGGGAGAGATCATGGCCGCCACGGATTCCAGCGAGCCTCGAGCCCCACAGTCGGCTTCCACCCCCAAGCCCATGCTCGAGCTGCGGGCGGTGCGCAAGGCCTATCCCCGGCCCGGCGGCGGTGAGCTGCTGGCCCTCGAGCTGGCGGAGCTCACGGTTCCTTCTTCCTGCTGCTGTGCGGTGGTGGGGCCCAACGGGTCGGGCAAGAGCACCCTGCTCCACGTCCTCGCGGGCCTGCTGCGGCCGGACGCGGGCTCGGTGGTGGTGGGCGGGGTGCCCCTGCAGGGTATGCGCGAGGCGGATCTGGACCGCTTCCGCGCGCGCAACGTGGGCTACCTGCTTCAGGGGGGCCAGCTCATGGACTGCTTGAGCGCCGAAGAGAACGTGATGGCAGCGCTTCACTTCGCCGGTCGCCGGCGCACCCGCCCCAAGGCACAGGCGTTGCTCGAGCAGCTGGGCGTCGCCCATCGTGCGGCCCACCTTCCCACGGCCCTGTCGGGGGGGGAGAGGCAGCGGGTCGCCCTGGCCCGAGCCCTGGCCAACGAGCCCGCGCTACTGCTGGCGGACGAACCCCTGGCCAGCCTCGACAGCGAAGGCGCCGCTGTGCTGGCGGCGCTCTTTGACACCCTGGTCCGGGAGCGGGGCCTGGCCCTGGTGGTGGCGACCCACCAGCCGGAGCGCCTCTCCCCCGACATGGTAGTGGAGCTCCGCCGTCCGGCGTCCCGGGAAGGTGCGTCATGAGTCTGCTGCTCATCGCCTGGCGCCTCGTCACCTCCAGAGGCCTACACCACGGGGTCTCCGCGCTGGTGCTCTCCCTGGGGCTCGGCCTGATGCTCGCCACGGTGGCGGTGGGCGATGCCGCTCGGGACGCCGTCAGCTCGATGGCGGCCCGCTATCCACTGGTGGTGGGTCCCAAGATCGGCCCTGTGCCCCTGGTATTGGGTTCCCTCACCGGCCTGCAGGATCTCGAGGCTGGCACCCCGTTGGACACCGTGAGAGATCTGACCGAGGACCCCCGGGTGCAGGCTGTCGTGCCGCTGCTCGCCGGTCACGCGGTGCAGGGGCATGCGCTGCTGGCCACAAGCCCCGAATACCTGCAACCCCGCGAGCGCTTCCCCCTCGTCGATGGCCGCGTCTTCGAGACCGGCGCTGGCGATGAGGTCGTCCTGGGTGCCAAAGCGGCCGAGTCCCTGGCCCTGGGAGTCGGCGACTCTGTCGGCATCGAGCACCAGCACGCCGGCGCCCCCGACGAGCCCGGCGCGCTGAAGGTCGTGGGCGTGCTCGCCCCCACCCACAGCGCCGCCGACGACACCCTGTTCTGCGACCTCGAGGCCATCTACCGCAGCCACGGTTCGGCCCACGAACACCATCACGATCACCAACACGCGGAACCCCTCCCCTCCCCGCGCCTGGTCTCATCCATCCTCATCTGCCCGACCGACGATCCGGCGCTGCTGTCCCTGCAGGAAGACCTTCAGAACCGCGGCCTCGAGGTCGCCCTCACCGGCCAGACCCTGCGACGCATCGCCGACCGGCTGGCGGGAGGCGGTCGCCTTCTGCGGCTGCTGGTGGGGGGCGTGGTGCTGGTCACATTCCTGTCCCTGCTCATGTCCACCTACGGATCGTCCCTTGTGCAGGGGCGCGAGGTGGCGGTGCTGCGGGTGCTGGGCGCCCGGCGGCTGCAGGTGGTTGGAATCGTCGCCGCAGCCACCTTGATGGTCGTTCTGGCTGGCGCTCTCGGCTCCCTCGCGGTGGGCAGCGTCATCGCTGGTGTGGCCGAGGGTGTGCTCCGGGACGAGCTGGGGCTGGACGCTGCGGTCTCCTTGCTGAGTGGCCGGGCCCCCTTCTACCTGGGGGGTGGCTTGCTGGTCTTGGTGCTCGCAGGGGTGCAGCCGGCGCTGGCCGCGTACCACCTGCAGGCCGCCGAAGCCCTGACCGCTCCGGCGGGCTCGGGGCTCGCTACCCGCAGCTACCTGCGTTGGAGCATGCGCTTCCTGGTTCCCCTGGCGGTGTTCATTTGGGCCGAACAGATGGTGGCCGAGCACGGCACCGAGGGCTTCTCGCGTCCGCTGGACGCCGAGTCTTCTGCCCTCTTCGACGCCCACCGGGCCTGGACCACCGGCGACACCCCCGAAGCTCTGGTGGCCCTGGATGGCAGCTCGGTGGCCATCGAGGGCTACATGTACGCCTTGGGGGACCCTTGGGAGGTCGAGGACTTCTACCTACTGGCGCTGAACCCCCGCTTGCCCCGCTGCCCCTTCTGCTACCGCGCCCCCACGCGGCACGAGCGCATCCTGGTGAGGTCTCCCGGTGGCCTACACGAGGTGGCCCCCGGCATGGTGAGGATCACGGGACTTCTCACGATCCAGCCCGACGAGCGCGATCAGCTCGTGGTGGCTCTCGACACCTTCGAGGTGGTGGTCGACGAGTGACCGCCGGTATCATGCCGTTCCACACCGGAGGGCTCACCATGGGTAGAACGCTGTCCCTGATGCTGCTGGCGCTGTTGGGCTGCCGTGGCGACAGCGATCTCGAACCCGTCTTCGCCACACTCGATGGCCGCGTCGGCTTCGAACTCGAGGCCGACCTTTCGGCCTACCTCGATGTGGGCGCGGGCGACTGGAGCTCCAGCGACACCCTGCCGCCAGGCATCGAACTGGACGCCGAAGGCTGGCTCACGGGCGTCCCCCTGGCGTCGGGGTATTTCCCCATCGATGTGCAAGTGCAGGCCGACGACGGCGTGACCGGCATGCTGACCGTGGAGCTCTTCATCCCCACCGTGGCGCTGTTGTCGGGCTACGAGCCCTTCGGAGGCGCCGACACCAACCCCTCCATCGAGGCCCTCTGGCCTCTGCAGGAACAGATCGTTGGGGGGCTCGACCTGCGGGTGATCGAGGTTCCCGTGGTCTGGGACGATGCGTGGCTGGTGCTCGAGGACGAGATCTTCCTGCTGAATCCCGATATCGTCATCGCGACCGGTCAGGCTGGCAGCGACAAGATGCGCTTCGAGATCAACGCGGTGAACATCGAAAATGGTACCGACAACGACAACGTGACACGCAGCGGCGAAGCGGTGGTCGAGGGGGGCCCTGACACCCTTCCCGACCGGCTGCCCGAGGACGTGATGGTCGCCGCCATGGAGCAGGCTGGCCACGCCACCTCCATCTCGGACGATGCTGGCGAATACCTCTGCAACAACCTGTTCTACCACCTGATGTACTTCACCGCGTACGAGGCTGTGCGGGAGGACCTCGTCGCCGGTTTCATCCACGTCTCCCCCGCCGGGCAATACTCGAGCTACAGCGTCGAGGACATCACCGCCGCCCACATCGTGGGCCTCGAAGCCCTGGGCGCGTGGTACGAGTCCGGCGCGGTGCTGCGGGCGCCGGTGAGCGCCGATGAGCACAGGCCCCCGGTCTACTTCCCCAGCGGAGCAACGCCTTGATCCGACGACTGGCCATGATGACCGCTGCGCTCGCCATCCCCGTCGAAGCGCTGGCCCTGGACCGCTCCATGGACACCCAGCTGGTCCAGCCCGCGCTGCTGCCGGGCTCGCTGGTGGTGGTGGACACCCCCACGGTCCCCAGCGAGAGCGTGTTCATCGGTGGGGCCGCCTGGCAGCTCGAGCACCTGCCCCTCGAGTACTTCGAGAATACCCAGTCCGCGGG
>Ga0307987_1000783_pt1 | contig 18565 bp, 18 predicted proteins | sample EllFjometagen181_FD_203157 | JGI IMG/M metagenome (GOLD analysis project Ga0307987, IMG submission 203157) | Marine microbial communities from Ellis Fjord, Antarctic Ocean - #181 | ecosystem: Environmental > Aquatic > Marine > Unclassified | place: Southern Ocean | collected 2014-10-08
CCCTGGAATTTACCCGTCATCAGCTCCCGGACCTGATACTTCTCGATATCATGATGCCGGAGATGAGTGGCTTTGAAGTGTGTTAACACTTGAAAAAGGATTCCCGCATCCGGGAGATCCACATCATATTCATCACGGCCATCAATGCAACCGATCAGAAGGCAAAGGGCTTTGGAATTGGGGCAGTGGATTATATCACTAAGCCGTTTCACGCGGCAGAAGTACTGGCCCGTGTCCATACCCACCTTTCACTGAGAAAAATGCATGAAGTTCTTGAAGAGAAAAATAGTATCATTGCCCATGCCCTGGATGAAAAAAGCCGTCAGCTCGACACCCTCATCGACAACCTGCCTGGCATGGTCTACCGCTCTTCCTTTGATGGAGACTGGCACACCACCTTTGTAAGTGATGGGTGCCAGGCGCTGACCGGGTAATGTCCGGCAGCTTCAGAATGCCATCTATCAATATCTGACCATCGGAGAGCTGGAGTTTCTAGATCCGGGCCATACGGAAAAAGGAACAAATAGAGTGCAAAACCGGGAAGAAGACCTTAAAAATGCCCTTGAGACATTTGAAAAGCGCTTCATTCCAACAGTTTTGATCAAATATGAATACCGAAAGCTGATGGTTGCAGACAAGCTGGGAATTAACCGAAAGACCCCCTTCAGAAAAATAAAACACCACGATATTAAAATATAGCGCCAGGTGATCCCTCTGATGATTGATCGGATACTGCGGGTGGTGACTAAAATTGCATATAGATCGTAAAGGGGACAGATAGGCCCCCTGATCTCCCGGAAAAATTAAGTTTTCCGGCGATCCCATGGCACATCTACCCCCTCTTGGCAGGAAGATCAACAGGGATTGAGACAAACCATTGGGCCGGGGAACCCAAGCCCCATCCAAAGGGTGGTTCCAATTTTAAAACTGTATAATTTCAGTTGGTTAACTATATTTCTATTTCTGGCATGGCCATTGCAAACAATGAGTACCAGTACTGAACTGCTACAAATGGATAGCACTTCCTTTGATTCACTTTTACAGAAAAGGTCAGGATTGCCTATGAAGTTAAAAAAGCATTTTTTTTCCGCATGGCTGGTGTTATTTACAGTCTTAACAACCCATTCCCAGGCCATTGCCCAGGGCGTTGATGATGCCATCAACAGTGCCTTGACATCTGTTTACAATCTGCTGGTGTCCTTTGTTTTTTTTAAATCAATGTGGCAGGAGTGGGCATTCCCCTTGTCGAGGTATGGCTTGTGGCGGGGTCTGTTTTTTGTACCGTCTATCTTGAATATATTAATATTCGGGGCTTCAAACATGCCCTCAGACTCATCAGGGGTGATTTCAGCGATGGGAAAGGCAAAGGAGAAATCAGTCACTTTAATGCATTGTGTACGGCCGTGTCAGGAACAGTGGGCATCGGAAATATCGCAGGAATCCCCATTGCCATTGCTGTCGGTGGTCCTGGAGACGTGTTCTGGATGCTGGTTGCCGGTTTTCTGGGAATGTCCACCAAATTTGTGGAATGTACCCTTGCCGTGATGTTTTGCAAGGAAAATGCCGATGGTACGGTGTCCGGCGGCCCCATGTATTACCTGACACAAGGGTTGGCAAAAATCGGAAGGCCCTGGGCGGTTTCTATGCCTTTGGTATCCTGTTCGGCTGCCTGGGCATTGGCAACATGTTCCAATCAAACCAGGCATACAGTCAGTTTCTTGTGGTCATCGGGGGGATCAAAAGTATTGCCAGGGTGGCATCAAAGCTTGTGCCCTTCATGGCCGTATTGTATATTTTAACGGCCCTGGTGGTCATTTTCATGAACGGAAAATATATTCCTGCAGCCATCTCCATGATCCTGGACGGTGCCTTTAACGGCAAAGCATTGGGCGGCGGTATGCTGGGGGCCATTGTGGTCGGTTTTCAGCGGGCGGTCTTTTCCAATGAGGCAGGTCTCGGGTCTGCGGCAATCGCCCACTCTGCCGTTCAGACAAAAGAACCGATTACAGAAGGGTTTGTCTCCATCCTGGAACCAACCCTGGATACCCTCATCGTTCTGGCCATCACCTCCCTGGTGATCACCACAAGCATGGATGTAGATCCGATTTTCGCTTCAAATCTTCTGGGAAACACCTTGACTGGTATGGCGGCTTCGTCTGCTGCTTTTACCGCTCATTTTCCCTTTGTCAAATACCTTCTTTCTGCTGCGGGAATGCTCTTTGCTCTTTCCACTGCCCTGGGATCCTCCATTCAGCTTGGCAGCTTAATGGACATCTCCGATGCCCTGGTCTTCCTCATCTGTGTACCCAATGTATTGGGTCTGTTCATGCTGGCACCCATGGTAAAAACCGAGCTCAATATTTACTGGGAAAAGATCAAAACCGGAGAGATTCGTCCCACTGTGACGAATTCTGATTTGAGCAAAGCCGAGGCATGATCTGATGCTGTCTTTGATTTTACAAGCCAGGCGCTGTTTTTTTGTTTTTCTTCTCGACGGCTTTCTGGAAAAAACAGATTTTTTAAAGACTATTAAAAATTTTTCTTGACAGATAGCTGATATCTGATATATCAGATATCAGCAATAAAACAACAACGAATATCCGGCTGAATACTGCAGGATACAATCCTGGAAACTACAGGAAAAAATAATTAATGATGGAGGGAATAGAAAAATGAAAATGACCACCGAAGAAGCCTTTGTAAAAGTACTCCAGATGCATGGGATAGAACACGCTTTTGGTATTATTGGCTCGGCTATGATGCCGATTTCCGACCTTTTCCCAAAGGCAGGCATCACTTTTTGGGACTGCGCCCATGAAGGCAATGCAGGCATGATGGCCGATGGTTACGCCCGCGCCTCCGGTAAGATGTCCATGATGGTTGCCCAGAACGGCCCCGGCATTACTAACTTTGTGACCCCTGTAAAAACAGCCTATTGGAACCATACACCCCTGCTCCTGGTAACACCCCAGGCAGCAAACATGGCCATGGGGCAGGGCGGCTTCCAGGAAGTTCCCCAGATGGCTGCGTTTGAGGACATGGTAGCTTACCAGGAAGAAGTTCGTCATCCTGCCCGCATCGCCGAGGTTCTCAACCGGGTAATCACCCAGGCAAAACGTGCTTCTGCCCCTGCCCAGATCAATGTTCCCCGTGACTTCTGGACCCAGGTGATTGACATTGAGCTGCCCGCCATTGTAGACCTCGAAATTCCCGCTGGTGGTACAAAAGCCGTTGCCCGTGCAGCCGAGCTTCTGTCCAATGCAAAATTCCCTGTCATCCTCAACGGCGGCGGTGTTGTCATTGGCGGCGCTATCAAGGATTCCATGGCTTTGGCTGAACGTCTGGATGCACCGGTTTGCTGCGGTTACCAGCATAATGATGCCTTCCCCGGAAGCCATCCCATGTTTACAGGAACCCTGGGTTACAATGGGTCTAAAGCCAGTATGGAGTTGATTGCCAAGGCTGACGTTGTTCTGGCCCTGGGTACCCGTTTGAACCCTTTCTCCACCCTTCCCGGTTACGGTATTAACTATTGGCCGACAAATGCAGCCATCATCCAGGTCGATATCAACGCCGACCGCATCGGCCTTACAAAACCCGTAACAGTGGGTATTGTCGGCGACGCCAAAAAAGTTGCCAACGGCATTTTGGATCAGCTATCTGCCACTGCAGGTGATGCTGATCGTGCAGAGCGCAAGGCAACCATTGAGAAGATCAAAGCAGACTGGGCCATAGAACTTGCCGGCATGGATCACGAAGCAGATGATGCCGGTACAACGTGGAACGAACGCGCCCGTAAGCAGGACCCTGAAAAAATCACCTCCCGCATGGCATGGCGCGCCATACGGAAGGCATTGCCTGAAAACGCCATCATCTCTTCTGACATTGGAAACAGCTGTGCCCTGGGAGCTGCATACCCGACCTTTGAAGAAGGACGTAAATATCTGGCTCCCGGCATGTTCGGATCCTGTGGCTACGGTTTTCCTGCTATCTGCGGTGCAAAAATCGCCCAGCCAGATGTCCCTGTTGTAGGTTTTGCAGGTGACGGTGCCTTTGGTATCTCCATGAATGAAATGGTTTCCTGCGGCCGTGGTGAATGGCCTGCCATTACCATGATCATCTTCCGCAATTACCATTGGGGTGCTGAGAAACGGAACACCACCCTTTGGTATTCCGACAACTTTGTGGGAACCGAGCTGAACCGCGAGGTCAACTACGCCGAAATCGCAAAAGCCTGCGGTATCGAGGGTGTCCAGGCAACTTCCATGGATGACTTGACAGAAAAACTCAACGCAGCCGTACGGCTCCAGATGGAAGAGGGCAAGACCACTTTCATCGAGGTTCTGACCAACATGGAACTGGGCGAACCCTTCCGCCGTGACGCCATGACAGCTCCGGTTGCCGTTGCTGGAATCGACAAGGCAGATATGCGTCCCCAGGAAGGCAAATAAGGGCAATTAAAACAAACGACTGACCCATTAAAAATTAAGCGTAAAAAGGGGTTCCTCATGGAAGACAAAACCAATTGGCTTGACTATGATGTTGAAGAGATGGTGGCTGGCGACAAAAATGCCCTGTGGCACCATTTAAAGCCTCACAAATGCTTTGAAACCCAGGAACAGATGATCATTGTAGAGGGAAAAGGCCTCATGGTCAAAGATATTCGGGGTCGTGAATATCTGGATGCTACCTCTGGCGGTGTATGGAGCGTCATGGTCGGTTACGGCAGGGATTCCATTGCCGAGGCAGTCTGCGAGCAGCTTAAAAAAATGCCCTATTTTGCAGGGGTATTTGGCAATATTCCCTCCATTAAATTTGCCCAGAAACTCTTGGAAAAATTGCCCAATCACGACAAAGTTTATTTTTCCAATTCCGGCTCAGAAGCCAATGAAAAAGCCTTTAAGATAGTGCGCCAGGCATCTCACATTGATCCTGCAAGAAAAGGCAAATACAAGATCATGTACCGGGACAGGGACTACCACGGTACCACAATTGGCGCCATGAGTGCCACTGGCCAGGCCCAAAGAAAAGAGGGGTTCGGTCCTTTTGTAGGAGGCTTTGTTGAATTTCCCCATTGCACCTGCTACCGTTGCCCCTATGACAAAACCTATGGCAATTGTGACATTGAGTGTGCCAGAAAGGTGGAGGATGTCATCCTCAAAGAGGGCGCTGATACCATCGGCGGCCTGATTGTTGAGCCCATCACAGCCGGTGGCGGCATCCTGCTGCCTGTTAAGGAATACTATCCCATTCTCCAGGAAATCTGCAGGAAATATGATATCTGGATGATCATGGATGAAGTGGTATGCGGATTCGGCAGAACCGGAAAATTCTGGGGCCATGAGCACTATGAGGTGGATCCGGAAATCATCACCATGGCCAAGGGGTTGGCAAGTTCATACGGAGCCCTGTCTGCAACAGTGGTTAAACAACAAGTGTATGATGTTTTCTTAAACGATCCCACAGATCCTGAAACACGGCTAAACTACTTCAGGGACATTTCCACCTATGGGGGATGCACAGCAGCCCTGACAGCAGCTCTTGAAAGCACACGAATCATCGAAGATGAAAACCTGCTGGACAACAGCGTTCAAGTAGGGGCTTATCTCAATGAACAGCTGGAAACCCTGAAAAAATACGATGTTGTGGGTGATGTCAGGGGCCTGGGACTTTTTGCCGGCATTGAATTTGTTACGGACAAAGCCTCCAAAGAGCCTATCCCCGAAGGTCAAATGGCACAGCTCATGGGTAATGTCATGGCAGAAAACGTGATTGTGGGACGGACCAACTCCAGTTTTCACGGACTGAATAATATCATGAATTTTGCCCCCTGCCTGACCATCACCAAAGAACAGGTGGACATTGTTGTGGCTGCTGTGGCAACTGCCATAGAAAAAACATTTAAATAAAAATTTTAAACCATACTTAAATTAAGGAGATCTCCCATGATTGTTGGAATCTTATAAGAAATTAAAGTTTTAGAGAAAAGAGTTTGCATGACACCTGCCGGTGTTGTTGCCATGAAAAAAAACGGTCATGATGTCCTGGTTGAAACAGCTGCAGGCGCAGGTGCTGGTTTTTCCGATGCAGAATATATAGCTGCCGGTGCCACTATTGCAGATACCCCTGCCCAGTTTTTGAAAAATCTGATATGGTCATGCATGTAAAAGAACCCCAGCCTTCAGAATACGACATGATCCGTGAAGATCAGATTGTCTTCACCTATCTGCATCTTGCAGCTGATGAACAGCAGACCATGGCTTTGATCAAAAGTAAATCCATTGACATTGCCTATGAAACCATTGAAAAAGATAATGGTTCTCTTCCCCTGCTGGTTCCCATGAGTGAAGTGGCCGGTCGGATGGCAACCCAGGAAGCAGCCAAATACCTGGAAATGCCCCAGGGCGGAATGGGTGTTCTTCTGGGCGGCGTAACCGGTGTTGAACCTGCCACAGTGGTCGTTATCGGCGGTGGTGTTGTGGGTATCAATGCAGCCAAAATGGCCTGTGGCCTGGGTGCAAAGGTATATATCCTGGATACAAACCTGGAAAGACTGGCCTACCTCGATGATGTCATGCCTGCTAACTGCTTCCCCATCATGTCCAATGCAGGAATTCTTGCAGAACTGGTTGCCAGGGCAGATGCTGTCATTGGTGCGGTTCTGGTAGCCGGCGCCAAAGCACCCAAACTGCTGACCCGTGAGATGCTTAAAACAATGAAAAAAGGATCTGTCATTGTGGATGTTGCCATTGACCAGGGCGGCTGTTTTGAAACTTCCAAAGCCACTACCCATGAAGACCCCACCTTTGAAGTGGACGGCGTTATTGCCTATTGTGTTGCCAACATGCCGGGTGCAGTTGCCAGAACTTCAACGGCAGCCCTTACCAATGCAACCCTTCCCTATGCCATTGAAATTGCCAACAAGGGATGGAAAAAAGCCATGCAGGACAACAAGGAGATCAAACTGGGCGCCAATGTCATTAAAGGCAAGGTAACCTTTAAAGCGGTTTCCGATGCCTTTGGCCTTGACTACATTCCGGTTGAAAATTTTCTTTAATTAGCAATAAAAAATATTGTGGTTCTCCTTTGAACAAATTACAATATTTTTAAATGCCCGGATTCAGATTTTTCAACAGATATGATAAAGCTGAGCAAAACCAAATATGCCCGTATAAGATCAGTCAAAGATCTTATACGGGTATTTCCAGTCCCTAATTGCCGTCCGGAGGGGTCAAACGATTCGGCTTTGCCGCCAAAGGCATGCCCTAGGAGCATTGCCAACAGAGGCATGAGTCCGAAAACCAAAATCTGGCCGATTATAATTCCCCGTGGCTTGGAGAAAACAAGGGCAAAGTCTTCGGTTGTCAAGGTCATATCCCCAGGATATGTACCAGAAGCTGAGCGGCGCATGAACGATATCCAGATCTCTTGGGTGGATCATCTCCTGCACCAGTCCCGGATCAAACAAGGGTTCAACACCAGATTTTTCTCAACCCCTTACTTCGCCCAGGGGATGGGGGGATGTGACAAAAATTTAATGTGAATGGTGGTTCCCCCTGAATTAAAGCAGTCATTGGGGGTTTTACATGCCGGACAGAGGGTTGTATCACCGGGACATATATCCTCATCCGTTGGTATCACACGGCACCGGTCAGAATTGATCCGGATTTGAAAATGGTATTGTTCTGAAAAAAGTTTGATTCTTAAAAGATCAAATCCCCTGCCGCCTGCATTAAAATCATAGGCGCGCTTGGTTGAATACTCCAGGGAATCCGGGGGGGTGAAATAATTTTCAAATACCAGGTGTAGTTTTTCCCGGGTAAACCCAATGCCATGGTCCGTGACAATCAATTCGGGAGAATTTTTTGTATTCTTTAACACAATATCAATCTTACCCTTATCCGGGGTATATTCAATGGAATTTCGCAGGATGCCGGTGATGAGGGTATCAAGGATTTCAGGGGGGATAAAAACGGTCACACCTTTTGCAATTTTGGTGTTTAAAAGGCAGTGTCGATGGTTGAATTCCGGTCGAAGTTCTTCAACTTTTTTTGTCAGATATGGGTCCAGAAGAAGGGATCTGGAATGGATTTTTTTGGGGCCGAAAATGCTTTCAATGGTGGTGTGCACCCTGGTTAAAATGTCTTGGTTATCTGTTTCACTTTCAATCAGTATGCTCAGTTCATCCTTACAGGCGTCCAGAAGTTTGTTGAGGAGATGATAGGCTTTAAAATCCTTTATCCGCAAGAGATCTTCTACTTCATACTGGATGTCTAAAATTCTGGTTAAATTTCTTTGGCCCCTTGTGAAAATTTTTTCAAACATTTTTTTCAAATCTGGGTTTTCAAGATCTGGATTTTCAAGGCCCAGGGCTGTTAATTTTTTTGATAAAAGCTTCATGGAGGCACTTAAGACCGAAACAGGGGTCTTGATCTCATGGGCAAGGTGATTGATCACCTTGTCTTTTGCATGGTTCAGTGTTTTTAATTCTTCATAGGATAATCTCAACTCTTCATGTATCCGGGTATTTTCAATGGGCAGGGCAATGCTGGCGGTCACAATGCTTAAGAGTTCAATATCGGTGGTATCAAAATTGCCATGGTTTTTATTGACCACGGAAACCACTCCAATGGTCCTGTCTTTGAGTTTGATGGGAACCGACAGGATTCCCCTTGTGACAAGGTCGGTTTCATCGTCCACCCGGCGCAGGAAAAAAGAGCATTGGCTGGCATCGGGAATAAGAAGGGGGTTCCCTGTTTTGTATACACGCCCGGACACGCCTTCGCTGGCAGAAAATCTAATTTTTTTGAATTTTTTTTCAGATTCCCGGTTCCGGTATTGGGCAGAAAAAAAATAGAGTTCATCCGTTGATTCATCTGCCAGGAGAATGAAAGCCCCCTCCACAGATATCAAATCTTGGATTTCCCTGTTAATCAGAGGAATCAGATCCCCCAATTGTTGATATTGGTGCAGGGCTTTGGAGATTCTGAACATGATCTTATTGCTTTTTGCCATCCGTTTTTCAACGGTCATGTCCCGCAGAATCAATACCTGTCCTGCGGGTTGGTTTTGGTCATCATACATGATGGCGCCATTGATCAATATGTCCAGAATTCGTCCGTCCTTTGTGTATCTTTGTGTTTCAAAGTCATGGACCGTGAGGTTTTCAAACAATTGTTTCATCCCCTTCTTTGCTTGGGGGATCAGGTGATGGGGAATAAAGTTGATATTTTTTCCTTTTACCTCTTTGAGGGTCCATCCAAAGACGCGTTCAAAGGCCGGATTGATATAATCAACCTTGTTGTCAGGGGTGAAGGCAAAGACAGGATCGGGAATAAATTTGAGGAGTGTGCTGAGCTGTTCCTGGGCAAGACGGCTTTCCCTGTATAATTCCCGGGGATTTTTTTCTGGATTTTTAATCTTGTTTGAGGCCGGTGCTTTGTCTGTAAATTCCATTTATATGCCTTGGAAAAAAGCTGGGGTTAATTAATTGCTTGAGATACCACCCTTATACTCAGATGTTGAACCTGTTTTCAATATAATATTTGGAAAATTGAACAAGGCTCCTGTTGTTTAGGGAATGCCTTGCCGGAATTATTTTTCAAATAAATTCTTGACGTGTAGCTGTAATGTATCTATAAAACATCTAAGTAATAGCTAATTCATCTCCTTGATATAGCTATTACTGTCAACAGGAGCTGCACATTATGGTCAGTGATCGAGAAACGAGTGAAAGAAGTGAAAAAAATTATTCCCGCACCAAGGTGAAATTTGAAATTTATGGAGAGGAACTGATCGAGAAGACGGTTAAGTCAAGTGGCAACAGTGGCAGGATTTACCTGCCGCCGGAATGGATCGGGACAAAGGTGAAAGTGGTAAAATGTTGAATCAAACACCCTAATTCGTCTCGTCTAACAAAGAGGCTTATTTAAAGTATAAAAGGAGAAAAAAAATGGGAAATGTTCCTGAAAAAATTTGGACCTGGCAAATGGTAAACCCCCTTAAAAAGGACAGGGAAACAGGAGAAGTCACTCCCGGAAAATTGGCAAAAATTCAGATTGACGTCCCTGAACTTTTGTCTGGAGAAGTCCTGGTTGAAGTTGCGGGCTGTGGTATTTGCCATACAGACCTTGGTTATTTTTACCAGGGGGTTCCCACGGTCAATAAACCGCCTTTAACCCTTGGCCATGAAATTTCCGGTGTTGTGGTGGCAGCAGCAAAAGACGTTGAATCCTGGACAGGCAAGGAAGTCATTATTCCTGCAGTCATGCCCTGCAGAAAATGCCATCTGTGTAAAACCGGCAGGGGAAACAGGTGCCTTGCCCAGAAAATGCCCGGGAACAGCATGGGAATCTATGGCGGTTTTTCAAGCCATATCCCTGTTCCTGCCATTGATCTTTGTGAAGTCAAAAATCGCAGGGATATTCCCTTGGCAAAGTTGTCAGTTGTGGCAGATGCGGCAACAACTCCCTTCCAGGCAGCAAAAAGAGCGGATGTTCAGATGGGGGATAATGTCATTGTCATTGGGGTTGGCGGAGTGGGACAATATATGGTCCAGATCCTTAAAGCCCTTGGGTCTGCCACTGTGGTTGCCATCGATATTAATCAGGAACGTCTGGATACCATGTTAAAAAACGGGGCCGACGTTTCGGTTAATTCTATGGGCAAAACTCCCAGGGAAATTTCAGGGGAACTCAAAGCATATAGAAAAGAAAATGGGCTGCCCTCAACCGGCTGGAAAATTTTTGAAGTTTCCGGTACGAAACCGGGCCAGGAACTGGGCCTTGCATTGCTCAGCTTTACCGGAAAAATGGTGGTGGTGGGATTTGGTCCCCACAAGGTAGAATATTCCATTTCAAGGCTCATGGCATTTGATGCCGAGCTCATTGGTTCCTGGGGATGCCTGCCCGAGTACTATCCATCTGTGCTGAGTATGGTTACCAATAAAAAAATTAATTTTGAAGAATTTGTCCAGACAAGGCCTATGAGTACTATCGAGGAAAGTTTCGAGGAAGCCCATAAACAGTCTCCTGACAAGAGAATCGTACTGATACCTGACTTTTAACAAAACCAAAAAGGAACCAAAGATGAAATTAGAAGGAAAAAAAGCCATTGTTACCGGTGGGAGCAGGGGAATCGGAAAAGCCATTGCCCTGATGTATGCAAAAGAGGGAGCAGATGTTCTGGTCAACTACCATTCCAATGATGCGGCGGCCAAAGAAACCTGTGCCCAGATTGAAGCACTTGGCCGCAAAGCCGTTGCGGTTGCAGCGGATGTTGCAAATTATACCAGCGCACAGAATATGGTTGAAGAGTGTGTGAAACAATTGGGCGGGGTTGATATTGTTGTCAACAATGCCGGTGTTTCCAAGCCCTCCATGCTGCTTAAAATGAAAGAAGAAGACTGGGATTCGATTATCGATATCCATTTAAAAGCGGCCTTTAATACCACACAGGCCGCTGGTCGTCACATGAAAGAACAAAAATCCGGCAAGATCATTAATGTGATTTCAACGGCCGGGATCTTCGGCACCGTCGGTCAGATCAACTATGCCTCTGCAAAAGCCGGTATCATCGGGTTCACAAAATCTGCCTCCCGGGAGCTGGGCCGATATGGCATTAATGTCAACGTGATCTGCCCCGGAATTACAAAGACAGAAATGACAGGCAAGCTTCAGACCGATGAAAAATTGAAAAAAATCTATGAAGGCAGAATTCAGCTGGGCCGTTTTGCCGAGCCTGAAGAAATTGCACCTGCCTTTGTATTTCTGGCCTCCGATGATGCCAGCTATATCACAGGCCAGGTTCTGGGAGTTGATGGCGGTTATATCGGTTAGGTCCGCAAAAAAAGGTAACCCGGAAATGAGAAACAATACTAAGATAAATAAAGGAGAGTTAAGATGAGTCTTGAGTGGATGCCAAGGGATAATGAGCCAAAGGATCATGCATTGCATAGAAACCCCCATTGGGGAACAGAAGCCCCCGGCGTTATGTACGAGAAAAAACCGTTAACAGACCCCCAGGGAAATGTGACAGAAAAATTGTTTGTGGCCTGGATTACCCTGAACAACCCCAAACAGTTTAATTCGTATACCACAGACATGGTAAAGGGGGTTATTGCCGGATTTGAAAATGCTTCTCTGGACAGAAGTGTCGTGGCCGTTGTCTTTACATCAGTAGGTCCCTATGCCTTTTGCACCGGCGGAAACACCAAGGAATATTCTGAGTTCTACTCCAAAAGATGTGATGAATATGGTCAGTACATAGATCTTTTTAATCACATGGTGGATTCCATTCTTGCCTGTAAAAAACCGGTTGTATGTCGGGTGAACGGCATGCGGGTAGCCGGCGGTCAGGAGATCGGGCTTGCCTGTGATATCGCGGTTTCGTCTGATCTGGCTATTTTCGGCCAGGCCGGACCCAAACACGGGTCTGCTCCTGCTGGTGGTTCTTCAGATTTTCTTCCCTGGTTTTTGACGGCTGAAGATGCCATGTGGAACTGCGTATCCTGTGAAATGTGGTCCGCTTATAAGATGAAGGCAAAGGGGATGCTCTCCAAGGTGGTTCCCGTTCTTAAAATAGATGGTGAATGGGTTAGAAATCCCACCATCATCACGGATAAATATGTGGAAGATGGTGAAATAGTATACGGCGAATCTAAATCCGGTCAGGAACTCAAAGATGGTCGGGCCCTTATTAAACAACACCAGGCCAATTCGGATTTTGAATTGCTTGATAAGGAAGTGAACGATGTGATTTGGAAATTTGCAAATCTCTTCCCCGGCTGCCTGATTAAATCCATTGACGGTATCCGCCAGAAAAAGAAATTTTTCTGGGACACAATGAAAAATGATCACCGGCATTGGCTGGCGGCTAACATGGGGGGTGAAGCATTCCTGGGATTTGGCGCCTTTAATACCAAGAAAATTACGGGCCAGAATACCGTTGATTTTATCCAATTTCGTCAAAATATAGCGGATTCCCAGATGTGGGATGATGACATGTTTGCAAGCGTCATGGGCAAGCCCAAGGAGTAAGGCCCAAAGAGTAAGCCACAAAGAGGTGTTAATTATCAAATGTTCGAATAGGTAATTTATGGTTCAACTCCAATTTTATGGGGTTGAACCATAAATTTTGGACAGGGTGAAAAGAATAGGGGGGTCTCAGGTGACTGAAATCCCCATGGCGCTTGATATTCTGCCCTTTGGCCCCGGGGTGAAATAAGGACAATTTCATTTGCAAAAGATTGCTGATTTCTCCTTGACACATAGTTATATTATAGCTTATATATAGTTACATTGTACCAAACGGCATCAATAAAGCCGTCTTTTGTATGCAGGCTTATGAGGCCCCAATTTTATGGACATGGTTTGATGGGAAAAATAACGGTTAGCAGGAATATAGAAGGGGAAAAAAATGAGGTATGCAGAGACAGGGTTTAACCTGGAAATCGATTTAACCCGGGGAAATATTGAGAAGGTCGCAACGGACCCCAGGGACACCGAGCTTTATCTGGGCGGTTTGGGTACCAGTGCCAAACTATTATGGGACAGGGTTCCTCCCGAGGTGGATGCTTTTTCTCCTGAGAACCTGTTGATTTTTGCAGCCGGTCTTCTGTGCGGAACACCGGCGGTGGGGTGTAACCGTACCATTGTTTCCACCATCTCTCCCCAGACCAATTTGATGGCATTTTCCATGATGGGCGGTTTTTTTGCACCCGAGCTCAAGTATGCAGGGCTTGATAAGGTGGTCTTGAGGGGTAAGTCTGAACGACTGGTTTATCTGTATATTAACAATGACAAGGTGCAATTAATGGATGCGTCCCATTTAAAGGGGAAGGGCTCCATTGAAACCGCTGAACTGATTCGAAAAGAGCTGAACCAGCCCAAAGCCCAGGTGGCTGCCATTGGCAAGGCCGGTGAAAACAAGGTTTTTTATGCCTCCATCGAACAGGGCAGATCCAGTGCCAGTCGGGGCGGCATCGGTGCTGTCATGGGAGACAAAGGGGTGAAGGCCATTGTTGTAAGGGGTACAAAGGATCTTTATATTGCAAAGCCCGAGGAATTCATGGAGCTGACCAACGAGGTCATGGAATATATAAAATTTCGCAACGACAATCCCATACCGGGTGTCATGCCCATATTGGCAGGTTTAGGTTCCCCCCAGGAGATGAAAGTCCATGATGAGAAATGGCACACAGAAAATTTTATGTGGGGCAATTCGAGGACCCGGAGAAAAGGGTTCTGGACCGATGAGGTCGCAAGGGACTGGCTTACAACAATGGAAAAGGCAAGGACCCGGCTGATCTCCTGCTACAATTGTCCCATGACATGCGGGGCAACCATTTCCATGCCGGGCCTGCCCACCTATATGATGAAATGCTTTACAAAACTCACCTATACAATGGGGGCTTTTTCAGACCTTGATTTTGGATTGAGAATCGCCCAGAAGGCTACTGAATACGGGTTGGACGGATTTTCCGCTCCCCAGGTCATGGCCTTTGCCCTTGAACTTCTCGAAGAGGGAATCTTAAGTCCTGCGGATTTTCCGGGGCTTCCCGAAGACAATGAAGGCAAATTTTATTACCTGCTGGATATGATTGTGAACAGAGAAGGCATCGGGGATGTGCTGGCAGAAGGAACATACAGGGCCGCCAAGAAGATCGGCAAGGGCGCTGAGGCCTTTGCCCACAATAATATCAAGAAAATTGAGCAGCTGCCCCTCAAGTTGTCCATGCTGAACCCCATCTATTATCTCATGTATTGTACCGGTGAAAAGATGAACATTACCCAGATTGAAGGGCAGTTCCCACAAGCCCCTTATCCCAAGCTTGCGCACAGGGAAGCATTTGTAAAAGACTGGCACCATGTGCCGGATGAAAAATTCAAACAATATTTTCTGGACTGGGAGCCCCGGGGAGAAAAATCCATGCCCTTTTATCCCACCGTTGATATGTGTTGTGAGATTGTTGACTGGATGGAGCGGATGCACTATATTGATGATGCCCTTGGCCAGTGTGCCGGGCTTTCCTCCTTTCCTTTAAAACCGCCCTATCACATCCACAATTACCCGAAATTTATTTCAGCCGGTGCCGGAATTGAGATGGATGAAGATTCGCTTTCCATGGCTGCCAAGCGTTACAGGACCCTTATTCGCGCCTTCAATACAAGAAGAGGCATGAGACGAAAAGATGAAACACCGCCCGAGGACCATTGGAAAAAGAGGTTCCCTGAACTTGAAAAGGAGCTGCTCGACACCTATTACAAATTCAAGGGATGGAACGACGAGGGCATTCCCACCAAGGAAGCCTTACATGAACTGGGCCTTGGTTACGTGGCGGATGAATTTCTGGAAAGAGGAATTTTGAAGGCAGAGGACAATGTCAAAGAGACGGCAGCAGAATAATAAGACCCATTAGATTAAGACCCATTAGATTAAGACCCATTAGATTAAGACCCATTAGATTAAGACCCATTAGATTAAGACCCATTAGAGTGGAGGGAAAGAGCCTTGACTGGTAATACAAAAGAAAAGCAAAAGAAAATAATCAAAACAATTCGGATCGATGTTGATAAATGCAATGGTTGCCGGGCCTGTGAGATGATCTGCTCTGCCTTTCATGCGGTGCCCAAGTATAGCTCTAATAATCCCGCCCGTTCTCGTATCCGGATCATCCGGGAGCCGTTGAGGGATTTGTATGTGCCTGTTTATGCGGGAGAATATACGGTGGCTGAGTGTGCCGGCAGGGATAAATATACCATTGACGGGAAGGAATACGATGAGTGTGCCTTTTGCCGGGCCTCCTGCCCCTCAAGGGACGAGTTCAAGGAACCCGATTCGGGTTTGCCCCTCAAATGCGACATGTGCGAAGGCGAAGAGGAGCCCTTGTGTGTAAAATGGTGCATGCATGATGCATTGATCCTGGAAGAAAGAGAAGTGGACGTTGAAGACCCGGAGGAATCAATTGAGCAAGAAGACCTTGCCATCGGTTTGGAATCATTGGCAGACAAGTTTGGCATGGACAAGATAATGGATGCCGTTGCCCGGATGAATGATAAAGACTAAAAGGCCAAACCATTAAGGCTAAAAAAGGATAGACAGTGGAAACTATAGCCCCCTTCCTAGAAGTAATAGACGAGATAAATGATGCCGGCGGAGACATCTTTAAGTTATGCTTTCAATGCGGATTGTGTGATACTGTTTGCCCCTGGAATCAGGTTCGAACGTTTAGCATGCGCAAATTAATCCGGGAGGCAGCCTTTGGTTTAAGTGAAGTAGAAGGTGAAGATATCTGGCGCTGCACCACCTGCGGAACCTGTCCGGCTCAATGCCCGCGGGGGGTCAAACAAATTGATATTGTCATGGCCCTAAGGCGGGTTGCAACAGAATATGAACTTTTCCCACCTTCCGTTAAACCGGTCCGGACGGCAAGAGCCAGCCTGATCTCCGAAGGCAATCCCCTGCAGGGAGACCGGGGAAAACGCGCTGACTGGGCAAAGGATCTGGCGATAAAACCCTATGCCGAGGGCATGGACGCCCTGTACTTTGTCGGGTGTTATTTCAGCTATGACCCGAGAATGAAACGAGTGGCCACTGCCACGGCTAACATTCTAAAGAAAGCAGGGGTGAAATTTGGCATCTTGGGGGACAAGGAAAGCTGTTGCGGAGAAAGTATTCGAAAGACGGGCAGCGAGGAAGTTTTTAAAAATCTGGCCAGACAAAATATTAAAACCTTTATCGACAACGGGGTAAAAAAGATCATTGTTTCTTCTCCCCATTGCTATCACACCTTTAAAAATGAATACCCCGAATTCATGGTCTACTTTGAAGTGGTTCATATCAACCAATATTTATTGGAATTGATGGACGCCGGACGGCTGACGCTGAAAGGAGAATATGCAAAGAAGGTCACCTACCATGATCCTTGCTACCTGGGGCGCCACAATGGGATTTATGACGAACCCCGTGAGGTGTTGAAAAAAATTCCCGGATTGGAACTGGTTGAGATGGAGGCCCATGGTAAAAACAGTCTATGCTGCGGCGGCGGCGGCGGCAGAATTTGGATGGATACCCCCCAGGAAGAAAGATTTTCCGATATAAGGCTAAAGCAGGCCAATGAGGTGGGTGCCCAGGTTCTTGCGACATCCTGCCCCTATTGTATCACCAACTTTGAGGAAAGCCGTTTGAATCTTGAGTTTGAAGAGGTCATGGAGGTCAAGGACATCACGGAAATTATCAGTGATATGTTAGAGTGATCTCCCATGGAGATATGTTAGAGTGATATGTTAGAGTGATCTCCCATGGAGATATGTTCTATATGATGGATTTTACGATGGATTTTACGATGGATTTAACGATGGGTTTAAAGTGGTTGAGCGTAAGTGGTTTGTGACAGAACAGACCGTAAATTTATGACGAGGAGAAGAGAAAGTGGGAAATGACGTATTGCCAAAAGAAGTAATTCAAGAGTTTTCTGATAGTCTTATTTCCATGGACATGGACAAGAAAAATTTTGGAGACGTTATGGTGGTTGGCGGAGGGGTCAGTGGTATTCAGGCCTCCCTTGACCTTGCCACGGCAGGCTTCAAAGTGTATATGGTGGAAAAAGGACCGAGTATCGGCGGCCACATGGCCCAGCTGGACAAGACCTTTCCCACCAATGACTGCTCCATGTGAATTCTCTCTCCTAAACTGGTCGAGGTCGGCCGGCATCCGAACATAGAGATTTTGACATTCACTGAAGTAGAAACAGTGGAAGGGGAAAAAGGGGATTTTCAGGTAAGTCTTAAAACCCGTCCCCGATACATCATTGAGGAAAAGTGCACGGGGTGTACCACCTGTATGACCTATTGCCCGGTAACATACCCGGACACATTTAATCAGGGGATATCAGACAATAAGGCCGTTCACGTTTTCTTCTCCCAGGCAATTCCCCTGGTGGCCTATATTGATGACAGCTGTCTTAGGCTTAAAGACGGTAAATGTGATATCTGCAGCAGTGTCTGCCAGACAGGGGCTATCGATTTTCGGCAAACACCCAAGAAAACCCAGATAAATGTCGGTGCCATCATTCTGTCTTCAGGGATCACGCCCTTTGATCCTTCGGTGAAAGATGAGTATGGCTATAAAATCATGGATAATGTTGTCACCAGCATGGACTATGAACGGCTCCTTTCCTCCACAGGTCCCTATGAAGGAGAGGTCTTAAGGGGGTCAGATAAAAAACATCCCAAAAAAATCGCCTGGATTCAATGCGTGGGGTCCAGAAGGGTGACTGAAGGGGATAACAGCTATTGCTCCGGGGTCTGCTGCACCTATACCCAAAAACAGGTGATTTTAACAAAACATCACTACGAAGATGCCGAATGTACCATATTTCACAATGATATCCGATCCTTTGGCAAGGATTTTGAGCGATACTTCCAGAGGGCCGAAAGCTTGCCCGGGGTGGAGTTTATCAGAAGCTATGCCTCCATCGAAAGAGAAATCCCGGACAAAAAAAGCGTGGTTGTCAGATATGCCACTCCCGATGACGGGGTTAAACGCGAAGAATTTGATATGGTCG
>Ga0307987_1000784_pt1 | contig 18560 bp, 23 predicted proteins | sample EllFjometagen181_FD_203157 | JGI IMG/M metagenome (GOLD analysis project Ga0307987, IMG submission 203157) | Marine microbial communities from Ellis Fjord, Antarctic Ocean - #181 | ecosystem: Environmental > Aquatic > Marine > Unclassified | place: Southern Ocean | collected 2014-10-08
ACTGCCATTGTATTTTTTTATTATAATTTAGACCGACCACTAATTGCAGCCGGTCTATATTATTATTACATATTAATTAAACTTCTTCTCTATAGATCTGTATATTTCCATACCTTCATCGGTCTTGAAATACGCGGCCATAGCAGAATAAGGATTTTCATCGAAAGGCACATTCATTAGTTTTCTACCATTAGATGCCCAAGAAAATGTTCTTTGGTCTTGTGATAAACTAAGTATATTAGCTTCCGTAGCTTTTATTGCTACATTTCTTAATCCTACGTTCTCATCTTGTGCTAGTTCCATAAATAATGATGGATTGTTTCTAGCAAATAATCGGATGTCTCTTCTAATCTCTTTTGATTTTAATAGATTAACCGCAGATCCCATTTCAACCCTTAGAATAGCTTCAGCTTCTTCCACATCCATCTCTCTAGCTATTACAGCAGCGTCTGTTTGTAAATCAAGTAATTCTAAATCATCTTCAGCTTCTTCTACCGAGTCGTATTCTGTATATAATCTACCCTTAAGAGGGTGGTATAATGACAATAGTCTTTGCAGGTTTTGTTGTTCCTTTGGAACTCTTAATTCCCCGAGTTGGAATTGTACATGTCCCATAGTAGCTTCACCTTCTTGCTCATCTTTAAATGGTGAGTCGTGGTTAGTAGCGTATCTTAGTTCTCTTGATGCGTTCTTCTCAGGGTCAAAATATAATAAAGAATGCTTTCTTGTGTGCTTACCAGGTATTGTCAATGTTAATGGATTGTATCTTCCTGTAAGGAAATACATTCTGTCTTTAATTTCCCATGTAGGTTTATCGTCTACAGGGATTGTTTCTTTAATGATTTCTTTAACTTGTGTAACCTCTTGAATTGATTCTTCTAGATCCACTTGTTTAATAACCACTTTTTTTGGTTGTACTTTTTTATTTGCCATAATATAATATAATTTGATAGTGCGACATTAGATAGTGATATTATATATTAATAACCTATCGTCGCTGTTTTATTTATTGATTTGTTAAGGGTAGCAATTACCCCTGTTATTATAACAAGGGTAATCAATACTCCTTTGGTATTATATACCTCTGAATAACACGAAGTTATTAGCAGCTTGAGTAACTAAACATCTTTCAGAAAGGAAGTTTACTTCCATTGCATCAAGAGTTGAAGTACTAGCACCACCAACAGATCCTGTTAACCAAGATTTCATTCTACGATCATCAGTTTGAGAAGCTCTGTATCTAACGTGCAAGAATGGACGTCTGATATTAGTTCCTAATATTTGATCATAAACAGTTGAAGTTCCAGCAGGTACTAATACACCTTCAATAGAATTGATACCATTGATAGCCCCACGAGTGGATGCGTCATTTAGGTATTTCCAATCTGTTTTGTAGAAATCATAAGATCCTCTACGGAATCCACTAAATCCTAAGTTCAATGCCATCTCTGAAGAATTTTCAAATAATCCATAAGCAACCCCTCCAGCAGAACCTGCAGAAAGACTAGCTAACATATCATCAAAATCTAAAGAAGTTTGACGTTGTAAAAACAACATGTTTTCTTCAATAGCTCCTTGAGTGTCTAAGTTCTTAAGAATCGCATCAAATTCATCTAGTCCAGCAGCAGCAGTAAATCCTACCTCTACGTTTCCTCTAGCCTGAATAGCAGCGAACATACCTTGAGTTCCTGGTTGAGTTAATGGATTTAATGCAGAAGCATTTAATTCACCCTCTACCATAGCCATTTCTAAGTAATCTTCAAAACGTAAACGAGTTTCAGATTCAGCTTTCAAATACCAAAGGTATCCGTCAGTTCCATCTTCAGTTGCTACGTTAATCCAACCTACTTGCGCAGTATCAGATCCAGAAACAACATACTGATCTCTTATAATTATAGGAGAGTTAGAAAATTGTGTTAATACTGGGTCAATACTTGTCCGAGCCGCTGAATTTCCAGCACCACCAGCAACTAAGCTAGTACCTTTAGAATAATCAGATCCGTAAACGAATACTTTTAATCCAGCTGCTGAGAATCCTTGAGCAGTAAGAGTAGTACCTGCGAAAGGTTGAATAGTAATAGTTCCAGCTGCACCAAGTACAGACGCTGTAACAATACCTTTAGCCTCTAGTCCTGTAGCAGGATCTAATACAACTACTGTATCGTTAACAGATATTACATTATTAACACCTGCAACTGCACCTGGGTTAACAGATATAACGGATAAAGTACCTGCTCCGTTAGCCTGAGAAGCTGCTGCATAAGAAATGTGTAAACGATTTTGTTCAGACCAAATAACTTGATCAGATGTCATAGGCATTTCTGCACCTACCATACGTAAGAATCCGCCGATCGTACGATTACCGTAACGTTCAACTTCAGATTCGTAAATTTCTGGTAAATATTGTTGTGCAAAATCTGCAAAGTTTCCAGGAACAGCACCGCCTCCGCCGTTGTTATTCCATTGTAAATAATTTGTCGCCAACAACTGTTGTGTTTGCGAAGGGATTATTGACCCAAATTGTGGAGCTAAGCTCATAATTTATTGGTTTTTAAATTTTTTAATTTTTAGTTTGGTTGAGTCCGAACCAGATATCGATTTTATTTTATATCCTCCTAGCATTACACCGTCTATAGGAGCAGCTTTACGATTACCGGTAGATGGGTTATTAGAAGCATTTACAATGCCTTTAATTCCGTCAGCTTTACCTTGTTCGTAAAAGTGAGATGCCATTTTATCGGCATTTGTTCCCGCATAGAGAGCTTTGTGATAAGCAGCAGGATCGGTTATCTTTCCATCATCTCCTAAGAAACTTCCTATGAAATTATTGATGTCAGATTGATTGTTAGAAACGCTTTCAGCATTTGAGACTCCATATCTAAACTTCTTTTCGCCTACATTGAAATCAAAACCTTTGAAATCATTAGCAAAATATTTTTTAGTGTCGTCCGTAAAGTTCTTGCGCGATACATCGTGCTTGGTTTGATCCTCGTTGTGTCGGTTAAAAAAGTCAGTAGCTTTTTGCTGATCCGGAGTAACATGAGACTTCAACTTGATGTCATCATAGTATTTACTCTTAGTATCCTCTAAAAACTTTTTGGCTTTTGCAACCTCTTCTTTATATGCGAGTTTTTTTCTTCGGATATCTCGCTCCTCATCTAATTCATCATCAAAACTAAAGTTATCTTCTATTAAATAGTCGATTTCTTCAGGATCTAAATGAGACTTAGTTTTTTTATAATATTCTTTTACTAATGTATCTCTATCGAGATCATCGTAATTTGTGTTTAACTTTGCGTAGTCTTGTATATCCCCACCGGTTTCTTTCATAAAAGCCAATAACTTAGTTACCCCTTCAGGTAACTCCTGAGCAACTTCAGCTGCTTCGACTTCTTTAACTATTTCAAGTGTACTTACTTTTTTCTCTTCTTCTTCTTCTTCCCTGGTAATTTCTTTAAGTCCTGGTTCGGATATTCCTTCGACCACTTCTTGTGTATCTTCGGTTCGTTTATCCTCATCCAAACTTCCTGTGCTTTGCTCTGAAACGGCATCTTCTTTAGGTATTACGATTTTAGTTACATTACTAGGTAAATCAATTAGAGGTTCCTTTAAATTAATGGTAGGTATCTCATTAGATCCTTGTGTAAATTGTTTAGGCTTGTTAGCCTTCATTTTAAATGTACCTTCTTCAGGTACTGGTTTGCTTTCGTTCATGATATGATATTATATAATTGTTTATTAAATATTATGTTGGATCAAAACTAGACAGATCAAAATTACCCATAACGTCATTACCTGCAGATTCGAAGTTCTTTGGTAGACCGTCATTTTGTCTTTGTTCTATTAGCTCGCTTTGTTGTGTTCCTTGCATTTTAACTCGTTTATCTTTGCGATCTTCAATTTCTGTTTCTTTTGCGGATGTTGAAGAGTTTGCTATCTGAGCTAATTGCATACTATATCGGAATTCTTCTGCCATCAATTCCTTTTTAAGCTTTGCTTCCTGCATCATTCTATTCATTTCAAAACTAGATTTAGCTTTCTCTATAGCCACCTTTTCAGCGGTCAAAGCTTGTTGCTTCTCAACTTCTGCTATAGCTACTCTTTCTGCAGTTTCTGCATTCGCTTGAGCTTGGGCTTGTATATTTTGTTGTGCTTGTTCTTGTTCCCTCTCTATCTTTTTCTTACGCTTTAACTTAAGCATTTGAGTAGCTAATTTTAAATTCTTTACTTGTTGTATATCGATAGAGTCTTCTAGATCAATTTCCTTCTGTTGTAAAGCTATTTGTATATCTTGTTTTAATCCAGCTCTTTCTTCATCATCTGGTTCCATCTCTAAAAATATACCAAAATCATGCAAATTTAAGGTTTCTATTTCTTTTAATGTTTCTACATTAAATGTAGATATACTATTCATTAAAGAATTTTTAGTTAAAGGAAAGTTAATTGCGTCCGCTAACCTTAGAGATATGTTTTCGCAAGTTTTAAGAGCTAAGTAAAGACTTGCATCGGTAATATGTTTTGTAGCAGTATTGGATGCGTTAGCGGCCATCTTTTGAAGCCCTACTAGAGCGTTTGCATCAGGCATAGAACCATCTCTGGCTTCATTAAGACCTGTTACATCCCTAATCATTTGAAGATTATAATTGTATGCGGTTATAAGCGCTTGTATTTTACCTTGGCCACTAGAGCTTGATAACTCTTGTACAGGCACTTTACCTCGATTCATTTCGCCCTCTTGAGTTAATGATCTACCTATAACAGAACCAGTTTGGAAATACATATTTAATGCTTCCGCTGGATTATAGTTCGTACCATTCCCTAGATCAACCTCGGCTAATCCATCCATATCTAGGAATATACCATCAGGAACCATTCTAGATAATACTTGCTGTAATTTTAAGTGAGTTAACTGTATAATATCAGCAAAACCAATACACTTACTTATAAGTGATTGAATTTTACCTTTATACATTCTAGGCGCGCATATTGCATAACTCATTTCTACGCGAGTAGTATCGGCATAGGGTCTAGACATGTTTTCCGCTAGCTCCCATTTCAATATTGTATCTGTACCTATTATTTTAGCTCCAGAATATAAAACCTCTATAGATCTTGATACTCTTTCAAAATTATCATTATCTGGTGGATTAAATTCATCAGTTTTTACTATAGCTTTTTCTAATCCAGATTCAGTTTTCTTTATTTTAAATACTTGATTCATATAAGTTTTATACTCAAAGTATAATACTTGAACAGTATTGTAATCATATTGTTCCATTCCCCTAACAAACTGTCGGTTTCCAGGCATTTTTTGGATTCTTTCTAGTTCTTCATCATCTACATCCGGGAATTCCTTTTTAAGCTCTGCTAGGGTTATTGCTTTTACCTCTCCTACATAATATACATCATCGAAGTTTGGATCTTCCGTATATGACCATACCATGTAAGCAGGATCTACATAATTAACCACAATGCCTTCAGCTGTATTAAATGAAGTCTTAGTAGCCCCTATACCTATATTAACAAGATCTTGATCTACTCTAGACTTTATATTTTTATATTCATTAATGGATAATATGGTATTTATGGCTTCCTCTTCGGCCACCTCTATGCTCTGTTTGTAAGACATTTGCATGTGAAGTTCTACCTCATCCATTGTGGTTGGCAACTCTCCTTGAGGTATGTTGGACTTTTTAAATGACACCCCTATTAATCTAGAAGCCTCTGCCTGCTCTGATTGGGTGTTCATGTCAAACATTATATTGTTTGCGTAATCAGTTCTTTTCTTTAATGATTCTGGGTCTTGAGCAAATGCGTTAATATCATATTGCTTTTGTGTAATACCATTAGCAACAATATTAGAAAATTTAGATAATACTGCAACTGGTTTCCAATCTATATTAAGATAAGACAAATCACCGTTAATAGCCATCTCGTCTTTATATTTTTGAACTGACTGCTCTCCTCTAGCATAAAGTCTTAAATTATGAAAAGTATTAAAGTTAGCTGCATATCTATTACTTCCGCCACCACCGCCGTAATTAAACCACTCTTGTTCTATAGCCCTTGAAACTTGTAGACCATATTCCCAAGTAGCTTTCTCCGCATCGCTTACAACCTGATTAGGAAAAGGACTATTAGTATTTGTACTTACGTTCATTTATTGTATTATTTTCGAATTGGTACCCTCGTTATTGTATTTCTTAAATCCCATAGAATAAGTTTTTATTGGCATAGGAGTATTAGGACGATACTTATTTTTATTACAAGCCATTATAGCTAATCCTGAACTTATAGAAGCATCATGAGCTGTCCTGTTATTGATATTAAATCTAGCCCAATCCTCTAATGTCTTTTGCAAATACATATCTCCCCAGCCGTCTCCTGTCTTCCCTACAAAATCTTCAATATATGTTTCTATAGCGGCAGCATGCGCTTGTTTTATATCTTCACTTGAGTTAGGTATTCCGCCTAGTTCTCTCTCTGTTAATGACAATTTATTATAAGTTCTGTCAGGTCTGTTTATACTAAACCCCCTATAGCCCCTTGTTTTAAAATGGTATAATAATCTAGGCTTATTGTTTTCTGCTAATATAGGCATGCCGTAAAACACACAAGCCATTAAAACATCTTCAAAGAAGATTTCAGCCGTAGCTGGCCTAGCTATATATTCCAAAAAGAATTGATTTGGAGGTGCATCTTCCATTGAAAACTTAGTTAGTCCATGAAGAGCTCCGTTAGAACCTCCGCCACCGACAACACCAGATATATCATAACTATCACAACCAAAAGCTCCCATGTGCTCGTTTCCTGGATATTTGACATTACCTTTAGTTATTATATTGTTTTGTATGTTTTGATTAGGTACCCAAGATATTCTAAACCTACCATTTTGATTAGGTGAAAATATAACTTTTGTATCCTTAATACCTTTCTCCCATTGAAAACTACCCTGTGTTACCATGGTATTATTCCTAAGTTCTTCGTTGTAGTCTATCTGTTCGTATATCTTAGTTAAATTGAACAATGATTGTTTTGATTCATCTCTGAAAGCGTGTTGCTCTGATCTCGGGAATTGTCTGTAATATTCGTTTAAAGCATCTGGATCATCTCTTAGTCCTTCGACTTCGTTCTCCCAGTGATCAATAACTCCTTCACATATCTCATCCCCTCGAGGATCCCGTACTGGAGTATCAGGTTTATCAAAAACAGGCATTCCATACATATCGATAAAGCCTTCGTAATTCCATTCCATAGGAATAAACAGCTTGTATAAGCCCGTCCTTGTTTGTCCATTCTTGTTTCGTCGGGTCACATCAGAGCTATCATAAAGTTTTTTAAAGTTTTTACCTCCTTTATCTAAAGCATTTGATGTGGACCCCATCATGCATTTTCCGATGATTCTGCTACCTAGTCTTAAACAAGTCTTTGTAACTCGCCAGTTGTTAAGGATGTTAGTAGGCCTTTCCCACTTACCGCTTTCATCATGCACTAATAATTTTAATTTCTCACCATCATAGGAGTTATCTCCTGTGTTCTTCCAGTCGATAGTAGTGTCTAATCCTGTGAGTTCTTCTACTTGTTCATTTGAATCTAATTTACGTCTTGTAAGTTTAGATGCAGGTATTCTATAAGCTAATTCTGTTTTAGGTCTATCCATACCGTCCTGAATAGGACTAAAGAAGAAAGGATAGTTAATAGATATAGGTACAACCTTATCTGTAAACATTTTTTTAGCATCTGGTCCCGTCTTTGATAATATACCAAATCTTGCATCTGATGATATTGTAGCTAAGTTAACTACTTCCCCTGAAGCCATAAATGAAAAACCAGAACGTCTATTTTTAAGGTAAGACATTCCATAACATCTTTTATCTGCTTTACAGGCTTCCCAAAATATATAGAATAATCTATTAGATTCTCTAAAGTCTGCTTCACCAACATCAATCTTTGACCATTGTAAGTACATGTAGTGTGTACCTGTTATGTATGTGGGTGTTTTATTATTTAAAAACCAAAATCCATTGTCTCTGCGATCAAATTCAGTATCAATATAATCGTGGTGTCTGCGCTTAAATTCCTCTGGATATGCTTCCCAATCTAGAACGCTCTTTATTTTGTTTAATTCTTTTGGATATTCTGCAGCCTTCCAACAGCTATCACCCATATTTACTGCTTTTTCCTCTAAAGGTAAAGCTATTACTAAACCACTTATTTCGTATATCTGACCTATCTTTCCGGTCTTACTAATTATAACTACGTCATATTCAGCATTATAACCGTACACCCATTTGTTGTATCGATTCTTTTTCTTTATAACTGATGGTCTTATATGATCATCTACTATTTTATATAAAAATTGCTTATACATTATTTGGATCTCCCCTCTGCAAAGCCTTTAAATTTCTTTTGTTCTGTCTTGTCTTCAGATTGATTGATAAATTTCTCTTCTTCTTCTATCCTACTTAGTATTTCGAAAGCATCAAATATTGCTAACTTTTTAGTAGCGGCAGCATTTTTAAGTCTGTCAGCAGTGATATCTTCACCTGAGTCTACGATCTTTTCTTTTGCTACCTTTATCAATTCTTCAATAGCTGTCCGACCAGCTTTTATTATATTCTTCTTCGTTTCTATCGAGTCCATACTTTATAACAATATCATTTGATTTCATACAATACATAATCTGGTTATCAACAACAAACTCCCATTCGCTGTTTGGCGTAAACCCAACCAAGTCCCCTACAGCTATATTAAGAGCTTCTAATGAACTATTACCAATTTTTAGTATACCAATAAGACTAGTAAGTTTATCGGAGCTTAAATGATCCTTATTTTTAATAGGTGCTACAAAACATCTTTCACCAAAAGATTTCCATTTAAGGTCATCTCTCTTGTATAAATATATTTGGTCTACACTGCATAAAAAGTTATCGTCTTTTAGAAACGATCTACTATTCTTTTTAATTCCTTTAACGTCATAGAAAACTCGAAACACATTATGATGTACTATTATTATATCCCCTTTTTTTATTGGGGTTGCAAAAGCTGCTGGTGTTTCCACTACAATAGCAATATTGTTAACATGTTTGAAACTTTCTATAGAACTATTTGTAATAAGGGTTTGTTCTCCAACCTTAACTTCATTATCATAACGTTTGCCTAATGGCTTTATGATAAAATCGTATATGCTCCTCATTAATATTCTAAGTCATACTCAACGGATATAGCCATGTTAGAATTGAATTTCTTCCACGGCATAACCTCGTTGTCTTTCTTTATAAATATATTATAAGAATTATCAGACTCTTCAAATAGTATGTGAGATATCTCGTGGCCGCCATATACTGTCTGCTTAATAGCATAGTGCATCGCTTCATTTTTATAGTCGGCTCCGATGCTGATCTTCCTTATAATATTTTTCATATTATTTTACCTCTTCTGTCACAGCTTCTTCTTCTGCCTCTATAACTTCATATTCACCATTAGCAAGGTTCACATTTATAGGTCCGTATTTCTCTTGTAACTTGTTTTTGAATTCAGTCATAGCTTCATCCAATTTGTCTACGTGCTCTAATACTTTACTAGATTGTGCTTGGAACATACCTACTTGAGTCAGTCCGCTTTGAATTTCTTGTTGTAACTTCGTTACTTCTGCCAATTCTTCTTTCGTAATTGACTCTGCTTTTTCATTTTGTACTTTTTCCATTTGATTTAATTTAATTATTAATATTTATTACTGTTTATAATTTTCTACCTGTTTTAGGATTGTTGTTTTGTGCTCCTGGCACATACTTATAAGTTTTATTTTTGGATCTATATGTAAAAGCTTCGTTACCACCTATTGTTCCTTCTGTGGATTTTGTTGCTTTGTTTTCTTTACTATAGGATCTACCAGCACCTTGAGCTCTGTCCCCTGTTTTAATATCAGAGTTAGGTCGCTTTTTAGCTCCTCCAGCCTTAGGATCTTTCTTTTTATCTTTATCCATGTGCATAGGAGATACTAATCCCTTATCTTGAAATGTCTGCCCATGCCCCGTGGAAGCTGTTTTACCGAAGTTTTGTTTGTAAGCCATAATTTTTTATCTTAATCTAGTTAATATGAATTCCCCTTTTGTATCACCACTGTATACGCATAAAATAACGTCTACATCCTGTAATGAATATTGAATTTTTACTGAGTAACCGTTGAGGGTGTTCTCTAATGTTGTTGTGAATTTGTTGTTTTTGTAATTTATTATTTCTTCAGGTATAACTCTATATTCCACAAAGCTGGTGTTAAAGACGTTTAAAATTTTATACTCACTTGCTATTATAGTTGTTATGTAAGAGGAGTCTTCTCCTTCCCACATCCCGTTAAACTCTTCTTGAGCTGTAATAATTGAAAATGAAAATAGAATTGATAATGTAATAAATAATTTTTTCATAAGATTAGATTTGATTGTTATATTGTTTTAGTAGCAAGCGACTATATCAGAAGCTCCCCCAACTGCTGTAACCAATACGTAGTCAACTATAACAGGTAAGTATGTACCGCTGGGTACGTTTTTAAAAACTATTGCTTGGTTAGCTATTGGTAATCCGCTTCCAGCCACTGCAACTGTACCTGCTATTATAGCTGTTATATCTCCTCCGGTACCTACATATAATGCGGCACTCCCAAGATTAGTAGTGTTGTCTATAGTGTTACTAGGTGCAACTACAGCGGCTCTAGTCACAAAATCAGGTTGATTTCCGTATTGTCCCATTTTATTCTTTGTTATTATTAGTACTCATTATTTTTTTACCCTTCTCCCAAGATCTACCTACAAAGTATGCTCCATAAGCAGTTACTAGTAGCGTTTGTATTATTGGTATATATTCTTTTGCAATTTTAAATTCACCAATGTTTCCATCTGTAAAAGCCAATAGACTAAATATAAATGTTAAGTACACGAGTACCATTGGTCGTATATTTTTAGAAAGCCAACTATCTGAATTCATGTCGGACTCCCACCTTGAAGTTACTTCTCTTTGAGCATTGCTCTCCGCTGTCTCAAGGATTACTTGTATCTGTTTCTTGATTTCAAGTTTCTCTTCTTTTGATGTTATTAGATTATCAATAACATTACCTACTTCTTTGATAACACTTCCCGTTAACCACGCAAATAGTTTGTTCATTATTCTCTTCGATTATAGTTACTTATTTTTTTTAGTATCTACCTTATATGCTTCAGCTTCCCATGGAAGATCCTTAGCTCCTTCTTTCATCTTACTTCTCGGGTAAGTTTTACCTTTCCAATAAACATTTTTCTTATCGTATTCCAAATCACCTCTTTTAAATTGGTCCACGTGTATTTTTTCATGCTCTATAACTTTATCTTGTAATTCAGGAGATAAGTTCTTGTTAAGCAATATAGCTCCATTATTAGTAGCCATACCTAATGTATTGTCGTCCATATCTTGATTATAGATTGGAGTATTATCTACTACGTAGGGAGAAGTTATTTTAAATGCCATAATAAAAATCTCACGAAGCGATTAAACTCCGTGAGAATATTTAAGGATTATTAAGCTACTACTATTGCGCTAACTGTAATACCCATTGGTAAAGCTACTTTAGCGTTTACTCCACCTGGATTTGCTGTCAACGCACTGTTGATAGCGTCTCTAACTGAAGGAGTTGTTCCAACAGTAGTATGAGTTACTGTAGTTACTGTAGCTGCTCCAATAATTGTAGTTGTAGTAGCTGTTGCTGCTTTTACTGTTAGAATGTCGTCTACGCTAACTAGTAAGTTTCCCCCCGCAAGTCCTGCTCCAGAAGAAAAAATTGTGATAAATCTTGCCATTTTTTGTTTTTGTTAATGTTAATGTTAATGTTAATGTTATTAGGTTTATACAGTCCTATTCTGTTATTATCTTTTTTTACTCATAAATGATGTATCTCCACCTTTTCCAGCACCCATTTTTAGTGGACTTTTTAGGTTTATCATTTTAGTTGGAGCAGCACCGCTTTTCATACTCGCTTGAGCATTCTCTGCATAATGTTTTCTTGCCGTTGAAGACAAATCTTGATTTGATGCTTCCTTAATGTCGTAAGCAGTCTTTGAGTTTTTTCCCATAATGTTTGTTGTTAATGTTAATGTTAATGTTAATGTTAGTCCTTGCTATTGTCCCACCTAGCTCTAGTCTTCCGAATATCGTAGTGTACAAAAGTATTGTATAATCCCAAACCTCCTTGTAATATATTACCATATTCAGTTAGAATATCAAGTAATGTATATATTTGTTCTGGAGATTTAGTCTTAATTTTTATATCCGCCGCTTTGCCAAGTATATGCTGACTACCAGGTTTACTACCTATTTCGGTATTGTGTTCTAAACACCTGTAAGCATTTGTAAGTACTATAGGTAAATCTATAAAGTTTCTTAATACTTGCAACTGATTAGCTAACTTCTGTATGTTGAGCAAAACGTCTTCAGGCATTTCGCACCCGCATTTACACTCAAATTCTGATTTACTAAAGTTTTCTGTCAGTTTCATTATTACTTACCTTTAGCTACTTGAGTTATAGGTCCGTCTTTATAAGAGCAAGGGTATTTTGAAACTTCCATTCCTTTTGCTCCTGAGCTTGATCCTGGAGATGTAGCTCTACCTTCTGAACTTAATGGGCCATCCCATATTGCTGAACTACCTGTTCCACCTGATTTCTTATCCATATTGTTTTGTATTATTATTGTTATTATTAACTGATGTTGCTCTTTGAGCTTGAGTTCCGTATATATCTGTAGCAGCAATATTTGCCACTTCATTAAATACTGGTCTTGCTCCTCCTTGAGTGTTAGCTAGTTCTGGTGTAGGGTTAGCTGTACCAACCATACTATCTACATTAGCCATAGGATCAACCACATCTAATGCTTCATTTGTTTGTTCTAAATCGTTTGTCATACTCATCGTGTTTTATCTTTATTTACAATATCCATAGCTGTACTCATTACTTTAGCTGTATATGTATCTCTCTTATATAATTTATTCCGCCTTACAGACGTAGGTATATCTTCTTCACCTAACATTATACGATACATCTGTCTTATAAGATGTTTACACTTAAAGCTAAGCTCATATATTGTATATCTCTGATCCTTCCTGCCACCGGTCCTCCATACTACTATCCAACCGTTTTTAAGTAGCTTATTCCATCTCCTATTGTTCCAAGGATATGTTAGTACCCCTATCTCATAATCGCGCTTCCTAAAGGTCTTTAAACAGTCGAAGTAAATAAGTAATTCAATTTCAGCGTCGGATATGTCGTTATTTTGACAAGCCCATTTCCTAACTATACGATAATGCTTAAGTAACCCCATCTCTTGGAAATCTCTACTGCTTAATTGTCTCATAATACAAATACTATATCTTGTATTTTTATAACATGAAAAACATCTCTGTCTATCTCTATTCTGTGACCAGCGTGACGATCATAATAAATCTTATCATCTATATCAATACCGTTACAATCCTCTCCTTTAGAAACGACCGTAGCTTCTATATATCTTATATCTTCTCTTTGGTTCTCAGCAAGTAATAAACCTCCTTTTGTAGAGGTAACTCCTTCTGATGTTTTCTTTATAACTAAGTTTCTACCTATTGCTTTCATATTATTGTCTCATATTACTCATTATACAATTGGTTGATAACATTGTTGATGCAACCGATATTGCGTTCTTTAATGCGCTTTTAGTTACTAATAATGGATCTATGATCCCTGCTTTTAGCATATCCACTTCTTCACTGGTCTTAGCATTTATGCCTTTACCAGTTTTCTTAAAGTATTTTATTTCTATCCCAGCGTTGTTAAGTATTTCCTTATAAGGATACTTTATAGCTTCTTTAAGTATTAATTCCCCTGGTTGTTTACCTGTTATTAATTCAGAAGCATTAACTAATGATACACCACCTCCAGCAACAACGCCTTCTTTAATAGCAGCTTTAGTTGCGCAAATTGCATCCTCAACCCTATCTCTTTTCTCATTTAATTCCATATCGGAATTACCACCAACCTTTACTATTGCTATCTTAGCAGATAACATAGCTAACCTAGTTTCAAGTTTTATTACTTTATTAGGGTTAGTTTCGTTTATGAGTTCTTCCTTTATATGCTCTATAATACTAGTTACTTCAGGTATTAATTCATCTGAGACTTGTATTGTTGTGCTTTGTAATGTCGATGTAGATTTTAAACACTTCCCTAAGTGCCCTACATCTATTAAATCTAAATCATCCCCTAGATTTTCGTTTATAACCGTAGCTCCTGTTAGTAAAGCTAAATCATCAAACATTTCCTTTCGGTTAACTCCATGTGTTGGAGCAGGTATCACACAAGCCTTTAAGTTGTTCTTATTGTTGTTCATAGCTAAAGTTGAAATAACCTTAGGATCTAAATCACCAATAATAAGTAAAGGTAAATTACTCTTTATAACATGTTCTAATATACTTTGTATCTGTCTTATGGTATCTACTTGAGATTCAACTAATAATACAACAGGGTTATCTAACTCTGCTGAGTTGTTTTGAACGTTGTTAACAAAATGGGCATTGGTAAAACCTTTTTCATATTGTACCCCTTCAGATAATTCTATTTCTGTTTCACCAGACTGTGATGTTTCCATCATAACCACCCCGGTTAAATCTACCGACCTAAATGCATCGGCAATTAGCTTACCAAGTTCTGCATCATTATTTGTAGATATTGTAGCAACCTCATCGATCATACTACCCTTAACTGCTTTAGCTGTATCTTCTAGATACTTGAATACTACCGCGGCTGCAGAGTTAATACTTTCTTTTAGTTCCCTAGAACTTACTTTGCTTGTCAACTTATACGCTTCTTTTAGTATTGCGTATGCTAATAACGTAGCAGTCGTGGTTCCATCCCCAGCTTCAGCAACTGTTTTTCTAGCAGCTTCCTTTATCAATGATACACCCATATTTTCTACAGGATCCTCTACTATTGTTATTTCTGCAACGGTAACACCATCTTTGGTTATTACGGGGTGACCACCAGCATTTTCGAATATAACCGATTCTCCACCAGCACCTAATGTTGAGGTAACTGCTTTCGCTAAGGTTTCGACACCTTTAAACATTCGTAGCTTACCTTCGTCTCCAAAGCTAAACTCTTTTACTATTAAGTTTGACATTTATTTAATTTGATTTAATTGATTGCACACTACCTAACATGTATGATTACATAAAAGGTGTGAATCTTACATATTTGTACTACACAGGCTGTCCAACAGTTAATGTTATTGTTGTAGGATTTATTAATGCATCAATATTAGAAGCTATGTTAGCCTCTATAGAAGCAACCTGCTCTTCACCCATTGCTGCTTGTGTCCATATAACAACCTGCTCATTCGTTACCTGATCAAAAGGTATGAAGTCTGTTATGTCATCTGTGTTTAATACTTGTGTACCTATATTCGTTGCTGAATAAGGATTTCCTTCAGGATCTATTTCATCTGAAGTCCCTGTAACTATCCAGTGTACATTATATACAACATCCGCATCACCTGCTTCCTCGATGTAACAATCCACTGTTTTGCAATTCCAATCGTAATTTACCATTTTTATTTATTTATTTATTAATTAATTTATTTTACCAAGTAGAACTTGTATAAAGAGCAGTCCAAACATAAGTACTAGCACCGGTTTGTACACACATTTCAACTGTCGATTGTGTTCTTCCTACTTGAGGAACAAAAGTGCGATATCTTAATGATCCGACAAGAGATCCGCTCGCTGTTGCCGATATATTACCCGTTTGAATAACCGAGTTTTGTAATCTTAAGCGTTTTTCATTCGCAACAGATGTTACAAAAGCAAAATCAGATTGGGATGTTATAGTGTTAGTACCTAATCCGTAAGCAACTCTAGTATCAACGGCAGTACCTCCAATAGTTCCTGTACCTGTTCCATAACCTTGATCCTTCACCCAAGCGGTTGTTGCAACGCTCGTTGAATCATCTCCGACTGCAACTGTTGGCGCAGATAAACTTCCTGCTGTAACATCAACACTTCCTGTTAAATCTAGACCTCCTGCTATAGTGAAATTGCCTGCGGTTCTAACCACTGTAGAATCAACCTGTATATCGTTAGCATTTATTGTGATACCGCCATTTAAAACGGTTGCAACGTCTAATGTAGGATTAATAGTACTTGTTCCTGATTGAGTCATTCCGGCTCCAGCTGTTACTGATGTAACTGTACCTGTCCCTCCACTAGCTGGCGTTATCCAGTCTGTACCTGTTACTGTAGAACTTAATACCTGACCTGATGTACCTGGTGAGCCTGTTGAGCCTGTTGAGTCATAGTACGCACCTGTTACTCTTGCGTTACCTGTTATGTGAAGCTTTTGAGATGGTGCTGTGTTGCCGATGCCTACGTTGCCTGCTGAAGTGATACGCATTCTTTCAGAGCTACCTATTAAAAATTGATGAGTAGCCGCTCTGGTTTGCAGGTTATTATACATACCAGCGGTTCTGTCATAATTTAATATTAAATTTGTATTTGTACTATATGCAGGAAAAAACTCAAACCCTGATTCAGAATTTTTTATATCTAATCTACCATTAGGACTCGTAGTCCCGATGCCTACGTTGCCTGTCCCTAACACTGTGATTCTTTGTACATTGTTTGTTCCTATTGCAAAAGTATGATTAGCATTTGTTGTTAAATAGCCAGCACTATCCAAAACAATACTGTTACCATCAAAATACATACTAGAGGCATTATCCTGTATTCTTAAACCAGCGTTGGCTACATTAGTGGTTGTTAGGGGTCCAATTGTAGCGTTTTTATAAATATGAGTAGTGTTAGTAGGCCCTGTAACTCCAATTCCCAAGTTACCAGTAAAGTAGCTATCACCTGAGCCTGATACGGCTAATGTTCCTCCAAAAATACCATTACCTGAAAAATAAGCATTTCTCCATTCATTTGATGTAGAGCCTATGTCATTAGCTTGATTAGCGTCAGAGCCATCTGAATATGTACTTACAAATGCTACGCCATCTTGTTTAAATCCCCTAGTCCCATCAGAAGTATAAAATGGAGCAAATACACTACCTTCTACTTTTAAATTTCCTGCACCTACATCAGTTATAGATGAACCTAAATATAAACCACCACTTTGCCATAAAGCCATTCTAGTAGTAAATACGTTTTCTGCATCATTTATCGTTCTGAATTGAAGATAAGTGTGTGAAGCAAGTCCCATATTCCTAATCTCATACGTATTTTGGTCTGCAATTGCACTTCCTCCGTTGTATTTAAACCTAAGAGTAGGGTCTGCTGATGTTATTTCAACTGTACCTTTAGCTGCTACTGCATTAGCGGTAAACACTCCATTAGGTCCAGTAAGCGTACCTGTGAAAGTAGGATTTGCAACTGGTAAATAAGGTCCACCTGGCAATATAGTAGAACCAGAGGCTGTAATATTACCACTAGCATCTGTCTGTAAAAAACCTACACCGTAGTTGTTGAATTTAATAGCTCCGGCTGAATTTATGTTAATCCTTGTCGCCCCAGCAGTGTTAATCTCCATATAGTCGCTTCCGTTATAATACCTAACTTGCCCTCTATATCCTGCTGAACTATCCCCATCTCCAAATAGTAAGTAACTCCAGCCTGAAGTGGCTCCTGATATAATACTAATAGCACTACTATAAGCAGCGTTAGTACTATTCCCAACAACTAAATTCTGACCTCCATCACCAACGGCATTACCAACAGGATTAGCATTAGCGATCCCGACGTTGCCTGCTGAATCAATACGCATTCTTTCCCGAACACTATCTCCTTGGTTTGTTCTAATTATCACATCACCTGTTAAGGCTCCACCATTACTAGTAACTATTCCTTGAATATCACCCATTATATCAGTTGAAGCAAGACCATTACCGATAGCAAAAGTCAAACCAGCCAAATTATTAACCGCTTCCGCAACCTTTATTGTAGCAAAACTGTATGCTTGCCCGCTGTTCTCAAATATTGCTGAATATACTGCTCCCGTTTCTACTACGTGTAACTTAGCCTGAGGTCCAGTAACCCCTATTCCTAAATTCCCCGTAAAGTAACTATCACCTGTGCCTGAGACAGCTAGTGTGTCTGAGAAAGTAGCTGCGCCTGTATATGAAAATGATAATGGCACACTGTTAACAACACTACCCGCATCATTTAATTTTTGAAATTGAAAAGAATCATTATCTGCAATTAATCTATATCTACGATGCCCTGAAGTAGAGTTAGAGTCATTAAAATTAAGTGATGGTGCGGTATTTGAAATTGTTAAGTTACCTGAAAGTGTTCCGCCCGTTAAAGGCAAATAAGGCCCACCTGGGAGAGTGTTGGTGTTAGCTTCAAATATTGTTCCAAACGAATTAACCCCTAATAAATAATCTACATCACCAGTTTTATTCCCATCACCATAGTCATTAAATTTAATAGTCCCAAATTGATCAACAAGCAGTCTGTCGGCACTTGCAGTAGCTAGAGCTATTTGACCATTTCCGGATAACGCACTTATTGT
>Ga0307987_1000786_pt1 | contig 18554 bp, 14 predicted proteins | sample EllFjometagen181_FD_203157 | JGI IMG/M metagenome (GOLD analysis project Ga0307987, IMG submission 203157) | Marine microbial communities from Ellis Fjord, Antarctic Ocean - #181 | ecosystem: Environmental > Aquatic > Marine > Unclassified | place: Southern Ocean | collected 2014-10-08
AGTACCCACCGCTGATCGGCGAAGAAGACGCCACCTTCGACCCCAACTTCGTCTTCTACTGCCGCACCTGCCGCGCCTGCATGGAAGTCTGCCCTGCCAAGATCGAGCACGTCCCCAGCTTCATCGAGCAGCGCCGCAACGAAGTCAACATCAACGCCCGCATGCCCGACGAGGCCCAGATCCCGCTCAACCAGCTGCAGTCCACCTTCAACGCCTTGGGCCCCCAGGAAGACCGCACGGACTGGATCGAGAAGACCGGCGTACGCGTAGTCGGCATGGAAGAAGAGTGCGAAGTCCTGTACTTCGTGGGCTGCCTGACCTCGCTGGACGTCACCAAGCAGAAGATCGCCGAAGACGTCTTCGCGATCCTCAACGCTGCCGGCATCGACTTCGGCGTGCTGGGAGAAGAAGAGACCTGCTGCGGTGATCCCGCCCGCGTCATCGGCGACGAGATGACCTATCAGATGGTGGCCAAGGCCCAGGCCGAGGCCATCACCAACCGCAAGTACAAGGTGCTGCTGGTCTCCTGCCCCCACTGCCTCCAGAACCTGGGCAGCGAGTACAAGACCTTGGGCCACGACCTGAAGGTCATGCACCACTCCGAGTACATCCAGCAACTGATCGCATCGGGCAAGGTTGAGTTGGATGGCACCCTCGCCAAGAAGGTCGCCTTCCACGATCCCTGCTACCTGGGCCGCTACCAGCGCATCTTCGACGCGCCGCGCAACGTACTGAACGCCCTGGGCTGCCAGCAGGTCGAGTTCCCCGAAGCCAAGGAAGACAACCTCTGCTGCGGTGCCGGCGGCGGCCACTTCTGGATGGACTTCCACGATGCCCCCAAGCGCATCAACAACATCCGCATGGAGCAGGCCATGGACATCGGCGCCGAAGTAGTGGCCACCGGCTGCCCCTTCTGCGCGCAGATGCTGCAGGACTCGGTGTCGATCCTCGACCTCGGTGAGAAGGTCAAGATCCTCGACATCGCCACCCTTGTGGCCCAGCAGCTGCCCAAGGCCGAGAAAGAGGCCGAGAAAGAGGCCGAGGCATAGTCTCTTCGACATGTCGGGAGCCGTAACGGGTAGGTAATCCCCTCCCCTCCCAAACACGGACGAACGGCCCGGTCAGCTCACGCTGGCCGGGCCGCTGGCGTTGCGGGGAACGAAGCCGTCGTCAGTCCTGCAGCGGCGCCGCCGACGGGTCCATCATCAGGCCCACGAACAGCACGGTGTCGGTCAGGTCGTCCTGGATCATGTAGACGAAGGGACGGTCCACATGAATGGCAGTGAGCTCATCGGGGCCGGCCGCGCCGTCCTCCATGGAGATGCCCGTGGCCGCGGCGGCTTCGGTGCCCTGCTCGTCCACCCGCACGAAGGCCTTGTGGCGAGCAGCACCGATCCAGATCTGGCCGTCGCTGGGGTCCACGATGCCCGAGAAGTCCGCCAGGACGGGGTCGAAGGCATCGGTGATACCCAGGTCCCCCAAGGCATCCTCGAAAGGCAGGTCGTACTCCATCTGGAAGCTGGGCAGCTCCACGGTGAACTCCTCGCGCTCGGAGACGATGGCGAGGTGGTCCGTGACGGTGCCGTCATCCAGTGATGCCACCAGCTCGTCGATGCCATCGGCGGTGGGGGGCAGCAGGATGACCATGGACAGCTCGTCGCCGTCGTAGGGAAGCTGCAGTACCTGCGTACCGTCAGGCTGCTCGCCCGCCATGAACGTGGCCTCTGCGTGCATCATGGGCACGCGCACGACATCGCCGTCGGCCAGCTCGAAGTCGTCGTCCTCGGTGTCGCGCGGGTCGAACTCGGTGGCCCAGTCCGCCATGAAGTAGATGGCGTTGACCAGGGCCAGCACCGTGTCTCCATTGATGTCGCCGGACTCGAACAGCTCGGGGATGCGGTCGCGGGTCGTCTCGGCCACCCAGTCGTTGATCTCAGCGCGAACAGCCTCGGGGTCGGCGGCGAAGTTCGCCTCTTCGAGAGGCGCCAGGTAGCTGCCGTCGAGCATGTCCAGGTAGCCCTGCTCGAAGGGGTAGCCCTGGCGGCCCCATACACGGTTGGCGCTGTACAGGGTGTAGCCGCGGTAGTGCTCGCCGCTGAGGTCGGCCAGCAGGGCGCCGAGATTTTCGTGCCAGCTGGCCTCACCACCTTCGGGCACCGACATGGCCGCGGCCATCTGAGCCTCGGTCTCGCCCTCGGCGCCGCCGTAGACCATGGACAGGCAAGCCACCATGGAGAAAGGCGAGAAGAACAGGTTGCCCCCGTCCATGTCGGCCACGGTCTGGAGCATGTCCCAGGCCAGCTCGTTGTTGCCGGTGGAGACCGGCGCCAGCGCATCGCTGCGGCCGTCCACCAAGCGGGGGTCGGCGGGGTGGCAGGCGATGGCGCCCATGGCGAGGGTGGCGAGGACGAGGTGGGCGGGACGGGTCATGGGGGCTCCGTTGGAGTGGATTGCTGCTCCCGGCCATTGCAAACCCCATGCCAGACGGTCGAACGCCGACTTTCGCGCGGCTGCCACTCAGACCGTGATCCGGGTGCCGCGGTGTGCGTAACCCCTGAAGCAGAGCGGGCGAGCCCAAGGGCCCGCCCGCACGGTGTCTTCGAAACGAACCTAGGGCAGCCTGATGTGCCCGCCAGCCTGCAGGCTATCGATCTGGGCGCGGGCTTCCTTGATCTGCTTCTCGGCCATGTCGTACAAGGTGTCAGCGTCGTACTCGAGCTGGGCCACGCCCTGCTCGATGGCCTTGAGGCCCACAGCCACGGCTTCGCGGGGGAAGACTTCCCACTCGTTCATGTTCGGGATGATGTAGTCGGGGCGCAGGCCCTTGTCTTCGGCGACCTTGGCCAGCTCGCGGGCGGCCGCGATGCACATCTCGTCGGTGATGGTGGTGGCGCGCACATCGAGGGTGCCGCGGAAGATACCGGGGAAGCCCAAGCTGTTGTTGACCTGGTTCTCGAAGTCGGAGCGGCCGGTGGCGAACACGGCGGCGCCGGCGGCCTTGGCTTCCCAGGGCCACATCTCGGGCACGGGGTTGGCGCAGCAGAAGACGATGGGGTCCTTGGCCATGGAGCGGACCCACTCGGGCTTGACGGTGCCTGGCCCTGGCTGGGACAGCGCCACGAGAAGCTCGCTGTTTTCGAACGCCACAGCAGAGGGGCCCTGACGCTGCTCGCCGTTGGTGCGCTGTGCCCAGCCCCACTTCCAGGGGTCATTGCCATCACGAATGTCGGTGCGGCCCTTGTGCAGACAGCCCTTCGAGTCGACCATGACGATCTTCTCGGGGTCGGCACCAGCGGCGATGAGCATACGTACGATGCACTGGTTGGAGGCACCGGCGCCCAGCATGGTCATGCGGGTCTCGCCCATCTCACGACCGGTGAGCTTGAGCGCGTTGATGACACCGGCCACGGTGACGGCCGCGGTGCCCTGCTGGTCGTCGTGCCACACGGGGATGCGGGCGGTCTTGCGCAGGGTGTCGAGCACCTCGAAGCACTGGGGCTTCTGGATGTCCTCGAGGTTGATGCCGCCGTAGCTGGGCTGAATCCACTCGACGAACTGGATGATGTCCTTGGGGTCGTGCGCGTCGATGCACAGGGGCACCGCGTCGACACCGCCGAGGTACTTGAAGAGCAGGGCCTTGCCTTCCATGACGGGCATGCCGGCTTCGGGGCCGATGTTGCCCAGGCCGAGCACGCGGGTGCCGTCGCTCACCACGGCGATGGTATTGGCGCGGTTGGTGTGCTCGTAGGAGGCCATGGGGTTGGCAGCGATGTCACGGCAGGGGGCCGCCACACCGGGGGTGTACCAAATGGCGAAGTCATCGAGGCTGCGGATGCAGCACTTGCTGGTGACCTGGATCTTGCCCTTGTAGAAGGGATGGAGCTCCATGGCATCGATGGCAGGCTGCTTGGCCTTGGCGAGGAGCTCTTCGACGGTGGGCTGGTGTCCGGACATCTATCTGTCTCCACTTGGGGAATTTGTGGGTTCGAAGCGCACTGCTCCACGCACACAGGGCACGGGAGGCCGGCCTTGTATGCGCTCCGTCGAAGACAGAAAAGTGCGCTAGCGCAGGCTCTGTGCTGCTCGTGCCACCCGCTCGTCGGGGTCCTGTGCCAGGTCACTCAGCTCGGGCCTCACGGCCATAGCTTCGCTGTCGATCCGGGTCATGGATCGCAGGGTGCGCAACCGCACGTCGGCGTCGCCGTCACGCAGCAGCGGGGCCAGAGCGTCGAAGGCGACCGCCGCACGCTTGGTGCCCAGGGACCGGGCCGCCATGGCGCGGACGTAGGCGTCGCTGTCGCCCAGAGCCGCCATCAGCTCTGCGATGAGCTGATCGCCGTGGTCGGACCATCCCGCAGCGCGGGCGGCCTCGCCACGCACCTGAGCGCTGGCGTCCTCGAGCCCCAGGCGCATGCCCGCTACGGCCTGCTTCCGAGGGGCATCGCTCATGCTGGCGGCCAGCACAGCGCGCATGCCAACGTCGCTCTCGGTCTGCAGCAAGCCCACGAAGGCGTCGGCCCAGTCGCCACCGGTGCGGGGCAGGACCTCGATCAGAGCTTGCTCGTAGGCCACGCCAGGTTCCTGGAGCAGGCGCTCGAGGAACAGGGGGGCCAGGCGACCGTCGGCGATCTCGGAGCCTCTGAAGCGCAGCATGCCGGTCCGCGTGGGAGCGGCCTGGCGTACCGAGAAGTCGGCGTACAGCTCGGGGTAGCTGCGCCAGCCTTGCACCACAGCGGCCTGTTGACGCACGCGCCAGTCGGCGCTTGTCATGGCCTCGGCCAGGTCGGCGCCGGTGAGGCTGGTGTCGGCCACCAGGCTCTGCACGCGCTCAGCGCGCTGGGGACCGGCCATCCAGGCATCGGCAATGCGGGCATCCGATGCCAGCGCGGGAGCGGCGCCCAAGGCCAGGGCGAAGAGAGAGATCATCAAGGTGCGGGGCATCATCACTCACCTCCCAACAGGTGCGTAGCGTCGGTCCACCAGTCGGCTCCCACCTCGCGATGGATGTTGGTGCCACAGTGCACCTCTCCCCAACCCTCGTGGTACACGTCCCAGTTGTCCAGGTAGAAGCTCTCGGTCCCGGGGGGCATCAGGCTGTCCCACAGGGCGATGTAGGGGTCGGTGCTCTGGTCTTCACCGCTGTCCCGCAGGAAGGGGTCGGCGATGAGCAGCTTGTGGTCGCCGGTGGCCTCGGTGAAGACCGCCAGGTTGACCAATCCGGGGATGAGCGCCAGCGCGTAGTTGCGACACCAGCTGTTCTCTTCCCAGATGCCAGGCACCCGCGTGATGTCGCTGTCATCCAGGCCGAACTCGGCCTTGAGATCCAGGATGACCCGCTCGATCTCGTCCTGCTGGATGTCGTCGTTCAGGTCGCGCAGGGCCTGATCGTCGACCAGATCGCCGATGGTGGAGACGTGATGCGCCGAGGTGTACTTGGGGATCTCCGTGGACGGGTCCATGCTGTCCAGCAGGTCCCAGGCCAGGTCCACGTCGGTGACCAGCAGGGTGAAGCCCTTGGGGGAGCTCGAGTCGGGCACGAAGGTGAAGAACTCATCCACGTGTCCCACGCAGAGCCAGGAAGAGTCGGGGCGCACCGGCGCCTGGACCTGCTGGGACTGCAGGAAGCTGGTCAGCCCCACGGAGGGATGCAGCCCATCGTCGCCACCGTAGTAGATGCGCCCCAGGGGATACTCGACACCGTCCACCGTGACAGGCGGAGAGGTCTCGAGGTTGCCGAAGGAGTCCAGAGAGTTGGGGGTGCTACTGCCCCAGGTGCCCACGGCCACGTCGGGCCGCTGGAGCTGCTCTTCGGGGAAGGGATCCAGGTAGCGGCCCTGCTGGGAGCGGATGGAGTCGACGATGATCTCGCCGTCGTTGTCCGCGATGCGGCGATAGCCAAACTCGAACTCGTCCTGCACCCACACGTCGTTGCCGTAGCCCGTGCCGGCCACCGCGGTGACGCGGTCAGAGCCCAGGATGGTCTCGAGATCCGTGACCATGGAGGCGTTGCTGTAGCCCATGGAGTTCACCGAGAGAATCCACAGGTGCGTGCCCACCTGGAAGTGGTGGTTCAGGGTGAGAGGCGCGGCCATCAGGGCGATGGTGTTGCTGTCGCCGCCGCCGTCGAAGCTGAGCTCGCCCTGGGCGACGGGCTCGCCGAACTCGATGCTCAAGGTCTTGGCGTCGGCGCCGGTGAGGCTGGCGGAGGTGGTGGTGGCATCCAACAGCAAGGCGCCATCGAACCAGACACGGACGCTCTCGCCGGTCAGGCCGAGGTTCAGATCACCCACACCCGCGGGGATCACCAGCTCGGCCCAGTCGTTGTCGACCGTGGCGACCGCGTCGTCCCAGTCCACGGTGCCGTTTTCGTCATCGTCATCGATGTTGGGAGCGCCGTAGAAGGACTCGATCTCCCAGAAGTCGCTCGGGCTGATGCCCGTGTGCCCCGTCTCGCCGGAGGTGTCGTCCTGCTTGCCGCAGTTGGCGGCCATCAGGGGAAGGGCCAAAGCGCAGAGCAGCGCCAGCGACGGCCCGGAGTGTGAGGTTCTTGCCACGTTCGCTCCTGGAGGTTTCGGCGACCCAATGGGGGACCGCTCGACGTCTGGGGGAGCTTGGCACCCTTCCTACCAGCGCGCCACCGAACAAAACCAAAAAAACGTCAGGACTGATCGGACGGTGCGAGCAGTTCGAGGGAGAAGGCGTGCCGCTGGGCCACCAGCGGAACCAGGTGTTCGCGCACGAAGCACGCGTGCACCTCATCGTGGCCGTAGGCATCGAGGGCCGCCGCGTCGACGAAGACCACCGTCACCGCCAGGTCCCAGCCTGGGTCCTCGTCCTGGATCTCGGAGCGCCACACGGCCACATCGGCCTGTGCCACCATGGGCAGAGCACGCAGCAGGCGCAGCATGCGCTGACCCAGTTCGTCCAACCCCGGCCGATGTTCGGGGTGCAGGCGCAGCAGCACGGTGCGCTGGATCACGACGCCTCCGGGGGCCAACCGGGGCCCAGGGCCGCGGCCGCGGCGCCGGCGAGGTTGGCGTCGGGGATGCCCACGATGTGAACGCGGTCGTCACCGCCGAGCAGCTCGGCCAGGGTGGCCTGCACGCGCTGAGCGTAGCCGGGGGCGTTCCAGAACAGCCCCCCCTCGGCCGCCACCTGGCAGCGGCCCGGCGGCAGACAGTCCAGCACGGACGCCAGGCCGCAGGCCACCAGATCCGCCGAGCGGTCCAGCACCCCCGCCGCGAGCTTGGCGGTCTCCGAGGGGCCCTGTTCCCGCAGGCTCACCAGCGCGCCGGCGCCTTGGTCGGGATCGCAGTCCACATCGTCTGGGGCCGCCAGCACGAAGACCCGGGGCAGGTAGCGTCCAGAGACGGCCTTCTCGAAGGCCTGCAGCCCGGGGTTGTCGGAGCTCATGTCGAGCTCGAGATCCCACCCAGTGAGCTCGGCGAGATCCAGGTTGCCCGACTCGAGGTTGACCGCCATGGACGGGCCTGGGCCACCACCACCGAGCTTGCCCAGCCGTTGGCGGGGGAAGAACGCGGCCATGTTGCTGCCGGTGCCCACCACCAGGCCGATGCCGTGCTCGTGGTCGCCCGCGACCATGGCACCCGCCAACAGGGCGGCCACGGTGTCATTGAGCACCCGCACGGAGCCGATGCGCACCCCGGCCCGATCGAGCGCGGCCCGCAGAAGCGCACCCACCTGCTGGCCCTCGACCCCGGCCACCTGGATGTCCTTGGTCCAGCGCACCAGCTCGGCATCGCCGCAGGCCAACACCCGCGCCGGGTAGGAGAAGCAGTAGCCCAGGGGCAGCCCTTGCTCGGGCTCGAGCTGGGCCACCAGGCGTGCCTGAGCGTCGAAGAAGGCTTCGCGTGTGACGCTCGGATCGCCCACGCCGGGGACCGGCGCAGTGATGGGGCCCGCCACGATGGTGAGCTCCCCACCCGCAGCCAGCTCCACCAGGGCCGCACGCACGTTGGTGCCGCCGATGTCCACCACCAGCGCCCGCCCCTGGATGCCGGGCTCAGGCCGTGGCAACCATGCGGGGTGGGCGGCCACGCGGCGGCCCTCGTTGGCCAGGCCTTCGCGGATCTGCAGGGCGAAGCTCTCGCGCTGGCGCTCCAGCGCCCCTGGGGACAGGGAGAACAGCTCGGCGAGGGAGCGCGGATGGTCACAGGTCATGGGGCCTCCGAGCCGTGAATATCCGATGGGAGGGGGGACGGGCACGGCCTGGGGAAATGGACACACGATGGGACGCCGCTGATGTGGACGGGCCGAGCTATACGTCACCACTACTTGGATAGCCGCGAGGAATATGCCCACATTGGCAGCCATGTCTCTCCTGTTGGTGGCCTGCCAGCAGGCAGACCCCACGGATGGTGACGCGAACGTTGCCTCGGAATCGCTGCTCACACACGGACATGAAGCACGCCCGGACATTGTGCTGTTCCTGGTCGACGGGCTGCGCGCCGGGAGCGGGAGACTCGACACGGGACGGCGGGCGTTCATCGAAACACTCGGCCATCCCGTCAATCAGAGTTTCAACGCGGCCTACAGCCCGTCCCCCCGCCCCCAGCTCGCGCTCGCATCCGTGCTCACCGGCCGGTATCCATCTGGGATTCCACTCTGTGGACACCCGCGCTTCCTTGCCGTTCCCGAAGATTCCCTCCTTCCCCCGCTCGAAGACTACAGCACGAGCCAAGCACCGTGGTGTGAGAGCGTTCCAGATGACGTCCCCACGCTTCCCGAAGTGCTGGGGCTCTACGGCTATCGGTCCGCATTCGTTTCCTCGGAGGAACCGCAGCATCCAAGCCTGATACGGGGATTCGACCGAGCGATTCTTCCCCCGGATGGCGACATGAGCGCGCAGTCCTGGTGGGAGACCTCTTCGGAGCAGGCGATGGAGTGGTGGCGTGATGCGGCGGACAAGCCCAGGCTGCTCGTCATGCAGGCTCCTCTCGATCTGGGCAAGACGAGAGCCCTCGCCGCCCAGATCTGCCTGAATGGCGCCACGACAGGCCCCGAATACCAACTGTCGGCCCATGACGCGACACAGGACCTGGGGAAGTTCAAGTCGCCCATCGGGGGAACGCTCGAGGGTGCCGACGCCTGGGAACTGATGGACCCTTCCTACGCGGCGGCTGCCGCCTCGAGTGGCGAACAAATCGGACGCTTTCTGTCGGATCTGGATGAGAACACAGGAGTCGTAGAGACCACCCCACGGGTGCGATGGGCCTTTCTCACGGCCCTTCGAGGAACACATCTGTGCGAGTGGAGCGGCACCGACTGCCCATTCGATCTGGCTTCGGTAGGGGGGGATGACTACCCGTTGGAGCGCATCCTTCATGTACCGCTGGAGATCGTGGCGCCCATCGAGGTCGATGAAGCCATGACGTCCGATCGTCCCACGGAATTGGTGGACCTCCTACCCACGCTGGCGCACATCGCTGGTGCGGAGCCGCCGGCGCGGTGCGCGGGGCGGAACCTATTGCACTCGGCCGATGAGCCCGAGCCTGCGGCCTACGCCGAGTACGGAGACATGCTCGTGCTGCGGAAGGGCTCACACATCATGGTCTTTCGAAAACAGAGCCACGGCATATCGAGCCTACATCCCGCCCTCTCCGAGGCCGTGTCCAGAGATGATCCCATGGATGAGACGATCACTGTTCACCTGTACGACGTGATGAGTGATCCACTCCAGACCAACGACATCTCCCAGGACGAACCCGAGCTGATGCTGAGTCTACACGACACGATGGCACGCATCCGGCTGGGCCCTGGCTCCCCGCCTGTCCCCATTGTAAGCCAGGAACAACTGGATGCGCTCCAGCGTTCGGACACGCTGGGCTATTGGTAGCACCTCTGATGCCTCATCGCCTCAAAGCTCCGCGGGTCGCAGTGCTCACCTTGTCGGTACTGAATCTCGTCAGCCATCAGGCCGTGCTGGGCCAGACGCCGGGACCCATCGCGCAACAGCCCGTCTCCCCAGGTCCTGGTGGAGCGCCCCCCCCGGGCATTCGCTATGAAATGATCACCGTTCCAGCCGGGTCTTTCACCATGGGAAGTCCAGCGGGCGAACCCGGCCGGTTCGATGATGAGGTCGAGCACCTCGTCCGGATCACCGAACCCCTGCTTCTGGGCCGAGCCGAAGTGACCACAGAGCTGTGGACAGCGGTCATGGGACCTCGAGACCACCTCTCGCAGCAACCCGGTGAGCCTGGACTACCCATCGTTGGCATCGACTGGAATCAAGCCATCATCTTCTGCAACCGCTTCTCCATGGCGACGGGGCTCACACCCGCGTACGAGATCGCGAAGCAGGACCCGTACAAGGGTGACCTGGCCATGAAGGTGACCCGAGTGATCGGCGCCGATGGGTATCGCCTCCCCACAGAGGCAGAGTGGGAGTACGCCGCACGAGCCGATGAGAGCAAGACCTACGCAGGCTCCGATCGACCCGACAATGTCGCGTGGTTTGCCGACAACAGCGACATGAAGCTCCATCCCGTCGGAGGCAAGCTCCCCAACTCATGGGGCTTCCACGATATGAGCGGGAACGTCTGGGAGATGGTCTGGGATGTACCCGGGCCATACACCACTTCGGAATCGACAGACCCTTCTGGGCCGGCCAAGGGCGTGGTTCACGTGGTTCGCGGGGGTTCCTATCAGGTCGAACAACGTGGCATCAGGACCGCGATGCGAGGATGGTACTTCTCGATGATAGCGAATCCAACGGTGGGGTTGAGGCTTGCGCGTGGGGCTCCCGCCACGGAATGATCTCGAACACGGGTGGACGCAGGAAGATCGCAGGGGAAGCCACTCGAGCAGATGAACAGCCCATCGCAGGGCGAGAGCGAAAGGGAGTACCCAACACCCGCCGCGGGTTACTCGGCCGCGGACTGGAGGTTCCCCATGCGCTTCCCCCTGATGGCCCTACCCCTCGGGCTCCTGGCCTGTTCCAACTCGATGTCCGGCACCGTCGAGGGTGAACGGGTCGGCCGGGCCAACGAAAGCATCTTCCAGCTCACCTCCTACGAGGTCCCCCTGGTGGGCACCCTGACGGGCGTGGGCGTGGCGGTCACCGGGGCCAGGGACAGCTGTGACGGCCTGGACGAGCTCGACGCGGTCAGCAACGACTGCGTGGACCGCTGCGAAGAGCTCGAAGTCATCGCCTCCGACCACCTACCCAGTGACGAGATCTGGACCCTCTCGATCTGGATGGTCACGGACGACGCGGTCGAAGGTCACTACCTCCACAGCGACGAAAGCGACTTCGACGGCTTCGGCGCCAACATCGAGCGTGCCGACGTCTCCGCCCTGCGGGACTTCGACGAGTGCGTGGCCCTGTGCCAGGACGGCGACCCCATCCCCACGACCGCGGAGAACTCCACCGGCGGCACCATGGAGCTGACCGGCTACGAGTCCCACGAACGCCTCTATGGCGAGTACAGCATCGAGTTCGGCGCCGACGTGGTCACCGGCCATTTCAGCGCCGAGTGGTGCGAGATCTTCGACCTGCTGTAGTCGCCCATGCTCCACCCCTCCCCTTGGCCGACCGCGCTGCTCGTCTCCCTGATGGGCTGCCCTCCCCCCGCAGCGCCCCCCCAGGCGCTGGCGGAGCCCCTGCCTGCGGAAGCACCAGCGGCGCCCTCCGCTCCCCCCGTCGTCCCGGACCCGCCCGTCCTGGCGAGCCCCATGGTGCTCGCGCCCCTGCCAGGCTGCACGGTACCGCCAGGAGTTGTGCTCGAAGAGCCGCGCATCGTGGGATCGCTGGACGACCAGGCTGTCCGCGAAGCCGTCTACCAGCAGCTGGATCGCATCGGGAAGTGTGTGGACTGGGCGGTGGGCCACGACCTCTTCGAGCGCGGACAGCTGGTGGTCCGCATGGCCATCGCGCCCACAGGACGCGTCACCAGCGTCGAGATGGCCGCCGACGCCACCGGGGGTGATCCCGACGTACACGCCTGCCTCGAGGCCGCATTCGCAGACCTGGTGTTTCCCCGCACCAGCACGGTCACCTGGGTGTGCTACCCCATCAACGTGGCGTACTGAGCGCTTGCACGGGCCGCGCCTCGAGATAGGGCCGCCGTTCACCACGCTCCACGCCGACAGAGAGAGAACCCATGTTCCTGCTTCTCCTCCTGGTCGCCTGCACCAACCAGGCCCCCACCGACTGCCCCGAGTGCCCCACCAGCCCCGCGCAGGCTGCCGTCGCCACCGGCGGCTCTACGGCGCTCGCCTCCTGGGAAGCCGATCTGTTGGCCCCCGCCATCGAAGAGCTGCGCCTGGGCCTGCAGACCTGGGGTGACCAGCCCTTCGGCGTCTGCGAAGGCAAGCGCGACTGCGACACCTACCTGGGCGACAAGCCCGGCCTGCTGAAGCCGGGATCGTTCTTTGTGCGTTCAGAGCTCAAGGCCCCGTCGGTGGGCGAAGGCTGGAAGGCCAGCTTCTCGGTCGAGTGTACCTCCACGGATGCTCGCGGCAATACCAGCGAGCAGAACCACGACAAGACCTACGACATCAAGTACACGGGGAAGGAACGCGCCTATCGCCTGCAGCCCCTGTGGAAAATCCAGTCGCCCCACCCCGGTGGCGCCCGCAGCTGCGACTACAGCCTCACGCCCATCCGTCCCGACGGCGAAGCGGGCGAAGCCTGGACGGGACATTACGAGACTCCAGCGCCATAGCGAGGGCCCAGCGTGCCCAAGCTAGCCCGGGGCTGGATCAACCGGGCCCTGCGTGCCGTTCGGGGCCGCGGTCTGGAGATCTGGCACCACCCGGCCTACCGCCTACCCATGACCTCCATCGAGGCCCGGATCGGGATCGATCCCCGCCGGGCCGATCTGGTCGCCTGGTACCTGGTGGAGTGGCAGATCGTCTCCAGCTCCGCCCTGCAGCAGCCCGCCAAGGTCAGCTACGATCAGCTGGCGCTGGTGCATAGCTCCGCGTACCTCGAGTCCCTCGACCGCCCCGAGACCCTCGCACGCATCTTCGGGGTCGACCCCTGGGATGTGCGGGGGGACGAACTGCTGGACTGCATGCGCTGGGCCTGTGGCGGCACCCTCGACGCCGCCCGCTCGGCCCTGACGCGAGGGGGCAACAAGCTCAACCTGCTGGGTGGATTCCACCACGCCTACCCGGACAAAGGCGGCGGTCTATGCGTGTTCAACGACATCGCGGTGGCCATCGCTGTGCTGCGCCGCGAAGGCTTCGAGGGCCGCGTGGCGGTGCTCGATCTGGACGCCCACCCCCCCGATGGCCTGGCCGCGTGCCAGGCGGAGGACCCCTCCTGCTGGATCGGGTCCATCTCGGGCTGCGACTGGGGTCCAATGCACGATGTGGACGAGACGGTCCTGCCCGAAGGCAGCGGGGATGAACCCTATCTGACGGCCCTCGAGGCCCTGCTGAGACGCATGCCGCCCTGCGAGCTGGCTTTCGTCATCGCAGGGGGAGACGTGCTGGCCGGGGACAAGCTGGGCAGCCTGGCCATGACCCTCGCCGGACAGCGCTCCCGGGAGATCGCGGTGCGCGACGCCCTGGGCGACACCCCTGCGGTCTGGGTCCCCGGTGGGGGCTACCAGCGGCGCCACGGCTGGCGGGCCCTGGCCGGCACCGCCATAGCCCTCGAGCTGGGCAGCCGTACAGCCATCTCCGAAGACATCGACCCCATGCGCCATCACTTCGGGCTCATCGCGCGCACCATCGGCAACGAACAGCTCGGTGCGCCCCCCGAGGACGACCTGCTGATCCGCCCCGAAGACATAGAGGAAGCCCTGGGCATGCGCCGGCGCCCCAAGGACAAGCGCCTGCTGGGCTTCTACTCCGAGCAGGGCGTGGAGCACGCGCTGTCCGCCTACGGGCTCCTGCCCCACCTGCGACGCCTGGGCTACGACGACTTCGAGGTCTCCTTCGACCGTGCTTCGGCCGGCGAGCGCATGGCGGTCCACGGAAGCTGCGAGGGGCAGCGCTACCTGCTGCAGGAGGTCGTCCTCGCCCGCCGGACCTTCGAAGACGACCCCATGCTGTTCGTGAACTGGCTGAGCCTGCGCAACCCGCGGGCGGCCTTCACCGAGCAGCGCCCTCAGCTCCCAGGGCAGGAGGTCCCGGGTCTGGGCATGGCCCGGGAAGCCGGCCAGATGCTGGCGCGTATGGCTCGGCGCCTCGACCTGGTGGGGGTCGCCTTCCATCCCGCCTGGTTCCACGTGGCCTACACGGCGCGCTACCACTTCCGCTTCCTGGATCCCGTCATCCAAGGGCAGTTCGAGGCGCTGATGCGGGACCTGGGAACGCTCCCCCTGCTCGAAGCCACCCACGCCATCGCCGATGGTCGGGTGCGCCTGAACGGGCAGCCCCATCGCTGGGAGGCGGGGGTGATGGCCTATCGCTTCCAGCCGCCCACGGACTTCGACCATCGGGTCGCCGATGCGCGGGACAGCGCCCAGTTCACCCTGGCCGATGGGGCTGACGACTAGCTGGCTTTCCAGTGGGCGATGCAGTCGCGGCCCTGTTCCTTGGCCAGCGCGACGGCGGCTTCGGCCCGGCCCATCATGGCTTCGACGTCGAGATCCTTCTCACCCTGGTAGCTGGCCAGGCCGAAGCTGGCGGTGATGGCGATGTCCACACCCCCGACAACCAAGGGTTGCCAGGTCAGCACGGTGCGGAAGCGCCGGGCCGCGGCCTCTGCTTGCTCGGGACCCAGGTGAGACAGCAGCACCGCCAGCTCACCGCCTGCGGTACGCGCCAGCAGATCGCTGTCCCGCAGGTGCTCCGACAAACGCTGGGCAGCCAACGCCACGACCTGATCCCCGACGGCGTAGCTGTGGTTGGTGTTGATCCGACCCAGGTGGTCGAAGTCCAACAGCACGATGCTGCTGGGGAAGCCATGCCGGTGCGCCAGATCCAGCTCACGCTCGAGGCTGCGTATGAAAAAGCGGCGGTTGCCCACCCCGGTGAGGGCATCGGTGACCGCCAAGGCGCGGGAACGGTCGAGCTGTCGGCGCAGCCCCCGAAGCAACCAGGCCACCACCAGCGCCAGGGTCAGGGACGCCGCCAGCAGGCTGGTGCCGACCCCGCGGAGCAAACCTGAATCGGCCTCGAAGGAGCCCGCAGCCAGCCCCAATAGTGCCGTGGCTCCCAGCACAGGCAGCAGCAGCAGCAGCACCAGCATGGACCACACCAGCGGGGACTCTCCCAGCAACAGATCGAGACGGCTCAGGCGGGGGAGAGCGCGGGGAGGGGCCGGGCCCGCTCCAGGCTGCGGTGGGGTGTTCATGGGGTGCTCCTTGGATCAGGGTAGCAGCCCATGCCCCCCGCGTGTCCCGCGTGGGAGATCATCCGTGGACGAGGTTGACAGTACGGGCTCCCGAGGCACCAAAGCCCCGAAGGGGAAGCTCTACGAGATAGGCTCCCCTACCCATCTCGAACCCCAGGAGAGATTCATGCAACTCTCTCACCTCACCGCCCTGCCCCTCCTCGGCGCGCTGGCCCTGCCAGCCCAGGCTGCGGAACGCCCCAAGCTCGAGCTGGCCCTCGACGAGTACGCCCTGCAGACCCGCGACTTCTGCTTCGCATCCGGCCTGCGGGTGAGCTTCCAGGAGGATCACAGCCAGCCCATGGTGAGCGTCACCTCGGTCATCGACCGGGGCGCGGACTCGGATCCGGTGGGCAAGGAAGGCATCGCCCACCTGGTGGAACACCTCTGGTTCCGATCCCAGCGGGGCGAACTCCCCCCCACCTGGGATCTGCTCAAGGAGATGGGCGCCACCATCAACGCCTTCACCGCCCAAGACGTCACCACATACATGACCGTGGCCCCCAAGGCCATGCTCCCCGCGGTGCTCGAGCTCGAGGCTCAGCGCCTGCTGGGCGGGGTCGAGGGCGTCACGGAAGAAACCCTCACCACCGAGCGCGGGGTGGTGCGCAACGAACTGCGCCAGGGAGAAGCCTACGGCATCGGCTCCGACATGCTGTACGGCAAGCTCTACCCCCCCGAGCACCCCTACGGTCGCAGCATCATCGGCACCCGCGAGACCCTCGACAGCATCGGCTTGGCGGACGTGCAGCAGTTCGTGGCCGACAACTACACCGCCGCCAACACCACGGTGATGGTGGTGGGCGACATCTCCCTGGACGACGCTCCGACCCTGCTGGCCGAGGCCTTCCCACCAGCCCTGGTGTTCCACCCCGACCACCCCGAGGGCCCCGCCTCGGCAGAGGCCTGCACCGTGCGTATCGAGGGCCCCAGCGCCGAGCCCCCGCTGCCGGTGGACCGCACGGTCACCACCATCCAGGCTCCGGTGGAGCGCACCACAGTGCTGATGGGCTGGGCCCTGCCCGGCGGCTACCGGCCCGACACGCCCCTGATGGAGATGGTCAGCTACACCCTGAGCTGGGCCATCTCTTCCTACATCAACCCCTACAACACCCCCGACTGGAAAGAGAGCAACGAGGTCTGGTGCTACCTGAACCCCGGTGAGCACGCCAGCACCGCCATGTGCGTCCTCGAGCTCACCCCCGACGCCGACCCCGAGAAGATCGTCAAGAAGGCCGCCGATGGCCTGTACCAGCTCTGGGACCCAGAGATGCGGCGCTTCCAGGAGCAGTTCTACGCCCGCTCCAGCCTGCAGGTCATGGCCAACGTGTTCCGCTCCGCCGACGACGTGGCCACCCTGTTCAGCTCCCGCGGCACCGAGACGGCCCTGTTCACCCACTTCACGGGCTCGTCCACCTACTTCTCAACCAGCTTCGGCTGGCTGGGGGGCATCGACGGCCAGAAGGCCGCCATGCTGGCCAACACCTACCTGACCCGCAACCGCTACGCGGCGGTGATCCTCGAGCCCTACGACGACGACGACGATCCCGGCCTGGCGGACGAGGGCGGCTACACCGGCCATCCCCGAGAGCCCGCGGCCGACACGGTCATCGATCTCGCCGATGTGGACGCATCCGTGATCCAGCAGCTCACCGTCGAGCCGGATCTCGAGGCCCTGGTGGACTTCCGCCTGGACAACGGCCTGCGGGTGGTGCTGTACCCGTATGGCACCGTACCCCTCACCCGCACATCGCTGGTAGTGCGCGGTGGCGACCTGCACGAGCCCATCCCCGGCCTGGACCGCTTCGCCTGGTCCCAGACCCGCTCCGCCCCCCCCGAACTCGAGGTGCCCATCGACGAAGCACCCCTGCGTATCGGTGGTGACTGGGAAGACTGGGACACCGCCGACATGCGCGTGCTCGAGGTCAACGGCTCGTCGGCCAACCTCGACACCCAGCTGTGGCTGATGCTGCGCCGGCTGCAGACCCTCGAGGTCGATGCTGGCAGCACCCGCGCCTACGCCAGGGAGCGCTCGAAAGAGCTTCGCTACGAGCGGGAGTACCCGGAGTACTGGGCCGAGCGGCTCATGCACCAGCGCCTCCTGGGCGGTCACGCCCTGGGCTCGAGCCTGGGAGACGAAGACATCGCCGCCCTCGACGAGCTCTCCACCGAGCAGCCAGGTCGCTGGATCGACCAACAGTTCCAGCCCGCCAACGCCACCCTGGTGGTGGTGGGGCGCTTCGACCCCGACCTGGCAGAGCAGTCCGTGCGCACCTGGTTCTCCGGGTGGAAGGCCGAGCCGGGCGTCGACAAGCCCATCGCCCTCATGAAGCCCCTGCCAGCGCCTCCCGCCCGCAGCATCATCGTGCTGGACAAGCCCCACGTCTCCCAGACCGACATCACGGTCCAGTGCCAGATCACCCCCGCCAAGGACGGCGACTACGAAGCCCGCCAGCTTCTCAGCGACGTACTGGACGAGATGGCATGGACCACCCTGCGCGAGAACGCCGGGGTCACCTACGGCGCCGGGGTCGGAACCTGGGAGTACGCCGGTGGCGCCGCCCAGCTGGGCATGGGCACCACCGCCCAGACCGACGCGTCGGGCTTCGCCGTCGAGACTTTCCTGGACCTCATCCGTCGCGCCGACGCTGGCGAACTGGACCCCGAGCTGCTGAAGCTGTTCGCCCTGCGCGAGGCCCGCGGCTTCGTGCTGGCGCAGCAGAGCACCGACCAGATGATGAGCCGCCTGATCCAGCCCCTGATCCTGGACCGCGACTGGACCCACCTCACCGAGCACGGTGCCCGCCTGGGCGCGGTGGCTGTGTCCGACCTGCCCCCGCTGATGCAGGGCTGCGTCGATCATGAGGTCATCACTCTGGTGGGCCCCGTCGACGCCGTGAGCGCCTCACTGGACGCAGCCGGCCTGGCCTACGAGGTCTTCGACTGGGAAACCCGCCGGGACGAGCTGTGGGAGCAGTACGATCCCAAGGGCTGGAAGGGTGAGTTGAAGCGGCGTGCGAAGGCGGAGTGAGGGGGGGGGGGTATTGCTGTTGCCTGATGGACTGTAGGCAGGTTGGGGCTGACCACGCGCCAAGTACGTTGGCGGCTGTCGAGGCACCCACGGGATGCGCATCCACGAGGATCCACTTCGTCCGCGTCACCTCAGCCGTTCGCGGCGTTGGCGGCGCGCGCCGCGGCGCCTCGTAGCAGCGCCACAAGGCGACCTCCTCCGGCGAGCGTGATG
>Ga0307987_1000788_pt1 | contig 18546 bp, 12 predicted proteins | sample EllFjometagen181_FD_203157 | JGI IMG/M metagenome (GOLD analysis project Ga0307987, IMG submission 203157) | Marine microbial communities from Ellis Fjord, Antarctic Ocean - #181 | ecosystem: Environmental > Aquatic > Marine > Unclassified | place: Southern Ocean | collected 2014-10-08
AAGGCAACTGGTCGCCTGAAATCAGGTAACAGGTAAAACTTTTATTATAAAAATAACTTTGAACCTGCAACTCTGAACCTAAAACCACGGTTCGAAAGGCTTTTCAGATTGGGTCTAGTTAGGAAGTTATTAAATTATATTTCTCAAATAATATCAAAAAAAATATCATACGGCAATGAAAGTTTTCATTTTAGAGTGTTTTTTTTTAATATCACTGATATTACTTATCTTATAAGGAACGTAACCATCTGATATGGATACATTGTTAACGAAACAGTTCTGTTGTTTATTATAAGTTTTTGACCAGTTGCAGCATTGTAATACTCTTTTCCAGCTGGTAATTTAACCTTTACATCAGTTTTGTTTTGATAGCTTGTGTTCACAGCATAAACATATGTACCGTTGTTTTCTGTTTGGATTTGACGTGCTGGAATATTTTTATCTGCACATGCACCTGTTAATGGCTCAGATGGCAATGCTGGTAATGATAGATATGCAGCGTTGAAGTTACGAACATATTCAGGGAAACCACGGTGGTAGTCTGTTCCAGATAGATACCCGATAAGAGTAGGGTTCCCTGTTATCATTGCTATTGCTTCAGCCATCATACAATATGAACCAGCCCTTTCAATATCAGCACAGAAGTAACCAATATTACTTTTGTCATCTTCATTGAACATCATGTTTTCATTCAATGAAAAATGTCTAACCATTGCTAGTCCGGATTTTGTTCTATAAGCATTAAAAGTCTTTGGGGATAATACAGTGTATCTTCTGTTAAATCCATGTGTCATCATTACGTTGTCTGTGTTCTTGTAATTATCTGGATCGTCTGCAGGTCTAGCATGGTTTACTTCATATGAACCCCAGTTGCTACCAGCTGATAAAAGGGCATTCAAATACAAATCTTTGTCCACTATGTCTTTTTCTGATAATACGGTAATCTTCTCATCTTTTTTAAAGTGCTCTGGAGCTTCAAGTATCTTTTCCCAGACTTCAGGAGAGTCAGATACCATTGATGGAAAACCAGCTCGCAAACTCTTGCCTGGTTCACTTGGGTCACCCGTAAATAGTACTATAGGATCTGCTAGCCCTTTTTCAACTAAATATAGCCTCATGGCAACAAGAAATTCCTGTCGTTTTAATTGCCACCATGCAATGTATCTATTATATAAATCTTTATCTGATTGTAAATCTTTTTTAGTAATAGTTTTTCCATCATTTGCTTCTTCAACAAAACGCTGTATGGTCGCTGGTGCAAAACTGATTGGTATTTGTCCTCTTGGACGTAACCATATACCAGCAAATGTAACTTTGTCCTTTTCATTTATAACTGTCAAATCAAGCATCTTTTTGAAATCAGTATACGTGTCTGGATCAGTAATATCAGCAGTTGCTTGTTCTACCCATTTAATATGAGTATAATAACCATCTGTTCGGTTTAGGGGTTCACAACGTCTTTGATTACCTAAACCTTTGTAACCCCGACTGCCTGCATATTCATAATATGGAAGAACTTCAAATCCATATTCGCCCATCATTTTGGCAATGCTAGGCCAGTAATAATTCATTTCGCTTTGGAAAACCCAGTTGTTCCCGCCATATGGAGTAGAATTCCATCCTTGATTATGTCCAAATTCAAGAAGATCCTTTGTATATGTGTTCATACCTAAGAATTTCATTCGTTCAGCTTTGAACTTATACCAATCAAGAAAATTACTAATACCCCAACCAATATTGTCAGGACTGTCTTTGTCTTTCAATCTTTCTTTTCCACCAAGTACACCATCTGCCATCTCTTCGCGCCAAAGCAATCTACGTCTTGGTAGGGGAGCTGGTGGATAGTTAATCTTTAAAGTCAAATTTTCTGGTTCAGGAATGGAGTATAAACTAATTTTTGATACTGCAACTCCAGCAGAAAGAGGAAGGTTTTCTTTTGAGAATTGTGCAATAGTTACATTGAACCCATCTTCAGGAAGCAAATTTCTTGGCTTTCTACCTCTTGGTAGTTTACTGTATTCTGTAAATCTATCATGAAGTTGGAAAAGTTGTGTCCATTTTTCCCATTTGCCTGATAGGGGCATTTTAAGAGATTCATTATGGTTATTTACATACTTTGGATGAAATGAATCACCTACAGATAGTCCGGTTCTGAATCCTCTGCTTGCTTCGTTTCCGTTATTCACAACAATAATTGTTCTTGATTTATCTTCAGGGTATTCAACAACCAATAAATAGCGTGCACCAGGCTCAAGTAATTTCATCTTACCAATTCTATAAGTAAAGTATGAACTCGCTTTATCAATTGGTACTATTGTTCTACACTCTTTACCTAGAATTGTAGAGACTTTACTAATACCTGCAGGTTCATCTGCAAACATATGATTTGCTGCAGTTTTAGCACAATCAACTTGATCAACAAGATATGCTTTGCCATATGGAGCACCGAGATCTATTAAAGGGCGATTCTTTGCCTCTTCCTGTGCTCTTGCAAGGGCAATCTGTCGTGCAGCCTCTTTCTCTGCAGCTTCTTTCTTGCTTTTTTCTGCCGCGGCATATGCCTTTGGGGTATACTCGTAAATTGCTATTTCTGATATATTTGCAGATGCGCTAATTTTTGAAATCCTCAAATATCTTGTTGAAACATCAAGAGGAACCTCTGCCCATTGCAGATATTTCTTACAGTCATATGTTGTGATCTTTTTCCAGTTATCAGGTTCTCCTGCATATATTTCAAGTTTTCCGCTACCGTTTGTATCAAATATCCATATATGCGACAGGTTTTTCTTCTCTTTTAGGTCAAAATCAACATTTAATGGTAATTTTTTGCGGGCAATATGATCCACTTCCCATCCCTTGGTAGGCTTTCCTGTTGGCTTCCCTATAATGTCTGCTTGTTCATCTATCAGCTTTTTAACGTTGCCCTGAGGGGCAATAATAGTGTCTCTTAAATCCAGTCTACTCTCTGACTGTGCAAATAGCATTTGTGTCATTACAAGCGCCAATAGTATTAATTTTGATTTCGTTTTCATTTGTGTTCCTTATTTATAGTTTGATAGACAATTGTTTCAAAAAAAATTCCACAAGTCAATGAAAGATTTCATACGGATGCGACTAAAGAAACAATATAGTGCAAGAAGAAGATATTATAAAGATAAAGTCAAATTAAAAACTTATTAGGTATTGCAACATAATGGTTGCTTAATAATTATGGGTCTGTCACGGTTCGTGTGGGTGAACCTAAAAAAATTAGATTCGACTGCGTTGCAGTCGTTCATTAATAATGATTAAGTAACCATGCATTTTATACATGGCTATTAATATTGAACAGCTTTGCTGTTCTAAGACTACGACTCGAGCTTGCGAGAGAGGCTTTAGCCCCTAATAATAAACTTAATAGGCTGAAGCAATGAGCAAAGCGAATGGCCTACTAGTCAAGCTTTAGTAGCCCCGTATGCAATGCGGGGGTGATTATAACAAAACAATATGACCCTGAAGGGGGCGAACAAAAAGGCATGACCCACACAAACCGTGACAGAGCCATATTTGTGTAAAGACTGCAACGCAGTCGAATTTACAGGGATGCCAGTTGGAACGCTGTTGCTCCCTGATGGCAATTAATCATTATTTGCATGATGGAAGCGATAATGTCCTAATTATCATAAGATAATTAGATACTTAATCTTAACGCGTTATCACGTACTACTAGTTTTCGTGTTTTATTCGTTACTTTTTGGTTTTGAATATGCACACACCATTTCCTTCGAGAGTCCACTCACCAGATTTAGTTTGTTCGCTGAGAATATCAAATCCACCAACCTTATCATTTAGTTTAACGCTATTAGAGCTGCTGTTTAGGACAAATCTATATTTTGTATTCTCATCTGCTCTAGTAACCTGACTAATACTTATTGGCAAATCTTTTTCTTTTGTTAAGCCTGATAATTCCTGAATATTAGGAAGAATAGCATTGATAATAGGTTGTGTGAGATATGTACCTATATACATAAATCCGCCTTTGCCGGATTCAGACTTTCTAAATGTAATTGCAGGTTTATCTTTCAAATGTCTATTTTGCCATTCTGCAATAACAGTAGTTTTGTCGTCTTTGCATACAAGCTCTTCGTACCAGAATTCTGATTTCACATTTGCATGATTTATTTTTATACAATGAGGTCTGCTTCCTGTATCATTTTGTCTGCCATATTCATTGATGGTTATTCCGCATGGCTTACTCAAAATCCCTGGTAGTGTTTCGGCAACAATATTATTATCTATGTTGCGTGTGGCTGTTCTTGCACCAATAACAACAATACCCCCGTTGTCAGCAAACTTCTTTAAGTTTTTAATCCACTTCTCCTGGAATATTGTCCAGTGAGTAATGAATATTACTTTTAGTTCAGACAGATCATCGCTTGGATGAATGCAGCCAACTTGGAATTTTTTATCGAAGAGGTTATTATGGATTTCTTCAGCGATAGTATTGGGAGAAGGTAGTCCTAGAGAATAGATGTTATGACTGGATGTTGCATCACAATCAGCATACGATACTGCAACATCAAACTTGACTGATGTATCAAGTATGTCTTTACTGATGCGATTTAGTTCGCCACCGATTTGTTTGATTTCTTCATATCGTCTTCTCGGTACGTTATCATGGTCAATAATCCCCGTCCAATACTGTTCTGCTCCAACTCTAGCCGTTCTCCATCTAAAATATAAAATAGAATCAGCTCCTCTTGCAACAGCATTATAACTATATAGTCTTACTTCGCCAGGCTCTGGGTGATCTTGGAAGTATGGTGGTTGTCCTCCAGGACCGGACTGATGTTCAGGTATCATGAAATTACCTGTCCATGTTCTTGTTCTATCAAGATTGAATGAATTTGTTTGCATTCTGTCTTTTGTTTTAGCAAAAAATGGATACACATCATAGCTAATAAAATCAAGCTTCTCACATAAATTCCTGTAATCAATTGCACCAAAGAGACCATTGTGTGTGATAAACCATGAACCGTTGGCTTCGCGTAGAATCTCTACCTGTTCATCCTGAAATGCAACCACTTCGTGAGATAAGAATCTTTGATAGTCAAGCATAGCTGCAGGATTCGGATATGTTGGCTTGAACTCTTTTGGTGTTTCAATTTCATCAAAGTTTGAATATGTGATAGCCCAAAATTCTGTTCCCCAACGTTTGTTCAGTTCGTCAATTGTTATATATTTGTTTTTTAGAAAATCTCTAAATGCAATCTGGCAATTTGGACAATGACATTCTGAGAAATGACAAAAAAATTCATTATCTGTCTGCCATCCGATAACGTTGTCATTAGTAGCAAAAAACTCAGCCATAGCTTTTGTGACTTTTCTGCTGTATTCTCTAAAGATTGGCGAGCTGTGGCATGCGTGCTGACGGGACCCATGTTGTTGTGTAACACCATCGGAATCTACACGAAGCATCTCAGAATGTTTTAATGTTAGCCATCTTGGAGGTGTTGCAGTGGGGGTGCACAACATTGATTGAACACCTTCTTTACCTAGTATGTCTATGGCATCAGCAAATAGTGAAAAATCAAAGTTACCTTCAGATGGTTCCATTTTATCCCATGCAAATTCAGCAAGTCTAACAAGGTTAAAAGACGCCTCTTGCATTCGTTTTGCATCGTCAGCTACAAAGCTCTTGTCCCAATGTTCAGGGTAGTAGGGAGCTCCAAAATAGAATTTTTTTAGACCGGTTGGTCGTTTGTGTGATGGGTTATTCATTTGTTCTTGTTCCTTTTTTTTATAATAAATCGTTTATTAGTGTATATATACCGTTTTTTTAGATATCCAGTATACGTAAAGAACGTCCAACATTCAACATCGAACATCCAATAATGAATGTAAGACACTGCCGTGGGCAGGTAAAACCTTTTTTTTCATGTTGCCTAGGCGTTGTGCTATAGGCTATGTCATTTAGCCCTTTTAGGGCTTTTTAATTGCTTTGCAATTTTATTGAGCCAATAGGCTCGCATTCAAAATTGGATGTTGAAAGTTCGATGTTGGACGTTCTTAATCCTTACAAATGTTGTTTTTATATTTTTTCTTTGCGAGCTTTGCGGTCTTTGCGAGAAATGTTTTTAATTGATTTACAGTATGTTTCTTCTTTTTAATTCCCAGAAGCAGTCAGCAGTTGCTCTGATGTCAGCTAAGGCATTATGTGCTTCTTCAAAGTCTTTTCCAAATAGTTTTATATGCAGGTCAGAAAGACTTGGCCATTTAAAACCGTAGTTTCCTGGAATTCTACAAAAATTAGTGCTTGATTTCATTGTACATATTTTTCTTTTATGTGAAATAGGATTATCAAATTTATTTCTTAGAAATTCGCACCCCATAATAGCTTCATCAAAGCTGATATTATGTGCCACTAATATATCTGTGTCTTTGATGTCCTGTTCAAGTTCATTTAACACAATTTTCAGCTCAATACCTTCTGAAATTGCACGTTCTGTGCTGATTCCATGTACATTTGAGGCTTCTCGAGGAATGATAAAGCCATCAGGTCTAATTATTACATTTTTTGCTTTTAGTTCATTACCTTGGTCGTCATAAATCAGATAGGCAAGTTGTATGACTCTCGGCCAGTTGTTGAAGTCAGTTATTGGTGCTTTGTAGTTTCTGGGTAGTCCAGTTGTTTCCGTGTCAAAAAATAGGTATTTCATTTGTCTCCAATCTTATTTTGCCATTGAGTTAGTCTTTCTTGAAGTTGAGCTACTACAGCAGAATCTTCTGATGCAATATTATTGAGTTGATATTTATCCGTTATGTTATTAAATAAAGTCACTTTTCTTTACCTAAAAACCCCATTGCCTGACCACGCATCTGATCGAAAAAAATAAAAACTAAATTTGGCTTATTCATGATGTTCCTTATAAAAATTAACTGAATTATATATTTAAAAAAATATCATGACAATAACAAAAACTATTTTTTATAATGTCATGAGTTTAGGAAGAAGTTAATATTAGTAATGGGTAATGGTGACTTTTTCAAAAAAAAAGATATATTTATAAAAAACTTGAAAATTAGCACTAAAATGATTACAATTAAAATAATTGACGTTTATATGACGTTGTAATTTTAAAATTAGAAAATAGGTGAAAAACATGAGTGTTAAAGGTAGAAAAAGAGTTAATTTCTCTGTAAAGGCTCAGCCAAAGGTAAAAGTTAGTGTAGCAGGTAGTTTTAATAATTGGCAACCCAGTGAAAAAATGATGACTGATAAGACTGGTAAGGGTGATTACTCTGTGACAATGCTGTTAAATAAAGGCAAGTATGAATATAAGTTTTTAATTGGTGATAAGTGGACTATTGACCCAGAGTGTGAAGAGTGGGTTACAAATGATTTAGGCAGCATGAATAGTGTGGTTATTGTTAAATAGATAATATTAATTGTGTGGCAAAGTAGATAGAAGATATAGGAAGGATATAGTATAGATGAATAATCGTATTCAAGAGTTTGATGTTTTGCCTCAGATACCAGAGGATTTAGTGTTTTTATGTGAGCTCTCTGAGAATTTGTGGTGGTCTTGGAATAGTTGTGCTTATGAGTTTTTTGAGAGGTTGAATCCTCGTTTATGGAAAAAATTGGGATATAATCCAATTTTATTAAGATCTTCTGTTTCGCAGAATGATATAAACAATTTATCTAATGATCCAAGTTTTGTTTCATCGCTTTGTATTATTAAAAAAGAATATGATGCATATGTTTACGAAAATGCTGTGGATGATAAGACATGTATAGGCTATTTTTCATTGGAATATGGTATACATGAAACATTGCGTCTATATTCTGGAGGTTTAGGAGTTTTGGCTGGAGACCATTTGAAGTCAGCTTCAGACCTTGGTGTACCTCTTGTTGCTGTAGGTCTTTTGTATAGAAAGGGGTATTTCAGTCAGAAGTTGGATAACAACGGTTGGCAACAGGAAGAGTATCCGGTAAATGATTTTGCGGCACTGCCTTTGAAAAAAGTATTTGGTTCAAATGGTAAGCAGGTTAGAGTCTCTGTTCCAATTCCTGGTAATGTAATACATGCAGATTTGTGGCGCTTTGATATTGGTCGTATAAAGTTATATCTATTAGACACTAATATTGCAGACAATACACCTGATATGAAAGAAATTACAGGTGCTCTTTATGCTGGCGACAAGATGATGCGTCTTCGTCAAGAGCTTCTTCTAGGTATTGGTGGGTATCATGCATTGATTGCTGCTGGACACAATCCGGTTGTGTGCCATATGAATGAAGGGCATGCAGCATTTTTGAGTATTGCAAGATATATTCATTTCACCAAAGATATGGGATTATCAAAAGACAAGGCAATTGCTTTGATTCGTCGAACAAATGTTTTTACAACTCATACACCTGTTCCAGCTGGTAATGAAACTTTTAGAGTTGATTTATTACGTCCTTATTTGGAAGTTTTCCAAAAAGATATGGATATGAATATAGATAGATTTCTGAGTTTCGGTCAGATTGGTGATAAGCCTTCGGATGAAGTTTCAATGACGGTTTTGGGGTTGAAGTCTTCCATATATTCTAATGGAGTAAGTGCACTGCATGGGAAAATTGCTAGAGAGATGTGGACAGATGTATGGCCTAACTATAATTCTGATGAAGTGCCTTTGGATTCTATAACAAATGGTGTGCATCCTTCAACATGGGTTGGTGGCAGAATGAAAAGCATTTACGAGCGTTATCTTGGACCTCTTTGGGAAAAAGATTTTGATGATAAAGCAATGCTTAATCGTATATATCAAATTCCTGATGATGAATTATGGCAGGCAAAAGAGCGTGCAAGGACAAAACTTGTCAGGTTTGTTAGAGAGCGTGTGGGTTCGCAATATATGAATCGTAATGCGGAGAGAAGTCAGATTAAAAAGGTTGAGTCAATTCTCGACCATGATATATTGACAATTGGTTTCGCTCGTCGTTTTGCAACTTATAAGCGGGCGACTTTGCTGTTAAGAGACAAAAATCGTTTGAAAGCTCTTTTGTTGAGTGATAAATATCCAATTCAGTTTGTTTTTGCAGGCAAAGCCCATCCGGCAGACAATGAAGGAAAGATGTATATTCAGGAAATATTTAAGTTTGCCGCAGAAGAAGAAGTTAGAAACAGAATCGTTTTTGTTGAAGATTATGACATCTCTATTGCAAGAAAACTTGTTCAAGGTGTTGATGTTTGGTTAAATGTTCCAAGATATCCACAGGAAGCTAGTGGCACATCGGGTATGAAAGCCGCTATGAATGGTGCATTGAACTTAAGTGTTCCCGATGGCTGGTGGGCTGAAGGTTATTCTCCAACCACAGGCTGGTCTATTGGTAATGGGGAAGTCTATGATGACACAAATTATCAGGATTCCTTAGAGTCATTGGCTCTGTTTAATATTCTGGAGAATAAAGTTATTCCTATGTTCTATGATAGGCATATAAATGATCTTCCGATTGCATGGATAAAGATGATGAAGGCAAGTATGGAAATGTCACTTGGAATGTTTTCAAGTCATAGAATGGTTAATGATTATTATCAGAAGTTTTATATACCAGCAATGGAGAATTATAAGAATCTTACAGAACATCCGGAAACGCTGGATGCTGTCGTGGATCTTAACCAAAAAATCAGATCTCATTGGGATAAACTGTGGCTAGGTTTTCCGACTATTAATCATGATATGGATAGGATTGCAATAGGAACTAAATTTGTTGTAACTTGTGATGTATTCTTAGATGGTTTGGAATGTGAACATGTTGATGTTGAGTTTTGCTGTGGAAAGACTTCAGCACTTAAAAGTATTGATGAATATTCTGTTGTTATAATGGAAATGATTGAAGATAAAGGTAACGGTAGTTACAAGTATGAGGCAGAATTTTCATGTGATGAAACTGGTCATTTTGGATTGGCAGCAAGGCTAACACCGGCCAACAAAGAGCTTAAAGCTCTTACTCCAGGTTTTGTTAAGTGGGCAGAGTAGAAAGATAAGGAACAAGTGATGGCAAAGAAAAGTAATCCAAGAATTTTGGTGGTAACACCTGAAATCACATATCTCCCTAATGGTATGGGAAATATGGCTAATAATCTGAATGCAAAAGCTGGTGGTTTGGCTGATGTTTCTGCTTCTCTTGTTTCCTCATTGTTTGAACTCGGTGCGGACGTGCATGTTGCTCTACCTCATTACAGGCGTATGTTTCATGTTGAAGTTGCAAACTTAATTAGTACCGAACTGCGCAAATATCAAAGCAAACTACCCGATGCAAGAATACATTTGGCGGAAGATAGAATATTTTACTATCGAGAGAATGTTTATAGTTCATATCATCATGTTAATCCAAGGCTAGCTCTGGCATTCCAGAGAGAGGTTATGAATAACATTATTCAGATAGTTCAGCCAGATTTGATTCACTGTAATGACTGGATGACTGGACTTGTCCCTGCTCTTGCACGACGTTTGAATATTCCATGTCTGTTTACTGTTCATAATATTTTTACTATGAATTCTACATTAGCGGAGATAGAAGACAGAGGTATTGATGCAGCAGAGTTCTGGAAATACCTATATTTTCAGCGTCCACCTTATAATTATGAGGAGAGTCGTAATGATAATTTTGTAGATCTACTAGTAAGTGGAATCTTTTCAAGTCATTTTATCAATACAGTAAGTCCAACATTTCTTGATGAGATTGTTGATGGATATCATGATTGGGTTCCGGATAATGTCAGAGCTGAAGTAGCAGCAAAAAGGGCATCGGGCTGTGCAGCAGGGATATTAAATGCTCCAGATCCATCTTTTAATCCAGAAGATGATCCAATGATTGAAGAGAACTTTAACTCATCAACTCATTTTAAGGGCAAGATTGCTAATAAGGTGTCATTGCAAAAGAAACTAGGATTAAACATTAATCCTGATGCTCCTATGCTGTTCTGGCCATCAAGACTTGATCCGTTGCAGAAGGGATGTCAGCTGTTGTCTGATATATTGTTTAATTTAGTTTCAAAATATTGGGATCAAGATTTGCAGGTTGTTTTTGTTGCAAATGGTGCGTATCAGCCTATATTTAGAGATATTGTGAGATGGCATAATTTCCACGAAAGAGTTGCTGTATGTGACTTTGAAGAGGGACTGTCTCATCATGGATATGCAGCTTCTGACTTTATGGTCATGCCCTCAAGGTTTGAACCATGTGGTTTGCCTCAGATGGCTTCATGTCTCTATGGATCTTTGCCGATTGTTCATGACACAGGTGGTTTGCATGATACAGTTGAACAGTTGAATATTAATGCAGAAACAGGAAATGGGTTTTTATTTAAAGATTACGATTCAAATGCTCTCATGTGGGCAATTGATCAAGCTTTGGATTTTTATAGTCAACCAAAAGAGTTAAAGAATGCAGTAATTTCAAGAGTTATGGATTATGCAAAGAATACTTTCAACCATGATGTTACAGCCAAGGCCTATTTTGATATTTATGAGAAGATGTTAGACCGTCCGATTGTTAAGCAGTTTTAGATTTAAGAATTAAGAGTTTCCGCTTTAGTGGAAAAGTACAGTAAAAAAAATGTAAATGGTAAAGGGTAAACTGTAAACTATGGTGTTGCTATGCAACCTATGATTTAATGCCAAGCTTCAGTCTTCGCCAGTAGGTTACGGGCGGACAAAAGGGCTAGGCGTTCCCAAAAAAAGTGAAAGTTAAATATGAAAATTATGATAATTAATGGGCCTAACCTAAACATGTTAGGGACAAGAGAACCCGAGAAATATGGATATGAAACATTAGATGATATAAACGTTAAGTTAAAAGTATTGGCAAGTCAGAATAGCATAACTTTAGATTTTTATCAGTCAAATGTTGAAGGAGAATTGGTAACAAAAATACAGAATTGTTTGAATGATTATGATGGTATAATCATCAATGCAGGGGCTTATACACATACAAGTGTTGCCGTCAGAGATGCAGTTGCTTCTGTCAGCAGGATTTCTACAGTTGAAGTCCACTTTACCAATCCTCACACGAGAGAAAGTTTTAGGCAAAAATCATTAATTGCCGATGTATGCATAGGTTCAATTGCCGGTTTTGGTTCTGAATCTTATACGTTAGCCCTGCAATGGTTTATCAATCAGAAATGAAAAAGTATAGAATCTCTAAAAAATCAATCGAATTTTTATCAAAACTGATTGATACTCCTAGTCCATCTGGATTTGAGGCTGATGTTCAACAAGTTTATATTAACTATCTAAAACCTTTTATATCTAACTTTGATGCAGATGTTCTTGGAAATGTTTCTGCGATTCTAAATCCTGATTCAGATTTTAAAGTTATGCTTGCGGCCCATTGTGACGAAATTGGTTTGATGGTTCAGTATATAGATTCAAACGGATTTCTTGTTGTAAATAAGATTGGCGGGCCGAATCTTTCTGCTTTCGCAGGTCATAAAGTTCTGTTACGTTCAAACGATGGAAAATGGATTAATGGCATTATCCAAAGGAAGGCCAACTGTTTTTCACTGGAACAGATGAACGATGCAGGAAATTATTATGTTGATATAGGTATTTCATCAAAAGAAGAAACCTTAAAGGTTGTTTCGCCAGGAACACCTATTGTTATTAATAGAGGGATAGAAAAACTTTCTAATACGCGTTATTCTTCTAAAGCTTTTGATGATAAAATTGGACTTTTTGTAATTGCAGAGACCATAAGAATCCTATCAGAGACTGATTTGGATATTGGAGTCTATGCTGTTTCAACAGTCCAGGAAGAGGTCGGTACCAGAGGCGCTGAGACAGCTTCTTTTTCAATAAATCCGGATATCGGTATTACTGTTGATGTTAATGGTGTCAGTGATTTCCCAAGTGCAACAAAGAAAAATGTGGGTGAAATTGAACTTGGTGGAGGAGCCGTCCTTGTTAAAGGAGTAAATGTTAATTCAAAGGTCGATGAAATCTTGACCAATTCTGCCAAAACAGAAGTTATCAAGACACAAGTATCTCCATGTCCGGGAATTACAGGAACAGATGCTAGAACTATACAACTGGCACGGAATGGTGTTGCTACAGGGCTGGTAAAAATTCCTTTAAGATATATGCACTCTCCGGCAGAAGTTTTAGACATGAAAGATGTTGAAGCATCTATTGATTTGCTGGTTTCTTCTATTGTGTCTTTAAAAGCAGACACTAATTTTTGCCCGATTAAGTTAAACTAAAAAGGGAAAAAGGGGAGATGGAGGATGGGCGAGGCAGGTCTAGCCCGTACAGTGGGAGGAAGGGGGAGAAATGCGCAAGTGCGGAAATGCGAAAGTTGTGGAAATGCTCCGCAGGTATTTATTATAATGCCGAGTTTTTCCTTCGAGCTCGGTGTTCCCAAGCAAAAAGGCAATGCTTGTATGCAAGATTTGGAGGGAGAACGTCCTCGTTCTCATAAGAGAAAATAGAATGGCAATGGGGACATTGCCGCTCCCGATGTGCAGAATTATTGCAGAATGCAGCACGAATTACTTAGACCATACATAGAACTTAGAACTAAAACAAAAAAGGATCAAGAATGAGTTTAAAAAAAATATTTATGGTATTTACCTTTGTTTTTGCTTTTTCATTTGCATTAATTGCAGAGGAAAAACCAGTAGAAAATATTTATAAGAATTATAAACCTGAAGTTTTTTCCACAAATGATTACTGGTTTCCAATTGGTGAGGAGTTGGTTTTTAAGGCACTACTTGGTTTTATCCCTGTTGGAGAAGCCACTTCAAAAATTGAATGGGGTGAACTGGATGGCAAGAAAGTATTGCACATAAAGTATGTGGCAAGGAGCAATAAAATTATTGCAACTGTTTATCCCATAAACGACATTATTGATGTATATATTGATCCTGTAACATTTAGAACTATAAAATATGAAATGAAACTTAAAGAGGGTAGACATTTTAAGCATGAAATAACAACCTTTGACTATGACACAATGACAGGAATAGCAATTAGAGTAGACAAAGACAATCGAAAAGAGGAATTTAAGTTTTCTCCAGATGCACGAGGCCTTTTTACTTTTATGTATTATATGAGATCTCGAGGCTACAACATCGGTGCAGAAGAGACTTTTAATGTGGTGACAGATGGGAAAGAGTATAAATTAATTGTTAAGCCAACAAAAGTTGAAACAATTAATGCCGGTGATTTTGGCAAGATAAAAGCGGTTCGTTTGGATCCCAAAGCAGAGTTTAATGGAATATTTATTACTAAAGGTAAGATAGTTGCATGGGTGTCTGAAGATCCAAGACATTTATTGGTTCGCGGACAAGTTGAACTACCTTTTATTGCTGATGTAAAAATTGTTTTGGACAAGGTTAAGGGACCTGGAGACGACTTTTGGACAGAGCATAACAAAAAAAAAGCAGAACAGAATGAAAAATCCAGCCAGAAAAAACGTGCCAAAAGAGGGAGAAGGATGTAGCAAAAGTTCTAAGAACTCTGGAGTTAAGAGTTAAGAGATAAGAGTTAAGACAAAAGACAAAAAGGACGTAAGGGACATAAATAGGGGTTCCTGTTAAATATTCGATGTTTGGAGTCCGTTAGGGCTGACAGCCCGCAATATAAATAGCCTAGGGCAACGCCCTAGGTTTATAAAATAAGTGGAGCTTATACCTGCTCACTGCAGTGTCTTGTCTAAAAACTAACAGTTAATAGCTTGTTTGTGTTTATGAGGCAACACCTGATTTACCATTTGCATTTTTTTAACTGTGTACTGTACACTATTAACTACAAACTTTTTCGTAGAAGGAATGGGGCGAATAACCGGATTCGAACCGGCGACAACCTGAACCACAATCAGGAGCTCTAACCAACTGAGCTATATCCGCCATATGTAGGGTTTCCTGTTCAATTCATAACCTCTGTTTTAATAATGTGTTATACTATGGCAAACACACTAAAAGTTCAAGGCTTTTGACATATTTTGTCAAAAAGCGTGCAGCCCAGCCACTAAATAAAGAAATGCTTAATGCATGTTAAGGTTTGGTTGTTATTTTAGTAGCTGGGTTAATATAAATTTCATACAGTTTATGGATTTGTAATGCGATAACACATAACCTTCTGTCATGCAACACTGTACCTTTAGCGAGCTAAAGGCGAAAGTGTCTTATGGCAAAATGTAGGCCGTTACGCTTTGCTCCACTGCTGTCGTAAACTCCAGCCTCAGCAAGCTGCATTCCATTCTAGCATTAAACAGGAAACCCTATGTAACAAACGGAGCGTAATATATACAAACTCCGCTTATAAAGCAATATTTTTCTTCAAAAAAGGTCTATTTTTTTACAGTTGCTCGTCTGCCGTTGTATTTTGTTAGTATATATTCAAACTTCACTTCACTATTTGCAGGTATATCAAGTTTGTACTTTATAGTATCCAGGTCATCTTTTATCTGTTTTCCGTATTGACCTTGGTTTACTATATCCCAATATTGAGTATATAAGTCTCTGGTTATCTCCATCTTGACAGGGATCTTACGCATGTTTTTGATTTCAATCTTCCAGTTCTCAGTCAGATCCCAACCTACAATTCTGCCGTTACTTTTTGGGTCAAACATATAGTCGTGAGTAGACACCTTCATCTTTGTTACTTTGACTGTTACATCTTCAACAGAACCAAGTGCCAGCTCAACTTCCTGTTCAACAGGAATATATTTAAAGTTTGACCTGCCGGCATATGTTAATTGCTTATTGTCTGATGTTCCGAAAACTTGTATCTCACCACCCGGTATTGGAGTTTCTCCAAGTTTATGTTCCTTATCATTTTTGAAGTATAGAAATCTTCTGACCTGTCTACCATATCTTGACTCATTATACTTGTATAGATTATCAACTTTTACACTTTGAACATCAAAGCTTGGTAATCTTTTTGCCCATGTATTCGGGATGCTTTCTGTTCCCTCAATTGTGTATAGGAAGTATTCACTGAGTCCCTCTTTTTTAATTTCTTTCTTTTTTGCCATAGCAGAGTCTGCAACGGCGAATGCCATTCTCGCACCTTTTACACCGTCCATAGCTCTTACTTTGCCTTTCAACATTTCATTTCCCATAGGGTGGATGATAGGGGATTGGTAAGGATATTGCCTTTTTGCCAGTGCAACTATTGAGTCAATAGTATTTACCTTCCCAACAATTAGTCTAACTTGAGCATTGTCATAATCTTCTCCACTATTGTTTGTGACTTTGACGTAAGCATCTAAGTTCATTGATGTTTCATCTGCAGACATGGTTGCCAGATAGAATGCATTCCATGTCAAACCACTAGTCAAGTAGGAAATCTCAAATGGATTCTTGCCATTAATCTTGCTGTTTATTGTCCAGTATCCAAGGTTTCTTGTGTTTGCTGGATAAGTCAAGTCAAAGACATCGATGGAATCACCATTTGCTTTTGGCAACAAATCAATACTAGTTGGATCAATTAAGGTATTAGCCCATGAAAATTGTAGTTCATTCTTTCCGTTCTTAACAGTTAGATTTCTGTTATCTCTCACAAGAGTCAGATTGGCTGAATTATAGATTGTCAACTGAGTTGACTCTCTATTTGGTAGAGTTACTAAGTCTACCTTTGCGTATGATACAATTGCTATCATTAATACTATAAATGTAAAATATTTTTTCATTGTAAATTCTCCTTATATTATCTTAGGTTTAGTTTGCTGTAGTCCATTGTAAGCTCTTTTTTTGCCTTTGGAGCAAGGTCTATAATAAACTTAAGAGTTTGATAATCTTCATGTTCATATTTCATATTGCATTTATTCATTTTCCACTCACCAGGAATTTTTTCAATTAGTGTAAGTTGTGCAGGTTTGTCTTTGAAGTTTTCAACTTTAACAGTAAAGGTTTCATTAACATTGTGAAGAAGAGCTCTGCCTTTTGTATCTCTTTTTGTAATTTCCATCTTGCTCTTCTGTTTTTTCTGAGTTACAACAATATCTCTGCTTGAGCCTATCTTAATTTTAGCAGTATCATTAACAGGAGTGTTTTTTATTCTATCCTCCCCTAAAAAGATTGTACTTCCGGATCCATCTTCCTGATATACTCTGACTTTACCTGATGCAAGATTATATTTTCCAAGCTTGTTGGATGATGCATTAATAATTTCATATGTTACAGGTATATTAACATTACCATTTTGAGCTTTTGGATCCCATGGCAACTTTGATGAATCAAATGTCCATATCTTCTTGATCTTTATCTTCTCTGTTTTCGCCAATAACAATTTTTTTGTTTCAAGCGTCTGAATATTCTGATCTTTTATTGTCTGTTCGTTTGGTGATAAAATATCGCTATTTTTAAAATCCTCGCCAGAGAAATTTCTGATAATAAAATACTCTCTTAAAGTACCTTCTGTTTCACCTTTGTTGACAGTGAAAGTGTAGTCGGTCAGTTTGTCAATTCCTGTTAAAAGATAACTAATACTTACCTCTTCTTCAATCGCTTCAGTTACTGCAACTTCCCATACAAGAGCATTTTCTGCAGGAGGATAACTTACATTTAAGAGTTTCACCTTTTCAGGTGTTGATGGTTTTAACCTGATTGAATTTACGTTAATGCTTACTCCATTCCAAGAAAAATCAATTTTATTAATTCCTTTTTGGAGAGTAATAATTTGTTTTTCTGTAACCAGAGTTTGCTGAGAGTTATTCATCTTTATTACAGTAGAGCTTTTTTCCGGCACAGCCACAAGTTTTACCCTTGCGTGCATGTTTATTGTTGTAGCAATTAGTATTGCCAATAGTATTCTTTTCATTCTATTACCTTTCGTTTGTTTTGGTACTGTCAAAAGTTTGCAGGCTGAGCCTGCACCCAATTCTTTATAAATAAACGTGATATCGACGATTATGTATGGCTTCTATTTTATTTCGGCTCACAGAGCCGACCCTACATTTCTTACAACCAACATTATTAGCAAGTAATGTAGCGTCCGCTCTGTGAGCGGAAATATGTTTGTCATAGAATTTTTGACAGTACCTTCTTTTTGTTGCGAGACGCGATATGTGAGATGCAAGATGCATTATCACATTTAATAAATACCTGCGGAGCATTTCCTAAATTTTTATTTTTTAATTCTTAATTTTTAATTGACTCTGTTTCTCCAAGACATTGCCAGTGGGTTCTTACAACTGCTTGACTTTGAGCAGTCTGAACATATACTTTGAGTGCATGATGATGAATCTCTATTTTTATTAAAGAGATATAAACCACCACCTGCCAAGCTTATTGCAGATAGAATTCTTATGAATTTTACTATAAATTCTCTTCTTGTAATCATTTTTCTGCCCTTATAAAGAAACGTAAGCTTTGAAGGTCGGGATCATATATGACAATTGCATCCTCTCTAAAAACCGCCATCTGTTTTTTTGATGACACCGATTTGAAAGCATTTGTAGGAGCTATGGTGCAAACCTTCTCGCCAGTAGGAGAGAACATTTTTACCTCGGAGATACCTTTTTGCATTGTAATAATATTACCGTTTTCAACTATTGTGAAATCTGTAGGG
>Ga0307987_1000789_pt1 | contig 18480 bp, 16 predicted proteins | sample EllFjometagen181_FD_203157 | JGI IMG/M metagenome (GOLD analysis project Ga0307987, IMG submission 203157) | Marine microbial communities from Ellis Fjord, Antarctic Ocean - #181 | ecosystem: Environmental > Aquatic > Marine > Unclassified | place: Southern Ocean | collected 2014-10-08
CCAGTGGGCCTACACCGTGCGCCAGATCGAGCTCGAGCTCGGCGGCGACTTCTCCGGTGCGGCCGAAGACCTGGCCGGCCAGGGCTACTGGGGCGAGCAGGACTACGACCAGCAGGGCAGCAGCTCCGGCTCCAGCTCCAGCTCCAGCTCCAGCTCCAGCGTGTCGGGTCGTGACCAGCAGAGCCAGCAGCCCGGTCTCGACGACATGGGCGTCAGCGGCGACATGATCACCGACATGCTGGGCGGCTACATCCGCGAGGTGAGGGTGCTGGTGTGGTGGGGCGACAACGAAGACGAGCTCGACCAAGTGGATGTCACCTCCCACGTCATCAACTCTTCGGCCCTGTCGCTGCTGTCGGCGGCCATGGGTGGGTCCAGCGGCGGATCGAGCAGCGGGAGCAGTACAAGCGGTACTAGCGGAACCAGCGGTAGTAGTGGAGGCAAGGGCAGTGGAAACTCCATCAGCGTGCCCGGCGCCGGTGTGTCGTTGCCCATGGGCGGAGGCAAGAACTGATGCGCGCCTCTCGCCACGCCTTCACCCTCATCGAGGTGATGGTCGCCGTTGCCCTGCTGACCATGATCGGAATGGTGGTGGTGACCACCATGCGCAACAGCCTGATGGCCCGCGACATGCTGGCTCAGAACGACGGCGTGCAGCAGAGCGCCCGGGTGGCCCTCGAGCGGGTCTCCCAGGAACTCCGGCTCGCCTATCTGACCTCCAGCACCACCGCGGTGAACACCTACCAGACCATCTTCATCGCCCGGGACAACGATCCGGTGGACGAGCTGTGGTTCACCTCGCTGTCCCACCGTCCCATGTACAAGAACACCCACGAGTGCGACCAGACCGAGATCAGCATCTGGAGTGAGCCGGACCCCGAGAACCCCAACCTGCAGGTCCTGCTGCACCGCGAGTCCGCCCGCATCGACGAAGAACCCGATCAGGACGGCGTGATCCTTCCCTTGGCCCACGGCGTCAAGCGCTTCGATCTACGCTTCCTCGATGGCACCGACGGCGAGTGGATGGAAGAATGGTCCACCATCGGCACCGAGACCCCCAACCGGCTGCCCCGCGCGGTCAAGCTGGTGCTGGTCATCTCGGCTCCCGACATGGAAGACCCCGACGAACTGGTGGACCACACCTTCGTCACCACCATCCTGCTCGAGTACGCCGAGCCCCTGGCCCGCTCCGTGTTCGCCTCGGGTCTCAACCAGGAAGGCGCCGGTGAGATGGGCGACATGGGGGGCTTGCAATGATGCACATGATCCGCTGGAGCTGGCGTGAGCTGACCCGCCCCCGCGGCGTGACGCCGCACCCCCGGCACGCGCGCTGGCGCGACACCATGGCCCGTGGCCGAGTTCGCAGCCGCAACTCCCAGTCCGGCGTGGCCCTGCTGGTGGTGGTCAGTGCCATCATGATCATCACCGTGCTGGTCAGCGAGATGAACTACGGTGCCCGGGTGCGCTTGCTGCTGGCAGCACACCAGAAAGAAGAAGTCCAGGCCTACTGGCTGGCCCGCACCGGCATCAACATGTACAAGCTGATCCTCGCGGGCAACATGGCCCTGAAGAACAGCTCCATCGCCGATTATGGCGGTATGTTCGGCGTCAACCTGGGCGATGCGCTGTGGCAGGCGGTGCCCTTCATCAGCACCGGTCTGATGCGCATGCTCTTCGTGAGCGGCGGTGACGTGGACGAGTTCGAGGAAGAGGAGCTCCGCGAGGTGGCCACCACTGGCACCATCAGCGACGAGATCGCCGAGCAGTCCCGCGAAGAGCTCTCCACCGGACACTTCAGCGACAAACACTTCCTGGACTTCGACGGCGACTTCAACGCCTCCATCGTGGACGAGGACTCGAAGGTCAACCTCAACGCCTTCTCGACCCGCACCTCGGCCGACATCCTGCAGGAAGAGATCACCGCTACCACCCTGTACGGCATCATGTCCGGACAGGAACAGGACCAGTGGTTCTACGATCGCGACATCGACCGCTGGGAGATCATCGGCAACGTCGCGGACTGGGTCGACTCGGACAACACCCGCTGCGGGCTGCGCTCGGGCTACGAAGACGACCTGTACAACCGCATCGAGCCCGACCCCTACCTGGCCAAGAATGTCCCCTTCGACTCGAAGGAGGAGATCCGTATGGTGGAGGGTTGGGAGGGCGAAGTCTACGACAAGTACAAGGATCGCATCACGGTGTGGGGCGAGGGCAAGATCAACATCAACACCGCGTCTCGCGAGGTGATGTTCGGTCTGCTCAAGGCTTACTGCCAGGGTACGCCCGCCGACTCGGTGGTCGAGCACTGTCAGGACACCATGGCGGAACAAGTGATGTTCTCGGACTGGCAGCAGGCCAGCGAGTTCACCGACTACCTGACGAACAACTGCGGCTGTACCGCAGACGACAACATGGCGAACGTGATCACCACCAGCAGCACCGTTTTCACGGTGACCAGCATGGGCGTCGTCGGCGACACCACCGTGACCATCACGGCGGTGCTCGACTATGGCAACTCCGGCTCGGGCACCATGAAGTACTGGCGGGTGGACTAGGACCAGGAGACTGCGAGCATGGCACGCGTACTCGGCATCGACCTCGGAGCGTGGGCGGTCAAAGTGGCCGTCCTCGAGGGTAGCTTTGGGAGGCTCAGCCTCCAGGCTCTGTACAGCCGAAGGGTGGTGGCGGAGCCAGGACAGGTTCCCGCCCTCGAGGCTCGCCTCGAGGCTCTGCGAACCCTGATGGAAGAAGAAGAGCTCCAGGGCTTTGGCGCCGTCGCGGCGGCCTGGCCCGCCCATCGCTCCAGCCTCCGCGTGGTGGAGCTGCCCTTCGACGACCGGGCCAAGGTGGCCAGGATTCTGCCCTTCGAGGTGGAGAACTACGTCCCCTTCGAGGTCGAGGACAAGATCCTCGAGCACCGCATCATCCAGCACGGCGAGGGTCACTGCAAGGTCCTGTCCTGCCTGGCCGACCGCGAGGAAGTCCGGGCGCTGATCGAGGGCATGCGCGAGCAGGGGCTCGATCCCCGCCACCTCGCCCTGGACGCCGACATCCACAGCACCTGGGCCGAGGGTGAGCTGGGCGTGCGTGCGGTGATCGACCTCGGCTACAGCCGCAGCATGATCACGCTGCTCGTCGACGGCGTGGCCCACGACGTGCGCGCCGTGGTCCACGGCGGCCGACAGCTGGATAGCGCCCTCTGCCATACCTTCGACCTGTCCCCAGAAGCCGCCGAGGCCTACCGGCGCGCCGCCGCGCTGGGAGCCGGCTCCGACACCGCCGTGCCCGTGGATGCCGGCTGGGAAGGCGACGAAAAGACCGCACCCGGTGTGGTGGCCCCGGAAGGTCCCGGCGATGTGGCCCTAGCCCAGAAGGCCGGCCCGCCGGACCCCGCAGCGGTGGACCGGGTCCTGCGCGAGGCGGTGCTCGAGCTCATCGGAGATATCCGCACCACGCTGATCACCTTCGAGGATCGGCACGTGGTGGAGGTCGACGAGATCCTGCTCACCGGTGGCCTGTCGGCCTCCAAGGGGCTTCCCACCCTGCTCTCCCACGAGCTCGGTGTGCCCGTGCGCCTGGTGCCCACCCCGGAACAGGCCCGAGGCTTCGAGGATGACGCCGTCTTCGCCCTGGCCTGGGCCCTTGGGCAGCGCGCCGCGGGCTCGGTCCGGGGGCAGCCCCTCGAGCTCCGGCAGGGAGAACTTGCGCACCACAGCGGCCTGGCCGTGCTGCGCAACCTGGCGTCCTACGGCGCCGCAGCCGCCATGTTCTTCGTGCTGGCCATGGTGGCTGTCGCGCTGACACAGCGTGCCGCTCTCAACGGCGAGATCACCGTGGTCGAAGCCGAGATCGGCCAGGTGGTCGGCGACACCTTCCCCGACGCGGACTCCAAGCTGTTGGATGACCCCACTATGGCGGTGGCCATCATGCAGGAAGGCACCCTGAGCACCGCCCAGAAGGTCGAGGCCCTCAAGGCGTCCATCCGGGGCGAGCCCCCCAGCCTCACCCTGCTCAAGGAGATCAGCGCGGCCATGCCCAGCCCGGAAGAGGCAACCATCGACGTGCGCGAGCTGGTGCTGTCCGAGAACTCGGTGACCATCAGCGCCAGCACCGATGGCTACGAGGCCGCCGCCAAGATCGAGGCTTCGCTCCAGAACGCCGAGCGCTTCCAGCACGCCGCCAAGGGCGACGAGAAGAAGCGCGGCGACAAGGTCCAGTTCGACATCTCGATCCCCCTTGGGATCGAAGAGTCAGAGGAGGGCTGAGATGGCTGCCATCCGTGAACGCTTCGCGAACCTCCAGGCCAGCATCATGCGGCCCTTCGCGCCCCTGCGCGATCGGGTCCGCAGCACCCTCGAGGGCATGTCCGCTCGGGACCGCGCCCTGCTGTACCTGATGGTCATCTTCTTCCTCGCCGTGGGCATTGGCCTGGGCACCATGGGCATCCGCAGCCACCTCAACCGGCTCGACGAGACCCTGGACACCCGACGCAGCCAGCTGGCCATGGTCCGCGAGATGGCCGTCGAGTACGCCGACGGCACCGAGCAGCTGGTCGAGGTCGAGGACAAGCTGCGGGCCCACGAGGGCACCACCCTGTCAGCCTTCCTCGAAAAAAGCGCCGACAAGGTCCAGCTCCGCGACAGCCTCAAGCAGGTCAAGGAGCGCTCGAGCACCACCATGGAGACCCTCGAGGAGAAGCAGTACACCGCGCAGCTCCGGCCGGTGACCCTCGAGCAGCTGGTGGGTTTCCTCTACGAAGTGGAGACCTCCGGCTACCCCCTGCTCATCAAGACGCTCACGGCCAAGACCATCACCATCTCGGGCGTCAAGAACCTGGACGTCACCCTCGACATCTCGGCCTACAAGCTGTTGGATGAGGAGCCTGCAGAATGATCACCAAGATCCTCCCGTGGCTCGCTGGAGCCGTCTGGGCCACCGCGGTCTTTCTCGGCGGCATGCAGCTGTTCTTCCCCTCCACCGCCGCGGTGGAGCGCCTGCAGTACGAGCTGGACAAAGCCAGCGACGGCGGCTTCCAGCTGTCCGCCGACAAGGCTGGGCTGTGGCGCGCCACGGGCCTGAAACTCCAGGGTGTCGAGCTGCTGAAGGTCGACACCAAGAGCCGCTCCCGGCGCGGCAAGGACGACGAAGAAGCGGAGGCCCCCATGGCCACCCGCTTCCTGGTGGCCGACCACCTGGCGGTGCGGGCGCGGCTGCTGCCCCTGCTCGGCGGCAACAAGCAGGCCCGCTTCGACGCCGACATGTACCGCGGCGACGTGAGCGGCGTGGCGGGCCTCCGCGGCGACGTCATCGGCACCCAGGGCGAAGCCTCCGAGCTGGATCTGAGCCTCATCCCCTTCGAGGGTGAGCTCATGACCCTGGACATCGACGGCGCCCTGGACGCCAGCTGGGACCTGTCCATCGACACCGCCGACGTCACCGAATCCTCCGGTGAGATCTCTATTGAAATCGATGGCCTTGTGTTGAACAGCGCGAACGTGGCCGGCTTCGACCTCGAAGAGAGCGGCAGCTTCGACAAGGCCGAGTTCGTGCTCGAGATCGAAGACGGCAAGGCCAAGGTCAAGAAGGGCGAGCTGGAGGGCGAACTGCTGGAGCTGGAGCTCAGCGGCGACATCACCCTGAACAAGAAGTTCGATCGTTCTCGCCTGCGTATGAAGGCCGAGTTCACCCTCGCGGAGCACCTCGACAACCTGGTCAAGCTCCTGCCCGGGGCCAAGGAAGCCCGCCGCGACGACGGCATGTACCACTTCAACATCTCGGGCACCGTGCTCAATCCCAGCTTCCGTGCTGAGCGAGAGCGACGCTCGACCTCCCGCACCAAGCGCAGCGACACCCCCCTCGACGGCGGACCCGCCATGCTGCCTGGTGGGCTCGGTGGAGCCGACGACGACATGGACGCCGACGAGCGTCGGACCCAACGGGAAGACCGCATCCGCGAGCGCCGCGAGCGCCTGGCGGAGCGTCGCGAAGCCGCCAAAAACGAGCGGGAGGACGAAGGCGGCGATGACTTCGATGACGACGAAGACATGGACGACTACGACGGACGGGATGGCGATGACTTCTTGGACGACGAGCGAGACGACTTCCAAGATGAGATTCCCATTCCCGTGGGCCGGGACTACGATGACGTCGAACTGAGGGGCGTGCCCTTCGACGACGATGACCTGGGCGAGTTCGAGGACGACTTCTAGCGGTCATGCGAGCCGCCGGTCTTGTGGCTCGCCCCGCGGCGTGTCGTGGTTAAAATCTCGGCCATGAGCAAGGACCCCATCAAGCGTACCCAGCGTGACGAAGGCGTCGACGTCAAGGAGCGCACCCGCACCGTGCCTCCCCGGCGCTACGAGGTGCTGCTTCACAACGACGACTACTCCACCATGGACTTTGTGGTGCTGGTGCTCGAGAGTGTGTTCCGCAGGGATCGCACCGAGTCCATTCGCATCATGCTGGCGGTCCACAACGAAGGCGTCGGCGTCGCGGGGACCTACACCCGTGAGGTCGCCGAGACCAAGCTCCATCGGGCCCAGACCCTGGCCCAGGAGCACGGCATGCCCCTTCAGCTCTCCATGCAGCCGGAGCGATAGCCCATGAAGCTTTCCGAGAACCTTCAGCGCGCCATCAACCGCGCCATGGCCGGAGCGGCCAAGCGTCGCCACGAACACGTCAGCCTGGAGCACCTGTTGCTGTCGCTGCTGGACGACGACGGCACCGCCCGCGTCCTGGGCCGATCGGGGGCGCAGCTCGAGCAGATCCGTGTGCGGCTCGAGGACTTCCTGCGTGATGAGGTGGAAGAGCTGCCTGAAGACGCCGAGTCGCCCCCCAGCCTCACCCAGGCCTTCCAGCGGGTCATCGCCCGCGCCGCGGGCCACGTGCAGGGTGCCGGCAAGGACACGGTCCACGGCTATGATGTGGTGGTCTCACTGTTCAGCGAATCCGAGAGCTGGGCGGCCTACTTCCTCGAGGCCCACGGGGTCACCCGCTTGGCCCTGGTCACCCGCCTGGCCGAAGGACACGGCGACGACGGTAGGCCCGATAATCGTCCGCACATGACCGGTGGGGTTCCTACCGATGGCAAGCACATGGCGGGGCAGGGCGCCCCTGACGAAGAGGGGGGCCTGGCCGAGGACCCCTTGGGCGCCTACACCGTCAACCTCAACGAGCGCGCCGAGGCCGGCGGTATCGACCCCCTGGTGGGGCGTGAGACCGAGCTGCGTCGCATCATGGAAGTGCTGGCCCGCCGCCGCAAGAACAACCCGCTGCTGGTGGGCGAAGCCGGTGTGGGTAAGACCGCCGTGGTCGAGGGTCTGGCCTGGAAGATCGTGCGCGGCGAGGTGCCCGAGCTGCTGAAGGACGCGGTGGTCTACTCCCTGGATCTCGGCGGACTGCTGGCCGGCACGCGCTATCGCGGCGACTTCGAGGCCCGCATGAAGGGCGTCATCACGGCGCTGCAGGACGACCCCACAGCCATCCTGTTCATCGACGAGTTCCACACCATCGTGGGCGCTGGCTCGGTCAGCGGTGGCTCGGTGGACGCCTCGAACATGCTCAAGCCGGCCTTGGCTGCAGGTCGTCTGCGCTGCGTGGGGGCTACATCCCACGGTGAGTTCCGCAAGCACGTGGAGAAGGACCCAGCCCTGCTGCGTCGTTTCCAGCGCGTGGTCATCGAGGAGCCCAGCCAAGATGAAGCCTACCGGATCCTGGTGGGGCTCAAGGAGCACTACGAGCAGCACCACGACGTGCGCTACTCGAAGGCCGCCCTGCACTCGGCGGTCGAACTCGCCGCCAAGTTCCTGCGGGAGCGCAAGCTGCCGGATACGGCCATCGACCTGATGGACGAGACCGGCGCCAGCGCGCGCCTGGACGGCCGCAGCGGCCTGCGCATCGACACGCGCCACGTAGAAGAGGTCGTCTCCCGCATCGCCAACCTGCCGCCCCGCCAGGTGGTGCGCGACGAGCGTCAGCGCCTGCTGTCCCTCGAAGACGAGCTGCACACCGTGGTGTTCGGCCAGGAACACCCTATCGAGAGCCTGGCCGCGGCCATCCGCATGTCCCGCGCGGGGCTCGGGCATCCCGAGAAGCCTGTGGGCTCGTTCCTGCTCACCGGCCCTACCGGCGTGGGCAAGACCGAGTTGGCGATCCAGCTCGCTCGGGTGCTGGGGGTGGCGTTCCATCGCTTCGACATGTCCGAGTATGCCGAGCGCCACACCGTGGCCCGGCTCATCGGCGCCCCTCCGGGCTACGTGGGCTTCGACCAGGGTGGGCTGCTCACCGACGCCATCCGCAAGACCCCCCACGCGGTGCTGCTGCTGGATGAGATCGAGAAGGCCCACGGCGACGTCTTCAACCTGCTGCTGCAGGTGATGGACCACGGCACATTGACCGACACCAACGGCCGCAAGACCGACTTCAGGCACGTCATCCTGCTGATGACCAGCAACGTGGGCGCCCGGGAGCTGGCCCGGGGCATGTCGGGCTTTGGCGAGCGCCAGGCCGAAGGCAACGAGGACGAAGCCCTCCGCCGGGTCTTCGCTCCAGAGTTCCGCAATCGTTTGGACGCCCGCCTGCGCTTCGCACCGCTGAGCCCCGATGTCATGAGCCTGATCGTGGACAAGTTCATCGCCCAGCTCGGCGGTCAGCTCTCGGGTCGTCAGATCGACCTACGGCTCACGGACGCAGCCCGGGAGAGCCTGGCCCGCCGTGGCCACGACCCGGCCTTTGGCGCCCGACCCCTGGATCGCCTCATCCAGGACGAGGTTCGTAAGCCCCTGGCCGAGCTGATCCTGTTCGAGGACCTGGCCCGTGGCTCCGTGGTGGTGGTGGATCTGAACGACAAGGGCGAGATCACGGTCAGCCGGGGCAGCTGATCCCGCTCGAAGGATCAGCCCGCGCTGTCGTACACCGCGCCCGCCTGCACCAGACCGTCCCAGCGGTCCAGCTCGTAGCGCTCCACCAGCCGCGCGATGTTTTTGGCGTAGGCCGGATCGGTGGCGTAGGTCGGCGCCAGCTTCGCCAGGAAGCTGGGCCAGTCGCTCCAGACGTCCCGTGCACCGGCATAGCGACGGTCGCCGGCCAGCAGCTCGGCGTGGTGCTCGATGCTCTGGTCCACCCCTTCGAAGCTGCGGAAGCGGGAGTGGGTCTGGAGGAACTCGCCGTCCCGGTGCTCTCGGGTCGCCATGGTCACGGCGGCTTGGCTGGCGCCGGCCTTCACGCCGAACAGGTTGTTGTGTTCCCGAGCCAGGCGTGAGCGACCCCAGCCGCTCTCCAGCACTGCCTGGGCCAGGGTCACCGAGGCTGGGAGCTGGTGCTTGCGCGCCGAGTTGAGCACCTGCGGGAGGATGGCTGTGAGGAAGGCGCCCTGGGCGCCCTCGGGCAGCTCGTCCACCTGCAGAGCCAGCAGGAACAGCAGCGCGCGCTGGCGCACCTGCTCGTCCTCTGCGGTCACGTAGACATAGCGCAGGGTGGCGCCCTTCCCTGCGAGAGCCGCATTTGGGCTGCGGGTGATGCAGTCGAGGATCAGCACCGCGGCGCGCTGCCGGACGTCATCCTCGAGGGAGCCTCGGGCCAGGTCGGTGAGCACCGGAAGGGCCGCCTCGGGGGTCTGCAGGCTCAGGCGCTGGGCGTAGTCCAGCAGCAGAATGTCCACGCTGCGGGTCGGGCTGCCCGCTTGTGTCGCCGGCTCCAGGCTGGCGTCGCCCACTGGGGCTAGGACCTCGGCGCCCAGCAAGCAGAGTGCTGCGATGGCCAACACCGTGAAGGATGCGCGGATGCTTCGGAGGGACGGAAGGGGGGGGCGCTGCGTCATGCTGAGCCCATCGGTTGGGGCGTGTCGCACTTGACGGGAAAAGGGACACACCTGATATGATTGTAGAGAATTTCATCGCGAGTCGCGTTGTGGACACCACAATCGGGCTGCGCGTAGCCTGGAACACCGGCCCTACCCTGGGGGCCGACCTGGTGGGCATGAGCATGGTGCACGAGACCATCGTGACGGTCCACGCTGGACGGCCCCTGCTGGCTTGCTGCATCGTGGCCAATCCAGCGGCCGGTCTAGGGTAGCTGCAACGATGACAGGGGCCCTGTCGGACAAGCCGCTGGATCACGAGACCCTCAAGGCGTCGGTGTCGACGAGTGTGGAGCGCCTGTCCAAGGTGGTGCGGGGCGTGGTGCGTGGAGCCTGATGAGCACGGTGCTTGCTGGGCCGCGTCCGACCCGCTAGGCTTTCGGGTATTCACCGTTCGAAGTCGAGGTGTCCATGGAATGCCCAGCTTGTGGTCGACCGCTCGTAGAGCACACCGTAGGAGGCCTCACGGTCGATGTCTGCAGGGGGGGCTGTGCTGGCATCTGGTTCGATCAGCTCGAGATCAAGAAGGTGGACGAACCCCACGAAGCCCTGGGCGAAGAGCTCCTGAGCATCGAACGTGATCCGGCGCTGCAGGTGGACTTCGAGCGCCGCCGCACCTGCCCTCGTTGCGTGGGCCAGGTGATGATGCGTCACCACTTCTCCATTCGCAGGCAGGTCGAGATCGACGAGTGCCCACGCTGTGCGGGTTTCTTCCTCGACTCGGGTGAACTCCAGGCCATCCGCGAGCAGTTCGTCTCCGAAGACGACAAGAACACCGCGGCACAGTCCGCCTTTGGCGAGCAGTTCGCCCCCCAACTCGAGGCCATGCGCGCCGAGAGCCAGAAGAAGGCCGAGCGGGCTCGTTCCGTCGCACGTATCTTCCGCTTCATCCTTCCTTCCTACTATATTCCAGGCAAGCAGAGCTGGGGCGCGTTCTAGCCTCCTGGCCCGCGGGCTCCCATGAACCAGCAAACCGCGCGCCCGCCCTCGTCGTCAGCCTTGCTGCCCACCCTCGAGGGCTGTCAGCAGGGGCAGTCGCAGTAGTCTCGGGGTGCCGTGCAGCCCTGCTCTGTGCCCCCGCCCACCAGCTGGAGCTCCTGGGGCCAGCGTCGCTGGAGGATCTCCGGGGTTCCGTCGTTGTCCACGTCGATGAGCCCGATGACCTCGGCGAGGTCCAGGGCGTAGAAGGGCACCAGCTCGGCGCCGATGGTTCCGTCCTGGGTCCACTCGTAGACGGCCGCCAGTTCCTGGCGCACATCGTCGCTGCCACACCACACTTCGCCATCGCCGGTCTGCAGGGTGACCTGGACCAGCAGCACCTTGCGGTCAGCGGCTACAAATCCCCGCAGGGTCACCAGCTGCTGCAGGGGCATGGAGAGCTCGGTGGCTTGTTCGCGCGCCCGCTCGAATACGGGGGTGAAGGCGGGGCTGCGCGCCACGATCACCTTGGCGTCGTCCTCGAGCTCGATGTCCCTCAGGGGCGCCAGGGCCGTGTACAGCACCGGATCACCGTGACTGGTGGGCAGGGCGATGAGGGGCTCATCCGGGGCGTCCTGGCAGCTGAGCTTGGCGAAGAGCTCGGGCTGACCGCAGCCAGGGGCTGTGGGGGGAGGGGTTTGTCCGAGGTAGCCGAAGTGGGGCTGGCCGCGGGTGATGGCGGAGAAGCTCTGGATCTTGCACCGACCCAGCGCCTTGGCGCTGACCGGAGCGTAGACCTTCCACTTGTCGCCCAGCTGGTAGGGCTCGATGGTCTCGGCACCGATGGGGCTGGACCAGGCCGTCAGGTCTCCCAGGGGTTCGGGGGCAGCGCTGCCCTCGAGGGCCCGGTCGATGACCAGCTGTTCCTGGGGCAGCCACATCCAGGCCACCCCGTCGTGAAGCTCGGCGAAGCGGGCGTCGCCGCAGTCGGCGGTCAGGGCGCCGTGATCGGCGTGGCACCAAGCCTCGACCACCGCCTGTGGGCCGACGTAGCGGCCGGCTTGCTTGACATAGTTATCGATGCCGAGGGCGTCGAGCTGGCGGGACAGGGTGGTGGCCTGGCGCCGGTGCTCGAAGGCGCCCGCCATGGTGATCTCGTAGCAAGGCATGAGCCCTTCGAGCCAGCTGGATGAGGCACGGCTGACCGACTCGAGCAGCGCTGGATGGTCCGCCAGCGTCATGAGGGACTCCGGCATGGTGCCGGGGGTGCTGGACGAGGCCAGGATCACCAGGAAGCGGCTGGAGAGGCCCGCGGGATCTCGGGCCATGGGTGGGAGCGGTATGGAGCGCCCGTCGGGGGCGATGATCTCGAGCTTGGCAGGTGCGGGCACAGGCTCGACGGGCTCGGACCACTGCTCGAGGACCTGCTCAATCTGCTGCTCGTTCATGGTCTCTGGAACCGAGCCGCACGCGGTGACGGCCACTCCAGCCAAGGCGATGACGGCGACTCTCGAGTTTCGCGACATTGGACCTCCCAGTCGAATGTTATCCATCGCCAGGCCCGGGGTCGACCGTCGCTTCGCCATGGACGCCGTGTTAGCCGAAGCTTGTCGGAAAGAGCGGGAGCCGAACGTGGACGACAAGCGAGTTGTGGTGGTTGGCGGTGGTATCGCTGGTGTCTGTGCTGCGCTGCACTTGGCGGAACGTGGGCTGCCCGTCACGCTGCTCGAGCGGAACGGGGTGTCCATCGGAGGCCGCGTCGCGGCGTATCCGGATGTCTCGTTCGAGCACCAAGGCCAGCGCTGGACCTTCCCCATGGAACATGGGGTCCATGGGTGGTGGCGTCAATATCGAAACTTCCTCGGTCTCATCGAGCGCCTCGAGCTGGGCGATCGCATGATCGACGCCTACGACCAGACCCTCGTCTTTCGAGACGCCCACGACACCTACCGCACCAATGTGGGACGCGAGACCCAGGTCACTCCGGTGTTCGAGCCCTTCCACCATGTGCAGCTTCTGCGCAAGCGGAACATCCGGCGCATCATCCACCGCGAAGACCTTCCCAAGTTCCTCACCCTGGGCTTCAAGCTGCTCGAAGCGGTGATGTTCGAGCCCGACGACCCCGCCCACCTCGCCCGCTACGATCAGCTGTCGGTGCGGGAGTACACCCAGGGTGTGCCGTTCTTCTACCGGGCCTTCCTGGGCAGCCTCTCCCGCAGTGGCTTCTTCTCGGATCCCCAGCACGTCTCCCTGTGGGCCTTCCTCATCGCTCTGCAGCACTATGTCTTTTTGCGTCGGGAAGATCAGCGCTTCGCCTTCACCCGCGAGTCGGTGGTCCCCAGCTTGCTGGACCCCATGGTCCGTCGCATCCGCGAAGCGGGGGGGCGCGTGGTCACCGGGGTGCGGGTCACCCAGGTGCGTCGGGCGCCCGGCGGCGGCTGGTACCTGTCCTGGGGGCGCGGCGAAGGGCCGGGCTCCAGCGAGAAGGGCTTCCGCAGTCGCGGTGGACGCATCAAAGCCGACCACCTGGTCATGGCCGTCGATGTATCCGGGGCGTCCGAGCTGCTGGCCAACTCTCCGGATCTGGCGCCGGTGTGGGGCGACCTGTCGGTCTTCGAGGGTCGGCCGGCCATCAACATTCGTTGTTGGTGGTCCCGTGCTCCGGACAAGACCTGGGGCGAGAGTGGCGTCTTCGCGGGCAAGGCCACCGCGGACAACTACTTCTGGCTACACCGCTTCCGTGACGCCTACGCGGCCTGGCATCGCCAGACCGGCGGTGCCGTGAGCGAGTGCCACATCTACGCGCCTGCATCCAAGCATGCGCTGCCGGATCAGGAACTGCTCGATGAGGTCCTGGCCGACATGGAGAACGCCTTCCCCGAGCTCCAGGGGGCGTGTATCCATCAGGAGATCATCCGGAACCGGGCCACCCACATCAACTTCCCGGTGGGCTGCGCCGGGAGCTTCCCCACGGTGCGCACCCAGCACCCGGATCTGTTCCTGTGCGGCGACTGGGTCGATGGGGGGGCGTCGGTGCTCTACATGGAGCGTGCCTGCCAGACGGGCATCTGTGCCGCGAATGGTGTGCTCGAGGGGCTGGGCCTGGCCAGCTTCCCCGTTCGACGCACCGTTCCGCCGCCTCCGCACATCCAACGACTGCAGCGCATCCTACGGAAGGTGGACAGCGTCTTTCCGAATGTGTGGCCAACGGGGTAGTTTCTCGGGGGAGGCCCCATGAACGATCCCCTGTTTCAGCCCCTTGCCGTCGGAAGCCTCGAGCTCCCCAATCGCATCATCATGCCCGCCATGCATCTGGCCATGGGGCGGGCGTTCCAGGTCACCGATGCCATCGTGGACTTCAACGAGCGCCGGGCTCGCGGTGGCGCCGGTGCCCTCATCGTTGGCTACGCCACGGTGGATCTGGCGTCGGGCAATCCCAGCAACATCGGCGCCCACAGTGACGATCACATCCCCGGGCTGACGCGGTTGGCGGTCGCCATCAAGCAGCACGGCTCCCGTGCGGTGGTGCAGATCAACCACGCGGGTCGCTACAACTACTCTCTGTTTCTGGGGGGCAAGCCGGGCCTCGCGCCCTCGGCGGTGCCCTGTCGCCAGACCCGGGAGACCCCACGGCCCATGACATCCGACCAGATCCTCGAGGCCATCGACGCCTTCGCCCAGGCCGCGCGCCGGGTGCGGGACGCTGGCTTCGATGCGGTCGAGATCCTCGCGGGCACCGGCTACCTCATCAGCCAGTTCCTCTCACCGCGCACCAACCTGCGCGACGATTCATGGGGCGGTGGCTTCATGGAACGCGCCCGCTTCGGTCGGGAGGTGGTGCGTGCGGTCCGCGCGGCCGTGGGCCCCGACTACCCCATCCTCGCCCGGGTCAACGGCAACGACATGGTGCCGGGGGGCATCGGCCCCGAAGAGCTGCGGGACTTCTCGAAGCTGCTGGTGGTCGAAGGCGTCGATGCCCTGGACATGAACGTGGGCTGGCACGAGAGCAAGGTGCCGCAGATCGCCTCCGAGGTACCCGCTGCGGCTTTCGCCTACTTGGCCCGCGACCTGCGCAAGGCCGTGGACGTGCCCGTCATCGCCGGACACCGTATCGATGACCCGGATCTTGCTCGCAAGCTGTTGAGCGACGGCGCCTGTGATGCGGTGGCCATGGGTCGGGCCCTCATCGCCGATCCGGATCTTCCCAACAAGGCGCGGGACCGCGAAGAAGACCGCATCCTGCACTGCGTCTCCTGCGGCCAGGGCTGTCTTGACTCCATCTTCCAAATGCGCCAGGTGCGGTGCCTCGCCAACCCCAGGGCTGGCGTGGAACGCTACCGGGGCCTCACCCCCGCCGATCCCCCGGGACACGTGGTCGTGGTGGGCGGTGGGCCCGCCGGCATGAGCGCCGCCACCGCGGCGGCGGAGCGGGGGCACCGGGTCACCCTGTTCGAGTCCTCCGGACGGCTGGGCGGTCAGCTGCACCTGGCCGGCGCCCCTCCGGGTCGGTCCCAGTTCATGCGCCTGGCGGTCGAGATGGCCGCCCGGGCCGGGGCCGCTGGCGTGCGCATCGAGCTGGGCCAGCGGGTCGACGCCGCGCGTATCGCTGCCGAGAAGCCCTCGGCGGTGCTGCTGGCCACCGGCGCTCTGCCCGTCACCCCGGCGCTGCCCGGGGCGGATGCGGATCACGTCGTGCAGGCTTGGGAGATCCTCTCGGGTGATGTGGCCCCCGGACAGGAAGTGGTGGTCATCGGTGGCAACGCCGTCGGTGTCGAGACCGCGCTGCTCGTTGCCGAGCGGGGCGCCCTGAGCGCCGAGGCCGTGAAGTTCCTGCTCACCCATGACGCAGACACCCCTGAGAACATCGCCGCCGCCGCCCGCAGCGGTGGGCGCGAGGTCCGGGTGGTCGAGCTGGCCCCCAAGCTGGGGGTGGACCTGGGTAAGAGCACCCGCTGGGGCATGCTGCTGGACGTGGAGCGCTGCGGCGTGGACGTGCGCCTGGGCATGAAGGCCGTGGCCATCGAACCCGACGGCGTTCGTGTGGAGCCCTCTACCGGCGGCGAGTCTGTGCTGCTACGAGCCGACACCGTGATCCTCGCCCTGGGCGCTGCGTCCCACAACCCCCTCGAGGCCGAGCTCACCGAGCTGGGCGTCCCGGTGAAGGTCGTGGGCGACGCCGACAAGGTCGCCGATGCCCTGAAGGCTATCCACAACGGCTATCAGGCGGCCCGTAAGCTGGTGATTGGCGAGGTCTAATCCAGTCCGAAGGCAGACTTTGCGTCGGGCTGCACCAGCGCTGGCTGGTTCTCTTTGGCCAGCAGGAAGGGGCCCATGGCCAGGTCGTCCATGTCTGTGCGCATGAAGCACAGGTAGGCGTCTTCGGGGGTGTTGACGATGGGCTCGCCCCGGACGTTCATGGAGGTGTTGACCACCACCGGGCAGCCCGTGCGCTCGTGGAACGCCTTGATCATGTCGTAGTACAGGGGCTCGTCTTCGCGCTTGATGGACTGGATGCGGGCTGAGCCGTCGACGTGGGTGACGGCGGGGAGATGTTGGTCTTTGCGCACCTGGGCTACCAGCAGCATGTAGGGCGAGGGCCGGTCGATCTCGAAGACCTCGCTGATGTGCTCTTCGAGCACGCAGGGGGCGAAGGGGCGGAAGCCTTCCCGCTTCTTGATCTTCCAGTTGAGCACGTCGCGCATCTCGGGATCCCGTGGGTCCGCCAGGATGGTGCGGTGCCCCAGGGCCCGCGGGCCCCACTCCATGCGACCCTGGTACCAGCCCACGACACGCTTGCTGTCGATGCGCTCGGCCACCTTGGTGCAGAGGCTGGGATCGTCGCAGCGCTCGTAGACGGCGCCGTAGTGATCCAGGATCTTGCGCATCTCGGCTTCGTCGTAGCCGGGACCGAGGAACACGCTGGGCAGCCGGGGCTGGCGGGGCTGACGTAGCAGCGCGTGCCAGACCCAATAGGCCGCACCCATGGCTCCGCCGGCGTCGCCGGCTGCGGGCTGGATGAAGAGATCGTCGATGGGGGCGTTGCGCAGGATGTGACCGTTGGCCACGCAGTTGAGCGCCACGCCACCCGCGAGGCAGAGCTTCTTGGCGCCGGTCTTTTCCACCACCGAGGTGGCCAGCTTGACCATGATCTCGTCCACCACCACCTGCAGGCTCTTGGCCACGTCCTTGTGGAACTGGGTGAGGGGGCCTGTCTCGAGCTGCCGGCGGGGCTGACCCATCAGCTCTTCGAGGGCCGGGCCGAACATGCTCAGCTTGTGGTCGTACTGGAAGTAGCGCATGTCCAGGCGGAAGCTGCCGTCGGGAGCCACGTGGATGAGTTCACGGAACTTGTCCACCTGGGTGGGCTCGCCGTAGGGCGCGAGGCCCATGACCTTGTACTCTGCGGAGTTGACCTTGAAGCCGAGGTACCAGGTGAACGCCGAGTAGAGCAGCCCCAAGGAGTGGGGGAAGCGGATCTCGCCCTTGAGCTCGAGGTCCATGCCCTTGCCGTGGCCCCAGGTGGCGGTGGCCCACTCGCCGACACCATCGACCGTGAGCACCGCGGCTTCTTCCCACCCCGAGCAGTAGAACGCGCTGGCGGCGTGCGCAAGGTGGTGGTCGGCGTAGAAGACGGGGCCCTTGTAGCCGATCTTTTTGTCGAGCACCGAAGCCAAGCGCAGCTTGGTGGTGAGCCAGTTGGCGGTGCCGTGCAGGAACTGGTGCAGCCCCCAGGGGAAGTTGTGGATCTGCGACACCAGCAGGCGTTCGAACTTGCGCATGGGCTTATCGTAGAACGCCACCGCTTCGACCTGGGATATGTCGATGCCAGCTTCGTCCAGCACGTACTGGACGGCGTTCACGGGGAACTCGCTGTCCTGCTTGCGCCGGGTGAAGCGCTCTTCGCTGGCGGCAGCGACGGGGACGCCGTCCTGCAGCAAGCAGGCTGCGGAGTCGTGGTAGAAGCACGAGAGGCCGAGGATGTTCATGAACCAAAGCTATCCGCCTGTTCGGGCGGCGGCATTCGCTGGGCTGAGACCTGCAATACGTGAGGGGGGTCAGTCGTAGCAGGGGGTGTCCGGGCGACGGGCTGTCCAAGGGCCCACCGCGCGCGCCAACCACACGATTCCCGAGTGCGAACCATGCGACACAGCCAGTCCTCTCCCAACCTCGCCGCGCTGCTCAGCCTCATCATCCCCGGCATCGGCCAGATCTACACGGGCCACTGGGTTTGGGGTTTGTTCTGGCTGATCGTCACGCCGGGCTTCTGGATCGGCTCGGGTGGACTGCTCGGCTGGCTGTGCCACATCCTGGCGGCCATGCAGGCCCACGGCTTCGCCCGTCGGGGCTGATCCGCGTGCTACGGTGTCAATCCCCAGTGGTTGCCATCTTCTTCGGCCAGGGAAGTACGAGCCATGCGTCGCCTGCGAGACCTCCGCACGATGATCCGTGATCGCCGCCTGGGCTTCGCCACCGACGAGGTCATGACCGGCCACCACCGCTTCGAGCCGGGTCTGGGCCCCGAGGGCGACCTGCCCATCGAGCTTCGGCTGACCTGGGGACCTCCCAGCCTCGTCGGATGGCTCGACCCCGCCGATGACGCCTTCATGCAGCACCAGCTCGAGGGCACCGTCACCCTGGGTGGCTGGGCGGAGGACATCCCCTGCACCGGCACACTCGAGCTGCTCTACTTCACTGAGCACCTC
>Ga0307987_1000790_pt1 | contig 18460 bp, 17 predicted proteins | sample EllFjometagen181_FD_203157 | JGI IMG/M metagenome (GOLD analysis project Ga0307987, IMG submission 203157) | Marine microbial communities from Ellis Fjord, Antarctic Ocean - #181 | ecosystem: Environmental > Aquatic > Marine > Unclassified | place: Southern Ocean | collected 2014-10-08
GGACTCCGAAGAGACCATTGCAGACCTCACCCAACCCGACCAGGAGTTTATTCTGGCCAAGGGAGGCATTGGTGGACGAGGCAATAAACGCTTTTCCACATCCACCAATCGAGCTCCCCGACACGCCCAACCCGGTATGCCAGGAGAAGAGTTCAACCTGCGATTGGAGCTGAAACTCCTTGCTGATGTGGGTCTGGTGGGACTTCCCAATGCGGGCAAATCCACCCTGGTAAGTCGAATGTCTTCGGCCCGGCCAAAGATTGCCGATTACCCCTTCACAACCCTTGCACCCTCACTTGGAATGGTGCAACCTCAATATGGTGAGCCCTTTGCCATGGCTGACATCCCCGGCCTCATAGAAGGTGCCCACCAGGGTGTGGGACTTGGCATTCAATTTTTAAAGCACATTGAACGTACCGGTATTCTGGTTCATATCATTGATGTGTCTGCCATTGAGCTTGATGCCCCTCTGGAAGCCTATCACCTGATCAACAAAGAACTGGAACAGTACAGCAAGGCCCTGGGCCGAAAACCACAGCTCCTGGTTCTGAACAAAATGGACCTTACCGGGGCCCAGGAGAAAGTGGATGCCTTTATTGCGGCACTGGGAAAAACCGATGTGATCACTGTGTCGGCGGCCACGGGAAAGGGTACCGACGCGCTCAAACAGATTCTTGCAGAAAAACTCGGAAAAACAGATGGATAGTGTCAGACAGTCGACCCTGAAAAACAGTCGACGAATTGTTATCAAAGTCGGCAGCGGCGTATTATCCCTGGTTCATGGCTTAAATCTGGAACTCATTGAAAGTCTGAGCCATGCCATTGGCAACTTGACCACCCAGGGCACCCAGGTGATTCTCATCTCCTCGGGGGCCCTGGCCTGTGGGGTTAAAAAAATTGGATTTTCCCGGAAACCCGATGATGCCAAGGGGCGCCAGGCGGCTTCGGCGGTGGGACAGGCAAGCCTGATTCTTGCTTATGAAAATGCCTTTGAAACCGTTGGCTGTAAGGTGGCCCAACTGCTGCTCACCCGGGATGATCTTGCCAACAGAAGACGGTATCTCAACGCCAGAAATACCATCAATACTCTGTTAGACTGGCGCATTGTCCCCATTCTCAATGAAAATGACACCATTGTCACCGAAGAGATGAAACTGGGAGGCAATGACAATCTGGGCGCCATGATCACCCTGCTCATGGACGCAGATCTCATGATCAACCTGACAGATACTGAAGGACTCTACGATAAAGATCCCCGGAAATATCCCGATGCCCGCCTGATTCCTGTGGTAACCAAAATAACGCACAAAATGGAGCAGGCCGCTGCCGGGGCTCCGGGCGCGTTGGGCACCGGAGGAATGCTGACAAAACTCCAGGCAGCCAAACGACTGGCCAGGGCTGGAATTCCCATGATCATAGCGCCTGGCCAACAACCGGACATCATCGGCCGAATTTTCAGAGGAGAGCCTGACGGCACCTATTTTGTACCCGGAAAAAAAAGGCTTAACAGTCGAAAATGCTGGATTGCCTACAGTTTGAAACCCCAGGGAGAAATTCATCTGGACAAAGGTGCCACCCGGGCCATCCTCTCCCGGGGAAAAAGTATCCTTCCCATTGGCATCACCTCGGTGAACGGCACCTTCAGCAAAGGGGCATCCGTGGAGATCAAATCAGACGCCAATCAAAGTCTTGGAAAAGGCTTGGTCAATTATTCTTCAGAGGATGTCGCCTGCATCATGGGGCACAGAAGTGACACCATCTGTAATGTGCTACAGCTGTCACGGCCCTATGCAGAGGTGATACACCGGGACAACCTTGCAATTACCTACGAACAGGATGATGCATCATGAATTACGAGTCAATGGTGATGGACATTTCCATCAATGCAAGAAAGGCGGCAAGACAGATTGCCACGGCAGATACAGCCACCAAAAATAAGGTACTCGACCTCATTGGCCAGAAACTGACCCAGCAGAGTCGGGATATTTTTAGAGAAAATGCCATAGACCTCAAGGCCGCCGAGGAAAAAGATCTGTCTTCTGCCATGCTGGATCGTCTACAAATCACCGACCAGACCATTGAACAGATGATCCAGGGGTTAAAAGAAGTGGCAGAACTCACCGATCCTGTGGGAGCCATCACCCAGAACTGGACCCGACCCAACGGTCTTGAAGTTTCTAGAATGCGGATTCCCCTGGGGGTCATTGCCATGATCTACGAATCCCGTCCTAATGTCACCGTTGATGCGGCAGCCTTATGCCTCAAGGCGGGAAATGCCACCATTTTAAGGGGAGGGTCCGAAGCCTTCCACTCCAATAAAATTCTGGCCACCATTATCCAGGAAGCCCTGGCAGAGACAGGACTTGCCCGGGAAATCGTTCAGGTGCTCCCCGTCACCGACAGAGAAGCGGTCACCCATCTCTTAAAACAGGAAGCTTACATTGATGTGGTGATTCCCCGGGGGGGGGAGGCGCTGATCCGATATGTGGTGAACCACGCCACCATGCCGGTGCTCAAACACTACAAAGGCGTGTGCCATGTGTACGTAGATGAAGATTTTGACCTGGAAAGCGCCCTTGACATCTGCTTTAATTCCAAGGTCCACCGCCCCGGAGTGTGTAATGCCCTGGAGACCCTGCTGGTCCATGAAAAAGCAGCAGATGCCTTTTTACCGGCCATGCTTGACCGATATCACAAGGCAGGAGTTGAGATCAGAGGATGTGAACAAACATGTGCTCTCTTTGCCCAGGCCATTCCGGCCCAGGAAACGGACTGGGATGCTGAGTATTTAGACCTCACCCTGAGCGTCAAGGTGGTGCCGGACATGACCGCAGCCATGGATCACATTGCCACCCATGGGTCTAATCACACCGATGTCATTGCCACCACCCATGAAAGCCATGCCCAAGACTTCATCCGCCAGGTGGACTCATCCATGGTGGGGGTGAACACATCCACCCGGTTTAATGACGGGGGAGAATTGGGACTGGGGGCTGAAATTGGTATTTCCACCTCAAAACTCCACGCCTTTGGCCCCATGGGACTGGAAGAACTCACTGCCACTAAATTTGTGGTCATGGGAAAAGGGCACACCAGACAATAGAAGGTATCCATGAAAGAGGGCTTATTCGGAGGCACATTCAATCCCCTTCACAATGGCCATATACAGGTGATTACCCACGTAAGGAAAGCCTTTGCCATTGACCAGATCCATCTGATCCCCTCTGCGGTCCCCCCCCATAAGCCTGTTCAAAACCTGGCACCGGCCCGGGATCGATTTGAGATGATACACAAAACCGTGGCATCCATCCCCGGGCTTTGCGCCTCGGATCTGGAGCTCAGACGCACAGGACCCTCTTTTACCATTGACACCATTCAACAATTTATTGATGCCGCAAACCATGCCACAAACCCTTACTTCATACTGGGCACCGATGCATTTTTTGACATGGACACCTGGAAGCAGACCCGGGATATTTTTGAAAAAATTAACATTATTATCATGACCCGGGCTGGAGAAAAAAAGGCATCCAGGGATATTGCTGATTTTCTGGCATCCCAGGTTTCCTGCACCTATGGTTTTAATGACGCGTCCATGACCTTTTACCACCCTGAATTAAAATCGGTGCGCATCTGCCAGACCCCGGAAATTAAAATTTCATCCACCGTTATTCGACACCGTGTGAAAAACAATCAATCCATTCATTCCCTGGTTCCTGGACCAGTGGAAGATATCATTATAAAAAAAGGACTCTACTTATGACCCAAGACCCCAATGCCGCCGGGAATCCGGAACAATTCCTTGCCGCTGCATTTCAAAGAAAACCCGAAAGGGTTGTGGCCCTTGACGTTCGGGGATTGACCTCCTACACCGATACCATTATTATCATCACTGCCACCTCAGCCCGGCAGGTCACTGCCATTGCCGAGCACATCTACATTGAGATGAAAAAAGAGGGAACCATGCCCCTGGGCATGGAAGGCATCAAGGAGGGAACCTGGGCTTTACTTGATTTTTCCGATGTGCTCGTCCATGTTTTTGACCAGAAGTCCAGTGAATTTTACAACCTTGAAGGACTCTGGGCCGATGCGCCCAAAATTGATATCTCATCCTTTGAAAGCCAAGAGTGATCCTCTCTCCCCCAATAACTGCCAAGGGCAGCCTGGTAAAGGAATAAGGGGCTTGGACGAAAACAAGCTACCAATTTAAAACTTTTTATCATGCAATATCAACATATTAAACTGGGCATAGTGGTAGTCTATTCCCGGGTGAGTCCCTAAGAACGCGTAAAAAAAGGAACAGGAAGCCAATGGAAGAAAAAAAAAGCGTTGATGCATTGATCATTCTGGATGGATGGGGTGCCCTGACTGAAAAAAAAGGGAACGCCATTGCCCAGGCTGAAATGCCTTTTCTCAATGGATTGGAAACCCATTATCCAATGACCCACCTGGCCTGCTTTGGTGATGCGGTGGGTCTGCCCGACGGGATTATGGGAAACTCCGAGGTGGGACACATGAATATGGGTGCCGGGCGAAAGGTGTACCAGGATCTGGTGCGTATCAACCGGTCCATTGCAGACAACACTTTTTTTGCCAACCCTGCCCTGTCCATGGCAATGGACAAAGCCCGGGGCCAGGGAAAAACCGTTCATCTCCTGGGCTTACTTTCTGATGGAGGGGTTCACAGCCATATCAACCATCTGTTTACCCTCATTGACATGGCCAGGGAAAAAGGGGTCAAAGACCTTGCCATCCACGCCATTCTCGATGGCAGGGATACGCCGCCCACAAACGGCATCGCTTACGTAAAGCAGCTCCAAGCACACCTTGAAGAAAGAGGGGTGGGTCATATAGCCTCCCTGTGTGGCCGGTTCTATGCAATGGACCGGGACACCCGCTGGGAACGTGTGGAAAAAGCCTACGATCTTTATACAAAAGGAAAGGGGGAAGGCTTTACCGACCCGGTGATGGCCATTGAGGCAGCCTACAATGGTGACCACACCGATGAATTTGTCCAACCGATTCATATCACCCCCCCGGGCATGGATGCGTCCCGTAGCACTATCCAGGAGGGTGACAGCCTTATTCTTTTTAATTTCAGGGCCGACCGGGCCCGGGAAATCACTCGGGCACTCACCGAACCTGATTTCACCGAATTTTCCCGGAAAATAATTCCTGCCATTGCTCACTTTGTCTGCATGACCCAATACGATGAAACCTTTCCTTTGGAGACTGCCTTTGCTCCCCAGCACCTGAGTCATATTCTGGGGGAAGAGATCAGCCGCCACGGCCTTAATCAACTCAGAATTGCAGAAACAGAAAAATACGCCCATGTGACCTATTTCTTCAACGGCGGTAATGAAACCATTTTTCCTGGTGAAGAAAGAATCATGGTACCCTCCCCCCGGGAGGTGGAAACCTATGATGAAAAACCGGAAATGAGCGCTGATAAGGTGGCCAAGCAGGCCTGTGAAAAGATTGTATCCGGTGATATTCAGTTCATGGTATTAAATTTTGCGAACATGGATATGGTGGGACATACCGGCATTTTATCCGCCGCCATTATGGCCTGCGAAACCGTTGACAGATGCGTGGAAAAGGTGGTTCAAGAAATTTGGAAATCCGGGGGAACCGCCATGGTCACAGCAGACCACGGTAATGCCGAACAGATGGTGAATACCAATGGGGCCCCCCACACCTCCCATACGCTGAATCCGGTGAGATTTATCCTGGCAGGGGCAAAATACCGGAACATTAAATTAAAAGAGGGAATCCTCGGGGACATTGCCCCCACGACCCTGAAAGTCTTGAACCTTCCCATCCCCGAAGAGATGACCGGCACCCCGTTGTTTTAATATTTTTATTTAGTCTGTGCTGTATCTGAGTAGGTCGTAAACTGCCCCGGGAGGGGCAAAAATTAGCATTGCTGTAGGAAAGGAGTCTTCATTATGGAAGATATCATCACTGATTATGTCACTGGCAAATCGACCCCCAATGTGGGTCCAGAAGGGAATCGTCAGCTGTTTGAAAAAATTTTAGTGGAAACCAAGGGATTTTCCAAAAAAGAGATTCGAGTGGATGAACCCATCACCGTGACATTCCAGACACAGCTCTATCACTCCACCCTGGATCTGGTGGTCTTCTGTGAAGATCGCCCCTTCATGGCTGTGAAATGTATTGCAGGGTCTCTGGGGTCCTACGAAAGGGAAGTTCTTTCTGGGGCACGGCTGGTTTATGATCACCAAATTCCCTTTTCCGTAACCACCAACGGCAAAGATGCCCTGGTTCGTAATGTCATAACAGGTAAGCTTCATGGAGAGGAGATGGACACTGTCCCCACCCGACAATGGGCAAAAGAACAGATAGAAACCATGGAGAAAGTGCTATTTCCAGAAAATAAAAGGGAACGAGAGATGATCCTTTTTCGTTCATATAATATTGAAAAAGAAGAGCATGAATGTGACCAGTAGGGACAAATGCACACACCGTTCTCGCAAATTCAGCTTTAAAAACTTAATCATCCAGTTTAAGAGATATGACCGATACTGATATACGGTTTAATCCGAATTTCGACCACCGATACAATGAATAATGAAAATGGTAAGTGCATGGACGAAAGTTTTTTCCTGTTAAAATTTTAAATAGCACCTATCATTAAGACAATTATTTGATATCAAGGGGAAAAAATTTATGTCCTGATACTTACAATGCCGCCCCGACGGCTGCCCTGCCCTGACCGGAACAGGAACAGGAACGTCGGGGGGAATTTTTTCCCACCTCAGAAACTACGGCCAACACCCCTCAAACGATGGATCCGTAATTTCAAACATCTTATGCTTTGGGAACTTCTTTTCCGCAATGCTTGCAAAGGGTTGCCCGATTTTTAATGATCTCTGCACAAAAGGGACACTCCCTTGTATAATGACGAAGATGAATCGCCTTAACAGCATCAGCGCCTGCTGTCTGGAGTGCCGGTGAAGGAAACTTATGGTTGGTTATATGCTCAATGGCATCTATGTCAGCCAGTTCCCCCACCATCTCAGCGCCCTTTAATCTTACCCTGGCAGGCTTCATGGGATCCAGAACAATTTTAAGGATTTCATCCCAATCCTTGGAAACATAAAAATCCGTGAGCAGGGAAAACCCCACCTTCAGGGCCTCCTTGTTGGCCTCCCTGGCCACCATCTCTTCATCATCCAGTTTCTGCCCCGTCCCGCCTATGGGGCTGAACACCGGCATATAATCAAAATGATCATTTCCAGGCTGATTGATACAGCGATAAGAGGCACTGAACTCCATGGTTTCCTTCAAGTCATCCCACCCCTTTTTATAACTGGGGCACTCATCATTAAAGCAGACAAACAAGTAGGGAGTCCCCCATCCCAGGCCATCACTGAAAGTAATTTCAGGAACTTCCCAGATGCTCATTTCAAGATTGCAGTGGGGACACCGGGGTTTATCCATATCCAGGATTTTTTGGAATACGTCCTCTTTGGTTTCAAAAGCCATACTAAATCTCCTTGTTGTAAAACCGATACACATAGGCCCGATAAGGGTCTTTGGATACAGATGGCAAGGTAAGACCCTGGATGGAAGTTGTCAATGAAAAGACAGGGAGTCCGTTTTGGAACGGCAATTATAATTTGGGTTCAACATGTAGGAGGAACGAGGGTTCTCTTGTATGAGAAGCCCCTCAGCAGAGCCCCCCGAGAGCATGTTGAAATTTCTGGTTCTGAACCCATTTAATCAGAATCAAAGATCGAATTTAAAGAGATCCTCCGATTCCGTAAGCACCCCGGGACTGGGGGTAATCTTTGTGGGGACAGTGCCCTCCTTAAAGCATTCAAATAAGGTCTCCGATGATGACTCATTGGGCAGCAGCCCTGTTTTGGCATCAATTTTGGCAAAGACCACCCCTTCGGGGGCATTAAAGGTTCGCACCGGTTTTCCCTCCAGTACCCCGGCCATATATCCCAGCCAGATGGGGCTTGCCGTGCGGGACCCGGTTTCTCCCCTGCCAAGGGATGCTTCACTGTCAAACCCCACCCACACGCCCGTGACATACTCCGGAGTGTATCCCAGAAACCAGGCATCATGAAGGTTATTGGTGGTACCGGTCTTTCCAGCAGCCGGTCGTTTCAACGCCTTGACCCGCCATCCGGTTCCCGAAGTCACGGCACTTTCCAGTATATTGGTCATGATATAGGCGGTGCTCATATCAATGGTTTTTTTCCTTTTCAGTTCTGCCTGTTCAATGACATTGCCGTCCCGGTCCAGAATTTTGGTAATAAAAACAGGCTCAATGCGATAGCCCTGGTTGGCAAACACGGTGTAGACACCCACAATTTCCAGAAGAGACGTACCTGATGACCCCAATGAAATGGAAAGATTCCTGGCAATGGGGGAAGCAATTCCAATCCTCTTGGCATAATCAAGAATATAATCAATGCCGATATCTTGGAGAATTTTCACTGTCACCACATTGCGGGACTTCACAAGGGCATGGCGAAATAGTGTGGGACCATGAAAGGTATCCGTGTAGTTATGGGGTTTCCAGGTAAAATCTTTTTTAGCACTGGTGAACACCACTGGGGAATCAATAATCACACTTGCCGCGGTGTACCCCTTGTCCAAGGCCGCCGCATAAATAATGGGTTTAAAACTTGACCCCGGCTGACGTCGGGACTGAATGGCCCGGTTGAACTGGGAATTTTTGTAATCCCTTCCGCCAATCATGGCCTTTACAAGTCCGGTGCCGGTCTCTATACTTAACAGGGCTGACTGGGCAAGGGGCTCCTGTTCCAGGGAGAACACCCAGCGATCTTTTTTTTCATTAAAGGAGACCGCACGGACCGTGATCACGTCCCCGGGAGTGAACACCTGGCTGGGTCGGGTAATTTTTTTCTGCCCGGAGGCCACCTTTATATTGGGTTTTCTGGCCCATTTAATGTCCTTTATGGGGATAATTCCATTGATATCTCCCACCTGGACCCGGGTATTTTTACTCTTCTTTTCAAACCCCATGACCACGCCCTGGCAGACCTGATCCGGTGAGATTTTATTCAACGGCATTTCCTTGGCAGCCGCCTTACAATATCCCTGGATTTCATCCGGGGCAAGTGTCTTAGCGGCTCCCCGAAACCCCTGGCGTCTATCAAGGGCCACAAGCCCTTTAAGTACTTCTTTACGAGCAATCTTCTGGTACTCAATATCCACAGCGGTGTAAATCTGGAGCCCTTGCTCATAAAGGGCATCTTCGCCATATTTCTTAAGTACATACCGCCGGACGTGCTCTGTGTAGCAGGGAACCTTTTCAATGAACCAGTTTTTCCGGGGCTGGATGTCCAAGACCTTGTTGATGGCCTCTGTGACTGCCACATTATCAATGTAGCCATCCTCCTTCATTCGGTTGAGCACATAAATCTGCCGCTGGCGGGCCCGTTCATAGTGGCGGAAGGGAGAATACTTGCTGGGGGCCTGGGGAAGTCCGGCCAGCATGGAACACTCGGCAAGGGTGAGCGCCTTTGCATGTTTGCCAAAATAATTTTCCGCAGCTGCCTCCACCCCATAGGCCCCATGCCCCAGATATATTTGATTAAGATAAAGAAACAAAATCTCATCCTTAGAGAAGCGTTGGTCAATGCGATGGGCCAGGATGACTTCTTTTATCTTTCGCTCATAGGTTCGCTCGGGGGAGAGAAAAAAGGATTTGGTCACCTGCTGGGTGATGGTGCTGCCCCCCTGCACAATGGCACCCGCCCGAAGATTTTTAATAAAAGCCCTTAATATACCCGTAAAATCAACCCCTCCATGCTCCCGAAACCGTGAATCCTCGGCGGCAATAAACGCATTTTTCAAGTGATCCGGCATTTCATCAAGGGGAATAACAATGCGCCGTTCCCGGAAAAACTCGCCAATTTTTCTGCCGTCATCGGAAAAAACAGTACTAACTGTGGCAGGTTCATAATCCTTTAAACTATTAATTTGGGGAAGGTCTTTACTGATATAAAAATAGAACCCGGTGACACTGGCACCCAATAAAACAACGCCGGTAAAGAAAAGGAGTGTCATCCATTTTAACAGCTTGATAAAAATACTTGATTTGTTTTTTTTTTCACGCTGTTTACGGATTTTTGATGTCGATTTGTCTGGTTTGTGTGTGTTAGATGTCATGGAAACCTGTTTTTTAATCAATATTTTTTCATATAAAGCTCCGTCTAAAAGACTGCAATAAGTGGAGCTTCACCCTTCGTTAGGGGCAGACCCAGGTGAAATACGAGGACCGCCCATGGCAGTTATTAGAGAATGCAGCACCGGAGTGCCTACAGCAGAGCCCCCGGCGGGAGCGGCATGGTTCCATTTTTAATCTTCGTTGTGACAGGCTACTCTGTCATGCGGATTATATAAAAATACAAACTTTGGGTCTTCGCCATGATCCTGTTTTTTCCAAAAACTTGATCATGGTGTACTTATCAGATAAAAAAGGCCATGGCAAGCAGGGAGCCTTGGCTTTTACCTGGGACAACAGCTCCGACGCCCCGACTTTCCATGGACGATGTTTGAAACAATATTTGACATTTCACGTTTGGACTGTTAAAAGTAAAGGTTTTATAAACTCAATTAAAGGAGACATCACAATGACAGATCTTGATTTCAAAAAAACCGGCGGGCTCATACCGGCCATTGCCCAGGATTTTGAAACAGGTGATGTATTGATGCTGGCATATATGAATGAAGCGGCCTGGAAAGAAACCCTTGCATCGGGCATGGCCACCTATTTCAGTCGGTCACGTCAGTCGCTGTGGAAAAAGGGAGAAACCTCCGGAAACCAGCAGGTTGTCAAAGAAATTCGTGTGGACTGTGACAATGACACAGTGCTGCTCAAGGTGGAGCAGATTGGCGGCGCCGCCTGCCACAAAGGATACCGCAGCTGTTTTTACAAAAAAATCATTGATAACAACACCGTTGAAATTGTTGAACCCAAAATATTTGACCCCAAAGAGGTATATAAATAATGGAAAACGTTTTAAAACTGGGCATTCCCAAGGGAAGCCTTCAGGAAGCCACCGTGGCCCTTTTTCGTCGCAGTGGCTGGAAAATCAGCATCCACGGCAGAAGCTATTTCCCGGATATTAATGATGAGTCCATTGAATGCGCCTTGTGTCGTGCCCAAGAGATGTCCATCAACGTGGAAACCGGTGTGATTGATGCCGGTCTCACCGGAAAAGACTGGATTGCCGAGCACCAGTCCGATGTCCATGTGGTGTCTGATCTCATCTACTCCAAGGTCAGTGCCAAACCGGCCAGATGGGTGATTGCCGTTGCGGGGGATTCCCCCATGAACTGTCTGGAGGACCTCCAGGGAAAAACCATCTCCACAGAACTTCTCCAGTTCACCCGTCGCTTTTTTAAAGAACGCAACATTGACGTCAATGTTAAATTCTCTTGGGGGGCCACCGAGGCAAAGATTGTATCGGGCCTTGCCGACGCCATTGTGGAAATCACCGAAACCGAAAGCACCATTCGGGCCCATAACCTCAAGGTCATCCACGAAATCATGCAGACCAACACCCAGCTCATTGCCAACAAGAAAGCCTGGGAAAATCCGGTAAAACGGAAAAAAATCGAACAGATTGCCCTGCTGCTCCAAAGCGCCCTTGTGGCAGACAAACTGGTGGGACTTAAAATGAATGTCCCTGAAAATAAAATGGAACGAGTAATTGCCCTGCTGCCCAGCCTCAACGGCCCCACCGTGGCATCCATTTACCAATCTGACTGGTTTTCCGTGGAAAGCATTGTGGATGCCGGTGTCACCCGGGACCTCATCCCCGAACTTATCCGGGAAGGGGCCGAAGGAATTATTGAATACCCCCTGAACAAGGTATTGTAAATATGAGACCCATAAAGGCTGCCGGGCGAACCCGGGAAATCACCCCCTTCATTGTGATGGAGATCCTTGAAAAAATCCATGAAATGGAGTCCAGGGGGATTGATGTGATACACATGGAGGTGGGGGAACCCGATTGCAACATCCCGGAATGTGTGCAGACGGCTACATTACAGGGGTTTTCCTGCCATGAAACCGGCTACACTCACAGCCTGGGGGATATCCGGTTACGCCGGGCCATTAGCGAGCATTACCGGGAACAATACGGCGTCACGGTGGATCCCGGCAGAATTATTATTTCATCGGGCACCTCCCCTGCCATGCTCATGCTCTTTTCCGCCATGCTGGACCCCGGGGATGAGGTGATCATCTCCGATCCCCATTACGCCTGCTACCCCAATTTCATCCGATTTGCCCAGGGCATACCGGTGAATGTGCCGGTGTTTGAAGAAGAGGGGTTCCAGTACACCCCGGAAGCCATTGAAAAAAAGATCACAGACAAAACCCGGGCCATCCTGATCAACTCGCCATCAAACCCCACAGGCCAGGTCATCGGCCTTGACCGCATGAGGGAAATCCATGAGCTGGCAGACTCCCGGGATATCTGTATCGTCTCCGATGAGATCTACCATGGACTGGTGTACGAAGGGGGCGAACACTCCATCTTGGAGGTCACGGATGATGCCTTTGTGTTCAACGGGTTTTCCAAAAAATTCGCCATGACCGGTCTTCGATTGGGATACCTCATTGCTCCGGCCTATTTTATTCGGCCTTTGCAGGTGCTCCAGCAGAATTTTTTCATCTCAGCCAATTCCCTCATGCAGATCGCAGGCACAGCTGCTTTAAAGGATGCCCACAAAGAGACCCAGGCCATGAAGGTGGCCTATGACAAACGGCGCAAATACATGATCCAGCGTATCAAGGCCATGGGCCTTGGCATTTCCGTGGAACCCACCGGAGCATTTTATGTGTTTGCCAATGCAAAGCATATCTCCATGGACTCCTATGCCCTGGCCTTTGACATCCTTGACAAGGCCCATGTGGGGGTAACCCCGGGCATTGACTTTGGGGCCAATGGCGAGGGATATCTTCGTTTTTCCTATGCCAATTCCATGGAAAACCTTAAAATCGGTCTGGATCGACTGGAGGCCTATTTCAGGAATCGCCATGATCATTAAACAGGCTGAATTTATCAAAAGTGCCACCAAACCGGCAGAGTTCACCGATCCGGATCTTCCGGAAATCGCCTTTGCTGGCAGATCCAACGTGGGAAAATCCTCGCTGATCAATACCCTGGTGAACCGAAAGAACCTGGTTAAAACCAGCTCAAAGCCCGGATGTACCCAGCTAATCAATTTTTTCACCATCAACGATGAGATTTCTTTTGTCGATCTGCCGGGATATGGGTATGCAAAAGTATCCAAAAGCATTCGGGCCAAGTGGGCCCCCATGATAGATCGCTACCTTTCCGTTCGAAAGAACCTCATGGGAGTCATCCTGCTCATTGACATCCGACGTGACCCCGGCAAGGAAGAATTTGAGTTAATGGACTGGTTTGTCAAACGTCGCATTCCTTTTTTAACAGTACTGACCAAGACAGACAAACTGTCCCGGACAAAACAGCAAAAAAGGCTGGCGGTCTTGACAAAAACCCTTAAAAGGGGAAAAGAAGATCTCATCCTGTTTTCGACCAAAACCCGCCAGGGAAAAGAGATGGTTCTGGATGAAATAACAGCCCTTTTACCATCCGACACACCCGGGGATGAAGACCCCTATTAAACCCTCTTTTGTCATAACCCAACCCTAAAGGGCTGGACTTGAATAGTTTTGGCCTTATATCCCAAGCCTAAAGGCATGGGTTTTACGGCCGAGCTTATAACATGTTTTGATCATACATCCCGATGATTCATTAGACTTGATTCCCCTCTTGATTTCTTTAAAGCAACCGAGGGGGGAACCAATGACTCAAAAAATTTGATCATCAAGGCGATTGCCTAAAAGAATACACCGGGATGCCCAGGATTGTGTTCGTATTCAAGGCGGACTTTTTGTGCCTTAGCGGGTTCCATGTACGAAAAAGTCAACACAGAAGACGGATACAAAATAAGCAGGCGGGTATATTCTTTGGCAGAAATGGTCCAAGTACAAGGAAAAATAAATGGAAACAAACGAACACAGCGATTTCACATCGGGGTTTATTGCCATCATCGGTGCACCCAATGCGGGGAAATCCACCCTTCTCAATCGGATTATCGGACAAAAAATATCCATCACCTCCAAAAAACCCCAGACCACCCGTGATAGAATTCTCGGGGTGGTGGAACGCCCCCTTTCCCAGCTGGTTTTTGTTGATACCCCGGGTATTCATAAGGCAAACTCCCTGCTCAATCGAAAGATTGTGGACCAGGCCCTTGCCACCGTCCAGGATGTCGATACCATACTGCTTATGGTGGATGTCACCTCCAGCAAGGAAGAGGCCCAAACCATCATCATGGAACAACTGGCAAAAACAGGCAAACCCATCCTTCTGGCCCTGAACAAAATTGATCGCGTTGAAAAGAACAGGGTTCTGCCACTCATTGAGAAATACTCAGCCCTGCTGGATTTCAAAGCCATTGTTCCCATTTCTGCCAAGAATGGTACCTATACCGACACATTGCTCGATGAACTCCAAGGCCATCTTCCCCGGGGCCCCAGACTTTTCCCCAAAGATACCCTGACAGATGTATCAGAAAAATTCATCGCCGCTGAAATGATCCGGGAAAAGGTGTTTCGCCTCACTGGCATGGAAATCCCATATTCCATAGCAGTCTCAGTGGATTCCTTTAAGGTGGAAAAACGATTGATCGAAATCTATGCCAGCATCCATGTGGATCGCAACTCCCAAAAGGGTATCATCATTGGTAAGGGAGGGGCCATGCTCAAAAAGATTGGCACCCAGGCCCGGAAAGATATCGAAAGAATGACCGGTTTAAAAGTATTGCTCAAGCTCTTTGTAAAGGTGAACAAAAACTGGAGCCAGAGTGAAAAGGCACTGAGAGAATTCGGATATTAACAGGAACGATGAATATGGAATATTATTTTTCCCAAGATGATGGGGTTCTGAAAAAAGAGAAACAAAAGGCAAGGGAGCTGCGAAACAGCCAGTGGTGGAAGCGAAAACGATCCCAGGGGATTTGTTATTACTGCCATGAAGCCTTCCCCCCCAAAACCCTGACCATGGACCACATCGTCCCCATGGCCCGGGGGGGAAAATCGGTTAAAAGCAATGTCGTCCCCTGCTGTAAAGACTGCAACTCCAAAAAGAAACAGCTGTTACCCCTGGAGTGGGCCGCATACATGGAAAAATTGTCAATCTCCCGGGAATAAATCGCCCCCCCCTCAAACAACCAAGCCCCAAATCCTGGACAAACAAATCCAACACCAGACTAAAAAAAGGTGCCCCCATTTTCATGGAAGGCACCTTTTTTATGGAATAAATTATTTTTTTCTATTGCACAGGCGATGAACCGTCTGGGCATGCCATTCTCCACGACCGGAAAAGGTGGGCTGGTGAATGCTCACAAGGTATGTGGCAACCTGATCAAAGGTGGCCCCTTTTTCGCGCATACTCTCAATGATATGCATCACCTCTTCCCGGGGTAAAAGCCCCTCAATCGGGGGAGATTCCACCACCTTGACCACCTTGGGCTCATCTGTTTTGATCTGGCCCTTGTCAGTCTTTGCCTGGTCAGCCCTTGCCTGGTCAGCCTTTACCTGGTCAGCCTTTGCCTGCTCAGCCTTTGCCTTATCAGCCCGGGATCGTTTAATCACCTTTACTTCTTTTTTAATTTCATTTTTTTCGTTTGAGCGGGTTACACGTTTCTTCGCCCTGACAACGGAATGCTCAACGTTCTTACGAGAATCCTTGACACGTGGCATCTGTTTTCCCCGGGCTGTGCTGGGGGAGGCGGGTGAAAATAGGTCACCGTCGACCTGGGCAGGTTGTTCCAGCACCAGTCGCTCATTTCCATATGACGGTGTATCCATTCCGCGCTCCTGCTGCTGGGCACTGTCCCTGTCCCCCTGGGAATTCAAGTGGGAAGGGGGGGTATCCTCCACGTCTACTTTACCATAAAAATCACGTTCCATGATTTCTGCCGAAGCTCTCTCTCCGGGCACCCCCTCATCCCCTGGAACCGAAGCCCCTTCCATTAACGCTCCGGGCACCCCCTCATCCGCTGAAACCAGGACCCCCTCCATTAACGCTCCGGGCTGGGGATTCAATTGAAAATGCGCTACAAGTTCTTCCAGGGCATCGGCTTTTCTCTCTTCAATGAGAATTCGTCTCTGCTGAATATCCACAAGCCGTTCCTGGTTTTTCAAAAATCCATCCAGGACATCCAGGGCTTTTTCCATAAAATCATCATTCCCGACAGGCATTTCAATGTCCTGTCCTGGATATTTTGCCGGAGAATTACTCCTGGTAACACGTTTCACATTACCAGGCCGGGGATTCTGATACCCACCGGATGGATAGTTGGGTGTCTGATTATAATGGGGGGTTGAATTATTATCAACGCCCCTTCGGGTCTTGGGTGCTCGTTTATCTTTCTGTCCTCCCCTGAGGCTCTGAAGAAAATCGTTCATATGAAACTCCTTACATCTTTTTTTACACGAGGCAATACGCCGTTTTTTGTATGTTAATTAAAATATCTAAATCCATAGGATTATTATTCATAAGAAATGTGGCAACAAAATTTACAAAAAAGATTGTGCTATAAACTCAAGTCTTCTTTTATCTATAATTTAGACGGTTCTGTCAAGATTTTTTATCGTACAATGAAAATTCTAATTTTGACTCAAAATCCGATAGCGGTCAGGTTTGCGTTATTGGCGCTTTTTTTAATTTTTATTTTATCTCCAGTCTTGATTAAAAACATGGAATCCGCTTAACATGGATAGCTCCAATGATATAAGCCTAACGCCATTGCCCTATGAACTAACCCGGACAATCACCATTAGAATTGTTGATAGCACAAAGCTGTTGTTCATAGGTATCGATGAGGTCCAGGGCCTGATGGCGAGAGGTAATGCCTGTTATCGCCTTTCGAAAATGGCTGCATCCATCCCATCCTTTTACAAACCACACCAACCGACTTCGCATCATCCTACAGGCGGGTACTTCGCCAAAACCATCCACACAGGCATCCACCAAATTCCGCATGAGACTGAATTGCTCCGCCCTGGTGGGACAGGTCATCTCTTTTCCAGCCGCTAATGCATCAATCTGACTAAAAATGTATGGATTTCGCATGGCTGCACGCCCCACCATCACGGCATCACAACCGGTCTTTTCCATCATACGGATACCGTCATGGGCAGTGACAATATCCCCATTGCCAATAACGGGAATGGAGAGGTGTTGCTTTAAGCGACGAATCAGGTCCCAGTCTGCACATCCACGAAACCCCTGGACAGCCGTCCTGGGGTGAAGGGTAATGGCGTCCACCCCACAGTCCTGGGCCATGGATGCAATATCAATGGCCTGTTGCCCAGAAGTATCCCAACCGGAACGAATTTTTATGGTTAAGGGAATAGTAAGCACTTTTCGTACGGCTTGCAAGATACGCCGGGCATTTTCCAGATCTTTCATTAATGCCACACCCGCACCGGTTTTCACAACTTTACGCACACTGCATCCGAAATTTATATCAATGATATCCACCTCCCCCCTGTGGGCAATTTTTTCAGCGGCATAGGTCATGGCATGGGCATCTGCACCAAAAATTTGGACAGAAAGGGGTTTTTCATCCCGGGTGGACCAAAGAAGCGTTTCAGTCTTGGCAGAATTATACAAAAGCCCCTTGGCGCTGACCATCTCTGAGCAGACCAGGGAAACGCCACACGCTTTTACAATGCGACGAAAGGGAAGATGGGTCACCCCGGCCAAAGGCGCAAGTATGGTGTGGCCCTCCAGGGGTAGTGAACCTATTTTCATAAAGATATATCCATATCAAGAATGAGTATTCAGGGGCGTGGTTTTATTTTTTTGACCGCCGATGTTGGGCAAAGGAGATTACCTCTCCACCTGGGGGTGTGGATTTATTGTCCGTCTCTTGATGCTCTTTTGTTTCCCCTTGCGATTCCACCTGGGAGTCCTCTTTCAACTCGTAATCATCCGGGGGACAGATCACTTTTTCTATTCGAAGCATCTGGCCGTTCATGTAAAAGGGATCGCCAGTAATATAATCCGCTTTCAAAATCCAGGTGACCGGCTTTAGAGGTATCTGGAGCATCAGCAATTTAATGGTAAACCAGTCTTTTTTCACATCGGGTCTGATCTCTTCTATGCGGGCAAAGGAGATGGGGTCATCCTCAACATATATCAATACTACATCATTTTCCATGGGTGTATTTCCTGATTCTTAATTTCTTTATAAAACATATATATTAGTCTATCAAAACAACAGTAGAATAATGCCGCCCCCGGCAACTGGCCTGACCGGAACGGGAACGTCGGGGGGTATTTTTGCCCTTCCAGGCTAAACCACAGAAACTGCGGGCAAGTGTGTCCTCAAACAGAGTCTGTGC
>Ga0307987_1000791_pt1 | contig 18450 bp, 11 predicted proteins | sample EllFjometagen181_FD_203157 | JGI IMG/M metagenome (GOLD analysis project Ga0307987, IMG submission 203157) | Marine microbial communities from Ellis Fjord, Antarctic Ocean - #181 | ecosystem: Environmental > Aquatic > Marine > Unclassified | place: Southern Ocean | collected 2014-10-08
CATAGTGAAAGATACAGACTTGTTGTTGGAGATTATTCTGTCTATATGTCGCATGTTAGCAGTGCAGAGTATGTATTTGAACATACATTCAGAATACCTGCTGGACAATACTATCAAGGTTATCTTGAATCATTGTCAGACGATGATCCAGATGGCGATTATGATGCTGATGTCACAGGAGAAGGAATTATTGTTTATGATCTGCATGCTGAAGATTCCTCTGGTCGAGTTTTGGGGGGACATCACGAAAACAGTGGTTTCAATTCAGGACAAAGGAATTTTGTGGTTTATGTTATGCCAGTAGTAAATGATGAAGACACAACTGACAAGCCGAATCCTAATCCTACGGAAGCTCTAACAGAAGAACCAATAAATACAATTAATGGAGATGTAACTGCATCAGACACCGATCTTGCTGTCGCATGTCAGGGGTTCTCCTTGTTAATGAAACGATATTATAATAGTCGTTCAGAATACACAAATAGTCCAGTTGGTGCAAGATGGAATCATTCTTTTGATTGGCAATTTACATCCAAAACAAATTATTACTATCGAGGCATCCAAGCTGATTGGTTAGTTTTACGAACAGGGAATGGTCAACAGAAATGGTTTGAACATATAACAAATGAATACTATAAAGCACCTGTAGGTCTTGATTGGCGTTTGACACAGAAAGACGAAGACTTTGAGCTTGTAACAGGTGTTGGACAGAACTACTATACATTCAATAATAATGGTAGTTTATTAAGTGCCAGCAATGTTTTCAATGACAGTTTAGAGTTTTCATATGATGGGGAGAATCTATCTCGGGTTGAACATAGTGATGGACAATTCTTGGATTATCAATATAATGGTGATTTAATTTCAAGAATCAATACATCAACCAATGCATTGTATATGACCTATGCATACTCGTTAGCTGGTAATTTGACAAATGCAACAAGACATGTTGATGGTGTAGAATATGTTACCTCATATAAATATGGAGAACTGCAGAATCTTACCAATAGATGCAATGCTCTTGGACAAAACTTTGCTTATGAATATGCTATTACAAACAATGCCGATGGAATTACCATTGCCAAAGGTGTCGGGATGGCAGTTGATGATTACTGGTACAAGCATACTGTTGCTTATAACACAGCTTCAAACTACACCATTGTAAATTATCCTCTGAGAGGAACAAATCAGATCTTTAAATATAAATATTCTCCTGATTCACTTGCAATAACAGCAATATATGGCCCGGGTACGGAGTCCAATAAGACTCAATACATCAGAGATGGACAAAACGATCTGGTTAAAGTAAAAACAACTGATGGAGAAACCGGTGATGAATTTATCAATAGTATGAGTTATGACATAAACCATAACTTAACATCAAGTGGCGTCGGATATAATGCAGAACCTATGTATACATGGAACTACGTCTGGAATCTAACTAACAACACCCTTATTGCAGCTATGGATCCGGAAGATAAAGAAGTTACTTTTGAATATCAAGGAATCCTCCCCTGGAAAACTCACACATGGTTATCTGATACTGAAGCATTGACAACAATCTTTGAACACAATTCAAAAGGACTTCTTTCCAAAGCAATCAACGAGAATGGTCATTGGGTTGAATTTGCATACAATAACTATGGATTTGCCACATCGACAATTCCGCAGCTTGGCCCGGTCGTTACAACAAAAATCAATGATTTTGGATTCGTTGAAGAGATAAGTCAGCCGTGGACAAACAATACTCTTCGTTCCACAATCTTTCAGAATGATCTTATGGGCAATGTCACAAACATCATCTATGCCGATGGAACATCAGAAAGCTTTGCTTATGATAATATGAACCATCTTGTTTCTTATATAGATGTAAACGGCATAGCAAATGAATATGTCTATGCACCGACGCATGAGTTGACAGCAGTCATCGAAAGTACAGGTAGCATTGCTACAACAAACTACTTTGCTATAACGAATTCCTTTGATTACGATCAGCAGTTTAACTCACTAAATCTGACAGATGTTTCAGGTCGTCCTGTTGAGTCTTATGTAATGGACATAAAAGATCGCCCGATAGCAGTTACCAATGTTGAAGGACAGGTGATGAGTATCAAGTATGGCGTTGGTAGCATGGTGAAATCTGTTGAACGATTTGATGGAACTATAGTTTCAAATAGCTACGACTCGTCGGCAAGGCTTATTCAAACTACTATTGGTGATTTAACAAACTCATTCAGTTACTATAAAAATGCCTTGCCTGCCAAAGTTGAAACAGAAAATGGTTATGTAACAAACATTTACGACAAAGCAAATCGATTTGTTGCAGGAATTTGTATTGCTGATGATGTGGAAACATCTATTGATTATATGCTTGATTATGCAGGCAATGTCACAAATTCAGTAGTATTCCTCAATGAAACAAATCTTGTAGAAACATCCGCAGAATTTGATGAAGCTGAAAGAATTACCAATCTCGTTTCTCGACCTACGATCAACGATAGACGAATGACGAACAACTTTGCATTTGCTTATAGTGAAATTACTGGACTAACCTCTCAGATGACAAACCAGAATTCAGGCATCTTTGTCGAATATGATTTTGATATCATGAATCAGTTAAAATCTTTAGTTTGGAAAGATGATTCAGGTAGTGTGATTAAGAGTTTTGACTACTCCTACAGTCCGTCCGGAATGATCACAAACATAGCAAGAGAGGCTGTTGAGGAAAATATCAGCTACGAATACAGCGACCTCTTTGGGACGCTTTGGAAATCATCTAGTAGTTACTATACAGCTCAATACCATAGAGATGCGGTTGGCAATCCATTTGAATATGTAATCAACGGTAGTTATTTCTATAACTTTGGATTCGATGCAGGCAACCGCTTATCATCATGGATGGGAGGCGGTTATGAATATAATATTGCAGGTTGCATAACAAATAAGATATCTTCTGGCAATTCAACAGATATCAGTTGGAACGATAGGTATCAGATAACGGATGTTTCAGTAAATGGCTCATTGGCAAAAAGCTATACCTATGATTCTTTAGGGAGACGTTCTTCAATCACCGATTCGTCAGCCAATGTAACAAAAGTAATATATGATGGCATGCATATGGTTGCAGATGTTGACGACGACAATAATCTTCTTCGCACATATACAGCAGGACCAGGAATTGATAACTGGCTATCATTCACAGACCATATAACAACAAACACATATTATTACATTACTGACCACGTCGGCACTGTTCACGCTGTTACCGACAGCTCTGGCAATATTGTCGAGAGCTATCGTTACTCACCTTATGGAAAAGTACTTGACGTTTTCGATGAAAACGGTAATACTATCTCAGAATCAGCACTTGGAAATCGCATCCTCTTTCAAGGTCGTGAGTACGATTGGGATACTGGATTTTATTACTTCCGTGCAAGATGGTATGCTCCCGATACTGGCAGATGGCTTTCCAAAGACCCGATTGGTATATCAGGTGGACTGAACCAGTACGTCTTCTGTGGGAACAACCCTGTTATGTTTAGGGATCCGCTAGGATTAAAAGTTGTTATAGAGGGTACTCCAGAACAACAAGAGCATGTTCTTTCTTTGTTAAAGAAATTTGTTTATGGCACTCTAAAAATGACTGATGATGGTATTCTTTCTGGTGTTCTTTCTAGATCTCCTTCTAAGTGTGATGAGTCAATAGAGCATGATGTTGATATGTTGATTGATAGTAAAAAAACTTATTATATTAGACCGTGGTCAAAACCAGGAGGATTTATTCCAGGTGAATTTGTTGCTGGATGGGATTTTGGACTCGTATATTTTGACCCAAATGTAGAGATGAGTTATGGCGTTGGATGGTTCATTTATCGTGAAATAATGACACCTGCTGGTCTGCTTTCGCATGAATTATTGGGGAGAGCAGTAGCGTTTGATAAGCATGAGCCGATGAACGGAAAAAAAGCTGATAAAAAGGCTTATGAAAGAGCTAATAGAGCTTTTAAACGTATGGGGATGAAACCTAGAACTAGTTACTAACCGAAAGATTTAAATTATGAAAAAACGAGTAACTTATATATTAGCAAGTATTGTTTTAATTGTTTCTTCTTTGTTTATATCATCTTATTTTGTGGCTTATTATAAGGCTGTTCAATATGTTGAGGCTTATTATGGAAAAGGGGCGTGGAAAAAACATGCTTCAAGTATTACATTGTTTTATGATGATAAATTCACCTTACAATGGTTCTTCGGCTTTGACCAAGGTGTTGACTCTAACTCTATGTGGTATCCATTATCCATAGATGTCTCATTTTTTGGAAAAGTTCTAAACAAGCCCATAGAAAAAGTTTGTCAAGTAAAACAAAGTAACACTATAGGCAACTTTGTTGGTCGGTATCATTTGGTAATTAGAGGAGATCTTACAAAACTCTATAACATGGAAGTATTTAATGGTTTCAAACCTGGAATATCACTGGATGGTTCAACACAAATGGGACATCTACCCTTAAATGTTTGGACTAACGGTAGTGTAGGCAATGATATAATTTTTCGATCTTATAGCTTTACAAATTCTATTGTCGCCGTTGCTCTTGAAAGCAAACAATTACCTATGAGAACTAAATTTCAATGGAAGTCTGTATATGTATTTCCTCATAAAAACACTCAAATATTGTTAGAAAATATTATTTCAAACAAAAACTTGGATTTTGATGTATACCCTAGATCCTTCTTACTCCATATAAGTGATGAAGTCGGTAATCATTTATGGTTTGAAATATATCAAGATAATATAGTTAATGAGATTCGATGGCTTAATAGTGATAGTTGATTTTTATAAGGAGAAAAAATAATGCAACCACAACCATTTAGGGACAATTAATAATGATACTATCAGACAGAAAAAAAGAGAAATTCAATGAACTATTTGGTCGTTGGGCTAATGAAGAAGATGACCTACTTTACCCAGATGAAATAGGTCTTGAAGGAAATGAACCAGCGGATATTGTAGAAAGTGCAGGTTTGATTGATGCTGAAGATAAAACATACGCACTAAGAAAAACAGGTCGATTCATTACTTCGGCAAACAGAGAGTTTTTGCCTCAAGAAGTTATAGAGGAATGGGATGATGCCATTAAGGAATATCATTTAAAACAAGAGCTTGCTGAGTTACGTAAACGAGATGATGCTAGAACTGGAGTAAAATCTTTATTTAACGTAGAGATTTTAGATGACTTTCAAATTGCGATACTTCACGCAATGGTAAAACTAAAGAGGAATGCTGGTGCAACTAAAAACCATCCTCTAGGTTTTATATATGTCAATATGTGTTTGTCAAAAACACAAAGAAGTCTTAGGACTGTGTACCATCTTGTAAAGGAAGGTTTATCATTAGATTGTTTGGGTATTGTTCGAGGTGTATATGAAAATTACATCACTATAGTTTATGCGAATGAAAATGCCGACAAGATGGAGTCTCGCTTAAGAGCAAGAATATCTCTTGGTTCTAAAGAATACATACATCCTAAAACAAAAAAAGGAAAATTCAATTATTCAATAATTCGGAATGTTGAAACAAATGAAGAATATCCCAAATACGACTCGTATGTTAAAATGCTAAAAAGTAGTAGATATCCAGAGGACGTTGAACTATTTAATGTTTTATATCCTTATTTTTCGTTGTATACACATTCCAGTATAAAAGTCTGGGAAGATTTTTTAGGTGAAGATAACTTTTACCGAGAGGAAGAAAATACTGTATTTGAAGTTTTTATTCATAGTTTTTATATTGTAATATTGTTTTTGGACAGTTGTCGTTCTACTGAGTTTGTAGAAGGGATGTTATACCAAGACTTAAGTTTTTTTATAACAAATTATGCCCGCATATTAATTGAAAATTTACAGTTTCTTAAAGGTGAACATAGCAACCAACAGTATAAAAAAATGAATGACTTGATGATTAGGAGATTAAACACAATTATTAGTTAATAATCTGTCTAACAAGTTGCATCCTTAATTAATTGTGGGAATTTGGATTTCAAGAAGATAATAATCTGATTCGTACATATACCGCTGGTCCAGGAATCGATAACTGGCTCAGTTTCACAGGCCATATAACAACAAACACATATTATTACATTACTGACCACGTCGGCACTGTTCACGCTGTTACCGACAGCTCAGGAGCAGTCATTGAAAGCTATCGCTACTCACCTTATGGAAAAGTGCTTGACGTTTTCGATGAAAACGGTAATACTATCTCACAATCAGCAATCGGCAATCGCATCCTTTTCCAAGGACGTGAGTACGACTGGGATACTGGATTCTATTATTTTAGAGCAAGGTGGTACGATCCAGATACTGGGCGTTGGCTTTCCAAAGACCCAATTGGGATTAACGGTGGTCTGAATCAGTATGTGTTCTGCGGGAATAACCCAATCATGTTTATTGATCCATTGGGGCTGTGGCAGATTACTCTTGGATTTGGGTATGGGTATGCAGGTCGTATTACTTTTGGTCATAATAGTAATCGTTGGAATATAGGTTTTGGTTTTGGTTATGGAATTGGGGCAACAGTTAGCGGTACTTCTCAAAATATTGAACCAGGTTATGCTTCTCAAGGTGTTGCCCTTAACATTGGAATAGAAGCTTCTGGTCAAGCAAAGGTCTTTGGGCTTGTTGATGTCAGCGGAGGGCTTCGTGTCTTCTCTGAAGCCGATGGCTGCGATAATATTGAAACAAGAGGTGGCGTGTTCGGTTCGGTTAGAATTCCTGGAACAATAGTTAATGTTGGAGGAACTGTAGATGTTGTAAGCCGAGGAAATCTTGAGTATGGTACTGCTGAATATATTATTGGTGATGTTCAGCCCAAACCTGTTGAGACTGGTCTTGGTGGCATGGCTTTTGTAGGTGTAACAGGTGGAGTTAATTGGTGAGGTGTTTTTTATGAAGATAAAAATAATAATAATTGTCGGTGTTGTTTCTGCCATTATAGGTGTTGTTACTGTTGTTTTTGCGTTGATAGCGGTTGGTAAACGTCCTGAAAATGAAATGTCGAAGAGCTTTGTTTGTTCATCTACGGTTGTTAGCAATCTTTTTGGTTCATCTTTAACAATTAAACATAAACCAGGAAGATCTGGAATTTCATTTTTCAGTGACGGTAGAGTGGAGGGTAGATATGGTTTTACAGTTAAAGGAAATGAAAAGTCTGGTTTAGTCGAAGTCTTTTGGCGAAGAGAAAGCAAAGAAGGTGATTTCCAAGTCTATCGTTTGGAACTGATGAAAAGACAGGCGAAATCTGAAGTAATATGGCAGAAATTTTTGACCGAATAATGCTTTATATTCTGCTGGTAGAAGTGCTGTAAAAGGGCAAATCTATAAATTTATTGATTATGATTCGGGAAATAATGCAAATGAGTTATATAACGATAAATAATAAAATTATTATGGAACAAAGATGAGTATTATTAATAAAGAATGGTTTAAATATGAAAAACCACAGGATGAAATTAATGTCATATATATAAAATCATGCCTGTTTGTTACCTGTATTGTATTCACAGGAATTTTAATGTGGATACACTGCCTGTTGCTAATTACTATTCAGAATAGTATATATCCGGCAAATGCTTTTCTAAAAGGTGGAACAAATATTAGTGAAGTTTTAATTTTTATTGTACCTCTTTTTTCTTCTATTGCATTTGGAATGATATTAGGTAATGCTGTTTTATGGCTATTTGCATATACAAGAAAGAAACTTGAACAACAGGCAACAAATAATGGTCAAGCTGGATTTAAGAAATCAACTTCAAGTTTATTAAAAGTATCTATTTATATTTTGATTTTCTCTTTACCTCTTGAAATTCTAGGTATATTTAATTATTTTTATGTGACTACTGATGCTATATTTTGTAATAAATTACTGAGTTTTAAGGAATCAAAAATTTCTTGGAATGATATAAGCACAATTGAAAAAGGTTGCTATATAGATAGAAATATCTTACGAATCAAATATACTGTAGAAACTTCGACTGGTTTGAAAACAGATATAATTAGAAATAATAAAAAAAGTAGAGAAACCTTTTTTAGAAAGTATAATCAATTTGAAAAACTTATTGCACATCAAAATATTAGTTATCAATTAATAACAACTAAAGCTGGCATGAAAAAATTAGAGTCATTTTATCCTAAACAATATACCAAAATTGTAAAAATATTTTTGGAAGAATAATGCAAACTAATGAATGTCAAACTATTATAACAAACAGCTATAATTCAGCTGCATTGTTAGAAAAATCTGTTTTCGGCAATCTGACCAATTCATTCAGTTATTATAAAAATGCGATGCCAGCATTAATAACAACAGAAAATGGATCAGTCTCAAATATATATGATCATGCAAACCGATTTGTTTCAGGAATTTGTATTGCTGATGATGTGGAAACATCTACTGATTACATGCTTGATTATGCAGGAAACACAACCAATGCATTTGTATATTTAGATGGAACAAATATCATTGAATCCTCCGCAGAGTTTGATGAAGCTGAACGAATTTCTTCATTCTCAACTGTAGCGTCAGAGGCCTGTCACGCCGTAGGAACGGAGGAGGATGACCGACGAGAAACAAATGCATATGCATTTGCTTATAGCGAAATTTCTGGGTTGACCTCGCAGATGACAAATCAGAATTCCGGCATCTTTGTTGAATATGATTTTGACATCATGAATCAGCTAAAATCATTAATTTGGAAAGATGATTCGGGTACTGTGATTAAAAGTTTTGACTATTCATATAGCATATCTGGAATGATTACAAACATAGCAAGAGAAGCTTCATCGGAAGATGTCAGCTACGAATACAGCGACTTCTTTGGGACGCTTTGGAAATCATCCAGCAGTTACTATACCGCTCAATATGTCACAGATGCGGTTGGAAATCCATTTGAATATGTCATTAACGGTAGTTATTTCTATAACTTTGGATTCGATGCAGGCAACCGCTTATCATCATGGATGGGCGGAGGCTATAAATATAATATTGCTGGTTGTGTAACAAACAAGATGTCTTCTGGCAATTCAACTGAGATTAATTGGAACGATCGATATCAGATAACTGATGTCTCCAAAAACGGAAGTTTGGCAAAAAGCTATACTTATGATTCTTTAGGGCGACGTTCGTCAATCACAGATGGTTCTGGCAATATCACCAAAATCATTTACGCTGGTCTGCACATGGTGGCGGATCTGGATGCAAATGGTGATGTTCTGAAAACATATACAGCTGGTCCTGGAATTGATAACTGGCTAAGTTTTACAGACCATCAAACATCAAACACATATTATTACATTACCGACCATGTCGGCACAGTTCATGCAGTAACAGACAGCTCTGGAACAGTAGTTGAAAGTTATCGCTACTCACCTTATGGAAAAGTGCTTGACGTTTTCGATGAAAACGGTAATACTATCTCAGAATCAGCAATTGGTAATCGCATTCTTTTCCAAGGACGTGAATACGATTATGATACAGGGTTTTATTATTTCCGAGCTCGTTGGCTCGATCCTGATACTGGTCGATGGTTGAGCAAAGATCCTATTGGTATTAATGGTGGCTTTAATCAGTATGTTTTCTGTGGAAATAATCCCGTGATGTTGGTTGATCCGTTGGGGCTTTGTGAAGATGATGGCTATCCTGCGTTTAGACAGCGGCATTGGTATGACTCGGTCACCACCTATGCGTGGATTACAGGTCGTAATGTGGTGAATTACGTCGGTGCTCCATATGTTAATACATATCATGCAGCAGAAGCTTATTACGACAATCCAACACTCATTGGTGCATGCGAGTTGGCACAGGCATATTTGCCAGTTGTTATCGCGGTAGGTCTTGCCGCTCCAGGTCGCACTGCAGTACAACCCGTCAACCTGAACCCATTCACCGGCTCCGTCTCCCGCCGAGTCTTTGTTGTGAACCCTAATGGCAATGTGGTGCCTGTGCAGGCAGGGCAATCGCTAACTGGGTCGGCAAATGGTATTTTCTTGCAGGTTCACAGCGGGGGAGTCAATAGTCCGTACACTGCCATGAGACTGGATGGTCCCCATGGCAAATTCAAAATCAATCATGCACATGTACCTGAAGTTGGAGAACATATACCTGTGCCTTGAAAGAAATACAATAAAACAAGCATTTAAGTGAAAGGAATACAATGAAACAAGTATTTAAATTTGATTACGGACAGACCGTCGTGGTTACGGACTCCGCACCTGCTTCTGTGAAACCAGGTACGCAGGTGGACGTTGTGGGTATGATGCGCCTTACAGATAAACGTACTGTGGCTGGACAAAGGTGTCAGAAAGGTACTGAGGTCTACTTAATTGAGTATGAAGATGGAAGCTCCGTTGAGCTCCAGGGAGCATGCTTGGAGCTGCTTTGTGAGTAACCATGATGAATAACGAAACCAAATATAATATGGCAGTAAAACTGATGCAAGAAGAAAGATGGACGGAAGCAATACAGCTTTTCGTAGATGTTCTGGCGGACCATCCTGATTTCGAAAATGGTTATGCGTGGTATGACCTTGCATACCAGAAACTTGTTGAAAAGAAGAGCTGGTCAGACGTTAGTTGGCCATCGGTAGGAATTAGTGCAGGAGCTGGAGCTTTAGGTGTTGGATTGGGAAATATGGCAACTAAACTTGTAGGACAAACCGCCCTAAAAGGTGGATCGGCATTATTAGCAAGAGCAGCAATTAATGGCGCCGGTTCTTCTATGATAGGAGGAGGAACACAAGTGGCAAATAATGCGGTTGATGGTACTAACCTCAGCGATGGAGTAGGTTCAGCAATGGCTTGGAGCGGAGGTGTCGGAAGTCTTGGTTCTGTTGTAGGAGACCTTGCGAGCATTGTTCCCCAAAACTTATCTTTAGAGTATAAATTAAAATGTATAGGATATCTTGGCAAAGATCCGTATACAAAAATTTTACCAAATAGTTCTTTAAGAGTACTTTATGGTACTGGCAGAACAATGTCTCAATTCATTCCAAATATCCCAAACATCTCTAATAACTATGCAAAGGATAAATAGTAATGATTACTAAAAAAGAAAAATTGTATTTACTTATTATCTATCCTGTTTTGTCTGGTTTTTTGGGCGGAACAGTATTTACTGTTATTGCTGCTCTTACTGGTAAAAAAAGTTTTTTGCATTTGTGATTGGCACATTATTTTGGTTTTTTGTTGCTTGTGTTAATTCTTATATTCTTTTTTGCAAAAAATCAAGAATTGAAAAAAAACTAATTTCAAATAAAAATATTCGATACAAAAAATAAAAACAAGCACAAGCTAAGGAATGATAAATGGTTAGTCAAATTAGGTCAGGTGAGCAATTTAACTGGAGAAGATTTGGCGGCGCAGTAGCACGTGGTGCAATCGTTGGAACTGTTAGTTCATTAGCAGGTCCCGTAGCAGGCTCGTTAGTTAAATCAGCTGGAGGAATAGCAACAGGCTTGGCTGCAAAAACGGTTGCTGTTGGCATATCTGCTACAGGTGGTGCTGGAGGACAGGTGACTTTTAATGCAATTAGTGGTAATGACCTTGGTGATGGTGTTGCTCAGGCGGCGGCCTTTAATGCTTTGGGGCAAGGTGTATCTCATTTGATCCCAACTAGAGGTCTGTCTACTTTAAAGCAAGCAAAGTATTTCGGACCTAAGCATATGTCTTCTATGATTAAAACCGCCAATGCTAAGAAAATTGTTAAGAGTTATGTGATATCGTCCACTGCAGCTTCTTTTGGAGCAGAGACGTATGACTGTTTACTATATGACGATAATACCGCAATACAAGAAGGGTATTATAATGATAAGTAAACCGAATATATTTGGGGCGATTAGAAGCTTGGAGAAAAAAAAACCTAATTTATATTGGTTGTTTGTTTTTCCTGTGTCAGGAGGAATATGTGTTAGTGGCGGAGCATGTTTGATTGCAATTCTTTCTAAGAAATTTGATCCAAAATATGCTTCGTTGGATGTTGTCCAATTTACTATTCATGGTACTACAACATGGTTAACTATTATTTATATATTTTCCCTTTATATTATTATCGGTAATTATTTTGAAAAGAAAAAGCAAGCAAATAAGAACAAAAGCTCACATTCTAAGAAAACAAATAAAACAAAATGGTCAGATAATGAGTTTCCCATAATCGCTGGTCAGAGCGATGGAGTAAGTGTTTCAATTACTCCTTTCCCTTACAAGCAAAAAGGAAACAAGAAAAAGTACACTTATCCTGATTTTGGTTCAGATTTTCATAATGACTTGTTTGAAGTACAATTGCCAGATTGGGATATTCTAAAAGAGACCTTTGAGAAAAGTTCAACAGTCTCTGCGAATGTACAATTACCAAAATATGCTAAAGCGATTAAAGTTGATATTTCGTGTTCAGAAGAGTACAGAAATTCAAAGTTTTATAAAGAAGAACCGTTTTATTCATGTTTAGCAGATGCAATCATTGATGCAATGGAAAAGAACAATATAAAATCATGATTGCAACAATTCCACAGATTGGTCCAGTCGTAACCACAAAGATTAATGATTTTGGATTCGTTGAAGAGGTAAGTCAGCCTTGGACAAATGGAACTTTCAGAACAACAAAATTCTCTTCAGACTTGATTGGGAATACAACAAATATTGTATATGCAGATGGAACATCAGAAAGCTTTGCTTATGATAATATGAATAATCTTGTTTCTTATATAGATGTAAACGGTATAGCAAATGAATATGTCTATGCACCGACGCATAAGCTGACAGCAGTCATCAGAAGTACAGGTAGCATTGCTGCAACAAACTACTATGCTATAACAAACTACTTTGATTATGATCAGCAGTTTAACTCACTCTGCATAAAGGATGTAATGAATCGTCCTGTGGAATCATATGTGATGGACATAAAAGATCGCCCAATCACAGTCACCAATGTTGAAGGACAGGTGATGAACTTTAATTATGGCGTAGGCGGCATGGTGAAATCAGTTGAGAGATTTGATGGAACAATAGTTTCAAACAGCTATAACTCAGCTGCACAGCTCACTCAAACTACTGTCGGTAATCTGACCAATTCATTTAGTTATTATAAAAATGCTATGCCTGCATCGATAACAACAGAAAATGGATCTGTCTCAAACATCTATGATCATGCAAACCGATTTGTTTCTGGAATCTGCATTGCTGATGATGTTGAAACATCTACTGATTACATGCTTGATTATGCAGGAAACACAACCAATTTAGTTATAAGTCTCAATGGAACAAATATAACTGAAACATCCGCAGAATTCGATGAAGCTGAAAGAATCTCGCTGCTCTCTTCTGTATTAACGATCAACGATAGACGATTAACGAATAACGTTTCTTATGCTTACAATGAAATTTCAGGGCTGACCTCGCAGATGACAAATGAAAATTCAGGCATCTTTGTCGAGTATGATTTTGACATCATGAATCAAATTGATTCCATTGTCTGGAAAGATGACTCAGGTAGTGTGATTAAAAGTTTTGATTACTCTTATGGTATTTCTGGAATGATAACAAATATTGCTAGAGAGGTATCATCTGAAGATATCAGCTACGAATACAGCGACTTCTTTGGGACGCTTTGGAAATCATCCAGCAGTTACTATACCGCTCAATATGTCACAGATGCGGTTGGAAATCCATTTGAATATGTCATTAACGGTAGTTATTTCTATAACTTTGGATTCGATGCAGGCAACCGCTTATCATCATGGATGGGCGGAGGCTATAAATATAATATTGCTGGTTGTGTAACAAACAAGATGTCTTCTGGCAATTCAACTGAGATTAATTGGAACGATCGATATCAGATAACTGATGTCTCCAAAAACGGAAGTTTGGCAAAAAGCTATACTTATGATTCTTTAGGGCGACGTTCGTCAATCACAGATGGTTCTGGCAATATCACCAAAATCATTTACGCTGGTCTGCACATGGTGGCGGATCTGGATGCAAATGGTGATGTTCTGAAAACATATACAGCTGGTCCTGGAATTGATAACTGGCTAAGTTTTACAGACCATCAAACATCAAACACATATTATTACATTACCGACCATGTCGGCACAGTTCATGCAGTAACAGACAGCTCTGGAACAGTAGTTGAAAGTTATCGCTACTCACCTTATGGAAAAGTGCTTGACGTTTTCGATGAAAACGGTAATACTATCTCAGAATCAGCAATTGGTAATCGCATTCTTTTCCAAGGACGTGAATACGATTATGATACAGGGTTTTATTATTTCCGAGCTCGTTGGCTCGATCCTGATACTGGTCGATGGTTGAGCAAAGATCCTATTGGTATTAATGGTGGCTTTAATCAGTATGTTTTCTGTGGAAATAATCCCGTGATGTTGGTTGATCCGTTGGGGCTTTGTGAAGATGATGGCTATCCTGCGTTTAGACAGCGGCATTGGTATGACTCGGTCACCACCTATGCGTGGATTACAGGTCGTAATGTGGTGAATTACGTCGGTGCTCCATATGTTAATACATATCATGCAGCAGAAGCTTATTACGACAATCCAACACTCATTGGTGCATGCGAGTTGGCACAGGCATATTTGCCAGTTGTTATCGCGGTAGGTCTTGCCGCTCCAGGTCGCACTGCAGTACAACCCGTCAACCTGAACCCATTCACCGGCTCCGTCTCCCGCCGAGTCTTTGTTGTGAACCCTAATGGCAATGTGGTGCCTGTGCAGGCAGGGCAATCGCTAACTGGGTCGGCAAATGGTATTTTCTTGCAGGTTCACAGCGGGGGAGTCAATAGTCCGTACACTGCCATGAGACTGGATGGTCCCCATGGCAAATTCAAAATCAATCATGCACATGTACCTGAAGTTGGAGAACATATACCTGTGCCTTGAAAGAAATACAATAAAACAAGCATTTAAGTGAAAGGAATACAATGAAACAAGTATTTAAATTTGATTACGGACAGACCGTCGTGGTTACGGACTCCGCACCTGCTTCTGTGAAACCAGGTACGCAGGTGGACGTTGTGGGTATGATGCGCCTTACAGATAAACGTACTGTGGCTGGACAAAGGTGTCAGAAAGGTACTGAGGTCTACTTAATTGAGTATGAAGATGGAAGCTCCGTTGAGCTCCAGGGAGCATGCTTGGAGCTGCTTTGTGAGTAACCATGATGAATAACGAAACCAAATATAATATGGCAGTAAAACTGATGCAAGAAGAAAGATGGACGGAAGCAATACAGCTTTTCGTAGATGTTCTGGCGGACCATCCTGATTTCGAAAATGGTTATGCGTGGTATGACCTTGCATACCAGAAACTTGTTGAAAAGAAGAGCTGGTCAGACGTTAGTTGGCCATCGGTAGGAATTAGTGCAGGAGCTGGAGCTTTAGGTGTTGGATTGGGAAATATGGCAACTAAACTTGTAGGACAAACCGCCCTAAAAGGTGGATCGGCATTATTAGCAAGAGCAGCAATTAATGGCGCCGGTTCTTCTATGATAGGAGGAGGAACACAAGTGGCAAATAATGCGGTTGATGGTACTAACCTCAGCGATGGAGTAGGTTCAGCAATGGCTTGGAGCGGAGGTGTCGGAAGTCTTGGTTCTGTTGTAGGAGACCTTGCGAGCATTGTTCCCCAAAACTTATCTTTAGAGTATAAATTAAAATGTATAGGATATCTTGGCAAAGATCCGTATACAAAAATTTTACCAAATAGTTCTTTAAGAGTACTTTATGGTACTGGCAGAACAATGTCTCAATTCATTCCAAATATCCCAAACATCTCTAATAACTATGCAAAGGATAAATAGTAATGATTACTAAAAAAGAAAAATTGTATTTACTTATTATCTATCCTGTTTTGTCTGGTTTTTTGGGCGGAACAGTATTTACTGTTATTGCTGCTCTTACTGGTAAAAAAAGTTTTTTGCATTTGTGATTGGCACATTATTTTGGTTTTTTGTTGCTTGTGTTAATTCTTATATTCTTTTTTGCAAAAAATCAAGAATTGAAAAAAAACTAATTTCAAATAAAAATATTCGATACAAAAAATAAAAACAAGCACAAGCTAAGGAATGATAAATGGTTAGTCAAATTAGGTCAGGTGAGCAATTTAACTGGAGAAGATTTGGCGGCGCAGTAGCACGTGGTGCAATCGTTGGAACTGTTAGTTCATTAGCAGGTCCCGTAGCAGGCTCGTTAGTTAAATCAGCTGGAGGAATAGCAACAGGCTTGGCTGCAAAAACGGTTGCTGTTGGCATATCTGCTACAGGTGGTGCTGGAGGACAGGTGACTTTTAATGCAATTAGTGGTAATGACCTTGGTGATGGTGTTGCTCAGGCGGCGGCCTTTAATGCTTTGGGGCAAGGTGTATCTCATTTGATCCCAACTAGAGGTCTGTCTACTTTAAAGCAAGCAAAGTATTTCGGACCTAAGCATATGTCTTCTATGATTAAAACCGCCAATGCTAAGAAAATTGTTAAGAGTTATGTGATATCGTCCACTGCAGCTTCTTTTGGAGCAGAGACGTATGACTGTTTACTATATGACGATAATACCGCAATACAAGAAGGGTATTATAATGATAAGTAAACCGAATATATTTGGGGCGATTAGAAGCTTGGAGAAAAAAAAACCTAATTTATATTGGTTGTTTGTTTTTCCTGTGTCAGGAGGAATATGTGTTAGTGGCGGAGCATGTTTGATTGCAATTCTTTCTAAGAAATTTGATCCAAAATATGCTTCGTTGGATGTTGTCCAATTTACTATTCATGGTACTACAACATGGTTAACTATTATTTATATATTTTCCCTTTATATTATTATCGGTAATTATTTTGAAAAGAAAAAGCAAGCAAATAAGAACAAAAGCTCACATTCTAAGAAAACAAATAAAACAAAATGGTCAGATAATGAGTTTCCCATAATCGCTGGTCAGAGCGATGGAGTAAGTGTTTCAATTACTCCTTTCCCTTACAAGCAAAAAGGAAACAAGAAAAAGTACACTTATCCTGATTTTGGTTCAGATTTTCATAATGACTTGTTTGAAGTACAATTGCCAGATTGGGATATTCTAAAAGAGACCTTTGAGAAAAGTTCAACAGTCTCTGCGAATGTACAATTACCAAAATATGCTAAAGCGATTAAAGTTGATATTTCGTGTTCAGAAGAGTACAGAAATTCAAAGTTTTATAAAGAAGAACCGTTTTATTCATGTTTAGCAGATGCAATCATTGATGCAATGGAAAAGAACAATATAAAATCATGATTGCAACAATTCCACAGATTGGTCCAGTCGTAACCACAAAGATTAATGATTTTGGATTCGTTGAAGAGGTAAGTCAGCCTTGGACAAATGGAACTTTCAGAACAACAAAATTCTCTTCAGACTTGATTGGGAATACAACAAATATTGTATATGCAGATGGAACATCAGAAAGCTTTGCTTATGATAATATGAATAATCTTGTTTCTTATATAGATGTAAACGGTATAGCAAATGAATATGTCTATGCACCGACGCATAAGCTGACAGCAGTCATCAGAAGTACAGGTAGCATTGCTGCAACAAACTACTATGCTATAACAAACTACTTTGATTATGATCAGCAGTTTAACTCACTCTGCATAAAGGATGTAATGAATCGTCCTGTGGAATCATATGTGATGGACATAAAAGATCGCCCAATCACAGTCACCAATGTTGAAGGACAGGTGATGAACTTTAATTATGGCGTAGGCGGCATGGTGAAATCAGTTGAGAGATTTGATGGAACAATAGTTTCAAACAGCTATAACTCAGCTGCACAGCTCACTCAAACTACTGTCGGTAATCTGACCAATTCATTTAGTTATTATAAAAATGCTATGCCTGCATCGATAACAACAGAAAATGGATCTGTCTCAAACATCTATGATCATGCAAACCGATTTGTTTCTGGAATCTGCATTGCTGATGATGTTGAAACATCTACTGATTACATGCTTGATTATGCAGGAAACACAACCAATTTAGTTATAAGTCTCAATGGAACAAATATAACTGAAACATCCGCAGAATTCGATGAAGCTGAAAGAATCTCGCTGCTCTCTTCTGTATTAACGATCAACGATAGACGATTAACGAATAACGTTTCTTATGCTTACAATGAAATTTCAGGGCTGACCTCGCAGATGACAAATGAAAATTCAGGCATCTTTGTCGAGTATGATTTTGACATCATGAATCAAATTGATTCCATTGTCTGGAAAGATGACTCAGGTAGTGTGATTAAAAGTTTTGATTACTCTTATAGCATGTCAGGAATGATTACAAACATAGCAAGAGAAGCTTCATCGGAAGATGTCAGCTACGAATACAGCGACTTCTTTGGGACGCTTTGGAAATCATCCAGCAGTTACTA
>Ga0307987_1000792_pt1 | contig 18428 bp, 10 predicted proteins | sample EllFjometagen181_FD_203157 | JGI IMG/M metagenome (GOLD analysis project Ga0307987, IMG submission 203157) | Marine microbial communities from Ellis Fjord, Antarctic Ocean - #181 | ecosystem: Environmental > Aquatic > Marine > Unclassified | place: Southern Ocean | collected 2014-10-08
TTTAATTTGATATAAAACAATGAGTTGGATTGCTTTAGGTCAAGATTTTTCTACTTTTTAATAGATAATCATCTTCGGTCTGGTTACACCTGCACGAATCTGGGTATGACCATTAATGTAGATATCCTTGCCATTATTTTTTGTAAAAGTCTTTAAATAATCACTATTCATTTCAAAATTTCCGAAACCTTCTGTAATAATCAGTGGAAAAGGGATATCTTCGTTTCCGGTTAAGGCAACACCGATCTCTTTACCGATAAATTTAACCAGGTCAATGCTGCTAATCGAGGGAGCAATAATGCCTTTTACTTTTTTATTTATCGCTTTTAGAATAATTTCATGATCGATCATAGCTGTGAAAACCAGAAGGTCATTTTCTTTGCAATCATCTAATTGCGATGGCTTCTCAATAACATTCAATTTACCACTGGCATCAGTTCCAAAGCCAATGATTCCTTTTAAGGTTAATCCATTATATGAGATAACAGCAAATGTATTTTCATCAACTCTTTCAATCTTACCCTTGATACCAGCTTTTAGATAGTAGGGATCTTTATCATATTGAACAATTACAATTCCTGTTTCAAGATTAACCTCTTTAATTGTGCCGGTTGTAGGGGATGAGACAATAGAAGGCAAGGCTGTGTTTTTATCAAAAATCTTGGAAGCTAACGAATCTCCAGCATATACAAAATCACCAACACCTTTTTTCATATAGGTTTTTAACTGTTTCGGCAGGATAGCTAATTTTTTGGCTATATTAACTTTTTTGGGTTTTGTAGAGTAATCCTGGATTTCACGCATAATAATTGTTCCGGAATCTAAATTAATTTTCTCTACTTTTCCTCGTACAGGTGAATCAAAATAGTAGTGCTGGAATTTAAGCTCCTGAATCAAGGTTCTATCGCCGATCTCAACGATTCGCTGTCCAAATTTTACCTCATCTCCTTCCTTAATAAGAAGTGATTTCTCGATATTCTCGCTATTAAGATTAAGATACGTTTTATCAAAAAGCGAGATCACATAAACTCGTGGTGGATCGAACAAATTCTCTCCGATAATTGTATTACTTTCAACTTCATCACCTATTTTAACCAGAATATTTCCTTCGTATGGAAGAGAAACCTTATGTTCCTGAATTCCTGTTAATATTGGTTTTGGTTGAATGAATTGCATAAAGCTTTCTTCTATGGATGTACTCATATTAACTGATTGGAAGAGTTGCAAAGCTTCATTTCTCAAATTATGGTTTTCATCATGAGATGCATCAATATAGATTGGCAGGTCAGATTCAAATTTCAGATCCAGACCTTTTTCATTCAAATAGGATCCTTTTTCTAATACAATGCTAATTGCTCTGGATACATTTGACTTATTAGGGATATAGAGTTGTTCTCCAACTTTGATAATGTGTTTCTTATCATCAATGGTTATCTCTAAAACTGTTTTATTTAGTTTCCATTTTTGTAATAATGGACGAATGGTTATTCCGACTTTCTCAAAGCAATCATTAATCAATAATTTGGTAGCCAGCTTTTCATCTACTGCACTCAATTTACCCAGGTGAGGTGAAATAAAATGTTTATCTTTCCAGATTTCGGTGATACCTTCAGGTTGGAATCCATCATAGATAATTGAGAGTGCCTGCTCATTTGTTTCGGTATGAGATAACACGCCACCTGCACCAATAAGAATATTGATATCATACATATGAAATTTCTTTGCCTCTTTGGCTTCTTCAAGATAAAATGCTTCAGTAATGTTTTCAAGATCGTGCTGTTTTAATTTCAGTTTATCCAGGAATCCAATTTCTCTTGTATTAAAATTCATCTCCATATGCTGTTTTTTTGACATTCTTATAGCTTCTTTAGAAATTGCATGTTCAATTGCAATCTGCGACGCAGAGGTTGGATTGAAAGTTGGATAAAGCATCTTATTGGCAATATAATTAGTGATGAAATTATCATCTAACCCATCTGGAATCCACTTTTTAATATTGGAATATCCAGCTTCCTTGAGTACATTGGAAATGCTGTAGCTCATCCCATAATTAGCACTTACCGTACGAAAATATTTTCCTAAGATATTAGAAAAAATATCGGTAGTTGCTCCACCAATATCAACAGCCATTACATTCTCACTTAAGTTATCACTTATAAGCTGCAAGGAATTTATAACACTCATTGGGGTTGGAATTATATCGTCATTAACTATTTTTTTGAGTTGTGAATACCCTGGAGCCTGTTCCATTACATTATCCATAAAGAGTTGGTGGATCTTTTCTCGAGCTGGCTGTAAATTTTCCTCTGTAAGTTTTGGTCTCAGATTTGGTACAATAAAAAGATCAAACTTTTTGCTGAATAATCCTGCTATAAATGATCTCGCTTCGGTATTCCCAGCAAAGACCAATGGAATATTGGTTTTATCTCCAAATTTTGGACTTGGGTTTGCCAGTTGCAATATTTCACCTAATCGCAGAATTGGTGAAACAGCTCCACCATCAATACCTCCACACATGAGGATAATATCTGGATGTAGAATACTCATGGCATGCATCTGTTCTAAACTGCTGCGTTTATCATCAATCGCAAATGTATCCAGGATCACACCTCCAGCTCCAAACGCAGTTCTTTTACCACTGCTGGCAGAATCGAACAGAGTTAGTCCTATAACCAAGATCTGCAATCCACCCCCGGCACTACTGGTTGTTAAATATAATGTCTCCTCATTGAAAATAATCTTTGATTTATTTGAATTCTCTTGTAAGAGAGGTACACCTGTCTCATTTTCTATGTATTTAATTGCTTTTAACACACCAATATTTACATCCTCTTCCGGTTTTTCAACGGTCGTAGCTTCGTGATGTATCGATTTCAATTTAAACTCATCTCCAATTTTCTTCAGGAGGATAGCCTTGGTAGTTGTGCTTCCCACATCTGTAATAACGATATTTTTTTTGGAGCTAATCAAATTTTCACGCTGTGCCCAGTGTGGAATTTCTGAAACATTTTCAATCGCCATCTTTTCTGCTTCATCTTCAGATAGAGACATCTGTTTCATTAACTTATTTTTAATTTCTTCTATTACCAGGGAATATCTTCTCATATAACCAAATTCATCTGTACATTCTGCACAATATTTACTACCAACTTTCTCATTTGCAAAGTCTTTTGCTTCTTTCATGACTTTGCCACAGCTACTGCAAATATGTAGTTCATTCATTATAAATAACCCCCATTATTTCTTTAATATTTTCATAAAAATTTCAATTGTCTGATCATGGAATTTCTCGATAACACTTCCACTGTGTACAAAACTAGATTTCAAGCTTAGATAATAGTTGATAGTTCCAAACAAAAATGTGAGTACACTTGGAATATCTACAGATGCATAAATGCCTTTCCTAATTCCCTTTTCAATTACCTGATGAAAATGTTCTCGAATCAAGGATTCTCTGAACAATATTTTTCTGCGGAGTTCACTTTTGTAGCTTGGCATCTCGCGTGCCAGGGAAGAGAAGAAGCCTTCTTCTTTTTTAATCAGGTTTAAATATTGATTTAGTAATTTATCAATTTCGTCAGTCTCAATTATTAGTTGTTTAATCTCATCACTAAATTTTAAGAGCTCGATATCAAGCAGCCCAATGACTAAGGCATCTTTATTGGGAAAATGCAGAAACAAAGTGCCGTGTGCTATGCCTGCCTTTTCAGCGATCTGTAAGGTTGCACTATTAATTATCCCTTTCTCTATAAATATCTGCTTAGCAGAATCTAGAATTTTATCACGTGTGAATTGTTTCTGGATCTGACGTTTATTCATCTAATCTCCTTTTACTGAGTACACACTCACTGAAATTAGTGATGATGAGATTATTGTCAAATGAATTTTATGTTTAGCGGTTTAAACGATCTTTATTTCTGACCCATATTAAAATTAGCTTAGTCAAATCATGTGATTGAACCAGGTTAAGAAAGATATCAAAATCTCCCTTAGTTTCATCTTGACATAATAAAAACAGGAGAAATATTAACTTACATATTTTGGTTGAAGAATATCATTCTGAAATGTAAAAAATCCTCATAAAAGGAATTTAGATGGCATTTATTCATTTACACAATCACACTCAATACAGCCTTTTAGACGGTGCCTGCCGCACAGATAAAATGATCGCAAAAGCTAAAGAATTTGGTATGCCAGCGGTTGCAATGACTGATCATGGAAACATGTTCGGAGTTATTGACTTTGTTAATAAAGCTAAAAGAGAAGGCGTCAAGCCGATCGTTGGTATAGAGACCTATATTGTTAATCACGAATTCGACGATGCAAATGCCAAGAAGGATATAAGACATCATCTTGTTTTATTAGCTCAAAATCTCCAGGGTTATAAAAATCTGATCAAGCTCTCTTCCAAAGCATATCTTGATGGCTTCTACTATAAACCCAGAATAAATAAACGTCTTATTGCTCAGTATTCAGAAGGAATAATCTGTCTCTCAGCCTGTTTAAAGGGAGAGATTCCTCATCTATTATTGAATGGGGATCTTCAGCAGGCCAGAGAAGTTGTGAATTTTTATAAGAATATCTTTCCCGGAAAATTCTATCTTGAGATCCAGGATCATGGAATTGAGGAAGAAAAGATAGTTGCTCCTCTATTGATAGAGCTGGCACAAGAAACCAACACACCTCTTGTAGTTACCAATGATTGTCACTATATCAATAAGAAGGATGCAGAAGCACACGATGTTTTACTTTGTATCCAGACAGGCAAATCCTTATCAGATTCTAACCGCATGAAGTATAATACAAATCAACTATATTTCAAATCGGAAGATGAGATGAGAGAACTCTTCCCACAGCAGTTAGAAGCTTATGAGAATACAATTAAAATAGCAGATCAGATCGACCTGAAACTGGACTATAATGACTTTCTGTTTCCCAAAATTGATATTCCACCCGAATATAAGAATTCTAAGGAGTATCTTAAATTCCTTTGTTATGAAGCAGCAAAAACCAGATATCCAGAAATCACAGTTAAGGTAAAAGAACGTGTTGATTATGAACTTTCTGTCATCGACAAAATGGGTTATAACGAATATTTTCTGATCGTGAAAGATTTTTGCGATGCTGCACGTGATATGGATGTTCCGGTTGGACCAGGTCGTGGCTCTGCTGTCGGAAGTATTGTTTCATACCTCCTGGCGATCACTCAGATCGAGCCTTTGAAATATGGCCTCTTCTTTGAACGATTTTTAAATCCAGACAGGATCGGGATGCCCGATATCGATATTGACTTCTGTGCCGAAGGCCGAAGTAAGATCATAGATTATGTGGTTGAAAAATATGGTCGTGAGAGTGTAGCTCAAATCATAACTTTTGGAACCCTGGGTGCTAAATCTGTGATCAAGGATGTTGCCAGAGTTATGGATCTGCCTGCTGCTACCGCTAATGAGATTACAAAGTTAATACCTTCAACTCCAAAAATTTCGTTAGATAAAGCTTTAAAGCAATCTAAAGAATTTGCAGATAAAATGTCCGAGAACGATATATATGCTTCGATCTTGACCTATTCCAAAGTTTTAGAAGGACTTGTCCGTCATACCGGAGTTCATGCTGCCGGAGTTGTTATTGGACCAGGGAATTTGAGTGATTATGTCCCCTTAGCAACCAGTAATCAAAAAGGTAGCGAATCAGCAGTTCTGGTTCAGTATGAAGGCAAATGGCTGGATGATCTCAAAATATTGAAAATGGATTTTCTGGGACTTAGAACTCTCACCCTGATCAAGAAAACGGTGGAACTTATCAAGAGTTCTCAAGATATAAAAATTGATATTGATAATGTTGATATAACCGATACAAAAGCTTTTGAACTACTTTCCAACGGGCAGACAGATGGAATTTTCCAATTTGAATCTGGTGGTATGAAAAAATATCTCACAGCTCTGCAGCCCAATAAATTTGAAGATCTTATCGCTATGGTAGCACTTTATCGACCAGGTCCGATGCAGTTTATCGAAACCTTTATTAATAGAAAGCAAGGTAAGGAGAAGATCTCTTTTATTCATCAACTTACAGAAAATACACTACGAGAAACTTATGGAGTAACCGTCTATCAAGAGCAGGTAATGCAGATTGCCCGTGAGATGGGTGGACTTAGTGGGGCAGAGGCAGACACCTTACGAAAAGCAATCAGCAAGAAAAAACTTAAAACGATGGAACAACTTAAGGTGAAATTTGTAGAGGGAGCTTCCTACAATGGTGTAAAACCGCATGTAATAGAAACTATTTGGAATAACTGGTTAGAATTTGCCAATTATGCTTTCAATAAAAGTCATGCCACAGCTTATGCCTACATTGCTTTCCAAACAGCATTTCTAAAAGCACATTATCCGGTTGAGTTTATGGCAGCATTGCTTTCATTAGAAGATAACCCATCCAAGATCCCTTACTTTGTAGATGAATGTAAAGCGATGGGTATTGAGGTGATCCCACCTAACATTAATAAAAGCCAGAATGAATTTATGGTACGTGGAACAAAGATCCTGTTTGGATTACGGGCTATAAAAAATGTAGGTACCGCTGCGATAAATGCTATGATAAGCGATAGAGATGAGGCTGGTGAATATAAAACTATTTTCGATTTCTGTTCTCGATCAGATACAATGTGTGTAAATAAATCTGTTCTGGAAAGCTTGATCGGCTCTGGAGCGATGGACGATATAGAGGGGAATAGAGCACAGAAATATGACTCGATCGAACAAGCTTTGGAGTATGGTGCAGGAGTGCAAACGGAAAAGAAACGGGGACAGATGATGTTTTTCGATGCTTTTAATGATGATGGTGAAGAGGATGATTATCAACCAAAATTAAAAGATCTTACAGAATGGAATTTACACGAAACATTGCAGCATGAAAAACTGGTTCTGGGGTATTACTGGTCGGGACATCCTCTCAATCAGCATCGTGAAATGATTGAACTTTTTGTGAATTCATCTTCAGACATTAGCGAGCTGGCACCCGATAAGATACCTTCTAAAATAGCAATTGCCGGAGTAGTTTCTGAGGTTGTAAAAAAAATAGATAAGAAAGGAAACCCCTTTGCTATAATCATTTTAGAGGATCTAAACGGAAAATTTGAAGTAACCCTCTTCAGAGATGATTATATGAAATATATCAGGACTATGCAAGAGGGACAAGAACTTTTCATTATCGGCAAGAGATCAACTTATTCCAATGGTGGGGATAATATCTTAAGAATTATTCCTACTAGTGTTATGAATTTTGATGAATTGCAGAAAAAACTTACAGGTGAGATCTATCTTAAGATGAAAGAGAGCGATTTTAATGAGGAATTTTCAAGTAAATTAAGAAAATATATGAGAGAAAATAGGGGTAATTTTGGTCTCCACATTGCACTAGAAACTTCTTCTTTCAAAATTTTGAATTTACATCCCAAAGAGATGAAGATCTTTCCCACATCACAATTATCAGAGCTTTATAAGGATATTGAGGGACTACAGCAAAAGCTGAATTTGAACTTCTAAGATGGAGATGGTATGAAATATTTTTTATTGATTATATTCGCTTTAGTATTTTCCTCTCTCTTTTCAGATCAATTGCCGATTGTTGTTGATACAAACAGATTTTTAGACGATGCCAGCAATACGATCTTCGATTTCAACTATCAGCTTGCCTACAATTCACTCCAATTCGAGAAAGACGTTTCTGGATTTAAGGCTGGGCTAAAAGTTGAATATACAATTTTAAAGGATGAGGAAATAGTAAGTCAGGGTGACTTTATCAGTAAACTCATCTTTCCTAATCAGGAGATGACCAGATCTGGAAAGTTGTATCGAGATAAAATATCGGTTACATTACCCAGTTCATCCTACTCAATGAAAATATCATTTACCGATATCAATTCTTCTCAATCCACCACCTGGTCACAAAACCTTACGATTTTAAGGAGAGATACATTTCTCAGTGATTTAGAGTTCTCGTCCAATATTGTGGCAGATACAACGGAGTATTTGGATAAATTTCATCGAGATGGCCAGCTTTTCTTTGTTAGCAGTAATCATATTTATTCAAAGGGAACTATCGATTCGTTGTACCTTTACTACGAACTGGGAAATAAACAGTTTCCAGTAGGAGAGCTCTTTGAAAAAATTACAATTTTTAAAGATGATGATACGGTAGGAGTTGTTACTCGAGATTTAAATTGTCATGGAGCAAAACTGTCACAGCAACGTAAAATTGATATCTCTGAGCTGAAAGCCGGTTACTACAACATTAATGTTGAGCTTCATGATCCCATCTCAAATGCTTCGATTGTTAGCAAAGATTATTTCAGTATAAAACAGAGCAATATCAGTAATTACCGACTTTTTATCGAGTTGGAGGATGAGATTACGCTTTTGAAATATTTCCTGCCTTCTACAAAAACAAAAATCTGGAAGGAGCTTAGTGTTGAGGGTAAACAGCAATTCATTGATAAATTCTGGGAAATTAATAATGAAGATACATCCACAAAAAGAAATGAATTTTTTGAGTTAACGAAAACCCGAATTCAGTATTGTAATGAACATTTTTCTTATTTTAAAGATGGTTGGAATACGGATCGTGGTAGAATTTATATAAAGTATGGGAAACCGGATGATATAGTAGTTGGTGATACCGGAATTCAAACAAAATATCCCCAAAAACGGTTCGAGATCTGGAAATATAGAATTCACAATAGTCTCACCTACCTTTTCCTGGATTTCTCAGACACAAATAACCACAAATTAATCTTTAGTGAAAATGATCCTCATGAATCGAGTTTACCACAATTAGAAGCATACCTAGGAGAAGATTTTGATATGGGTTTATTAAACTAAAGAAAGGTTCAAATCTTCCCATATAAAAAAAAAGTTGACAGAATAACTTATGTAAAAGCAAAATGCAATTGCATATTTAGTTAAATAAAGCAAAGTACAAAGAAAAATGATAGTAGTGTGAAATTTAGTAGCTAATAATGATTGTTAATAAATAAGTTAGAAAGTGGTTACAAAAGCTTCTTTGATGTGTTTGAGAGATGTGTGTGTGTTGCCCTTCAGAATAGCAATGACATCGAAACGTGTGAACATATCTTCGAGGTTATGGTTTTTGGAAAGAAAATAGTCAGCTGTTTTGGAAATCTTCTTTCTTTTCGAAATAGAAATGCTATTCAGGGCAGATTCGAGATCGCTCGATCGTGTTTTAACTTCGATGAATACTAACGTCCCACGATCCACAGCAATGATATCGATCTCACCATAGGGAGAGTGAAAATTTGTCTCTAATATTTTATAGTTATTGGAGATCAGGAAATCTTTTGCCTGTCTTTCCCCACGTTCGCCGATTTGCTTAATTTCGTTAATAATCATAAATTAAAGAAAAATCTTGACTTATAAAATGTCAATAAGTTAAAAAGAAAGTTGTTTTAATATTCGGGGGGGTATTATGAAAAAATGGGTTTTATTATTAAGGGGGGTTATTATGAAAAAATGGGTTTTATTGTTAATAAGTATTTTGTGCTTGTTCAATATAACGCTCTTCTCCATGCCGTATTCCGCTTTAGGGAATATCAATATTCCAGATGCTTATGTACTGCCACACAAAATGGTTGATATTTCATACACTAACTATTTTGTTGGTAATGGTCAAGTTAATGGAGAAGATGAAGATATGTACGATTTTGCAGCTTCGGTTCGCTTTGGTCTGTTTGATCGTGGAGAACTGGATATTGTATATACCAGTACTGCGGATATTTATGGGAATTTGAAGTTCCGCTTGATCAATGAGTCAGAGACTTTACCTGCACTTTCTTTTGGGATTATTAATCTTTTTTCAAGTGTAAGTGATTTTGATCTCGGAGAAGAAGAATATGATTTTACAGACCCTGTTGATTATATCAGTAATTCACCTTTTTTGGTACTCAGTAAATCGCTGGTTATCATTACTGGTATTCCTGCTATGGATTATCTGGAGACCTCTTTTCATTTTGGGATGGGACAGCGTCGTTTCCAGGGAAAGGGTGAGACGGTAAAGGATTTTGCAGGTGTTTTCTGGGGAATGGATATCAAACCATCCCGTTACTGGGGATTTGATCTGGAATGGGACAGTCAGAACATCAATCTTGGTTTGAATGGTTTCTATAAGAATTTTACACTCAGGGCTGGCATGTATGAAATAGAAGACTTCCTTGGCATCAAGGGTGATGATGGCAGTAACAAATTTGCTGTTAATCTGAAGTATACTCTCGATAAATTCTCTGAATTAAAAGCTTCTGAGAAGCGGAAAAAAACTGTTGGTGTTCAGCATAGAACAATGCAAAAGGTAACACCAAATACAGAAGATACCTATGGTGAAGATTCTAACCCATTGCACGAAGAGTTGGAGCGGATCCGTCAACTCAGGAAGCAATCTGAAAAAGAATTGGAAGAAATTAGAAAACTATTACAAGAGTAAATTTATTGAAAAATGAATAAAATAGTTTTTGCATTTATACTGCTGGTTCTGAGCCTTAATTTAGCTGCTCAGGCTGATATCACGTCTATTCTTCAACCCGCAGAGAAAGAAAAACCCCTTTTAGAACAATTGAAAGAGGAGAAAAGAGAACTAGCGATTTTAGAAAAAGAAGTTTCCTATTACTATAATCTATTGCAACAGAAGACAGCCGTAAGCGAATTGTATGAAAAAGGTAAAATCACGAATCTCAAAAATGTCTTCTCTAAAACTGCAAAAATTATAGATCGCATGTTTGAAGAGAAGCAGATTAAGACTGTATCACTTAAAATTGGAGAGCAGAATGTCATCTATGGTGATATAGTTGAGTTGCAAGACCAACTCTTCTATTATAGAGCAAAACTATCCTTTTTAAAGGGTGATAATTTCAAAGCTCAACCGCTTTTGGAAGAGATAATTGCGAACTACCCACGTTCGGTAACTATCGATCCTGCGATCCTGCTTTTAGGAGAGATCTATTTTGTGGCTGGATTTGACCAGAAATTGATAGATATTTTTGACCAATATAGATTAGAGAAATCTCTTCAGCAAAATTTCTGGCTGGCCCAGGCTTATTATAATACCGGAAAATATTCAGAGGCAGAAAACTACTTCACTATCCTGAAAAAAGATAAGGAATTTGCTTTCAGGTCGAAAGCGATGCTGGCACTTATCTCCTATTTCACAGAAGATCTGGACAGTTCACTAGAAAAATTTTCTGAACTGGAAGATAAGTACAGCAGAAGAACTGATTACTATGAATATGTGTTGATCTCACTTGCCAGATTGCATTTAGTAAATAGCGACATAGAAAAGTCATTAGCCTATTATGATGCCTATTATGATATGACTTACGAGGATATCCCGGACGAAATTATTTACGAAATTGCTATGCAGAATTACAACAGCAAAGAGTATGTAAAAGCTATAGCCTATTTTAATATAATAATTGATAAACCTGTCAAGAGTCAGTATTTTGCCTCTTCAAAATTCTTTGTGGCCGTCTCTGAACAGGGTCAAGGTAACTACGATCAAGCAGAGAATACACTTTCTGAAATGATTGCACGTAATAATGTACCTATGGAAATCATGAACTCCAAATATAACTTACTCGAAAGATACAGCAAACTAAAAAGACAGCTTAATCAAAAAGATCTCTCAGGTGAAGATTGGGATAAGCTTAAAGCACGGATAGAGGGTATAGAAAAAGCACTGGTACTAACTAATAGTACTTTAGAAACCCTCTATACTGGACTTGATGCTGGTTCCTTAAATATGCTGCAGGTTCTGGAGGATGAGTATCTATCATATAGTGGCACAATTGCTGATATGGAGGCAATCATACTTCTCGCAGAATCGCTTCCAAATAAGAGAATACCAGCTATTCTTGATCGCGTGATCGCTTCTTCAGATTCATCAATTATTACATTGCAGGTCTTAAGTTACCTCGGGCACAGACAAAGATTTTCCAGCAAAGATTTTAATTTTGCCAAAGCCTTGGCTTCGGAGAAAATCTATCAGGAAAATTTACTCAATACCTGGATAGAAATCGAGCAGATAGCTATTCAGAACGATCATGAAGAGATGTTGCCCTCAATCAGGAATTCAAAAAATAATATTGAAGAGAATCTTGATTCAATTGAAACCATTGCTCAATATATGTTCAAAGGTAAACCATCAGATAATTTTCAGGATCTGATTCAGGACGAAGCTGTTGCAATAGGTAAAAATAAAAAAGAGCTTATGGAATTGAAGAAAGATGTGATTTTGAATTTCAATAAGCTGATAGCTCAAAGATTGAGTAATGAAAAAGAGATCATGATTACAGAATTTGAAAAACTGCAATTTAAATATGATGGCACTCTCTCTGAATTGATGGAAGAGATAACTTCTGCAAATAAGCAGTACCAATTCAGTTTGCTAAGTATTCTTTTCAAACAGACCCAGATCATGGATAAAGAGTATAAAGAATTTCAGGAAAAAGTGAGAAATGAATAGTAACTATAAATTATTAATATTATTCCTAATTGTTTTATTCAATATTACAATAATCTCAGCCCAAACTGAGTTAACAGAGTCAACTGATCTGAAAGATGAGTTAATTGATAGATATCAAGAAAAAGCAGTTTATAAGAAAGAGATCTATGATCGTACACTCAGGTTTGTTAATGACAATCTTGATTTGCCTGGACTAGCAACGCTCTATTTTAATCTGGCCGAAATGAGTACTGAAATAAATATTGATGATCCTCAAATGACAACCGAATATTATCAGAAAGTACTGTTAACTGATGAGGATTTTCCCTATAAAGATGCAGTGTTATACAATATTGGCTATTATGGTTTCAAATCCGAAATTGATAAACGAAATATTGCCCGGCAGAACAATATTAACCTGGTTATGAATTGGCCAGATTCGTTGCGTCTAAGTGAAGAGAGCCTGGAATACGTTATCAACTCCCATCTACTGCTAACAGAGACCTTTCCAGAATCAAGATATTATACTGAAGGATTCTATCGTTTGGGTATTCTCTATTTTGAGTTAGCCTTAGATGCTCGAACTCCACAAAAATACTTTCAAAAGTCAGTAGAATATTTTGATAAAGTTGCTCAGCAGGAAGATGATAAATTGAAAAACTATGGTCTTTTCCAACGTGCCTGGACAAATTTCACAATGGGTGATTTCACCAATGCTATTGACGATTTTACAGCGATTCTTGAGATTCTTAATACCGATTCTCTTGAGATCGAAACTACCTTCTTTGAGGCTGATGCTATAGAAAATATTGCTTTTAGTCTTATCGAATATGATGGAACAGATTTTGTTCAATATTCACAGGCAGCAGCTAAGGCAAAAGAGATCTTCCATAGCTTTGTTTCAGATGTTTACGGTAAAGAAATAATATTAGAATCAATTAACTTAAAACATAGATATAATGCACCGATGCAAGCTGCTGATCTTTATAATGCATATATTACGTTATATCCAGAGAGTATTGAATGCCCCTCACTTGTAGATTCTATAGTAACCATTTATACTAATAACCCAAATAGAACTAGAAGAGGAATGGCAGCAGAAGAGCTTATCTTAGATCAATATAAGCGTCTGACCACAGAATTCAGGGCAGATTCTGTTTGGTATCAGAACAATAAGGGAAATGATATCTCAGATCAATTGAAGATCATCAGATCTGCCTATGAATTTCTAGAACCAAAACATTATAATATTTTTGCGAATTCCAAACAAGAAGAAGATTATTTACAGTATAAAATTCTAGTGGATAATTATAATAAATTTGAAGAATTTGATACCGAAGATTACAACGATAAGATCAATAAGAGTATTATAGATTTCAGTCAGGAACTGGCAGAGAACTCACAAGATCCAAGACTTTATTTTGAAACAAATGACAATATCACTGAATTCCTGAATAAAAATCCAGATTTTCCTAAAGTATACAACTATCAGGAAACAAAATTTTATAATTATGAAAAGATCTATGCAATTTTAGATTCAACAGTAGAACAACAAGCTTATATTGATACAACCAGAGATCTCGTTTTAGATCGTAACGGTTTGGATTCTCTTTTTATTGTTGTTACAAACCAATATCAGGATTTCTTGAATAATTATGAAGATAAGGGACCTCAGACAGAAAAAGAACTTATTAGAATCATTTATCAAAAAGCGGAACTCTATTATAATAAGGAAGCATTTGATGAAGCTTTTGCAGATTTTGAGCTTGTACTTCAATATCAAGCAGAAAATGATCTAAAGAAAATAATCTACTCACGTCTAGCGGAAATCAGTAGGAATAGAAACAATTATAATGATGCCGAGAGATTCTATCGCGAAGCTGCCAAATATGCTACAGCTGACGAGAAGGAAAATTTCAATAATAATATTTTGGCAACGATGCAAGCTAAAGCTACAACTTTTGCCGATTCTGCCGATTTTGCTACTGCCGCTCAGGAATATATGAGATTAGCCAAAGAGCTGGAAAACGTTGATCCTGATAAGAGTATCGGTTTTATTGTTAATGCGATTGAGAGTTATCAGAAGGTTGGGCAAAATCAAGCAGCGATCGATCTCTATCTGGATATCTCTTCCAGAAAAGAGAGCAAGAATGACGTTCTTGCAGCTTATATCAGTGCTTGGACGATCACAGATTCCTTAAAGGACTGGAGCCAGAGCGAGGGGCTGCGTAAGCAGTTTATCAATAAATACAAAGAATCTAATGAAGCTTACAAACTGAGACTTCAGATTATTGGTTTCTATGAGGGTGAGCAGTTTAATGATAAAGAGAAAGCTGCCCAGATGTATCTGCAACTTCACGATGATGCTGCCAGATTAGATATTGGTGAAGACAGTAAAGTGAGTATCTTTCTTAATAGTTATAGGATCTACGTTGAACTGGAAAATGAAAATAAGATCGTTGAACTGAGCCTGCTATTTGATAAACTCTATCCGAATCATCCTAAAACTAATGACTTTCTGGTTAATGTTGCCAAGATCTATAATGACCGCGGTGAGGAAAAGAAATTTGAGGAATTAGCAAGTTATCTTTATAAAAAAGATCCTACTATTGATCTGCTGGTCAAGGTTGCTGCTGATAAGCTGAAAAAGGTCAAGGCAGAGGTCGATAGTTTCTTTGTGGCAGAACAGTATGAACTGATGCAGGAGAAGATCAGAGAGTTCGAGGAATTGGATAAACACTATCTGGCAGAGGGACTCTCCCTTCCTACGGATGCGATCTATGATAACTTTGAGTATTATAATAATTACGCTACCTTCAGAGATAAATTCCACGTCGGAGTTGATGCTGTTTACCGTGATTTCCTTAGTAAATCTCCTGACGATCTGATCAGGGTGAATGAACTTACAGAGTGGAAAAAACATCTGGTTGAGGGCAATAGAAGAATTCCTAAAGTGATGGAAATGGCAGATGTTGAGAGATCAAAAATAATAACTCTCATTCAGGAGGGTAATCAATACGAACTGAAAACTGCTGACCGGACAGAGGCGCTTTATGTAGCAGCCCTAACTTATGATTATGCTGCTGAGGTTGTTTCTATCCAAATTCAGAAGTATCTGGATATTTCCAATCAGTTGAATAATGATCAGATGAGGGAGAATCCAGTTCAGCAAAAACAGTACAAAAATACCATTTTGAACAATGGAAGTCAGATCCAGCTGGATTTCTTAAAAAAAGCTGTTCAGATATATAAGACTATTCTAACAACCTTCTCCACAGGAAAGGACTACTCTGATGAATGGGTTGAGAAGACATATGATCGTTTGGTTGAAATTGGCATTGAAAAACCGAAGATCCATGAATTTTATTACACGAATTATGGGTGGAAGATTAACAGACAACCAATTATTGATCTTTCAAGCATTCAATATAATTATGGAATTTGGAAAAATGTAAATGTTTTAAATGATCAGGTCGTATTTGGCTCAGCATATATTGTAACTGTTAATGATACGTTTGCTACATATATTAAGACCGATTTAGAAGCCCAGATCAAACCGGAACTGATAAATATTACCTATGCTTATTCTCATCCTGTAGAAATTTATATCAATAATACTCTTCTCGAAAAAGAAGCAGATATGAGAGAAAAACTTGCCCATGTTGGAGATGAATTATTACCAGAATATCATATTTCCACTTCAATGCATCTCATAAGTGGAAGTAACTCAGTTGTTTTCAAGCTTCCAAAGAGTGATAATAGTGAACAATCTTCCCTTTTTACTGCTATGTTCTCCGTCCAATATGATGAAGGAAAATTGGAATATCACAGTACTACAGAAGAATTGGTACTCTTCTCAGATTTTACTTGGATGACCAAAAAAGATGGTGCTGAAATTCAAGTTAGTTATCCTGACACATTAGAAGTAAGTGTTACCGATATTCTTAATAATGTTGAAACTTTTGTTGACTCAACTGAAGTTACAAGTTACGGAGATGGTTGGATAGCTGCAAATAGTTCCAACTTCAGATTCTTTAAAGCACAAATGTACGGAATGGAAGAGAGTGAAGCTGTTGGCATTTGGTATCCTGTTATAGATTCTAATAATGTTGAAACTGTTACTTTTAGAAAAGACTTTGAAATTTCAGGTAATGTTAACGATGCCTCTCTGAAATGTATCGGCCAAAATTCTATGACAATATGGATAAATGGTGTATTATTGGTTGAAGATAGAGATATTATTATTGATGACCGCTTGAAAAAGATCCAACCATTTGAGAGTATTATAGAAGGATTGGTTCCTGGTATGAACACGATTGAAATTGAAGTTAAGGGCGGTAGAGAATATAAGGGGCTTATCTTCGAAATGCACTATAGAGCGAAAAAGAAGTTGACAGAGTAAAAGAAATGAATACTAATTTGTTTAGAGATAGAATTTAATCTAATATAGAGAGGAAAAATGAAGAAATTAATTATACTTCTTACCTGCTTTTTACTTACCTCTGTTTCATTATTTGCCCAAACACCGGCAAATAAAAAGAAGCTTCCCAAAGTGAGAACTGTAAAAAGCCAATTAGATGAAGAGACTAAAGTAGAGATCAGGAAACCGGATAACTCCTCCATAATGCCGCGCAAGGGGACAGATCTGGAAACCGATATGAAATTGAACGTTGTAGATAAGTTTAAAAAATCAAATAAATTATTATACCGTAAGAGGAGGTAGGGAATGAAAAATAATATTTTAAAGGCATTCTTACTTGTTGTTTTGCTTTTTAGTGTTAGCAGTCTTTCAGCGGCAGTGGATGTTGTTGATATGTTTATCGATGGTGGTGTTTTTATGTACATCATCTCATTTTTGCTGGTTATTATGATAATCTTGGCGATTATCAAATACTGGCAACTCTCTATAAAAGAGAAATTGAACACTCATCAATTCTATCTTAAGCTTAAAGGTTATATCAAAAATAACCAGATAGAAGAAGCAATTCGAATTTGTGCTCAATTCAAGAAAACAACGATCGGTTTTATCTTCTGGAACGGTCTTTTGGGCTACAATGATGGGTTAAAATCAGGAAAGAAAGGAATGCAACTGAAGCAACATTTACAAAACTCATTTGATGAAGCTGGCCTGCAGGCAATACCTCATGTAGAAGGTGGTCTTTTCTGGTTTGATATTATTGCTCAAATTTCAACTCTTTTGGGTCTATTGGGAACGATCTTCGGTCTTGTTGCAGCTTTTGATTCATTAGCTAATGCTCCTGAAGCAGATAAGAGCAGACTTCTTACAGAAGGTATCTCTATGGCGATGGGAACTACAGCTTACGGTCTTATAGTTGCAATTCCAACAATGCTTATCAAAGGCGGACTTCAATCCAGATCTGATAAAATAATTAATGATATTGATGAATTCAGCGTAAAAACAATTAATCAGATTACATATTCAATGAAGGATTAGTCTTATGGCTTACGGTCCATCCAAGAACAGGTCACGTTCTCAAAGTGAACCAAGAGAACCAAACCTGATTCCAATAATGAATCTCTTTATAGTTATCATTCCCTTGTTGATGACTATAATGGTAACAGTTCATCTGGCCATGATTGAGATCACTCTTCCTACTGATTCTGCCGGTGGTGGAGATGAAGATACTGAGCAATTGGAGGATCTTCCTAAGGTAATTACACTTGCTCTTTTACCTGATAGATTTGAGATTTTGGTGGAAGGAGTTGAAGATATTATTACTATTCCTCAAACATCTGCTGGTAAGTACGATTATTTTATGTTGGATAGCAATATGGCACTTTTAAAGGATAGCAATGAAAATCAAGGGACCATAGATCTTTTGCCGGATCCAACTGTGAAATTTGATACACTGCTAAGATCTATTGATATCTGTAAAAGCAATAATTTTCCTAATATTAAGTATTTA
>Ga0307987_1000793_pt1 | contig 18407 bp, 7 predicted proteins | sample EllFjometagen181_FD_203157 | JGI IMG/M metagenome (GOLD analysis project Ga0307987, IMG submission 203157) | Marine microbial communities from Ellis Fjord, Antarctic Ocean - #181 | ecosystem: Environmental > Aquatic > Marine > Unclassified | place: Southern Ocean | collected 2014-10-08
ACACAAAGCGTCTAACAAATTTTTTTTACAGGCCCTGACCCGTTTCTCGGGCATACCTTCATCAGGCGGGCCTTTTTTTATGTATGCATTCCACGGGGAAGATGCCTATTTCCAGGTTTTTTCTTGCTCGGCTGTCTTTTTTTGATAGCTTCGAATCGGTTATCTTGGATAAACTTTTTGATCTTTGGAAAATATGGCGATAACGGTTTGGACCCGATCTTAAGCGCTCTTTTATCGTCAACGGTGTCTTATTGGGTTGTTGGTTATAGCCAGATGTGTGGTCTTTTTAAATGATTTCATCTTGATAAAATTAATTTTTAATTTGTGTCCATGATAGAAGTTTTACACAGAGATCTTTCCGACTATAAGGTGTGTTTGATAAAGGGAGCTTAAGGATACTTAAGGGTACTATTTGAATGGTTGAATATTTGAAAAGTTATGAATTGTTGCAAGTAATCATAACTTTTGCGTTTTAAAAAATCGATATGGTTCAAAATCGGACTTGATTGATGTGAAAAATCTGTAAAAATAAGTAATATTTGATGAGTTAAAATGGGTTTACGACTGCCCAAGAAAACTTATTTAAATCACCATAATAATATTAGTATCCACCAAAGCATTTAGGTGTTTTTCCAATTGTTTCGGGAGATCTCCTTCACGAATAAGCACACCTAATTCCATATTTTTTTCCATGGCAGCCATAGTTAAATTTGCACTCGTTATGAAAGCCAATTTTCCATCTGCAACCGCACATTTAGCATGAACAGCTCCTTTCCATTTTTCTGGTGATTTTAATTCCGAATTCCAGGCATATAGGTTGGCTAAGGGTATTTTCTTTTTGAAGGATTTAGCAGAATCAATATCAACCTTTCCACCATGATTTTTGGAAGATTCTAAAAGAATATCAATTGTTACTTTTCGATTAATTGCTTCCTGCAGCGCTTTTATGACGGGTTCTATGTCATAAGCGACAAAGCTCACAATGAATAATTTTGATTTGGCAGAATTGATAACCTCATGAAGCACTTGTTCTGTATGGCGAGATGCTACTATGCCAGTCAATGGACCAGTCCAGACCATTTCCACTGTTTCTTGTTTTTCCATGATCGCGGCAGCCACCGATGCACCTCGGAGAGCAGCAGCTATTTCCAATGGTGATAGCTTTGACTCATTCCTCCAAGCGAGATCAAGATTATTAACCAATGTTTTGCTCGCTGCTGGTCCGAAACTGGATCTGGCCTTATCGAAATCATCGACCGATGACAGGGTCGCTATTTTTGTAGCGCCTGCCTTCACTCTATCTGGATGTAATTCAATTCCTATAGTAGCTATGATTTTCCAAATATCGTTCATAATGATTTGCCTGTGGAATCATAGGGCACCTGCTCTTCCGCGATACAATAATAGTCTTTAGTGAATTTCCTGAAAAAAGCGGCATCTTTACATTCAAATGTTTCAACCAATAAAGCGCGATCCAGGTATCTATTACCTCTTTCACAGGATGTTTCAGCAACTAAAGTACAGGCGTGGCAAGACGCCGCATGTAACGATCTATCTTTACTTGGGTCATGTTCAGAACATAATGGGTCGGAAGAGCATACTGTAGCCCTATTCAGAGCCTGTTCGATCAATCTACCAAGGTTTTCTGGTTTGCCAAGTTCGACTAGGCCACCCAGTGTTCCGTCAGAGTCCGCCGCCGCGGTGTAGATAAGAACTCCCGCCATAGGAGATTCATCATTGCTCGCGTATATTCGTTCCCTGATACTTGCAGCATTGTATCCGCACTCAAGGGCCAATTCTCTGATTAAAAGGTGGGCAAATGTATGAAGCATTGTATATCTGATTTCTGGGTATCCGACTTCAGGGTCCAAGCCACGTGCGTTACGCCAACCACGATGACCTTGTTCGATTCTCCGGTTTCTATTTTTGACTGATACCAATGTTTCCCATTCAGCGATTACTGCTTCATTGAAACGAATGAAGAGGCCTTCACCATGCACTTCACTTGCCGGGACCCACTCTGGTCGACCTTTGCAAAGATCAGCCATTGGTGGACGTTCATCTTCCTCATTAGCGTCTTCAGGGGCCTCAACACGAGTATAACCGATTAGAGCGTTTACTTCTCTTAAACGTTCTAGAAGCAGTACGCTATCAAAAACATCTTTGAATGAACTTGGTTTGTTGACTTTTCTGCTTAAGAACTGTGGCCATTCTGTTGGCGGGTTTGGTGAGATCAACATCTCCCATTCAGGTTCTTTGATATCTCTTTCATTCAAGGACTCTGTTTTACAGCCATCTTTTCGTTCTTGAATTGCATTCCAGATCTCATCTGGCTCATATTTATTAATCCCTGGAAGCAGAGAGCCTGCTATTAAGCCAATTAATAATCCTTTTAATTGTTCTAATGTTTCCAAACTTTGAAAATATGACCACCCATTTAAAATAAGCTGAGCCAACTGATTCTTTTCAAGCGGGATGGCTAAAACTGAGAGTGTAATCGGAAACCAACTATTTGTTGCTCCCAATAATACGGCCCTTGGTTGTTCGTTGCAGTTAGAGTCATAAGTGCCCAAGTGTGGATGTCTCCCCCTGCAGGCAGGCAGGTTCTCCTGCCCCTTTTGACCAAAAGCATGAACGAGTGAACGAGCGACACCACATGCATCACATTTAACCCAAAGATTTTCCGTTTGTAAAGATGCCCCGCGCTCGAAGAAACGTAAGGTTCCTTTGCATTCGGAAGGACCACCATGCACGAACCAATGCCATGGAAAATCATCCAAATGCCCGTTTCTACAAGCCAAAAGAAAACGGGCTGGAACCGCATCGGAGATGCCTGGTTTTTCACAATTCGTATGAACAAAGTGAGTTAGTTCGGGTCTGTAAGGATTGGGTTTTATACTGAACAATCCTGAATCATATTCCGCCAATAACCCACATTTTACGCATCGGAGCCAGCGCGGGAACGGTCTCACAGGCACACCCACTTTCCCTTCAGGTGAAAAGGGACTTACACCTTCGTCATTAAGAAATGGTGGTATCCGCAAATGGGTGACTTGGGGGCCTAATATTCGTTGAACGGCCGAGAGCAGTCTTGCTTCTTCAACCGGAGGGCACCTGTCAGTGTCCCATCTATCCAGCCCCATTGTTATTACAGACAGGTTTGGCAGATCAATTAAGGCGCCCGGTCCATATGTCCACAGCAATTGGCTGGGTCTCACTTGTCCGACGGGATGTGTGGTCATGCAACACCTCCTGTTTCATCATCATTCTTTCTCATTTTCCATTCCGGTGGGTCAGGTAGCATCGCGATATCCATAATCAGTCTCACACCCGGTTCGACTTCACGCATGGACATCGGCACGGTGAATTCATCCCATGCAAGTGCTCCAGGTTTTTTCAGCAAAGCGGCAACGTCTCCTTGTCTTTTTTTTGTTTCATAGCCCAGTCTGCGTCCAGATTTTCCAGATTCCTTGACCCAGCGATCGGCCCGATCTGCAACCATTATCTCTGTATTTTTCTTGATGGTTTTCTTGCCGGTCGTGTTCCATGCACGGTTTGATATAGTATTCCTGGCATTGATAATTTCGGAAGATGCGACATCATTGAACTCCATAGCTCCGAGATTAGGATTCAGGTTATCGCATCCCAACCTCAAAAGACTGATCATGGTGCCGGTCAGTCCTCTATCCAATGCACGTGGTGCAAAAGGTGTGACCGATTGTGCCTCAACGTGTTTATAGAATGTTGCATGGTAGTGCTCGAAGGTTTCATAATGAGAAAGGTCACGCGGTCGGGACCATGTTAAAACCGTGCAGACCAGGCCAGGGAAGACTCGTCCAACGCGGCTGGTCGCCTGAATATATTCCGCTGTATTTTTGGGTTGTCCATTCACTGCCATGATCCCGAGACGATTCACGTCGACTCCGACCGACAACATGTTGGTCGCCAAAACGATATCAATAGCTCTGGTCTCTCCCCGTTTCCATCTTGAGACATATTTTCCATCTTCCAATGTTGCGTTAAACTTAACCTCAAGCTGATCGAGTTTTTTTGGTATTTCTTTGCTTGATACGCGGGACGTCAGCTCATCCACGTTTTGAACAGATCGTTGATTCAATCCCGGCCGGGTAACGTCGCTCATTTGAACCCTATAGGCACGGGTCTGTACGTCATCTTCTGCAAGACGTCTCATTCCACCCAGCTCCCTTAATGAATTGAAATAACCGACAATAGTCATGTATGGATCGGCGGCCTGTCCGAAACGCTCGAATAAAGCCTGAGCCGCTGTCAGCATGGCCACATAAATCCGGATCAACACTGCCGGGCGTGAGCTTCCGGGAGAACAGATTCCCATGTATCTACGTCCCGGTTTTTCTTCTATAGGTCTTTGCACTGAAAAAAAATTATCTTCTATGTTTAGACCGTGCGGTGGGAATACAACAACTTGCCTGAAAAACACATTGCTGACCTGCTCTTCAGCCTTACGAACCGTCGCAGTGGAAGCAATAATTTTCGGCCTGATTGATTTATTGCCTATCCGCCATGTCGAGAGCTCATCGACAGCGGTTTCATAGAGTCCGACCATCGTTCCAAGAGGACCACTGATGAGGTGGAACTCATCCTGGATTATTAAGTCCGGTGGTCGAATAGGTGCAATATTTTTAACAGTGACCTTGGGAAGATTGCCCTTGATATTGTGGTTACCGGTACATTCCGATTCCGGCCAGAGCAGACCATGCCTTTGGCACTCCTGACTCGCACGGCCGAATAATGTTCGCACCTGACCTCTCCACGCCATCATGGCAAATTTGTCAACAGTGGCAATGAGCATGGTCGGCGGGCGCCTGTAAATTTCCTCATCAACCACAAGCACAGGTAACCCCATATCCTTTGATTTGTTTTTACTGAAAGCACAGCGCCCAAATTTATCGCCACAATAGATCAACGTCCGACCAATATCCTTTGAAAAGCGTTTAACCTCAATGTCACGACCTTCGGCAATTTCAGCACCACACCATGGGCAGGATGTAAGCTGTGCCGGTGAGTTACTGCCATGTCGTTTTCCATCCCTGAAATTTTGTATTGCATGATGGGCATCTTCGGTGGTACCAGGCGTCACCCGGTTGCCCACCCAGAGTCCGATCGTAAAGGGCTCTGTACCCCATTTGTCTACGTCCGTAAGTCGGATGACCTCCATTGCACACATCAAAGTGGTTGCTCGTTGAAACTGCTGAAGAGTCAATAAGCGCAATGTATATCTCATGATAACGGCCAGTCCTCTCTGGCCGTCCAGATCACCAAGTTTTCCCTGCAAGCGTCGGATGGACATGGTGAATGCCGCCACACCCAGGTAGGCTTCTGTCTTACCACCTCCGGTTGGGAACCACAAAAGATCTGCATGGGCTGCGGATGCTTCGGTTCGGTCCTTATGTTCCGGGTCTGCAAGTGCCGGGATGGACAAGAGCATGAATGCAAGCTGAAAAGGTCTCCATGACCGGTTTTTAGTAATATTCAATTTAGTTATATCTGTTTCCTCGCCACGGCGTTTGCCCAAAGCGTATATACTACGAATCCGCTGAGACGCCATAGCTCGGTTGGCAAATCTGAATGCTTCAAGGGCGCGTTCGTTGGTGCCCAAAACTTGAATACCTTCTTCGAGGCGCTCCAGAACTTCTAAACAACGGTCCATTGCAGCGTTGGCGACATTGTCATATCCAAGGACATCTTTGCCGATTTTGCCTTTTTGTTCGGAAATCCAAAGCACATAATCTTGGGTCAGGATTTTCAATCCGGAAACGAGTTCATCTTTTTTGAGCTCTGCCAAACGCTCCATATCAAGGAAACCTTCATTTATCATTTGACGCATGGCTGGACGGTCTTCAGCTGCCAAGCCAGGCGTTTCAGTGATTGGCACCTCGTATTGAGGCAGCACAGAGGTTCTTATTTTAATAGCATGTTCCGTATCGTTTTCGGCAGTGGTCGCATGAACCGATATGCCATGCCCAACTGCGAATTCGACTTGTTTTCGGTAAATCATTTCAAGAGCTTCACGCTCAGCATCTGAGCCGTCAGAGGCCAGTACCGGACGACGTTGAAAAATGGCTCTGTTTTCCATATCCCGAACAATCAGTTCTGGTTGGAAAACCCATGATTGATCCTGATTTTGATCCATCATACTCTGGTTATTGATAAAGAAAAGTGTTACCAGGCGGTCACCATTATCCAAAGGAGCACTGACGGAACCCTGAATAATAACCTCGGGGCAGTTGTTGTCTATGACCAGTGATTCTATTTTACGTTGATCAAGTGAGATGGGCACTGATCCGCCAGACGGAATGCGTTTCCAACATCGGAAAGGTTTGTCGGTTCTTTCGTTGTTTAGTTCGCTCTCGGTTCGTTCGTAGCGACCCCAGTTGGCAATTAGTTCCACCCTATCGACTGTAGAACCGACACAAAAAGTAAAACCAAATGATGATGGCACCAGAGACTGGTTGGTGGATGCATCCACCTCACGTGTTACTTCCTTATCGTCTTCAGCACCCGCTCCGGGAAGTTCGTCTTCTTCCGTGATAACCGTATTTTGGGGCGCCAGTTTCCCGACCAAATAACGGTCACGGACACTCATTCCTATAATTTCTTCCAAAGGGCCGCCCGCCGGACCAAGGAGGTCGTCAATTATGGCATCCTGCATTAGTTCACGGACATATGCCTGCTCTTCGGTTTTTTTACCAACCAAGACTGGAAATGATGCCCACTCCAATTTACATGATTTTTTCAGGGCTTTTTCAAATATGGGCCAATTAAGGCGTGTAATCGAAGCGGCTGTTTTCGATATAGGTATCTCTGACTCTTCCATGGAAACCGCAGGCGATATTGGAATGAATCCATCCAAGTAGAATATGGTATTTTTTAGAGTGTATCGTTTTCGAAAAATCCGCCCAAAACCGACTAAAAAGGAAGTTCCTTCTCGTTCTTCGGTGATGAGAATGGCATCCTTTTCTTGAATGCCCTGTAGACTTGAAAAATCAAAGTTCGCTACCAGTTTAAAATCATTGAGTTGGACTTCTTCGCTAAGTCTTATGAACCAGGCATTGGTTATCTTTCTGGCAATTTTTTTCTTATCTTGTATGGATTCTGGATCAAGGCGTTGGGCTATTACGACATTCGCCATTCTTTGAATCATTTCGTTCATGCCATTTAACTTGATTTTAGACTTAAAGTTATTTTCTCCCAATTCTTCGACTAACCGTCCCAATAACTCATCAAGAAAACTACTAGAGGCACTTTTTATTTTTGAAAAATTCAGCTTAAGGGGTTCTTCCATCTCTGAAAGTACAGACAATATCCAACGTCTCAATGCTTTGGCAGGCGTACGATTTCCAGTGGTTTTACATCTTTCAGATACGTCAACACCACCAACTTCAGCAACCGACTCTGCAATTGCATCTATAAATGAAAATCCAGATTCTCCAATCCATGTTTTTGAAAGATCCACCCCATGCTGAGTATCAAGAGAAAACATGATACCTGTGCCAAGAACATTTGGTATGGGAAAATAGTTCTGCGCGTCATTTTTTAACTCAAACAAACAATCACCCGTCCAAACAGATAACTCTCCTTTATTTGCTTCAGATATAGTTAATGCGCCAGCCATTCCATTTCCTTGACCAACCTTCGGATCTCTTGTGATTCCACGGCTTAAAGCATTTTTTATGGCATCTTGAGAATCTATAATATTGTGACTGCTACTGAGTGTTTCTCTGATCCCTAAACCCATATCACAAATGGCAATGTCCAACCGGTGTCTTTGTGGGTAATATTGGGCACAAACAACTCCAGGGACTTTCGTATTTGAGTGAATGCGAATATTATCAACAATTTCATTAACAGCCCATTCCATTCCAGGCACAAAAGATATCGCGCCGTCGAATTGGTGTATTGCCAGCTCACAAATAGCGTTGACAGTGTTATAAACATCGTCATCGCTATTTATCAGCTTAATTGGAATAAAGCGTCCTTCTTCAGAATTACGATTGAAATTTGGTTCTTTTATGTCAAGGTGTTTGTTAAAATTCATCCGAGCAAGGTAAAGAAGTAGCGACGGGTCTCCAGTTATCTCAATATCAATCTTGTTGCGCTTCAACTCAAGACACCAGGCAGTCAGAAAAGCAACCACATCCATTTTCAAAAAAGCTGTTTTTGTTATATTTATATGCAGGAACTTCTGTTTGTTTATTCTCTTCAAAACTTGAGAGGCTGCTTGAGATAAATCCTTGATCGACCATGCGCCATCAAGATTTATTGTTGGTTTTTTTTGGAGAGGGCTCATGTCATTATTTTCAGTCATTTATGCAAACCTCCATATCATTTCGATTCTGTCCGGGATTTTTCAATGAAGTTGAATAGATCCATGTTCCTGTCATCTTCGGCAGGAACATGGATCTTTTTGCGGGGTTTAGATGTTTTTTTTTTCTTATTGTGCAGGCCCTGTTTCACTTCCTCTTCATAGCGCTCATGGTTCAAATTGAGCAGGCGTTGTAGAACGTCAAGACGGGCATCTTCGGAAATGGTGAACCGGAGGCCTTGTTTGGTTTCGTGGAAACCATGACTGAGATCTAAATCGTCCCAGCCATAGGCAAAGGCTACCGAATTATCCATTTCAGCATGTAACTCACGGAATCGTTGAATATCAGATGATGATTCTTCCCGGTTGTTTAAACTATTATATATGGCGGTTAATCCTTTGTTATTTGACTTCATTATCTGAGTTCGGAAATTTAGATAAGCCTTTTCTGTCTCTTGGATAGGCTTAATTTTTGATGGAAAAGGAAAAGATTCCAAGCAGTTTGATGGTGAATATTGTAAGTCTTTACGAAGCGTATTGCTGTAACGTCTAATCCATGCTTCATGAATCGACGATTGTAGTACTGCAAAAGATAACTTGATAAAAACAATAATATTTTCATTAAAAACTTGTCCATTAGGTACTATCGCAATTGAGTGTATGTTACTTGTCCTTGCCCTTACCATGACAGTGTTTAGACCTTGTATTAATAAATAAAGCGTTTTAGCTGCAGCACCATAATGCCACCAATATCTTTTTCGTTTTATTGCAACAGAGTTTCCTTTTAATTTCAAACGTTCTGGTTTAACTTTGTTCTTGACAATAGATAAGCAATCTAAATAATCTGCAGCCACTGGTCCTGGATAATCATTCGGCATAATTCCATCTTGGGAAAAATTTTTTCTCATCGTTAAACCTGAAGTTTCCCAAGATTGTTCCAAGTTTTCTCTTTTAAGTGGCCAATCGAAAAAATTAATTGCCCAACGGCTTGGTGTTTGATCTGATCGTGAATTTAAGTCTTTTCCGCTCAAATATGGAAAGAGTACTTCCTTATTTATAGGTTTTTTTGTAATTAATAAATGAGCTTCTTCAGGGTCCAATATGAATCCCATTCCTAAAACAATAGAACCTTGATATGCTTTATACTTATTTGCATTTAGTCTATGAGGATTGCTATTAATTTCACTGCGCACAGTAAGATAGCTTGTTATACCATTAACTATTGAGTTTTCAAGTTGATAGGATCCTAACCAGCATCCTTTTTTCAACCAAACGATAGCTACTTCCAAAGTTGCTTTTCCAGGCCAATTTTTGCTCGGAACCGCGCAGGGAAAGGAAAAACCATCTTTTTCTAATTGTTTCAACCCTACTTCTCGTGTATCTCCCTGTGATATTGTGTTTGTTGCCAACATCCCTAAATGACAATTATCATTCAATAATTTAGCATTCCGCAGGAAAAAATATGCACAAAGATCAGCACTACCCTTTTTATTGTTTGCGAGGTAAGTTACAAGATAGTTACGATAATAAGTTCCTAAGCTACCAGTGATTTTTTGTCCGCCCATAAACGGGGGATTCCCAACAATTCCATCAAACCCCCCGCATTTAAAAACTTCAGGGAATTCTAGCACCCAATGAAATGGTTTCCTTGACGACTTGCCAGCTGGTAGATCTATGGATAAATTATTTATGGCTTCGGCAATAATCTTGTTGCCAGTATGGTCATTGCCCTGAACAAATTCAGAGGCCCGTGTTGACAGGCTATCCAAAAACATTTCCAGTGCTTTTACTTTACCACCTGAAGCCAAAGCGGCACCGATCATGGCATCGGCAATATGTTCAATATTTATTAGTTTGTTTCTCGCTTTTCTATCCAGACGTTCCATGTATTGAATATCACGAATATCACGAATAGGAATTTCACGGAGTTTTTTCCGCAATTCCATTGATTCTGTGACAGTATTTTCGATACTGGAGGTAAATATGGAAAGGTCCCGCTTCTTTTCGGGATTCAACGAAAATTCCGTTAATTGTGAGAGCTTATGAAGACCCAGCAAACTGTCACCAGAACGCAGGTTATGATCGAGAAAACCGAACGGTCTACCTTTTGCCAAGGTAATAAGCCAGATGGAAAGTTTGGCCAGTTCGACTGCCAAAGGATTCATATCCACGCCGTAAAGGCATCTTTCTGCGACCAGCCGTCGGGCGATCAACAAACGATCATCCAATGAATCCGGCATTGGTTCAACAACACCAGACTCATCCAGTATGACACCGTCCACTGATATGAATTTACCATCAGACATTTCCTTGCCCCATGCTTCGACCAGTCGTTCCGACAGCCAGCGGCATACCTGAACAAGAAAAGCACCTGAACCCATGGCAGGATCACAAATTTTTAAGTCAAGCAATTCAGACGAAGGTTTCAACTGCCATTGCTCACGTGGTGTCCCTTCAGCTGGTCCGATATAAGAGATCGGTTCAAGGGTGGTCTCAACGATACTTTCGGTTAGGGACTTAGGGGTGTAGTGTGTTCCTGTTTCCCGCCTGTCAGCACCAAGTGCGACAGCAAAAGATCCGGCTCGATAAACGATGAAGTCTCCCCATGCATCTGTTCTCAGCAAATGGGAAAAAGGTCGGATACGGCTAGCCAGCTCGAGATCACCACCACTCACCGCAAGAATTTTCCCGAAAGTCTCTTCGTCCACCTCCTTATTGAGGGCTTTTTTTATTGCGGGGAGACCTCTATTGGTAATGCTTGTAATGAACTCCGCTATCTCATTAGCACCCTCTAAATAAGCCGATTCCAACTCGGCGAGATTGGCGTTTGGATTTTTAGCTTTTTGAGAGCCTGCAAGACCAAGGGTATCCTTGTGTAGCCGCTGAACGGTATGCTCAAGAAGACCTTCATAGACGTGTCCGATCTGTTCTACATCCAGCGCTTTGTATGAGAGCAGCAATGTGCCGCCACGTTGCTTGAGCACCTGTAAAGCGTTAAGAAGCAATAATACAGTCCTGTTGTCGATTGGCAAGGGGTGTGCCGGCGTGTCCCGCCAGCAGGTTCCCCTGGCCCGGCCTTCGAGAAACGGAAACCGATCGGGATCGAAAATCGATCCGCCCAGGGCGGGCATCTGGAGGTTTTCGTGTGCCACACCACCATAAATGGCTCGAAAAACAGCAAGTAGTCGTGCCCATGCATCATGCCGCCGTTCAAGCACTTCTGGGCCATGCTGATCCGATTCCTCTGCCAGCTGACCGCGTAAGGTGCTTATTGCGTAATACTGATCATAAGTGGGATCGTTCAAAAGCAGGAGACCCCTTTCCTCGGCACATAATATAAAAACAAGCCGCATCATGACTGTTAAACCGGCTTCATACAATTCAGCTGGAGGAACATCGTGCAACAGCTCACGGTTTCGATCCTGATCAGCTTTGTCAAGACATTGAATTAGTACCTCGACTGCACGCTTGACTTGTTCTCCCAAAGTATCGGTCACTTCTTCATGATGTTGCAACGACTCTTCAATCATGGCAGGAAGGGTTTCTTGTTCCGGCCCGAACCATCGGCGGACGCCTAACAGCGATTGAAATGCCTTGAAGGTCACCGGTTCCTGAAACCACAAACGGGCATACCATGAGGCATGAGATGAGGTATTACCTATGGGAGCATTCACCAGCATCCAGCGTTCACCATTGGTAATGAGACCGAGTCTAACGCCTGTCATTCGGCAAAGCAGGGTCATCCGTTCAAAAATAGATGCTGGCCAATCGTCACCCGCCCTCACTTTTTCCAGATCAGTCCCTTGTGGAAAAATTGAAATCAGCAGCATTGGTTTTTCGTCTGGTTCAGACCTCACAAGATAGTCGGGGGTGAATCGTCCATTCCCATCTGGATATTTATAGGTATATTGTTCATTTTCACCAACGGGCAAAAGAACCGTGTTTTCGAATTCGAGGGTTTCTTCCAAAACGAACGTATAGATCCATGCACGGTGCAGTGCAGCCAATTGCGGATCATCTTCTTCAACAGCATCACACCATTGGTTGTATGCTAAACGTGTTCGCTTCCGCATCTGCGTTTCCACGGCATCCAAACCTTGTGGAAAGACCTTCTCCAAAACGGATATGGCCAGGAACGGACCGGAAACCTCAATCAACGAAAGCCATTCTGTATGCTGGGACATGCTATTCATTGTTAAAATCCTCCCAATTGCGATTGGGGAACGAGAAAAACAACAGCAACCGGGAATGTACGATCTTCTAATCCTGCATATCGTTTTTTTATTGCCGTTTTTTCGAGTTCTTTTTCTTTGGGTATTCGTTCGAGACGCATTTTCAATGCTTCAATGTCCTTTCGGATTTGGTTGCGTTCTTCAGCTTCGAATCCGGGAAGTGTCAATTGCAGAGGTAAGGAGTCTTCCTTAAGTTCTATTTGAATCGTTTTTTCCAATTCATTGAGAACACTCATCAAGTCTACAATTTCACTATCCATACGTCTCGATAAAGTATTTTCAAGAGACCTCAACCTGTCGCGGGACCTGGCGTCAACAGCTAAAAGGACAGATTCTTCCTGTTTATTGAATCGTTCCGTCAGTATTTCAAAAATTTGCTTGTTCGGTTCCACTGGTTTTGCGCATGCAAGAAGCGCCTGTAGACGACCGATTTGTGGTATTCTCACAAACCCGGAATGTTTCAATTCTCCGCCGGACACTGTGATTTCTTCATGTAAACGATGATAATTTCCTCCGGTGACCACTATGCGGGACCAGACTACAATGCCTGGTGCGGAAAGCTCAGAATCGGGCACTACTTTTACAGTGACGCGATGCAGTTTCTTGATATCATCTAACTTCCATAACTCCTCGCGTAAAAGACGAAGACACATCTGAACCAACCGATGGTTGAGGTGGGCCAGAACAACATCGTCTCGTCCTTTAGCCACTTCGTGGTCGAATGTGATGGGACGCCTTTCTCCAGTATGGGGATGTTCGAGGCCTGCTGAGGAACGGCCCCATGATCCTGGAAGTATCGGGACCTTAAAGACAGATCCATCGGGTGCCCCTGGTAACGACGCAGGTTTAAGGGATGGCTTTTCCGCCAGTTCCAACGCAATGGAGACCGCTCTTGATATGTGTTTCGGTGAGAGATGAAAATCTGTCTTTGCTTCCATGAGCCTTTCATGAAGTCGATGAATTTTTTCCTGTAATCGACGTTCGGAGGACATGAATTTGCGGGCACGTGCTGCTTTGGCTTCGGCTTCACCTGTATCTAATGTGCTTCTTTTACCAAGCATAGCCTCTTCTATTTGTTGGGCTATTACCGGACCGACACTTCCGAGATCCTCCCGAATCGTGTTGATTTTTAAAACCGCTCTCATCAAATATTCATGGTCGCCATCTATCTGACCCACTTTTTTGAACTGAATAGTAGTATTTAATTCAAATCCTTTTCCTACTGGATGCCATATGAACACTTCGGATTCTTTCTGGCCATGTCGGTCGATACGTCCGTTTCGTTGTTCCATCACATTGGGATTCCAAGGAATTTCTACATGGATCAGATAATTGCAGTGGTTCTGAAGATCAATCCCTTCGGAAGCTGCATCGGTCGCCAACAGGATTCTGACTGCTGAGATGTCGGGGTGGGCCTGGAACGCGGCTTTAATAGGTTCCCGGTCCTTTTGGTCGATACCCCCGTGCAACAACAGCATACGTTCGCGACCAAACCCTTGCATGGTCAATATTTGTTCGAGCCAGAATTGAGTGGCTCTGTATTCCGTAAAAAGGATGACCCGTTTGTTGTTCCAGCCACCATCCGTTTTCAAGTGGTTTTCCAGCCACTTTAATATAGCTGTGGCTTTGGCATCAACCCGATTTTTAACTTTTTCAGCCCAAGAGGTAAGTTTGTCGAGCATAATGCGCTGCTCTTTTTCAAGTGGAGCCACCAGTTCTCCGGCTGCCTCGACAGCTTCGTGCTGAGCATCTTCTGCATACGCATCGTTTGCAAAATCTTCTTCTGCTCGTAGAATAGCTTTTCTAAGAACCCTGTCATCCATGATATTTGTCTGTCGTTTCGAGCGTGGGCGTTCCAAGCTTTCCCTATGTTTGGCAAGGGTTCCGGCAAAAGCCATGGGAGATGAAAAAAGTCGTTTCTTGAGCAACTTGTGGACAAAATCTGATCCATATTTGTATGGTGTTCCTTTGGTGCTCATGGCTCGGCTCACGGTAAATTTTTGCAGTAGTTCGTGAATCTCGCGTTCTTCCTCGGAGTATTCCACCTCCAGCGGCATCAACTCTCGCTTGGGGTACAACGGGTTACCATCGACGTCAACCAGATCGGTTTTTAACCGTCTGACCATGACACGCTGGAGTTGTTTTTCATCCGGCATGACCGATCTGGCAAATCGCTGGTCATCCAACAACTCCAGCAAAGATGTGAACGACTCCTGATAACCATTGTGAGGCGTAGCACTGAGAAACAGTCTATGTTCAAAATGAGGAGCGATAGTTCGGATCAAGCGTGTCCTCTGACTCGCAAGGGCATATTTTAAAGCGGCCGCAGGGGCAACATTGTGCGCTTCATCAACAATCAGAATGTCGAATTTGCGAGGATAGGTGATCGTTGGAGGCAGGCAATCTTTCATCAGCCTCAAACCTTCACCACTCTTCATCCAGTCCATTGAGGATATGAGCCGTGGGAAAGATGTCCATGGGTTTGCGTGAATGCCCCGTTCCCTTCTAAGTTGCTTGATATACGCTGTGTCGATAATTCGGAATTCCAGGCCGAATTTTTCCCACATTTCCATCTGCCACTTTATCTGAAGAGATGCAGGGCAGACAATGCAAACAGTTCTGGCTCGATGGCGTACTAAAAGTTCCTGAACGACAAGGCCCGCCTCAATGGTTTTTCCCAAACCAACATCATCAGCTATAAGTAGATTGACGCGAGCCATATCAATGGCTCTTACCAGAGGGTCAAGCTGATAGTCCTCTATGGTGATACCACTTCGGAATGGTGCCTGAAGAAAGGAGCGATCCGCATTTGTAACGGCCCCCCAACGAACCGCATCCAGAAAAGCATCCAACTTATCATCTGAATCCCATCCAGTGATCTTCGGCATGCCAGCTTTTTCCAAAATTTTTGCTCCTGGCTCAATTTGCCATAAGACTTGTAGTTCTTCTCCAAGTGAATCTTCATCCAGAGAAGAAAGGGTGACAATATGCTGCTCTTGATCAGGCTTAAACGTAGATCCTTGAACATCTCCTACCAGCCATTGTCGTCTTCTTACCTCAACGAGTTGACCAGGTTCAGGTATTGCAAGATGGTAAGACAAAAAGTTTGATACGGTATCAATGGCTTTATTCATTAACTACTCCATCTGATTATGTTTAAGAGTTGCTTTCAAATGCTGCAATATGCCGAATAATACTTTTGCCAATGATTTCTCCTAATTTAACAGGAACTGCATTGCCAATGAGGCGGCCTAAGACTTTTCGTTTCGCCACTTCTCCGGGAGGAACAAATTTATAATTTTTTGGAAAACTTTGAAGGATAGCTCCTTCTCGTAGTGAGATAGCTCTATGCTGCTCTGGATGACCAAATCTTCCGTTACCAAAACCATAGAACTGGGTAGTAATTGTTGGTGCGGGTTGATCCCAACTCATACGCCCGTAAACGCCTGGGTATGTTTTGCCCGTTTCTTTTGAATGACAATCTGCGACAAGGTTCTCTGGCCAGTCTCGCCAAGTTCCCCCCGGATATGAAACAAGAATCCTTTTATGATTCAATTCTGAAAGTGAGGCACTCTGATGAAGAGGATCTTGATTATTAATTCCCCCTGCCGATATTGGAGTGAGTTTGCCAATAGCATCACGGACCGTCGTCTTTTTTCTTCCAAAGTTTTTAGAATCTAATAGACTAATTTTACCAAGCCTGGATGCAAGTAAGACTAAACGTTTTCTATTTTGTGGTAACCCGTATTCAGAACATTTAACAACCTGGTATACCACATGGTAATCATGCTGTTTTAAATTATTAATAAACTCTTTAAAGACATTCTTTTGGACAAGACCCGGGACATTTTCCATTGTAATCAATTCGGGTAGTGTCTCATTAATTAACCTTGAAAATTCAAGGAGTAGCCACCACCGATTATCCGATGAGTTTGCTTTTTGATTATATTTAGAAAATGTCTGGCATGGCGCACAACCTGCTAACAATTTATACTTGGCAGTTCTAAAATTTTGCGGCAGATCTTCCTTTGTGATCTCCTCAATTGATTTTAATAGGAAATGAGCTTTGTTGTTCTTAGAATAGGGATATTCACACGTAGGATCAATATCAATGCCCAAGCTTACACTAACCCCCGATTTTTCCAAACCTTTTGTTAATCCACCGGCACCACAAAATAAATCAACTGCATTTAATTTTGGAAGCAAATGTTTTATTTTACTAATATTATTATTCATAACCTATTGCTTTTATAATTTATTTAGCATGCTATATTGAAATAACCATATGATTAAGCGTTCTCGGTTAACAACTCAAACAAAAAAATCAAAATATAGCCCTGAAAATTCCTTTGAGCTATATTATAACAAATTATAGATGTAAAAGGTTATTTTTTAAAAATAGTAATGATAAAGGTAAATCAGATAACATAGCTTGGGATGAGCTATTCTGGCTAAAATCTTTGTGCTAAAGTCAAGACTAATTATCCGAAGGTGGAGTATTCAGCGATAGAAATTGTCATGGATATCAAAATAATACATCACCGGAAACCTGGATTAAAGTTGGTGCCAATCATGCAATTATGATTGACTTTGATATGCCAAATTTATCAAGGTACAGATTTACCTTGATAATTTCTTTACAGACTTCAGCAATGCTGATATTCAATTCAACAGATATAGAGGAGCTGGTCGTTTCAAGTATCATTCGCTCTTTCATAATAGGCGATGAAATATCAGATCGTTCAACTACCTATTGATCAGATGTTCATTCCGTAATTTATATAAGCCATAGGGAACAGCATTACAATGATGCATCTATCAAGAGTTGAAATTCAGGGATTCAAGGGATTTAGCAGTTTCCAGATTCAATTGAAACGTGGCCTAAACGTTCTGATTGGTGAGAATGCGGTTGGTAAAAGCGGGATCATTGATGCTATCCGTCTGCTCCTCCTTGAGGATGAATATGGTCGAAGCGGGATTGTTGAATCACATTTCCACAAACCTTTTGAGAAGGATGCCGAACCGAACGAGTCGTTTCGAATCCAGGCAGTATTTTCTGACCTCAGTGAAGAAGGCAGGGTTGCCTTTTTGCCATGGACCGAAGGAGCCAATACCGCCAGTCTCACTTTACGTGCAGACAATAAAGAGAACAGGCGTGGCAAATACAAGCGAATACTATGGGGCGGCGCATCCAGAAGCAGCATTTTTGAGTGGGAGTTGCTCGATACCATTCACTGCATCTATCTGCTGCCTCTACGTGATGCGGAAGTCAAGTTGCATGAAGGAAAAGGTTCCAGACTCGCGAAATTAGTCAAGAACCTCAATCGTCAAGCATTGAAAGCGGCCAAAGACTCTGGAGTACCTCACGAACTGGAAAATAAGGTCAATACGTTCAATAAAGACTTGGCAAAAGGCAGTCCAATTGCCGATCTCAAGGACTTATAAACGCTCGGTTGAAAGAGGCCCAAGGCCTATATCCTGGACCGCAAAGAGTTGACCGGAAGCGTTCTGGAAAATGTTGAAGACGCATTGATCTTTTTAAAAAAGCATCTCCAGCTACGCTGGGAGATCACCCGCAAGAGCACCAGGAGAAACGAAATTCTCGAACTTCCGGAAGTGGCATTGCGTGAAGCCGTTGTCAATGCGATCTGCCACCGGGATTACCTGGAGCAGGGCGCCCAGGTTATGGTGGAAATTTTTGATAACCGCCTTGAAATCTACAACCCGGGCGGTCTTCCCAAGGGGCTGCCGGAAAAGGATTTCGGCAAGAGAAGTGTCTGCCGAAACCCCAATATCGCCGGCCTTTTGCTCCGGTGCAATTACATCGAAAA